>Ga0182030_10009383_pt1 | contig 20023 bp, 11 predicted proteins | sample 812S3MmetaG_FD_121299 | JGI IMG/M metagenome (GOLD analysis project Ga0182030, IMG submission 121299) | Permafrost microbial communities from Stordalen Mire, Sweden - 812S3M metaG (Illumina Assembly) | ecosystem: Environmental > Terrestrial > Soil > Wetlands > Permafrost | place: Sweden... | reverse complement strand
GGTGATCGGCAGGTCGGCGAGCTCCTTCATGAGCTGTTCGCCCGAGTAGAGCTGCTCGATGGCCTTGCTCTCCTGGTTCTTGCGCTTGAGAAAGTTGCGCATCGTGCGGGCGTGATTGCGGATGACGGTCGGCGACAGCGCCCACGGCTCCATGCTGCCGTAGTGCGTGCACGCCGCCCACGTCGTGCCGGTGAGCGGGCGCAGCGCGTGGATGAACATGTCGACCTGGTCGTCGACGATCGCCAGCTTGTTCTCGGCCGACAGCGAACGCGCGTTGGCTGCGATCGTGGCGTGCAGCGGCACAAGGTTGCCGGCGGCCGACGTGTCGAAGCGGCCGACCCAGTCGAGCGCGCGCGGCAGCGTCAGGTCTTTGAAGTTGCCCTGGGTCATGTCGAACATGCCGGTGTTGGTCATCGTCGACGTGTACAGGTCGGTGCTCATGTTCCAGCCGTAGTTGTCGATCGCGCCGTAGCCGCCGATCTCGACCGTGCGCGCCAGCACATCGATGAACACGCCCTGGCCGGTCGCGTTGATCGGCGACGCGACGAACATGTCGATGTCGGTGCCGAGCAGCTTGCCTTGGAGACCGGGCGCGTCGCCGCGACGGTCGGCAAACGTCGAGCTGCCGGGTCCGCGCAGGTAGTAGTCGGTGAGCGCCGGCGAGGAGGCGACGAGCGAGCGAAAGCCCTGATGCACGATGACTGCCGTCGCCTTGCCGCGCTGCGACTGGCCAAACGAGTCCTGCACGAGACCGACGAGCTTTGGCACGGCGTCGGCGTAGCGGTGAAGCGCGTCCCAGGTGAGCGCCTCGGTGACGGCGCGCGATTTGACGTTGACGGTGTAGTCCGACGCCTCGACCCAGAAGGCGAGGTATTGCGCGCGCGTGTTGATCATCGCCGTGAGCACGAGCGCCTCCATCGCGCGCACAAACGACTGCAGGCACTGCACCGTCATGGCGTAGTAGATCATGTCGCCGTCGGGGTCCTTCAGCGTGTCGAGCAGCGTCTGCACGCCGAATGCGTAGCGCGTGAGCGTGCCGCTGGCGATGTTCTTCTTGTACGAGCCGAGCGGCGGCGGCGACTGCGAGGGCGTCTCCTGCGCGATGTACGAGTCGAAGAACCACGACGTCGTCTGCCAGTTCTGGTCGGCAAACTGCTTCAGCGTGAACAGCGAGAAGATGAACGCGTTCTCGGTCTCGGCAAACAGGTTGCCGAGGAACACCGCGAGGTGCTCGACGCGGCCCTCGTGGTCCTCGGCCACGGTGGTGAACTCCTTGCGGATGTTGTAGCCTGGCTGAACGCGTAGCGCGTTCTGCGGCGGCCCGATGAGCGGCGACAGTTCGTACGAGAACGGCTGTGCGGTGAGCACTTGGCCCATCGTCGTCATGTCGGGCGTGTACGTCGGCGGACGCGCAGTCAGTGTCTGCATGGTGCGGTCGCGCTCTTAACTTGTGCGTCGTCGGCGTGACATATGTAGCGCAAACGCGCCGAGCGTGCGTGTGCGCGCATGAGCGGCCTATTAACGAGCTCCGCCGCACCCGGCGACGATGGATCACGACGATCAGTAGGTGCGCGCTCCTAGACGTGCCTGACCTCTGCGCCGCAGCGAATCGAGCGCCGCCGTCGCCTATGTCGTGCTCTATCTCGTCGCCGCGGCCGCGGTGGTGGCCGCCTTCTTCGTCGGCCTCGCGTTTCGGTGCACGCTGCGGCAGGCGCAGGGTCGCGAACTCGACATGATGCGCATGCGCACGCCGCCCGTCTGAATGAACTAGCGTTTGCGGCGTTTACTCGGTGCCGCGTCCAGCGGTCGCGCCTGTCTCTTGGCGGCCGCAGGCGTGTCCAACTGCCGCACGTGCCGCTTCGCGCGCAGATTGCGCTTGTGCTGGCCGGTCTGCTGAGCGATCGCCCGCCGGAAGCGCACCGAGCGCTCCTTGAACCACGGATTGAGCGCGTACTCGCGCACGACGCCCGGCGAGACGCGCAGCACGGCGGCCGCTGGCGGTTCGACGCCGATCATCTCGCGCATCATCGAGCACATCGTGTAGAGTTGCAGCTGGTGCAGCGCGTACATCGAGCACGGCGTGCCGCGCAGAGCGGTGCGCGTCAGGCGAGCGCGCGGCAGCTCGTAGCTCCGATCACTGCGGCGCAGCGCCTCGCGCTCGGTCACCGTCGACGACTTGAGCTCGTACAGCGTGCCGTCGTCGGCGAGGAAGTCGATCGCCGTCGCGACGTCCATCTCGGCCGAGTAGAGAGGCACCTGCGCGGCGACGATGCGCTGCTTGCGCCACTCGAGGTAGTCGAGCAGCGTCGCCGTGCACGGATCCAGGCCGCCGCGCATTGGCCCGTGCGCCTTGTCGCGCAGCGCCAGACGGCCGCCGGCTACGCGCAGTTTCAGCTGCTCGTCGACGAGCGATCCGTGGCGCGTATTGTACGCCCGACCGATGCCCGCACGTCCGGCCTCGTCATCGAGACCTTCGAGCGAGCATGCCGTCGTTGCGGCGCGGCAAGAGGGAGCGGCGCGCGATATCCAGCGGCGCGATTCGGGATGCGCAGCGTGCGTCCAGATCACGGGCGCCGGCACAGGGTCGGTCTTGCTGCGTCGGCAGCGCTTCGGCTCTGGCTCGCCGGGCTCGGGCTCGCCGTGCGGCACGGGCATGAGCGCGCTCAGTATCTTCGTCAGTCCGCGCTTCCTGCCCACGCCCGGCAGCACGAAGCAGCGCTCTTCGGGCGAGAACTCGATGGGCGCGGCGGCGAGCAGCTGCAGTGTAGCGGCGATGGACATTGAGCAGTGCGGTCGGCGCGTCGTTTATTGCCAGCGATACGCGACGACGGCAAACGCGTCGCTCGGTCGCGGCGGAGGTGAGTCGCGTTGCACGCCGAGCGGCGCCTCGGTAGCGGCGAGCGACGGATCGGAGGCGGCGGCACTCGTCACGATGCGTACCGGCAGTGTGGGAGGCGGCGCGACGTAGACCGTCGGCTGGACGAGGTAGGCAACGAGTGCCAGAGCGACGCCAAAGAGCACGAGCTGCCAGCCCGACGTGACGAGCACCCACGCGCTCTGCGCCACTATGCGGCGTGTGCGCAGGCCGTCGGCGTAGACGAGCAGCGTCGCGTGCGCCATCGTGACGCAAAAGAGGCGCGAGCTGCGATCGGTGGCCGTCGGATCGACGTCGCGCTCGACGCCGCCCTCGCTCACCTCGTCGGTGCGCGTCGAGATGTCGAGCACGAGCGTGATCGCGAAGAAGAGGCCGACGCGCGCGATCGACGACCAGGAGCGACTCTGCGGCATCCAGTCGCACGTCGGCAGCGCGAGGCGCACCAGGAAGAGCAGCACAAACGCGTGCGTCGCTGCTGCCAGGTACGGCCGGGCGCGCGGCACGTATGTACACAAGACGCTGGCCGCCGACGCTGCGAAGAGAGCTGTTGTGAGCGCCGGTTGCGCGCGCTCGCCGGCCTCGAGATCGGCGTGATCGAACAGATGCGTGGCGGCGAGCCAGAACAGCCACGTGACGACGGCGGCCTGCAGCACCGATGTGTAGCCGAGCGCGTGCGCGTGCCTCCTCGGCACCCCGAGCTGCTCGGCGTAGCACTGATGGATGCCGGGCGCGCAGAACGAGAGAGCGGCGAGCAGCACGTAGAGGAGCACGACGTAGCCGAAGAGGACGTAGACGCTCGTCGCCACCTCGATGCGGCCGCCCGAGAGCGAGAGCAGGAACATGACCAGCGGCGTCAACACGACGACGGCGAGCCTCACGGTCTCGTGCCGCGCCACGAGCGACCGATCGCGCGCCTCGTATGCGAGCGCGACGCGCGTCGCCTGCTCGTCGTCGTCTTCAAGCATCCTTGGGTGCGCGGGCGAGTGCGTAAGACGTCTGCGTTTATTGTCCGGTTCGTCGGCGCTTCTCGGCTTCGCGCTCGTCGCCGTCGCTGTCGTCTGCGTAGTCGCCATCGTCGTCGTCCTCGACGCCGGGTGCAGCAGCACGGCGTTTGGCGAGGCCGCGGCCAAACGGGTCGGCCGAGTTGAAGCCGAGTTGCGTCAGACTCTGGAGGAACTCCGAGTTGTCGATAGTGCTGAGAGCCACGTCGCGGCTCCCAGAGACGGTGGAGCGGGTGCGATTCACAACGCGGTCCCAGCTGGGTCGCAGCAGTGCCCAACGCGGATTCTCGTATGGGAGCATGGCAAATAGAGGGTCGGCGTTGTGCCGGATTTTGCCTGAGGCGCGCGAGTAGACGATGTAGTAGAAGATCGCGCGGAGTGTCTCGTAGTCGAGCGCGGAAAACTGACCGTTCTCGCCGTACGCGGTCCAGGCGTCGCGGCTCTCGAAGAGGCGCAGAAACTCCTTCTCGGTCTGGGCGTTGAGGAGGTCGACGGCAGCCGGGTCGTTGAAAACGAGGCCAAACCAGGTTGCGCGGTGGTAGCCGGATGCGCCGTCTCTTTCGAGGTAGTTCTCTATGTTCCCTTCGATGCGGTCCTCGGCGGACATCTCGCCCGTTGGTCGGACTCTGTTGTAGATGACAGATTGCTTCATCTCCTCGTCGTGCGTGCGTAGGTAGCGCCGCAGCATGCCAGGAATCGTCGACGGGTCGTTCGAGGCAGACGTCCAGTGGACGGCGACGTACTCGGCGGCGCGAAACAGCGCCGCATGCAGCACTTCGTCGACAGCACCGACGGCGACGTCGAGGCGCAGGTGTTGGCTCATCGGTGAACCCTGCGCGTGCCATTCCGCGGCGGCGACGACACGCAGTGTGCGTAACACATGTGTCCACGGTACATCTGGTGGTTGTTCTGGCTCGGTGCGCGAGAATAACATCGCGCGCCACGACAGATACCCTTCGTAGTCAATGCGATAGCGAGACACTTCGTGGAAGGTCGTCTCAATGTCGGTCGTAACAAGCGCCGACCAAGGGCCAAGCACGCGGGCCTTATCTTCGTCGCTCTCGTTCTGCAGTTTCGGGGACAGCGGGTTGTCGAGCAACGAACAGCGATGAACGCGCTCGAGCAGCTGCTGGTTGAACACAAAGTAGCGGCCTCTCAACGTCGGCACGATCCTGTCGGGCTGGTCGGGCAGTTCCACTCGCTCTTCTTCCACATGCTTCCATCCGTCCGCGAGTGGAAGAAGAGGACTCTCGAGCGACGGTGCGAGCCCGCGCTCGAGCAGTTCGCCGGCGTCGAGAATGATGGGCGGCCCGCTGTAGGCCGTGGTGATATTGCGCGCGAGCAGCGTGTGGCGCACGACGGGGTGCGTCGCGATGGCGTTGATCGAGCGAAAGAGCAACTGCCAGAAACGCGTCGTGTCTGCGATGTCGAGCTCCTTCTCTGTCAGTTGATCGTACTGCCCAAGTCGATTGCGAACGCTCAACTGATTGCTGAGTCGGCGCGCTAGAGCAGCGTCTGTTTCGATCTGTGCGAGCTCTGCACGCTTCTCCGGCGGCACAGGGCGCCCGTTCCGTTCCAACTCTCGGATTTGGGCGCTCACTTTGGCCGCTTGGTTGGCGAGCTTGGCGATGCGCGCGCGCAGGAAACTCTCGATAGCTTTGAGGCGCGCGTTGGACGCGTCGGCGAACCACGGAGGTAGTTGGTCGTAGAAGATTTCCGCAAACAGCGGGTACGCCTCGCGAAAGCCGGCGCGGTACACTTCGATGTCGTTGCGGCGTATGAGCGCATCGAACGAGCGCGAAACACGCTGCAGGATCATGCGGTCGCGCAACGGCAGACGCGACGCGATGTGGTGTGCGATCAACGTCGGCACTTCGATGGCGTTCTGATCGACGACGGCTTCGTCGCCGCCGTCGCCGTCGTCGCCGTCGTCGTCGCCGTCGCGCACACCCATCTGCACAACGTTCTGGCTGGCGTTCTCCTTCTCCACCGCCGGGTAAGCGTGCTGAAGCAGCGCATAGACAGCGCGCTCGAGCGCCTCACGGTCGGCGCGCGGTGCGTCGGTGTCGATAATGAGATCGAACATCGCTCGGCGCGCGTCGGCGTTGGCCTTGCTGGGCATCGACAGAAGCGGCGTGAAGCTGAGGAACGCTATGATGTCGAGCAGCTGCGTGCGCGCGCCAGCCAGCGCAAACGTGTCGGCTATCCCGTCGATCGGCCGGTGCACGAGATCGACGAGATCCTGCACCTGATCGACCAGGTAGAAAGTGGCGCGCTTCGTCACGCCGATGGTGCCCGGCAACTGGCGCGAATCTGCGATGGCCGCCAACGTCGCGTCGCGCTGCTTCTCGCTCAGAGGCGACCAGAGCGCGTCGAATTTGCCGCGCGTCTCGTCGCTCAGGCGGGCGATTGGTCGCTCGTAACTCAGCTTGCGCACAGCAGCCGCGCCTGGCGCCGAGAGGAGCCAGTAAACGAGTGCTCGTTGACCGTCCATTTGCGTGTGCGTGGTTCGCGCGCGCTTAGAGCAGTGGCATCGCGCTTTAATTGTGTGCGCGCTTCTCCCGCTCGATCTCGTTTGACGCGCGGCGCTTCGTTGCACCGTCGCCAAACACATCGTCGGTCGGTATGCCGAGGCGCTCCAGGTCGTCGAGGAAGCGCTCTCGCCGGTCCGGGTCGCGTCGAATCGCCTCGAACCCAGAGTCGCGCACATGCTGCGCCTCGTCGCGCGCCGCGCCGACAGCCTGCGCCCAGCCGGGCTTCAACGGCTCAAAGCTCGCACGCCGCTCGACCTCGGCGATGCTGCCGTCGTAGGCATTCGGGCGCTCGTCGCTCCACTTGACGACGTTGGCGAGCGTCGCGCGCCGGTAGACGAGAAACGCAAACAGCGCACGCAGCGCGGCGTAGTCGGCGGCAGCGTACTGGCCCGGCGAGCCAGAGCGCGACCACTCGTCGGCGCTGCCAAAGAGCTGCGCAAACGTCTCGGCGACGCGCACTTCGAGTTCGTGGACGACCTGAGTCGCGGCGAAGATCTCGGGGAAGAACGGCTTGCGCCACACTTGCGCGCGACTCAACAGCTCGTTGATGGCGCGCGACAGCGTGCGCTTGTCCATGCGCGCGTGCGAGACGATCAATTCGTCGAGGTGCCGCATCGCGCACCGATGCAGTTCGATGGCGGCCGCCGACTCGGCGTCCCAGGCCGGCGACCACTTCATGCTCAGCATTATGCTCGCGTGCTCGAGTTCGGCCAGCAGCAGCTCGTCGACAGCGCCGAGCGTGTACACGGCGCGATCGACCGCCGGTTTGCGCGTCGTGTGCCAGACGGCCGTCGCGATGATGCGCAACCCGTCGGTCGCCTCTTCGCGATCCGAGAGCACAAACGAGCGCCGCAGCTTCTCGCCGGCCTGCGAGCCGCTGCGTATCGCTCGCACGTCGCCAGTCTCGCGGTAGCTGACCGGCACGTCGGTGACGCGATACGCATGCCAGTCGCCCAGCGTCGGCGTACCGGCGGCCGCGACAGGCAATACGAGCGTCGTCGGGTGCTTCGATGGCATGCGCGACGTGCGGCGGCGAGCGGCCAGCAGCTGCTCGGCGTAGACAAAGTAGCGACCCGAGAGGCGCGGCTGCGCGTCGAGCTCGTCGGCGGCTGCCATAGTGAAACCGCCGTCGTGCCCACCCATGCGCTCGACGCCGGCGGCACGTTTGTACGGCGACGCGACGTCGACCGGTACGCCGAGCTCAGCCAGCGCGTGCGCGTCGGCGATGATCGGCGTGCCGCTGTAGGCCACAGCCGTGTTCGTTCGCAGCAGAGAGTGGACGACGGCCGGATGCGTGGCGATCGCGTTGACCGAGCGTATGAGTTGTTGCCAGGCGCGCGCGATGTTGGCGCGCTCCATCTCGCCGCTCGTCATCGTGCCGCTCGAGCCGAGCCGGTTGCGTATCGACAACGAGTCAAGCAGCTGCCGCGCCAGAGCCGCGTGCTCATTCAGCTCGCCCGACCGATTGAGCTTTGGCGTGTGCCCCGAGCGTCGCTGCTCCGCGTTTTCAGCGTCGAGCTTCACGCGTTCGTTATCGAGCTGCACGAGCCGCTCACCGAGCGCACGTTCGAGCTTGGCCGCGCGCGCCGACGATCTCTCGGCGAGCCACGGCGGCAGCTGGTGGTCAAAGAGGCGACCGAGCGCGGGGTACATCTCGTCAAACGCGGCGCGGTACACTTCGACGTCGTCGTCGCGGATCAGCGCGTCGAACGAGCGGGAGAGGCGCTGCAGCAGCAGGCGATCGGTGAGCGAGAGTCGAGCCGCGAGATGGCGCGCAATCAGCGTCGGCACGCCAAACACATCCTCGCTCGCGTCGCCGTGACCGGCCGTTTGCACGTAGACGATGTCCTTCTCGGCGTCTTCAGTGCGCTCCGTTGGCACCGCCTGTTCGTCATAAGGTACGCCAAACAGCGCGTATACAGCGCGATGCAGCGCCAGACGTGCCGCACGGCTCGCCCGCTTTTCAACGAGCAGTTCGAATAGTGCGCGGCGCGCCTGAGCGCAGTGGGCCGGCATCGAGAGCAGCGGCGACATGCTGACAAACGCGATGATGTCGAGCAGCTGCGTGCTGTCGGCAGCCAGTGCAAACGCGTCGGCCAGCGCATCGGTGGTGCGGCGCGTTAGCTTGGCGAGCGTCTGCAGCTGCTCGACGAGGTAGAACGTGCCGCCGTCGCTCACGGCCAGCGGGCCGGGCAGACGCAGCGTGTCGCCGAGCGACGCGAGCGTACGCAGTCGGTCGCTCGGCACGAGTGCGACCCACTCGCCGACAAACTTGGTGCGCGCGACGGCATCTGCGAGTCGCGCAATCGGCTTCTGAAGGTTTATACGTCGCATACTGGCCGCTTCGCGCGCCGACAGCAGCCAGTAGAGTAGCGGCCGCTCCATTTGGTCGTGCCCGCTCATTGCGCGCTTATACGGGGGCGGCCCGACGCCTCGCACGAGTACTCACAAGATGACCGACGACATTAAACCGATGAGCGATGTTCAGCGACAGCGGTGGGAGATGCTCGCCATCCTCTCCGCGTCGCAAGTGTGGTGGGCGCACGTGTTTTGCGACGGCGGCTTCGTGGCGGGCGGCGCGGCCGTGTTTGTCGGCGACACTCGGCAGTGCGTGCGCAACGTCGGCGATATCGACCTCTGGGCGCCCGTGCCAGACTCGGTGATGTGGACCTGGCTGGCTGAACTGCGCGACCTGCACGAACTGCACTGCGAGCCGTACTACGTACTGCACACTCCCGGCTCGGCGACCTTCACGGTCGGCACCGCGCACATGAAGATTCAGTTCATCAAGTTGCCGCACTCTCGGAATCGAAACACCGACGTGCTCGATCGTCTGTCCAAGTTTGACTTTACGTACACACAAGCCGCGCTCTTGGGCGCCGCGTTCAGCTTCAGCGGTGTATTGACGCCGCCCTTGCTGTGCGTTACAGCCGACGCTCGGGCGGCGTGGCTGTGGCAACAGCTCAAGATAAGCGCCAACGGCTTCAAGATCTGGTCGAGGCATCTGCCGCTCGACATGACACGGCTGATGGAGCGTATCGAAAAGAGCGTGCGCAAAGGCTTCACCGTGGCCGGAAGCGCGCCCAGCATGGCGCGCGGCACCGCAGCCGGAAGCGCGCCCAAGCCGCACGTATGCAACATGGCGCACCACGAGCCGGTCGAACTGGACCTCCTGCGCGGCGTCTACGACGACCCGTTCAATGAGTTGCCCGTGTTCGACGAGACAAACTACACCGCCGTCTCGAACCGCTGACCAGCCAATAAAGTGAGCTTGAGGCACGCCCCACCTCTTGCGCAGCGCCGCGCACAAACTCGAAGATGGATGACTTTGACGGCCCGGGTGGCGACGAAGCGCCGAACCTCTTCCTGATGCACGACGTCCGCATCATGCACATCAACTACTTTGTGCCGCGCTGCGACTGGATCGGCCCGCTGCTGCTCGAGGCGCAGCCCAATATCATACCCAACTTCCAGCCGCGCGATCGCGCCACGTGCACGCTCGAGCGCTCGCTGCGCATCTTCAAGGGCCTCAACGTGCGCGGCGGCCCGGCGTCTGGCGGCGCGGCTATCGGCGGCGGGTCGACGAGCCACGACGATGGCACAGCGGCGACCGAGGAGGAGCCGCTCGATCTCGACGGAGTCATGTCAGCCGCCGGCTACGATGACAGCGAGGGCAACGAGCTCGCGTACGACCAGGCCTGGGAGAAGCGCTTCGGATCGCTGCGCTCGGTCATTGGCGCAACGGCCGAGTGTCTCGTCGAGTACACGCCGGCGTCCAGCGGCGGCGGCGGCAAGCGCGCTCGCAGTGTGCCGTCGCGCGCGCACGTCTACGGCGAGTGGCCGATACTGAGTCGTGCCGTGCGGTACAACATCGGCGCGCTCCCATACGTAGCCACCGAGCAGCGCCTGCTGCCGGGCACGCCGCCAAAGTACGACGCCATTCGTTCGGGTTGCTACATCGCGCCCGCCGGCCGTGTGCGTGCGTCGGTGTCGGACTTTTCGATTGTGCTGCTCGATGGTGCGCGGATGCACGTCAACGCCGTCGGTCAGATCATGCGTCGCCTCTTCCCCACCGTCTACGGGCTGCCGCTCAACGACGCGAACCGCGAGCGAGTCGTGCACCGCAGCCTGCTGAACGGCGACGGCGGCCGCGAGCTCGACTCGGCCGAGCCGCACAACAACACGTTTGAGATCGACGAGCTCTCTCGCCTCCTCGACGGCCTCTCGACCGACATCAGCTGGCTGACGATCGACGCGCCGCGCTCCTACTTCCAGACGGCGACGATGTTCTTCTACTCGCGCGAGCTCGAGCGCCTCGCGACCGCCTACCGCACGAAGAACCGCTGGTTCGACATTCTGGCGCGCGGCCGGCAGTTTGTGCGCCACGTGCACGCGCTGCTCTGCACCGAGCCGCAGACGCTGTGCATCAAGTCGCGCAAGTACGTCGAGGCGGTGCGTCGCCAGCGCGAGCTCCGTCAGCGACGGCGCAGGCTCGTCGGCGATCGCGACACACCGCGCCTCGCGCTGGCGGCCATCGACGCCGAGTGCGCGGCCATGCGCGCGCTCATCACGCTGCCTGAGCGGCCGGCGGCCACGTACCGCGAGACGATGGCACAGAACGCCGCACTCGGCTACGCGTCGTCGCTCAGCGAGGCCGAACAGGCCGTGATCGCGACGGCGGTCGACGTCTACGCGCTGCTCGTGCACGACACGGTAGCGCGCGACGACCTCTACGCCAACCTGGTGCACCGGAAGCGCGTGCGTGACAGCGAGCATGGCGCGAGTTCGGGACACATGTTTACTGTGTTTGACTCTACGCCGCGCGCCGTCGTGCAAAACAGCGACTCTGCCGGCTCGCTCGGCTCGTTTACGCTCGACCATTGGCCGCTCGCTGCGCCGCCCCCACCGCCTCCTCCGCCGCCGCAGACGCTAGAGCCGCCGCCTGGTACAACCATAGACGACGATGGCTCGATAGATACGCTGCTCTCGGTGCCGCTCACTCTGCCGCTCGCGCCCGTGGCGGCCGCCCGGCGTGTCCAGCCCGACGCTCTCGATGCGGCGCGCGCACGCAGCGGCGTCGAGCTGTGCGACGCCATCTCGCGGCTGGCGACCGAGTGCCGGGCAGCACAGTTTGTCGCCGGTCTGCGCTGGCTGATCGATCACCAGGTCGTGACGCGTGTGCCGATGACGGGCAGCGGGCCGCGCAACGACGGTGCGCCGTTTGACGGCTTCTACCTCTCGTCCGTCTTTGGCACACAGACGCGCTGCCTCACGACGTTGCGCGACATCTACGAGCGCGGCGTGCGGCATGCAGTTGCCCAGCACGGTGCCGTGTCGTCGGCCGCCTACGACATCGAGGCTGCCGTCGAGCAGCACGCCGCACGGCTCGCTCGGTTCCGCGAGAAGTGCGCCTTCTTCACACAGGCACGCGTGTACGCGCGTCTGCTCGGCCTCAAGCACAGCGAACTGCTCTCGCGGTCGCGCGACGCGGCAGCCGGCGCGATCGACGACATCGTCAGCAACGACCTACTGCACGGCGAGGCGCCCGAGACGCCTGCTCCACCGACGCCGATCGAGCGGCTGTACGAGATGGCGGCAACGCTGCTCGCCCAGGTCAAGGAGTTTGTGGCGGCCGACGACGGCGACGACGCGTCGATCGACTCTGCGTACGCTGATCTCGTGCCTGCTCCGGCGCCCGGTGAGCGGCAGTTGACGTTTGGTCTGCTGCAGGCGCCCGTCGGCGCAGACGACTCGCAGGACGAGATCCAGATGTGCGACGAGCAGCTGCGCGCCATCGAGCGGTCGCTGTGCTCGCCTGTTAGCATCATCACCGGCCGCGGCGGCACCGGCAAGACCGAGGCGCTGAGCAAGATCATCGCCCGCTACGCGCCCGAGCAGGTGCTGGTGACGGCGTTCACCGGCAAGGTGGTGAGCGAGTTGACGCGGCGCGTGCACAAGGCGCGCACGATGCACTCGCTGCTCGTCTCCGACGTCCTGCACAGGCAAGAGTGCCGGCGCGTCGAGTCGATCATCGCGGCGTTGCGCGGACGCGTGCGCCAGTCGGGCGATCGCGACGGGCTGTTGGCGCGTCTGACCGACATCCGCGCCGAGCTCTACCGGCTGCTGGGCGTTGCCGAGCACGTGTCGCCGTTTGAGAACGTGCGCGTCCTGGTCATCGACGAGGCGTCGCTCATGCCCTTTGAGATGTTCGCGCAGCTCCTCGCGGCGATTCACGAGCACAACAAGTGCACCGGCAAGTTCCTCGTCCGCCTCATCGTCTGCGGCGACCCGTCGCAGCTGTTTCCCATCGCGTACGGCGCCGTGCTGAGCGACCTGTGCCACGCACTGCCGCACTGCGTGCACCACATGACGATCAACCACCGCAGTGAGGGCACGGCGATCTTCTCGCTGGCGAACAACATCGCTCAGCGCCGCTTCGGTACGCCCGGGGTGCCGTGGCCGGTGTTTGGCGGCGTGCGCAACGAGCGGCGTCTGCGTACGTCCACGCAGGCCGTGTTCGCCGGCGACGAGACGCTCGACGCTCAGATGCGACTGAAACGAGAGGCCGACGACGCGAGCGTCGTGTTCATGGAGGCGTCGCCGCAGGATCTCGAGCACGCGCTCCATCGCGTTCTCGACATGCTCGGCTGCTTCGCGGTGCCCGAGACTCCCGAGGTCGTCGCACGGCGCGAGGCGATCATGATGATCTCGCCGACGCGCACCGTCGTCGGCAAGCTGAACCGAGCGGCGCGCGCCATGTTCTTCGCCCGCGCGATCACGGCCGCCGGCGGCACGATGCAGCAGTCGCTGTCGGGCGAGCCGATGATGCCGCCCGAATTCGAGCAGCGACTGCTGAGCGGCGAGCTGTGCATCCTGAAGAGCAACTTTGCGCGCATCGACTACGTGGCGGCCGACGCCGTAGACGCTGATGAAGACGGCGGCGAAGTGGCGCCCGCGGTCCGCCAGCTCATCGAGATCGCCACCGACGTCGGCCTGCAGCAGCCGCAGAGCGGCGAGTTGCGGCGCGTCGTGACGTCGTTTTACAACGGCCAGCTCCTGCTCTCGGTCGGCTTCTACGACGCGCCGGCGCGCATCACCGAGGCGACGAGTTGCCGCTGCGGCAAGCACCCGGCGCCCGAGCGTGGCGAGCCGGCTGTCCACTGGCCGTGCGTGCTACAGCCGCACGAGGTGCCGAGCACGCGCCGCACGCCGACCGACTACTCGGACCCGTTTGCGATAAAGTGGCACACGCACGGCCTGCGCTACCGCAACGGCGGCCTCGAGTACGCCGACGGCAGCACGAACAAGCGCCGAATGGCCGTGTTCCGCGTCGTCAACGAACCGGATCGGTACAAGGAGGTCGACGTCGCGGCCAAGCTCGCCAACACCTCCCAGTTTGCGTTTGCCGAGGCGGCGACGATTCACGTCATCCAGGGCAGCGAGTCGCCGTGCGTCATCTTCGTCGTCGATCGCGACAACACGTACTTTGACTGGTCGATGGTCTACACGGCGTGCACACGCCCGCGTCAGCGGCTCGTCGTGCTCGGCGAGCCAGACGCATTTCGCGCCATGGTGCAGCGCGAGCCGCCCAAGCGCCGCTCCGAGCTCTTCTGGCTGCTCGCCGGCGAAGTGGCAGAGGTGCATACTGCCTACGACACGCCCGACGACGAATGGGCGGTGGCGCGCGCGATGCACATCGACGACGATCTGACGCGCACATTCGTGAGCACGCGGCGGCGCGCTGCCGATCTCACGCGCAGTAGCGTGTGGTGCGAGTACGACCGCGTGAAAGAGGCGGCGTTGGCGAGAGGAGAGCAGTAAAGTTCAATCTCACAGAGGCGTTAGTCGGCGCGACGGGTCCTTTGGTGGGTGCATAGCGCGCTGCACCGCCTCGCGGCCGTTGATCCACGGATGTGTGGTGCCAGCTGCGACGCACGCGTCAGACGGCGCACGGCGCGCGCGCACCTACCATTTGAGCGCACGTAGCCGGCGATGCTACCCGAGTTCGACGGGTTCTTTGGCGGGTTGGCGGCGACGTTGACTGCGAAACCGGTGGTCGACATGCGTTTGCTTTACCATCTGCGCGCGACGCCGCCAGATATAGCGCTCGCCGGCCGGTGCAGTACGCCGGAGCGCTAAACATGCGCCGCGCATGCCACAACGACATGCTGCTCGCTCTGTTCGCGCGCGCACTCGCTCAAGCGCCCGTCGCCGTCGGCACGTGCACACCGGTCGGCACGTCGCTGCAACTCGCTGCGTTCAACATCAGCAACCCGCTCGGCGCCTGGACGCGCCTCAACCAGCCGTCGTCGCTCTACCAGGACAACACGTACGGACTCGCGCCGTGCGGTGCGGCCCTATGCCTGGCGCCCATATCGGGCATCAGCGGCGCTCTGCTCTCGGGTGCCGAGTTGCTGCTGCCCGCGCACAACGCGTCGGTGCCGCCGGGCGCCGTGCGCATCTACGAGCTGACGTACAACTACTCGCAGGCGCCGATCGACGCGTTTGCGCTCTCTTGGCTCGGGCCGTGGCACGCGCTCGGTCTCGACTGGCAGCCGTCGGGCGCACTACCGCTCATGGCCGCGGCGCGCTTCTCGTCGGGCGCCAGTCGCAACGAGACGGGCGACGTGCACCTGCCGCTGCTCACGGCGATGTACTTTGACGAGCTAGACTTTTGCGTGCAGTACGCGCTCAACGACACGGCGTGCCAGTTCCTGCCGTTGCGCAACGCGAGTGCCAGCGACGCGCCGTACACACCGCGCAGTATCTCACTGCAGTGGGTGCTAAACGGCGCGAACCTCTACCCGTCGGCGCTGGCCGATCCGCGCGGACTGGCGGCCTACAGCCAGCAGCAGCTTCTGCTCGCAAACGCAAACAACTCGGTCGCCTGGCAGGCACCCACGCGCGCTCTGCTCGTCTCGTACCACACCAACGTAACGATCACGGGCATGACGCTGCACACATACGCCGCCACGTGCGCGCCGGCGACTGCGACACCGGTTCCATCGACGTCGCCTACGACCGCATCGACGTCGAGCCGCGCGACCATGCTCACGGTCCGACCGGCGACGACGACGGCGACGACGGCGACGACGGCGACGACGACTACCGCGACGACGACCGCGACGACGAAGACGACGACCGCGGCGACGACTGCGACGTCGACCGCGCCCACCACAAGCGAATCGCAGCCTAGCAGTCAGTCAACGGCCGTCTCGAGCCAGACGACGGCATCACCGACGACCACAGCGACGGTGCTCACGACGACCACAGCAGTGACCTCGACGACCATCTCCTCGTCGCCGGCGACCAACACATCGGCGGCCGCGGTCGCATCGCCGCGCTCGACCAAGCCCGATTCGACGGCCGTCCTCGTTGCGGCGATTGTGGCGTGCTCGGTGTTTTTACTCTGCGTCACGATCATCGCCATCAGCAAGCTGCGGCGCGCCGGCTGCTGGATACCGATCTACTTTAGGCTGCCGCAAGGCGTGCGCAACGTCTGCTGCTGCCTCTGCATCTCGTCGAGCGTCGAGCAAGACAGCGTCGCGGCCGCCGCTATGGTCGACGTGCCGCTGCCCGAGCCGCGCTCCGAGCCGATCTACGATCGCGTAATGGTGGCCGACGGCGGCAACTACGACAGGGTGAGCGCAATCAAGGCGTCGGCCTACGATTCGCCTTCCTCGCCACTCAACTGACGCCCGTAGCCGCCGCCGCCCGGTACTCGGCGCTACTCGTCGATGCGGCGACGCACCGAGACGCTAGCGTACTCGGAGTACGCGTATCCCGCCGCCGTTGCATCGAGGCGGCGCGAGCGCGATCTCTTCGACGACGAGTCGGCCACCGTCTACGAAGATGACGAAGAGTGGGCGCAGCAACGTTAAACTGTTCAATCTGTGTCCTTCGAGCTCCGCGTGTGCTTGCGTTGCTTTGGTTTGCTCTCGGCTGCCGCCGCCGCTGCCGCCCGACGCTGGGCCTGTGCGTGCGCGCGCCGCACCACGTTGGCGTGGATGAGCGCCAGATCAAAGCCGGCTGACGCGACGACGGCGCGCATCGACTGCGAGCCGCCGGTGACAATGCCTTCGGCCTGTCGCCGTTCGACGCCCATGGCCAGCAGTTCGGCCTCGAGCAGACCAACGTCGAGTTTGTTGAACAGCTGATCGAGGTAGTAGGAGTCGCTTCGTCGGTCCGTCATCTAGCGGTGACCGTACACGATGCATCTAGTGCGCACATGAAGCGTCGATGGCATATGCGCGCCCAAGACGCGCCGCCGCGGCACTCGTCAAATGAGCGCCGATCTCACCGAACTCTGGACGGGCACGATCGACTCGCTGCTCGATGCATCGCTGGGCGGCAGCGGCCACTATGCGCGCATCGTCGTGTCGGCCACTCGCTCGGCCGCCGAAGCCGACGCGCCGCAACAGGCTGCCGACGACGCCGACGAGGGACGCGCCGAACGGATCGTGGTGCGCGATCGCGACTGCATACCACTGCCGCACATCGGCATGTCGGTCGTCCTGCGACTGGAGCGCGATCGGCGCGCGCCAAGCACGAACAAGGTCTTCTTCGTGCGGCGCTGCGTCTTCTTCCGCGCACTTGCGCATCTGACGCGCGGCGTCTACTCGCGCGCCGTGTGCAGCGGCTTGTTCCTGTGTCGTGCGCGACAGCAGCGCGCCGAAGCAAAGGCGGCCGGCAAACCGCTCGACGGACTGCGTGACGTGCCGCTGAGCGCTGACGCGACCAAGTTTGTCACCGCGCTCACCAGCCGCTCGACGAGCGAGCTCGAGACGCTCGTCGGCGCGCCGTCGGTGCACAGTAGCGCGCTATTCGCCGGACTCGTCGACTGCTACGTGGCGCGACATCTGCACACGCGCGCTCCGCTCGCCGCTCTGGCCGCGACGCTTCGTGGTCGTGCGCTGTTCCTGCCGGCTTCGGCCATCGCCGACTGCTCGTTGCGTCGGCTGCGTGCTCTGCCGGCGCTTCTCGAGCCGCTCGATCCGCTCTCGGCTCTGCTGCCCGACAGTGCTCCGTTTCTCGTTCGGTTTGCGCCCACGACGCTCGCCCAGCCGCTCTACGTCGTCTCGTCGCCGGTCGACCGCTCGGTGATCGGACCACGCGGCCGTTGTCTACGGCAGGCGCTCGATCCGCTCGACGGCGCGCTTGGCAGTTCGTGGATCGAGCTGCGTCGCTCGCAGCCGCGCAGTATGCGTGAACTCTTGGCGATGGCGCTCGCGCTCGTGCCGCCAGCCAACGAAGTGCTGCTCGAACGGGCGGCGGCAGCGCACCTCCAGCGCTGTCTAGCGCAGCAGCGGTACGGCCGCACCGTGTTTCAGGCGCAGCCAGACGCCCGCACGCTGTTGAGCCTCGGCGCCTGGTGCTTGCTGCCGCTATCTCGCGGTACCGCGGCGCAGGGATTGGCCGACTACACGACGGCCCAATGTGCGTCGCGCGCCAGGCAGCTCGCCGCCGTCGTTGCGTCGTTTGAGAGCACGACGTTGGCGCTCGTCGAAGGCGGCAGTGCGCTGTTGAGCGACGCCGATCTGGCTGCCGTTCTGGGCCCGCACGCGCTGGTCGTGTCGCCGCACATGCTCGTCGACGCGCGCACCCCCGACGTCTGCACACTCGACGACCTGCTCGCCGGTGACGACTGGACCGTGCGCGTGCAGAGCTCGGTTGCGAGCACGCTCGTGCTCTGGGACGCGCATTTGCTCACCGAGCTCGACATGCTCAACGCCCTGCTGGCGTTTGCGCACCTCTCGGGCGTCGGTCGTGCCGTTGCGTTGGGCGACGAGGTGTGGGAACGGCCGCGACTCGTGCTCGTCGGCGACGTCAATCAGCCGCCGCCGTGCGTGCGCTGCGCCGGCGCTCCGTTTGCCGATCTCGCCGCGTGCGGCCGCTACGCCGTCGAGACGCTAGAGGCCGACGTCGTGCGGCAACACGCGTGGACGGCGCTCTCGGTCAGTGCGCACTTTTCACTCGCGTCGGCCGAGGTGCTCGTCGACGACCTGTTGCGCGCGCGCCGCTCCGACAACAGCGGCGTCGCGTCGGCTCTTCGCGGCGGTCGGCAGCTCGTCGTCTGGGTGCCGACGCGCGCTGCGCTTGCAGCCTACATGACGTTTAGCGCGCAGCTCCTGCCCATGACGCAGGACGTGAACCTGTCGCCTCAAGGCCGCGAGGCCGAACAGGCGCTTTGCGCGGCGCTCGATCGCCTGGCCTCCTATCCGCACATGACACGCAACACCGTGCTGCGGTGGTCGCCCTTTGTGCTCTACAGGGGCGCGACGGTGCGCGTAACCGAGTTTCTGCGCGTCGTTGCATGGCCAGCGCGCGGCTCTCTGCTCAACAAGACGCACCATTGCGCGTTGCTGCCGGCCGCTACGACGCTCGTCGCGCTCGACGCGGCCAATCTCGTGCTGGTGCTCGCCGACGAGAGCGCCGACCACGGTGCGTGCTGCAACACTGACCAGCCGAATCTCATGCGCGTCGCATGTCACCGACGTGAGCTCCGCGCCGCGTCGATTCTCACCGGACGCGAGGCGGCTGAAGCAGTGCGACTGAGTGAGCGTGCTGCGTTTGCCGTGCACCACAACGCACAGCGCAATGGGCCGCTGCTGGATGGAGCGCGCTGGAACGACACGGCGCTCTCGCTCGCGCGCCTCCCGCCTGGCGCCGAGCCGCTCTTTCTGGCGCATCGCAGCGCCGGCACCAACGACGCGCTCGGCACGCAACTAGCCGCTGCGTTTCTCGCGCGCAGGAGGCGGCCGCCGACGGCGTTTGCGCAAGCACTAAAGTGAACAGTTCAATGCTTTGCAATCGTCTTCCTCGGCCGATCCGAGCGCGCTTCTGAATCGCTCGAAGAGGACGCCGAGCGGCGCAGCAACTTCACGACCTTTGGTGCGAAGTCCGGCGACGCGCCCAGCGGCGTGCCGGCCTTGGCGGTGCTGAATTCGGCCGCCTCGCCAGCTCCGTAGGCCAGGCGCAGCTCCTCGCGCACTGCGGTCGCCAGCAGGCCAACAGCCGCCGGACCGTCGGTCGTCTTGGCCGCCGCCTTGCGCGCACTCTGCGCCGCTTGGAAGACAAAGTTGCTCGCCAGCGCCTCGGTGATGCGGTGCGAGAGAGGCGTGCCGCGCCTCGTCACGAAGCATACCACGCGGCGGTGCAGTTCAAGTAGGTCGGCGACAGAGTCAAAGACGGCGATGGCAGCGGCGCTCATTCTGTGTGCGCGGTGGGGCGCCCCTATCCGCGCGCGCACATAAACCACCGTCGGCCTCTCAAAGCACCGCCCCGACACACAAATAAAGACGATGAACGTCAAGATCGGCACCAAACGTGTCGCCACTTCGGCACCCACCGAGGTGTCGCAACTGAAGCGCAAGAAGCCGATGGCCCCTGTCGCTCTGCCGGAAGCCAGCAAGCTCATCATGCTCGACGAGTCGCCTGCCGAGGAGGTTGCCGACGAGGGTCTCTACGCCGAAAACAACGCCGAATTTGAAGCCGCCGAGGCGCTCGACTCGACACTGCCCGACCAGGTGCCGGCCATAGTCGAGAGCGCGGCGCGACCCGATGTGCGCGCGCCGCGCGCGGTGTCGAGCGCCGCCGCTGATCTCTGGGCCGAG
>Ga0182030_10009382_pt1 | contig 20024 bp, 14 predicted proteins | sample 812S3MmetaG_FD_121299 | JGI IMG/M metagenome (GOLD analysis project Ga0182030, IMG submission 121299) | Permafrost microbial communities from Stordalen Mire, Sweden - 812S3M metaG (Illumina Assembly) | ecosystem: Environmental > Terrestrial > Soil > Wetlands > Permafrost | place: Sweden... | reverse complement strand
GCGCTGCCGCTGCTGCTCCCGCTGCTGCTCGCGCTGCCGCTGCTGCTTCCGCTGCCGCCGCTGCTGCCGCCCGGTGAGTCGCCCGTGCTTGCGTCGCCCTCGACGCCGGCGCTGGTGCTCCCTCCACATCCGGGGGCAACCACCACGAGGCCGCCAGCCGACACGGAAACCACGAAAAGGATCTCGAGTGCTCTCATTGGAAGACCTCCGGAGTTCGCCCCAGCCCAAATCCTAGCTTCCGCGAGGTGTCCCTGTTGTCTCGGGTTGGTCACGTGCCCGAGCGGGGGGTGGAACACGGAACGTCCACCCGACGGCACATCGGAGGAAACTTTCGGCTCCGTCGAGCGTCTGACGAGGAAGTACCGACCGCTCCCTGCGCGTTCGTGCTCGCGCGGCCTCGTCCCGGTCCGCGCGGTCCGCAGGGAACGAACATCCGAGAGGTGCGAGCGATGAAGCCAAGCCATGTGGCGAGTCTGGGTGTCCTCACGCTCGCTTGTGCAGCGACCGCGTGTGGCGGCGCGAGTGGCAGCTCACGGGCGACCCTACCGTCCGCGGCGGCTCCCCCCGTGAAGCCACTCGCGTCCGTGTGTGGGCGCATCCACCCCGCGAGCACGACGGCGGTCCCGGTCGCGGCGGTCCGGGCGGGATCGACGGTGGCCCTGGCGACGCGCGATGGGAGGACGCTGGCCTATGCCGCCGACGAGGACGACTGGGCGGTTCACGTCGTCGACGTCGACTCGCGCAAGGAGCTGGGCGAGGTGGCGCTCGACGGACGTCCGTCGCAGCTCATGTTCCTGCCGGACGGGCGCCTCGCCGTGCTCCTGCGCGACCGCGGGCAGATCGCCGTGATGGAGCCAGGCGCGAGGCCGGAGGAGCTGGAGAAGCGCTGCACGGTCGACGCCCCGGCGGAGCCCGTGGCACTCGCGCTCACGCCGGACGACGCGACGGTCCTCGTCACCAGCGGCTGGGGACGCGCCCTCACTGCGTTCGACGCAGGCAAGCTCACGAGGTCGTTCGAGGTGTCGCTGCCGAGAGAGCCGCGCGCCGTGGTCGTCTCCGACGACGGCAAGTTCGCGTACGTGTCGCACGCGGTCGGCGCCCAGGCGAGCCGCGTCACGCTGGCCGACAAGACCGTGACGGCGATCTCGCTCCAGGAGAGGGACCCGCAGTTCGACTCGCAGCAGCGCACGATCCAGAAGCAAATCGACGACCACCTGAAGAAGGGCCAGAAGGTCCCTTCGAGCCTGACCGATCAGATCACGGAGCTCGAGAAGGGCTCGCACCCGTCGTGTCAGGGCTTCGCCCTCGCGAAGTCGGTCGAGCCCGGCGGTCGCATCCTGGCGCCGCAGGTGCTCGTCGACAACGGCGACGCCAAGGAGCGCGCGCCAGGGTACGGCAACGACGAGAGCGCGACGGAGGTGGGCGACGTCGCGGTGATCGACGCAGCCACGGGCAAACCGATCTCGGCGTCGCTCGAACGTCCGACGGAGAACGGCGGCTGGGGGAACGTGGACGCGCGCGAGATCCAGAAGACAGAGTGCCTGCTACCTCGCGCGGTGGCGATGGACCCCACGTCGAGGTCGCTGCTGGTGTCCTGCTACGGCATCGATCAGGTGATCGCCTACGACTCGCTGGCGGCGAGCCCGGCGCGCGCCGAGCGCCGGCGCTGGTCGGTCAGCGCGGGGCCGAGCGGCATCGCCGTCGACACCGCGAAGAACCGCGCCGTCGTGTGGGCGCAGTTCGACCGCACGCTCGACGTCATCGACTTCGGCGACGGACGGCTCGCCGACGACAAGGGCCGCCCGGCTTCCCCTGCGGAGCGGATCGCCATGGCGCCCAACCCGACGCGCAAGCTGGCCGTCGCAGCGTCCCTCGGGCGCCTCCTCTTCCACTCGGTGGGCGACGGACGCATCGCCCGTGACGGACGGGCCTGCGCGAGCTGCCACCCCGAGGGCCGCGACGACTCGCTCGTCTGGGCCACCCCGGACGGACCGCGCCGCACCATCATGCTGGCCGGGCGCGTGCAGGGGACCGCGCCCTACGCGTGGAACGGCACGGAGGAGAGCCTGCGGGTCCACCTCTCGACGACGTTCGACCGCCTCAACGGCGCGGGCGGCCTCAAGAGCGTCGAGCTCGAAGCGCTGACGGCCTACGTCGAGTCGCTCGCGCCACCGGCGACGCCGACCGTCCCGCGCGATGCGCAAGTCCAGCGTGGGGCGGACCTGTTCGCGTCGGCCGACGTCGGCTGCGCGAGCTGCCACGCGGGCTCGCTCGCGACGGACAACCAGCGTCACGACGTGAAGAGCAAGACGGACGCCGACAAGACCGGCGAGTTCAACACACCGTCGCTCCACCTCGTGGGCGGCACGGGGCCGTACTTCCACGATGGTCGTTACAAGACGCTCCACGATCTCCTCACGGCGACCCGGGACGACATGGGGCATACGTCGCAGCTATCTCCGCGCGATCTCGAGGCCATCGAGGCGTACGTGAGGACGCTGTGATGCGCCCGGGCTCTCGGTCGAAGGCGGGGATGCTCCTCCTCGCGACGGCGGTCGCCGCGGTCGCCGTTCCAGCGGCGGGCGCGGAGACACCGCCAGCGGCGCGAACGGCGGCGATGCCGTTGTTCGCGACACTCCCCGAGGGGCACGTGGCAGACCTTCCGGCCGCGACGCCCCCGGCGCACATCGCTGCCAGGGAGAAGATCGCGGGGTTCGTCGCGGGGACGATGCCCGCCGATCAAGCCAGGCAGATGCGGTTGTCTCGCCAGAACGTGGCCTTCAGCTACCTCTTCCCGGACGAGGAGCAGGCCAGGGCGTTCGCGAAGTCTCACGGGGGCGCGGAGGGCAAGACCGACGCGTGTCTCGTCGACGGTGGCAACGCGGAGTCGCTGAAGAGCGTGCGTGGCAACGAAGACGACGTCGAGCCCCACGACTGGCAGTCGAGCTACTCGTCGATGCTCTCCTTCCAGTTCGAGACCGGCTCGTCGGAGCCGATGGTCGTTCGCACGAAGCGACACGTGCGCAGCTCGCCCGGCGGTGACGTGCACGCGGTTCACTCGGAGCGGTTCGTCGCGGGGGCGGACGGGCACGCTTCGCTCGAGGTCGCGGACGCGTGGTTCGACGCCCGCACGCGCGGCGTGCGCCTGCTGGGTCGGTCGACGCTGCCGCTCCTGCGGGTGTTCGTCGGCCCGAACGGCCTCGACGTGTACGCGGCGCGGGACGGTGAGGCGGTGCAGGTCGTCCTCCACGCGCCGGACCACCCGTCGGACGACGCGGCGCTCGCCGAGGTGCTTCGCGCGCGGCTGCGAAACATGTTCGTCACGCTCCCCGACCGCAACAGCGGGAACGCCGACTGCGGCCACCTCCGCATGACGCTCCGCGCACCCGCCGGGATCGGACAGATGGCGACCCTGCAGTCGGCCGCCTTTCTCCCGCCTCTCGACGGCGACTCGGGGGAGGTGCCCGACGACGAATCGGATCAAGCGCGAGGCTCGAGGCTCTTCCAGGCGATGCGCCAGCGGGCGTACCAGCTCACCGTGAGCGCGACGTCGTCGAGCGCCGACAAGACTCCCGTCCTCAGCATCGCCCTCGGGTGGATCGGACGCGAGCGAGCTGGCGGCTGAAAGGGCCGGGACGGATCAGTGCGACCGCGCCGCCATGAGAAGCGTGCAGGCGGCCCGCACGCGCACCGATGGGTCGATGTCGGCGAGGAGGGGAGCGGCGCGCGCCGAGGCGTCGAGCGAGGCGAGCGCCGTCGCGGCCGAGAGGCGGTCGTAGGACCGCTCGGAGGTGAGATCCTGCTCGAGCCAGCCCTGGATGCGGCGGTCGCCGGCGGAAGCGAGCGCAAACCGAGCGCGCTGCGAGAGAGGGGATCCGGGTTGCGCGAAGGCCTCCAGCTTCTCCATCGTCCCGCCTCCTCGCGACGGCCCGGCCACCAGACGCGTCAGCGCGGCTACGCGGACTTCGTCGTCATCGCCTTCGGCCGCATTCCGCACCGCCGCCAGCAACTCGGCACGCTCGAGCGGCGCCTGCGCGATCGCCTGCTGCCGCGTGGCCGACGCCCCCTGCTCGATGGCGCGTGCGAGCTGCGCCAGCGCGGCGACAGCCACGTCCCCCGAGACATCCTTGTGGCGCAAGATCGCCGCCGCCGCCTCGACCGCTCCCGGCCCGTGGTCCGACGCGACGACGATCCGCAGCGCTTCCTGGCCCCCGGCATTCCACACCGCCGGCGCCGCCCAGGCCAGCGCGATGTCCTCGCGTAGCCCGTCGTCGCCCGCCGACCACAGGTCCCGCAGCACGTTGGCGGCCACATCGCCGGGCAGCGGCGAGAGGGCCGCAATGGCGCGCACGGCCTCGGTCCGGACGAGCGGCTCAGGGTCGACGCGCGCGGCTTCGGCGAGCGCCTGGAGATCGCCGGGATCGGCGGCGTCGCGGGCCGCGCGCGCGGCCTGACGTCGGACGTGCGGATCGGGATCGAGCAGCGCCTGCACCCGGGCGGCGTGGTCGTCGCTGCGCACGAGGCTTCGCGTCCCCGCGGCGCGCCATCGCGGATCCGTGTCGGCCAGATAGCCGCGAAGATCGCCGAGGTCGAGCCCGTGGCCGTCCACCCTGGCCAGCGCCGCCTCCGCCCCGGCGTCGTCGTGCGTCCTCATGCGCACAGCGAGGGCGTCGTCCAGCTCGTGGGCGCACGACCACGCGTCGCGCACGCGCTCGAGCGCATCGGGCCCGGTCGCGCCCCGCACCTCGCGGTTGGCCACCGTCTGCGCCAGCGCCGCCGCCTCCCGATTCGAGAGGGTCGAGGATCTCTCCCCCTGCTCCACCGCGCTCTTGAGGGCGGCACGATCACCACTCTCGGCCGCGCGCATGGCCGGCGTCGACCCGCACGCGATGGGCCAGAGGACGAGGCCGGTGAGCAGAAGGCGCTTCATCCTCACTGCCAGGGTTAATAGTGCAATCCTCACGGCGAGTGAACGTCGACCTCATCGTGAACCGCCAGGCGCGCCGGCTGGGTGTGGGCAGCCCGCTCCACGAGGTCCTCGCGCGCGCGGCGGCGAGCGGCGGCGCGCGCGTTCATGAGACGCACAGTCTGGATGAGCTCGAGCACGTGACGCGAGAGATGGCGGCCCGGGGGACCGACGCGGTCGTGCTCGCGGGCGGCGATGGGTCTCACATGGGTGGGTTGTCGGCGCTCGCCCGGGCGTTCGGCGGCGCGCTGCCCCCCGTCGCCCTCGCGCCGGGGGGGACTGTGTGCATCGTCGCGCAGAACCTCGGGCTGCGAGGGAATGCGGACGCCTGGGCCGAGGGCGTGATGCGCGCCGCCTGCGCCGGCGCCGGGCGGATCCAGGAGCACGCGACGCTGCGTGTGACCGACGACGCGGGCGGCGACCGCGTCGGGTTCATCTTCGGCGCCGGGCTCGTGGCGCGCTACTTCGACGAGTACTACGGCGGCAAGGCGCAGGGCCTCGTGGCTGCGGCGGGGATCGCGACGCGTGTGTTCGCGGGGGCGCTCGTGGGCTCGACGCTGGCGAAGCGCGTGCTGTCCCCGGCCGCCTGCACGCTGGAGGTGGACGGCGAGGCGCAGGTCGCGCGCGCCTGGAGCCTCGTACTCGCGAGCGTCGTGCCCGACGTGGGCCTTCACATCCGCGCGACCTATCGCGCCCGGGAGAAGCGCGGCGCCTTCCACACGGTCGCCAGCGGCCTGCCTCCACGCGGGCTCGCGCTGCAGTTCCCGCGTGTGCTCACGGGACGTCCGATGCGCGGTGAGCCTCGAGTCGACGCGCTGGCGACCTCGCTGCGGGTCGTCTTCGACGAACGGGCGGCCTACGTGCTCGACGGCGACCTGATGCGCGCGCGGGAAGTCCGCGTCGAGCCAGGCCCGACGCTCCGGCTCATCGTGCCGTGACGTGCATCGCCTGGCCGAGCACGTAGCGCGCGGCGCCCGCGGACTTCTCCCGGTCCACCGCGAGGACGACGTCGAACACGGGACCCCAAGGCGCGGCGTCCGACTCCGCGCCGAAGGCCACGTACTTGAGGGGGCACCTTGCTCGCTCGTCGACCAGCGAGCGAGCCAGGCTCACCGCTGCGTGCTCGCCCCCGACCTCGCGCGGGCCGCCCGGCGCCGCGACCCGGAGCGTGCCGTTCGCCTGGAGGAACACGGCCAGGTGGCAGCCGGAGGCGGCGGGCGCCCCGTCGCGCCTCGCGCGAAGCTCCACGGCACGCATCTCCCCCGACGCGTCGGGCGATTGCACGTGCACGTCCGCCAGATGCACCGCCCACGCCGCACGCAGCAGATCCGTCATCGGGACCATGCGCGCGACCTGCAACGTCACGACGTCACCCGCCTTGCGGGGACCGAGCGCCTTCGCCAGCGCCGGCCACGTCAGCCCTTCCTCGATCCCGTCGAACGGCAGCGACTGACCGTGCACGATGGCCACGTGGGGGTCGCGTAGCTCGATGTCGGCCTGACTCGCGACGGGGAGCGCGGGCGAGACCGCGGCCGGGGCTGCATCGGGCGGCTGCGGCCACGTCGACGGCGCCTGGATCGGCGCGGCGCAGGCCGACACCGCCACGCCGACGAGGCCAGCGAGACACCCCGGACCCCAGGAGGTCGCCCACGCTCGCTTCACGGCGGCGACGTTACCCCACTTGCGCGCCTGCTGCAGCAGCGGAAGCCCGCTTCGTAGGTGCGGAACGTCCCCGGGTGCGCTGCGTTCGTGAACTCGCAGCTCGGGTGGGGATCCTTGTAGCAGCCGGCCCAGTAGCAACCCTTGAGCACGTGGTCGTAGCCGGGGCGCGACGAGGGCGTCGAACGCCGAACCCACTCGGCGACGTTCCCCGTCAGGTCGGCGACGCCCTCCTCGGAGACGCACTCGGCGCGCGCGCCGCTCATGTCCGCCTGGAAGAGACGCGTCGCCTCGTCGACCGCGGGATCGTGCGGCCACTTCGCGAGGGCCTTCCAGTGCACGAGGATCCACCCCTTGTCATCGTTGCACACGTCCTCGCGATGCTCGTTGCCGTAGGGGTAGCGGCGGCCGTGAGGTCCCTCGCAGGCGCGCACCCACTCGTCCTGCGTGCAGAGGCGCTTGCCGCGCTCGGTGCACCAGGCCTCGCCGTCGTATGCGGTCACCAGCGCCAGGGGCAGCTCGCCCTTCACGTTCGGCGCCTCGTAGCGGTCGACGCAGTAGCCCCCGATGGGCACCATGTCGTCGGGACAGCCGTCGACGATCGACACCGCGCGCGTCGGCGAGGACTCCGACGGAGCTCCGGGCTGTTGCCGAGGCTCGCCGACGCTCTCGTCGAGCGGCTCCACCGGGATGGGCATCCACGGCGGCACCGCGGTCCTCGCCGCCCCTCCGCACGCCGTCAGCAGGACCAGCGCGACGGCCTTTCTCACGCCGCCTCCAGCCGCACGACCGCGTCCGCCACGGCGAGCGGCTCGGGACGGTGGGTCACGATGAGCACCGTCCGCAGGCCCCGCAGGCGTGCGATGGCGTCGAGGACCCGACGCTGCGAGTCGGCGTCGAGGCCGCTGGTCGGCTCGTCGAGCAGAAGCACCGGCTGACGCGTGGCGATGGCACGCGCGAGGGCGATCCACTGCCGCTCGCCCCCCGAGACGGCACGTCCCCCCGCGCCGAGACGCGCCCCGTTCAGCTCACCGGCCAGGTGCGATGCGCCGATCGGCTCGAGCGACGCGTGAGCATCGGCGCCCGAGGCGCCGAGGGCGACGTTGGCGTCGAGGGTATCGGCGAGCAGCGGCGCATCCTGCGGCACCCACGCGAAAGGGCGCGCTGACGGCCCCGCGGGGGCGTCGTCGAGCGACGCACCGTCGAAGAGAATGGCACCCCCCGTGGCGCGATCGAGGCCGAGCAGCGTACGGAGGAGCGTCGTCTTGCCGATGCCGGTCGGCCCGGCGATGGCGACGATGGACCCCGGCGCGACGCGCAGGGACAGCGGGCGACACGCGCCGTGGGCCAGCGTCAGCTCGCGGAGCTCGAGGATGCCCTGCGGCCAGTCGTGCGCGCGGAGCTCCGGCGCGGGCTGCGTCCCCTGGCCGATGACGCGACTCAGCTCCACGTAGGCGCCGTCGGCGCGTGCCAGAGCGAGGCGAGCGTCGGCCAGCTCGCGGAGGGGCTTGTAGGCGAGGAAGAACGCGATCGCGAAGGCGAGCAGCGTCTCACCGCTCGCCACCGCGCCGAGCCATCCTGCACGCGACGCGGCCACCGCGAGGACGAGAGCCGCGGCCCCGAGCCCCTCGTTCGCGCTGCTGAGGCCCGTCGCGCGCGCCTCCAGACGCGCGGCTCCGCGCGCCAGCGTCTCTCCCAGCCGCTCCACGGTCGCGCGCGCCTTCGCCTCCGCGCCATAGCTCACCCACAGATCCGCGTGACGCACGGCCTCGTCGGCCGCTTCCAGCAGGTGCTCTCGCTCTCGCGCTGCTTTCGCCGTCGCGCGCTGGTAGCCCGCGCGGACACGGCCGAGCAGCGCGCCGAACCCGCCGAGGACGACCGCCGCGACGAGCGCCATCCGCGGCGACAGCACGACGAGGATCACCGCGAGCGGAATGAGCTGAGCTATCGCGCGCGCTCCCCCGAGCAGCCCCAGCTTCAGTCCGAGCTCCACATCGTGTACGCGCTCCGTCAAGGCGGCGACGGCGTGGGCCGGGGGGGAGGCACCCGCGTCACCATGATCGTCCTGTCGTGGACGGCGCAAGCGGTGAACAGCCAGCAGCGCATCGAGGAGGGCGAGCCTCAGAGAGCCCCCTACCTCTCCCGCCACGCGTCCCTGAACGTACGTGGCGTAGACCCCCGCCGCGCCTTTCACGACGACGACGGCCAGCCCGATCCCGGCGAGCAGGAAAGCCCGATCGGACAGCGATGAGCTGTCGCCCAGGGGACTGGATCGCCCGTCCCGCAATCCCCAGGCCCGTGCCAGCGCCACCGCAAGCCCTCCGGCGACCAGCGCCATCAGCGCGTGGCCGGCGGCGTGCATCGTCGAGGCGAGGACGAAACGAAGGAGCGTTCCTGGACGTCGCAGTACCCGCCGCAGCTCTCGGGCGTAGTATCGAAGGATGGAGGGCGTTTTCATCGCGAGCGGTCGGACGGCGGCGTGCGCATCATCTCATGACGACGACGCGGAATGACGGCTGCGGGCCGCGCTGACCATCCAACGAAGGGAGAGCTTTCCAGCAATCCAACCGAAACCCCGATGCCGAAAACGGAACCCCGTCCCTTGCGAAGTCGCAATCGCGCGCAGCCTGCGCCACCCGCGAGCCCGCGTAAGTCCATCGAACGGCGAAAAGGTACGGAAACTGCATACCAGCCCGCAAAGCCGACGCATGCCGCGAAGCCGCCGGCGAGCTCAGCCAAGCATGAGAAGAAACGGCCGTCCCATCGTCCCGCGACTCAGGGAGCACTGGTCATGAGCAAGAGCAAGAGCAGTGCAGCCGCGAAAAACTCGGCGTCGTCGGACCCGTCGCCGCAGTCGGCCGACACGCCGATCGACGACGACTTCGACTCCGACGTCCCGCGGATCGGTGCGAGCGGCGCCACGCCGGACATCGAGCTGGTCGAGGAAGAGCTGGATCTCGACGCGGCGCCCGGGGAGGCGAAGGAGGTCGATCCGGAAGCCGAGGCGCCGGCGCGTCCGAAGACCCCGTCGGACAAGGAGATCGAGGAGGGCGGCGGCGACTCGATGCTCGCGCGCTACTTCCGCGAGATGGCGACCCATCCGGTGATGGGGCCCGAGGAAGAGCTCCGGACCGCGATGGAGGTGGAGCACGCCGAGGTCGACCACTGGCTGGCGATCCTCGCCTTCCAACCGTCGGCCGACCATGCCCTCGACTCGCTGGAAAAGGACCTGCCCATCGGCGAGGACGCCATCGAGCTTCCGCAGATCGCCGAAGTCCGCAAGCTTCTCAAGACGTTCAAGAAGCAGCGCAACAAGCTAACGCGCCCGCAGGAGAAGCGGTACCGCGACTGGTGCGCATCGCTCGCCAAGGCCATCCGCCTGGCCGACAGCGATCGCCTGTGGATCGCCCACGCCGAGGACGTCGTCCGCAAGCTCGGCGACGAGCCCGACGACGCGGAGCGCGACGAGGCGCTCGACAAGGACGAGGGCGAGGGGCAGCCGCTCGTGCCGGGCAAGCCGCACATCGCGCCGACGCTCGCCTACAAGAAGTGCCTCGACAAGATGAGCGAGGCCGCCGCGCGCTCGCGCCTCGTGAAGAACAAGTTCGTGAAGGCGAACCTCCGCCTCGTCGTCAGCATCGCGCGACGCTACAACCGCGGGCGTCTGCCGCTCATCGACCTCATCCAGGAGGGGAACATCGGCCTGATGAAGGCCGTCGAGCGATTCGACCACACGCGTGGCTACCGCTTCTCGACGTACGCCTCGTGGTGGATCCGTCACGCGATCAGCCGCGCCCTCGCCGACAAGGGGCGCGCGGTCCGCATCCCCGTACACATGCTCGACACGCACAATCGCATCCAGCGCGCGACGCAGGCCGTCCTCGCACGCATGGGCCGCGAGCCGACGCTTCCGGAGCTGGAGCGCGAGACGGGCATCCCCCAGGAGAAGCTCGACAAGGTGAAGGGCTCCTGGGCGGAGACGCCGTTCTCGCTCGACCGACCCGTGGGCGACGAGGACGGACGCAAGTTCATCGACTTTCTCCAGGACGACAACGCCCTCTCGCCGTACGACGCGCTGGCCGGCCAGAAGTGGAACGCCGAGGTGCGCCGGCTGCTGACGACGCTGACGCCGATCGAGTCGCGCATCATCCGGTGGCGCTTCGGCCTCGACGACGAGGACGAGCTGACACTCAAGGAGATCGGCGACAAGTACAACCTGTCGCGCGAGCGGATCCGCCAGCTGCAGGAGCAGGCGCTGGGCAAGATCCGCAAGCACATGCGCGAGTAGGCGCGGCCCGACGCAGGGTAGAATCGGTCGGGTGAGGCACGCCCGGCCGCTGACCTTCGCGGTCACGACGCTCGCGGGCGCCGTGCTGGGCGTCGTGGCGTGCGGTAGCCAGCGCGCATCCTCGCGTGACGACGCGGGCGTACCCAATGAAGGCGGCGTCGACGCGCCCCTCCTCCTGCTCGACGCAAACCCGACCCCACCGGCCTCCGTGGCCGGGGTCACCCCGCCGCACGTGTTCCTCGCGCGTCACCGGGAGATCGTCATCCACGGGTATTCGACGAGCTGGTCCGCCACCACGCGCGTCGACCTCGGCGCCGACATCGACATCACCAACCTGTCCGCCCCCGCGCTCGACTTTCTCGCCGTCGACTTCCGCGTCGAGGCGACCGCCTCCCCCGGCCCGCGGGACGTGACCATCCTCGGGGCCGACGGCGGGGCCCTCGTCAGCCATGGCGCGCTCACCCTCGATCCGCCGATCGCGTTGACCTTCGACGGAACGCTCGCCGAGGGCTCCATCGTCGTCGCGCACATGACGGTTCTCGACACGACGATTGCGCTCGACACGACTGCCACGACCAGTTCCTTCGGCGTCCCGACGTTCACCAACCTCATCCCCGTGCTGCCCGGCGGGCTCTCCGCGACGGTGCTCGCCGCGACGCCCTTCACCGCCGACGTCCAGGTCTTCATCGACGCGACCACGTCGGGCGCCGACACCTTCGATCTGCTCAGCGGGCCACCCGGCGACACCACCGACGTCGACTTTCCGCTCCCCGCCGGGGTGAACGTCGCCGCCCGCGCGGGGATCCCCCTGGCCGCAGGCGCCACCGTCAGCGGCTCGGTCGACACGACGTTCGCGACAGGGCTCTTCGTGTACACGCCCGCGTCCGGCGCCCTCTCCATCGTCGACTTCGGCGCGACGACGGCCGCGAGCGGCGGCGATCCCGCCGTGCTCCTCTTGCCCGCCACGGGCCGCTGGAGCGACGAGCTGACCGGCGGCACCGTCGCGACGTGGCTCACCTCGTCGACCGACCCGATCTACGCCGTCTACTTCGACGAGACCGGCATGACGGGCGCCTACTCGGTCGGCGTCACGGCGACGGCGCCGGCCGCGAGCGCCGCCGCGAGCGCGAACGACGCCACCATGGCGGGCGCCATCGTCGCCCCGGCCATGCCCTTCGTGCTCACGGGGGGACTGCTCACCTCCGCGTCGTCCCAGGACTGGATCGAGCTCACGACCGGTCCCGGCGACAGCGGCAAGCATCTCCAGGTCCAGAGCGCGGGCGATCCCCTGACGTTCCTCGACGTCACGATCTACGACGCGCAGGGAGCGTCGATCGGCGGCAACGAGACCGGCGGCCCTGTGCACGCGATGACGGGGCCGCTCGTCGCATCACGGACGTACTACGTGGTCTTCTCGGCCGGTGACGGGTTCGACCCGGCTCACGGGGCCTACGAGGGGATTCTTCGGCTCCAGTAGGCCGTGTCGATCACACGGCACAGCGTCCCGAAGGTCCGCTCGCAGAGAAAACTTGCACCGGTAGGATGAACGACTACATGAGGGGACGTCTTCCGGAGGAGGGTCCCTGATGAATCGTTGCCTTGCACTCGGGTTCGTTGGTTGTGTCGGCGTCGCGGCGGTTGCCTGCGGCAGTGGATCGGCGGGACCCGCGGGGCCTGCGGGACAGACGGGGCCCACCGGGCCGGCCGGCTCGGCCGCGCCGGGTGGAGGAACCGCCAGCATCAGCGGGATCGAGCCTGCGACCGCGTTCCTCGCGCGCAAGTCGCACGTGACGATCAGCGGCTACGCCACGAGCTGGACGGACAAGACGACCTTGGACTTCGGCGCGGGCATCACCGTCGCGAACATCCACGCCGCCAGCCCCACCGCGCTCGTCGCCGACATCACCATCGACAAGACGGCGGCGCTCGGACCGCGTGACGTCGTGATTAACGACGCCACCAAGGAGACGTACAGCCAGGGCTTCACCATCGCCCCTCCGGCGCTCCTGACGCTCCAGGGCACGCTCTCGCAGGGCAGCATCCTCTACGCCAACGTGGAGCTGCAGGACCAGTCGACGCCGTTCGACACCACGGGGACGCAAGACCCCCTCTCGGGCGCGATCACGTACACCAACCTCGCGTTCGCGGTGCCGAACGGGGTCACGGCGTCGGTCAACACGGCCACCACCAACAACCTCCAGATCTTCCTCACGGTCGACGTGGACGCCACGGTGGGCGCCGCCGACCTCGACCTTCTGAGCGGACCCGCGGGCGACACCACCGACGCCGAGTTCCCCGTCCCCGGTGGGTTCACGGTGACGGCACAAACGGCGACGGCGCTGGGGGCTGCGCCGGCCGCCGGGAACGTCAAGTCGGCGTACGACTCGGGGCTCTACTCGTACACGCCGAGCGCCTCGCTCTCGATCGTCGACATCACGGCGTCGTCGAGCGTGACTGGCGCCAACGCCGGATTTGCCCTCCTGCCGAAGAGCGGGCACTTCGCGGACTACCTCGGGTTCTTCCAGGCGGCGAGCGGTACGGGCACCTCGGCGACCACGACGCTGCTCCCGTCGTCAGCCGACATCTACTACGCCGTCTACTGGGACAACTCGGGCGCAGTCGGCGCCTACACGCTCGGCGCGACGGGAACGGCGCCTGCCGCCACCAAGGCGACGACGGCGACGGACGGCTCGAAGGGCGGCGCGATCGTCGCGACGGCGCTCCCCTTCGTGCTCACCGCCGGCGACTTCACCACGGGGACCTCCGCGGACTGGGTGCAGGTCAACACGGGCGCGGGCGACGCCGGGAAGGTGATTCACGTGCAGACGTTCGGCGACCCGCTGACCGACCTCTCCATCAACATCGTGACGATGAACGGGACGACGTCGATCGGCGGCGACGTGGGGAACGAGCCGGGAGGCCCGGATGACGTCACGAGCAGCGCTGTCACGGCGTCGACGACCTACTACGTGATCTTCGCGGCCGGCACGTTCGCGTTCGACCCGGCCGACGGAACCTACGAGGGACTCATCCGAGTTCAGTAACCTAGTGGTGCGCGGCGTACCGCGCGACGAGCTCGACCAGCTTGTCGGCGGCGTGCCGCGCGCCGTCCTGCTTGCCGCCGACGTGGTTGAACAGGATCGAGAAGGCCAGAGGGCCCCGGCCGCCGTCGCGAAGGACGTAGCCCGATAGCGCGATGACGTCGTCGAGCGTGCCCGTCTTGGCGCGCACGCGACGGCGCGTCAGCTCCTGCCGGAACCGCTTGTGGAGCGTCCCGTCGACGCCGCCGACGGAGAGCTGGGCCGCATACTCTGGCTGGACGCCCGGATCGCGCCACGCCCACCGGAGGAGCATCGCCGTGCTGAACGCCGTGACCCGGTTCGCGTCGAAGAGACCCGACCCGTTCTTGATGACGACCCCCGGGTCGAGGGCCCCGGCGCGCTCGAGCATCTTCGTCACCACCTCGGAGGAGTCGCCGCTCTTCGCGGGGCGCGCCTTCGTCTCGCCGCCCAGCGTCTTGAACACCATCTCGGCGTAGAAGTTGTCGCTCTGCTTGCCGAGCGCATAGAGCAGCGACGACAGCGGCGCCGACAGGTGCTTGGCCAGCGTGTGGCCGCGCGCCGTGCCGAGCTTCACCTCTCCCTTCACCTCGACGCCCGACTTCTCCAGCAGCGCCTTCAGCGCGTACCCCGCGAGGAGCCGCGGATCCTCCGCGCGGCGCGTGTAGCGCACGACGCGCGAGTCTCCCGCGATGGCGCCGCTCACCTTCGCGGACATCCGCGGCCCGTTGCCGCTGAGCGCGAGATCGACCGTGTCGGCCCCGCCCCCCTCCGCCGTCCGGATGGATCCCTCCGAGTCGACGAAGCCCGGCGGCGCGAACTCGACCCGCGCGTTGCCGCCGACGGGCCCCGGGCGGACCGTCATCGTGATGCAGTTCTCGTCGAGCGCGACCGCGCTCACCGGCGCGCGGAAGCCCGCCCATTCGTTCGGCTGCTGCTCGAAGGCCGGGGGCGTCGTCTGCTCGTCGAAGAACCGCTGGTCGACCACCACGTCGCCGTCGACCCGCTTCACGCCGAAGCCCTTCAGGTCCTGCACCATGTCCCAGAGATCCGCCGTCGTCAGTGAGGGATCGCCGAAGCCGCGGATCGCCAGCGGCCCCGACACCGCCTCCCCCTCGAGCCGGCCCGTCAGCGTCGTCTCGTAGCGGTGCTCGCCGCGCAACGTCGCGAGGGCGGCCGCCGCCGTGTATAGCTTCGCGTTGGACGCGGGGTTCAGCGGCAGGTGCTCGTTGACCGACGCCAGCAACCTCCCCGAGTCCACATCGAGCACGGCGATACCGATGGCTCCCCCCTCCAGCGCACGATCCGAGGCGATGGCATGCGCCGCCGCGTCGAGCTCCGGCACGCGGTCCGAAGCCTGGGCCGCGGCCGGCGGGGGCGGCGGATCGGGCCGGACGTCGGGCGCGACGAGCAGAAGCGTCGCGAGCAAGGCGAACGGGGGAATGGCGGGGCGCTTCATCGGGGGAGAAGAACGCTTTAGAACGGCCCGCGCTCTCTGCCTAGCGCTGCTGGTGGGAGGGCTGTCGGGGGGGTGCGGGCGAAAGGGGGTTGGCGAGGGGGCCGACCGGCCCATCGAGATGCTCGTCGCCAACGACGCCGACACGCTCGATCCGCGGTACGTGACCGATTTGGTGGGGATGCGGGCCACCCGCCTCGTCCACGCGGGCCTCGTCCGCCTCGATCCGGACACGCTGGCCCCCGAGCCCTACGTCGCCCGCGGATGGCGGTGGCTCGATCCGCTGACCCTGGAGATCGATCTCCGCGAGGACGTGCGCTTTCACTCGGGGGCGCCCCTCCGCCCGGCCGACGTCGTCGCGACGCTCCGGGCCTTTGCGTCCCCCGCCGTGGCCTCCCGCCACGCCAGCGTCATCGCCGCCATCGCCGGCGCCGACGAGACCGGCCCGCACCGCGTCGTCGTCCGCCTGTCGCGCCCGCACGGGACGCTCCTCACCGACCTCGAGCTCCCGATCCTGCGCGCGGACCAGGCCGCGTCGCCCCCCGCCCCCGACGGCACGCTCGACGGCCTCGGCCCCTACGCCGTGGCCCACGTGGCGCGCGGCGACCTCCTCCTCGCCCCCGCCGACGGCGGCGCCCTCCCCCGCCCCGCCCACGCCGTCGAGCTTCGCACCGTCCACGACGAGAACGCACGCGCCCTGCGCCTCGAGGCCGGTCGCGCCGACGTCGCCGTGAACCTCGCCTCGCCGACGCTTCTCCCCGCCCTCGCCGCGCAGCCCGGCCTCGAAGTCGCCTCCCGCCGCGGGGCGAACCTCAGCTACGTCGTCGTCGCCGAGCAGCATCCTCCCCTCGACGACGCGCGCGTCCGCCACGCGCTTTCGCTCGCCATCGACCGCGCCACCATCTGCGCGACCCTCTTCGACGGCCGCGCCCAGCCCGCCTCCGGCCTCATCGCCCCCGCGCACTGGGCGCACACCGACACGCCGCTTCTCCCGTTCGATCCCGCCGCCGCGCGCCAGCTTCTCTCCGCCTCGCTGCCCGCCCCCCCGCGACTGACCCTCCTCACGTCGACCGAGCGGCTGCGCGGCGACGTGGCGCGGTTCGTCGCGCAGGAGCTCGGCGACGTCGGCGTCGTGGTCGACGTCATCCCGCTGGAGCTCGGGACGATGATCGCGCGCCTCAACGGGGGCGACTTCGATCTCGCGCTCCTCCAGCTCCCCGAGATGACCGAGCCAAACGTGCTCCGCCGCTTCCTCGGCGGCGCCTTCGTCCCCCCCGAGGGGGCCAACCGGGGTCACGTCGCGGACGCGGAGCTCGACGCGCTGCTCGACGAGGGGGACCGCGAGGGAGATCCGGCGACGCGACGGGACATCTACGCCCGCGTCGAGGCGAGGGAGCGGCAGGCCATGCATTGGCTGCCGCTCTGGTACGAAGATCAGGTGGTCGTCACCAGCACGCGGGCACACGGGTTTCTACCGAGCGCCGAGGGGCGATGGCTCGGGCTGACCGCCTTACCCTGAGGGGACCGTGGTGCCGGCCCGCGGTTGGCATGCTTCGTCGCTCCCTTTCCGCGAAGAAGAGGCGCTATCGATGGCTCCTCGCTCCTTTCGGCGATGACGACGCGCTATCGATGGCGCGCCGCTCTCTTTCGGCGATAAAGAGGCTCTATCGATGGCTCGTCGCTCTCTTTCGGCGATGACGACGCGCTATCGATGGCCGTCGCTCTCTTTCGGCGATAAAGAGGCTCTATCGATAGCTCGTCGCTCTCTTTCGGCGATGACGAGGCCCATTGACTCGATAGCCTCGACCGATGAATCGCGAGCACGTCACTTGGTTTCGTGAATGACGAACTGCGCGCGAAGAAGCGACGATGGAATCGATGACGACGCTCTCGCGTTCATGAACGCGCGTCTGGAATCGACAGAGCGACGTTTGGTTTCGCGAACGCGGCTCTCACGCTGAAAGTGACGCTCTATCGTCAAAAGTGACGCTCTATCGCCGGAAGTGACGCCTCGCCATGGTCAGAGCGACATTCGTCTTGCGAGAGCGACGTTCCCTCTTCGAACCGCCGCTCCCGGGCTCGCAGAGCGTCATCCCCGAAACTCAGTGAGGGCTTCGCAATGCTCAGCGGGACCTTCGGCGGCAAAGTGACGCGCTTGGTTCGAGAACGGCGGTCTTGGTTTCGAGAACGGCGCGACGGAGTCTTCGCCCTCTGCCGCTCGCTCCTACCCGACGTAGTAGCCTGAGAGCCACAATCATGGGACGCGCCGGGAGGCTCCGCTGGGTCTTCGCCCTTCTCTCGACCCATTGTGGCGTCTGCGAGCCGCCGCAGAGCACCTCGCACGCCGACGCCGCCTCGGAGCAAGCGTCCGCGGCGACCACGACGCTCGCCGCAGACGGAGGCATCCCCGCGGCGTATGACCGGCCCGTGGACGACGTGCTGCGGTGGGTCGACGCGCACCACCTGACGGCCGGCGTGATCGGCGACACCTGTTACGAGATCGCCGCCGGCGTCCCCCTCGCTCCCGGCCTGCTCTGCCGTGCTCGGCCCCCCGAGGGTGTCCCGATGGGCCCGACCAAGCGCACGGTCGAACGTATCTACCGGAGCGACGGCGTGCGCCTGGTGGAGGTCTGGAAGGGCACGGTCGGCATCGCCGCCGACTGGGTCGGCCTCTTCGTGGACCTGTCACCCGACGGATCGCGCCTCCTCCTGCGCGACGCGACCGCCTGCGGCTGCGAAAAAGCTGTCCCGTACGACCCCGAGAAGATGAACGCCCTCGCGGACACGAAGGCGGTGAACCGCGAGCTCGACCTGGCGTGCAGCGGCCGCGGCGTCTACCTCTGGTCGGGGACGCGATACATCAAGGACTCGGACGCGTCCGCCGTGGGCCCCGCCTGTGCGCGGTCGCGCTGAGCACTCCCTTCGCGCCCGCGCATGCTCCCCCCGCCCCCGGCCGCGTGTACCCCGAGCGTCGCGTGCTGCGGGGCCGGGGGGGTGGGGTGCCCCTCAGTCCCGCGTTCGCCACGAGTCGTGGTACCCGGCGTCCTCGATGTTCGCCGCCTGCGCGGTCGGCACCAGCGGCTCGTACGTGTCGCACATCACCGCGAGCTCGTCGGTCCGCGTCGTCCCCACGCTGGCCTCGTAGGCGCCCGGGTGCGGGCCGTGAGCCACTCCCGCGGGGTGCAGCGAGATGGCGCCCGGCCCGACGCCGCGACGGCTGGTGAAGTTGCCGCGGAGGTACAGGATGATCTCGTCGCAGTCGACGCTCGAGTGCGGGTACGGGCACGGGATCGCCTGCGGGTGCGTGTCGACGACACGCGGCACGAACGAGCACACGAGGAACCCCTTGCTCTCGAACGTCGCGTGCACCGTCGGCGGCAAGTGAATCATCCCCGTCTTGGGCTGGAACTTCTCGATGGCGAACGCGAACGGGTACACGAACCCGTCCCACCCGACGACGTCCATCGCCGGGTTCTCGAGCGCGTAGCGCGTGAAGACGCCCTGCTTCTTCACGAGGAGCTCGCGCGGCCCCTCCTGCACCTTCTCCGGCGTGGCGATGGGCCCGCGCGGACGCACGAAGTCGCGGTGCGTGTACGGCGCGTCCATGCGGAGCTGTCCCACGGGGTTCCGGAACGCCTCCGGGATGAACACCCCCGCGTGCGCCTCGAAGCCCATCAGGCGCATCGGCTTCTCGATGTGCCAGCGGTGCACGAGCGACTTCGGCACCCACACGTAGTCGCCCGTCTTCACGTCGAGCCATCCGCACGACGACTCGAGGCGCCCGTGCCCCTCCTCGACGAACCACAGCTCGTCGCCGTCGCCGTTCGCGAAGTAGACGTCGTCGGAGACGTCGGGCCGCGCGAGCAGCACCGTGACGTCCTTGTTGAAGAGGATGGGCACGCGCCGGTCGACGAGCATCCCGCCCGCGGGGATGCGCTCGGACAGGTAGAGGCGCCTCCGCAGCGGCTTCTGCGCGTCGGGGTCGGGCTGCGGCGCGAGCCATCCGCGATGCGTCACCTCGACCTCGCGGTGCGGCGTCACCGGGTAGCGATGGTAGAAGTACGTGAAGGGCCCGCTGAAGCCGCCGCGCGTGAACATCTCCTCGTAGAGCATCTTCCCGTCGGCCGCGCGGCACACGGTGTGCGGCTTGTCGGGGAAGAGGCCTGCGCTCTGGCGATCGATCATCCTGCCCGGCCCTACTTCGCGGTCTGGGCGCGCTCGATGCTCTCGAAGAGCGCGCGGAAGTTGCCGTAGCCGAACCCCTCGTCGCCGCAGCGCTGGATGATCTCGTAGAAGAAGGGTCCCGCGCGTTCGTCCGAATAGAGGGCCTTCGCCTCGCGGAGGAAGATCTGGAGCATGTAGCGATCCTGCGAGCCGTCGAGCAGGATCTGGTGCTTCTCGAGGACGCCCAGCTCCTCCTTCACGTTGTGGATGCCGAGCGCGTCCAGGCGTCGTGGGAGATCGCGGTAGTAGGACTCCGGCGTGTCCATGAAGTCGACCGCGCGGCGCTTCAGCTCCTCCACCGTCCAGATGACGTCCTTCACGTTGAAGGCGACGTGCTGCACGCCGGGGCCCTGGTTGTCGTCGACGAACTTG
>Ga0182030_10009381_pt1 | contig 20024 bp, 11 predicted proteins | sample 812S3MmetaG_FD_121299 | JGI IMG/M metagenome (GOLD analysis project Ga0182030, IMG submission 121299) | Permafrost microbial communities from Stordalen Mire, Sweden - 812S3M metaG (Illumina Assembly) | ecosystem: Environmental > Terrestrial > Soil > Wetlands > Permafrost | place: Sweden... | reverse complement strand
GATGAATCCACCGAAGCCCCATTGCTTACGCAAGAGATCTGTCATGAGCCATTTGTTGCCACTAGCAGGAATGCCATCAACTTCGTTGAACGAACTCATAACAGTTGCGGCGCCTGCATCTACTGCTGCTTTATACGGCGGCAAGTAGTCGTTGTACATTTTGACTTTGCTCATGTCCACGGTGTTGTAATCGCGCCCTGCTTCAGCGGCGCCATACAAAGCAAAGTGCTTAACACATGCCATCACTGTTTTTGCATCGGCATAACTACTGCCCTGATAGCCTCGCACCATTGCTCGCGCAATCATGCCACCCAATACAGGATCTTCGCCTGCCCCCTCAGTGCAGCGTCCCCAGCGGGGGTCACGCGCGATGTCAACCATGGGTGAAAACGTCCAGTTCAAGCCATCTGCACTGGCTTCAGCAGCAGCAGCCCTGGCAGTGCGTTCGATTAAACCCATATCCCATGAGCAGGCAAGTCCCATTGGAATGGGAAAAGTGGTTTTGTGCCCGTGAATCACATCGTAGCCGAAAATCAGCGGAATACCGAGTCTCGATTCGCGCACAGCCATTTGTTGCAATTTGCGCACGGCGCTTGGCGTGTATGTGTTGAAAACTCCACCAACCAAACCCTTCTTGATTTTTTCATCAACGCCTTGACTTACAACCGGACCAGTCACGTCAAATCCGATGGAAGGCAAATTCATTTGCCCGATTTTTTCCTCAAGTGTCATTTTGCTCATCAAATTTGAGATGAACGAATCCATTGCTTGAGAACTTCCGCCTGACCAGGCACCCACCGCAGCGACACGCGTCGACTTTGCGGCTGGTTCATGCTCGGCAGTAGTGGCTTGCACCTGCGAAGAGGTAAACGCCATTTGCATAGCAATTAGCAAAAGGGAAAATGATTTCTTCATGCTTCGAACGTCCTTATCCTTGACAGGGCAGCAATACTCGGCACGGTTCCGACAGCTGCCAGAACCGGCTAGTATCGCATAAAGCTGCATCTGGAGTCAGCCGTTTGCGCGAAAGTTAAAGTTGCCCGAAATCTACTTATGTTTCTTTTTTGACGGATGATCCGGTTTTGGTTTGTCCGGTTTTGGCTCTGCAGGCGGAGGTGGTGGCGGCGGCGGTGGCTCGACATACTGACTCAGATGTGTCAGCTTCCACGATTGAAACTGACCATCGCTCGGGCAATTGGCATCGTCCTGAGTATGCGTAATCCAGATTGAGTCTGGTCGACTGACATTTATAACTTCTTTGGAGACGTAGTTGATCTCCATCGGAAAAGGACAGCTCACCGACGTGCCGTCACCGAGCGTCCAATCTAGCTTAAATCCGCCCCGGCTCATGCCGTAGTTATCGGTGGCAATTTGGAAAGGGTAGGTATGTTCTTTATCGTAAGCAATGGTGCCTGTGGCGATAATGTTGTTGCCCAATTTTTGAAACGACAGCTTGAGATTGTCGCCCACATAAACTTTGTTGAAATCAAAATATTTGTCTGGTGAGTCGGTTACCGGAGGCAATGGATCTGACGGATTGCTTGGCGTTGTGTCCGTTGGCGTCTGCCCCGGAGCTGGAGGCGCATCGGCCGGCGGAGTCGGCGCTGGAACGGGAGCATCGGCGCTACCTTGTGCCGGCGCTGGAGCTGCTGCATCCGCAGCTTTAATGACTCCCGGCGTGCTCGCCTCGCTCTGGTTTGCCACTAGTTTTAGCGAAGCCAGATTCTCTGAATTCTTGCCATGATCAAAAACATCGAGCAAACTCAATTGCGTCTTGCCATCACCATTGGTCTCATGGTCGGCGAATTTCGCCAGATTATGTTCCATTGCCACCATCCTCCCCTATTTAGCATTGCGGCCGCATCGGCCCGCGCCGCTGAATTCCCCGCTGTTCATAAGCTAACAAGCAAGGTTTAATAGAACAACGGATCGTCTTGACATGTCGTAACTGTGGAATTGTGCAGACCCTTATCCACTGCGGATCGGGCAAAGCTAAAGTATGCCTAAGCTTGGAATCGAAGCTTATCGTTTCGCTAGCGCCCCCCGTGGGCGTCGGACGAAAGAGTTCTTGTCTTAGAAACGGACGAGCATGGCTCGTCCCTAAATTAGGAGTAATCCGAGCTCAAGTATCAATATCGACGTCGGTCGGGAGCAGAGCAATTAACGCAACTCAAGACATCTGCATAAGTCGTTTGCGTTCGTCACGTGTTTGTGATACCAATCTGTTATCAGCACCCAATACAGCGCTCTGAATTGCTTCTTCTTCCTCGAGAAGCGGTTTTGCATCGTCGATACGTCCCATTTTTAGATAGCACAATCCGAGCGTGTGGTAGCTTTCTGCCACGCAGAGATGTTGTTGTCCAAAGATTTCCTTGCGCTTTGTCAGCGCTGTGGCCAGTAGTGCTTCAGCCTGCGACGCCCGATTCAATGAAGTTAGCATGGCACCTACACTGGTCATCGACTCGATCGTATCAGGATGTTGTTCACCGAAAATTGTTTTGCGCACATTGTAGGCTTTCTCCAAATAGAACATGCCTTCGTTTGCCTCTATGGCATTGGCGGCGCCACCAAAGATACAGCAGAACTTGCCGAACACTTGCATAGAAGTGGCAGTATCAGGATGCTCCTCACCTAGAATGGTCTTGCGAATATATAGCGCCAGGTTAAGATGCTTCTTCGCCTCAAGCAGCTTACCTTGATTTATTTGTAAGCGACCGAGCTGCTCAAAACTACTGGCGGTATCAGGATGATATTCACCCAGTACTTTGCGTCGAAGCGTCAGCGTGTAATCAATCAACGGCTCCGCCTCTGCATAGCGTCCAAACTTGCTTAAATACTCACCGCAAGACATCAGTGTTTCCACATACTCCGGATGGTCTTTGCCAAGCTTTTCTTTGCGAACATTCAACGCCTGCGCCAGCAACTTTTCAGCACTGGGAAGTTTATCTAACAAGAGACAGAGGCGGCCCATGTCGCTTTTGCTTTCAATCGATTCAAGATGAGTTTCACCTAGCACTCTGCTTCTGATGGCAAAGGCTCGCTCCATCATAATTCCGGCGTCGCTAAAGGCGCCAAGCCGCAAGTAGAGCAGGGCAAGATCATGGCAGGTTTGAGCCGTCGCCTTGTGCTCATCGCCAAAAAGCTGGCGCCGAGCCTCAAGTGCATCGGTAAACATTTTCTTTGCTTCTTTGTAATCAGCCTTCTTCAAATACAGAACACCCAGGTCGTTAAAAACGTCGGCTGTATCTGGATTCGCCTTGCCAAAGTCGCTTAAGCGTCGTCCCAACACCCATTGAAGAACATGCTCCGATTCAGCATACTTACCGAGCTTTAAGAGAATTACACCCATGCGATATTTTGCATCAACAAGAGCGTGATGGTTCGCACCTAGTGTTTCTTCTATTTGCGGTATGGCCAGCTGATAATAGCTTTCCGCTTCCATATATTTGCCTTGCTCTACCAGTTGAGCACCACCAGTGATGAAAGCCGTAGTAAATGAAGGTTGTAAAATATCTTCGGGCTCATACGAAGGAATCGCCGCTAAATTATCAGCCAGCAGGTCCTGACCGAGCCGCTCATGCATAGCCTTCTCAATATAGGCTCGGGCCTCGTCATCTTTTTGCTGAACAAAAGTCTTTTGTTGCTGATCTTCGGGTTTAATTTGCGCCGATAAATTTGCAAGACCTGACTTAGCGATTTCGTGCTCGCCGGTGTTGAATTTTACTGTGGTTTGAGCCTCGAACTTTTCATCCAACAGGGGCGCGGTGATGCCACTTGCGGCATCGGCTTCCTGCTGCCTACGGTGTTGTTCGGCCTCCTCCAACTGGCGCCCAATTTCGTGCGCTAATTGCTGTTCCATTGCCAAGGCTTGGCGCTGGAGATTCTGGCGACGCGAGGCAGCTTCTTCAGCTCGTCGTTGTTTCTCAATGGCGGTCGCGTCCGCTATCGGTTCCGCGGTGGATTCGGCACTTGCACTGGAATTGGTTGCTGGCGAGGATCCTGTAGCTGCACCGCTAGCGGTGCCAGCAGTCAGACCAGGAGACATTTTTTGCTCCATGGCGACGGCGAAGCGTTTCATTTCGTCCTCCATTTCAAGTCGCTTCTTGCCTAAATCTGCTTCTGCTAGCTTGTGCCGGGCTTCTTCCTCCACCCTCTTCAGCTCGAGCGCCTCGGCAAAGCGCTGCAATTCAATTGCTTGCTCCCGACGCTGTTTCTCGATTTCAGTGAGTAAACGGTGATATTCTCCCTCTGCGGCAACACGCTTTTGCTCAGCCGCCTCTGATATTCGAGCTTTCTCAGCTTCTTCCGCCAAGCGACGTTGCGCAGCGTCCTCGGCTTGTTTCTTTCGTTCAAGCTCGTCGACCGCACGCAGATTCTCAATTTCTTTGCTTAAACGGTCGAGTTCAGCTTCAGCATGCAGGCGCTTTTCTTCAATCTCTGCCGCCAACTTGCGTGACTCAGATTCTTCGCTAAGACGCTTTTGCTGTTCAGCTGCCAATTCCTGCTGCTCGGCCTCAGAAGCAAGACGCCGTTCTGCCACTTCTTTCAAAAGACGCGCAAGCTCTTCCTCAGCCTCAAGTTGCTTGGCTTCGATTTCTCCCGACCGCTGTTTGAACTCTTGTTCTTCGGCAAGACGTGCAGCCTCATTTTCATGCAAGCGGCGGATACTAGCTTCGTCTTCCGCACTTCGCCTCGAAGCAATTTCTTCGCTTAAACGTTGCAATTCGGACTCTGCCTGCTGGCGTTTTTCCTCAGTCTCAGCGGCGCGACGCTCAGCTGCTTCGACTTCCTCTTTTGAGTGCTGCAGATTTTCCGCCATTAGCCTTAGCTGCTCGTTTTCCTCAGCAGATCGACGCTGATTGATCTCATCAACAATCTCTTTGAGTTGAGTTTCAGCATCGCGCCTCATTTTTTCAAGCTCTTCTGTCAGGCGCTTCTGCTCGCCTTCTTCGATAACTCGTTTTGCTTCAGCCGCAGCAGCGAGCTGAGTTTTATCGGCAGCTTCCGCTTCGAGTGCACGAAGCGATTCTTGCGCTTGGGCGATTCTACTTGAAGCTTCTTCTGCCAACCTCATTACTTCAAGTTCTTCTGCAACTCGCTTGTGCTCAAACTCTTGGGCTAGCAAACGTTTTTCTTCGGCTGCTTGCTCTAAAGTGCTCAATTCAATTTCTGCCGCGAGGCGCTTTTGTTCGGCTTCTTCTGCCTGGCGCTTGCGCTGTGATTCATCCAGTAAAGCCTTGAGTTGAGTTTCTTCGAGAAGTTTCTTCGTTCTTTCTTCCTCTTCCTGCCGTTTTTGCTCGGCCTCGCCAGCAAGGCGTTTTGTTTCTTCGGCTCGTTCAAGCAAGAGCTTTAAATCAATTTCCGCAGCAAGTCGCATCTCTTCAATGTCTTTCAGCATCTGGCTATGTTCAACGACAAGGCTTGCATCTTGCTTGGAGAGCTGCTCCACCTGTTGTTCTCTCTCTGCTTTGAGTTTTTCCAGGGCATTGACAGACAAGAGGCGATCAGCTGCGTCTTGCTCCAGACGTTGACGCTCAACGAGCAGCTCTTTCTTCAACCCTTCAAGCTCATCTTGCAAACGCTGCTTTTCCGATTCAATGGCAAGGCGCTGTTGTTCAGCTTGTTCCGACTCCAGCTTCTTTGACTCTGTGCTTTCGACTGCCTGCCTCAACTCTTCTTCTGCAGCCATGCGCTTGAGCTGAAACTCCTCCGTCATGCGGTGGTGCTCAGCTTCAGCCTGCAGCAGCTTCAACTCTAACTCTTCGCTAAGTTTGCGATGCTCCTCTTCAAACTCCTGCAGTCTAGCCTCGTTAAGGCGAACTGACTGCAAGGGCTCCTTGTCAGATTTGGCTTGAGCGTTGACCTGTTCCAGTTCCTGCGCCAAATCATTGGAACTAACAGACAACTCATCTGAATTCTCTTCCAACATCCGCTGCTGCGCTGCAACGGACTGCAATTCCATCTCGATTTGAGAAAGCGAAGCTGCCATTTCGGACTGAGTTGCAGCGCTTATGGTCGGGAAGGGGGTCGAATTCAAGATCAGCTTGATGCCTTCGACAATCTCTTTGCTAGGCAGCAATGACATGGCAAACTCGACTGCCTGATTGGTTTCGGAGTTTTTGCCAAGCATAGGCATTAGCTGCGCAATGACTTGCAATTCTGCAATTTTTGCCGAGTCTTTCAAGGCGTCAGATAAAGCTTCTAACTGCTGCAAGACCTCGCTATGCTGCGACTTTAGAATAAAGGCATGCTCTTCGAAAAACTCATTCTGCTTCGAGATCACAGAATCGGTATGTGCTTTGAGCGAAGCCAATTGATTGCTTTTATCCGACTCTGGTTGCTGCTGCCCTTGCTGCTTTGCCATCTTGGACCGTTTACCCCTTACGCGCCACCCCAATGACGTATCAACATGGGTGACGCTACTAAACCTTGTGCCCAGACAGCCACTAATTACAATACATTCGGCGTAAATTTTCCTTGCAATTGCAGAATATGGACAGCGATCGTCGACCAATATTGGAGTTTTGATCGATTATCGGACTGAGCTCGAGTTTCACTCGAAGCGAAACTCGAACGCGGAGTTTCCAATCGGTAATCTAAGAATTGCGCTTTTGTATTTGCTAAACTCAAAATCCAGAGCACCTTGCACCGAACCATTTGCAGGCAATTTATTTGGACCAAGAGAAGCATCGCGCACGGCATCGGCATCTGCTCGCGAGGCAGTACTTGCTTGTTGGGCCTTTTGATAGGCTTCGGCGCGTTTCTGGTAATCGGGCACCTGCATGGTGGAAAGCATTGTCGTATTGCCATTTCTCGTGTTGCCGGAGAACGTTGACCAGCCAAACGAAGTCGGCACATATGAATAAACAGGAGAGGCACCGTTCATTTCGGCATAACTCGTCACGGTTGTCGTAGCATCAGCGCCCCAGAATTTGATCCAGCGGGCCTTTGATTCACCCTTCTTCTCAATTTTTTCTGCCAGTTGTTGCACGTTTATAGGCTTGAGAATTTCAATATCAGGAGTAACCTGAATAAACGTAGCCGGCTGAGGAAGCACGTCTATGTCGTAGAGACTATGGTTTTGGATGCGCACAAGTGCTCGCGTAGTTTTGGCAAATTCGCTTGGCTTTTGACCGATACCAGCTTCTACTGTAATACCATTGGCGGTGACTCGCTCGATCTGCACGCCATTGGCAAAGCCGCGCTCGCAATTCGGCGAACCAGGTATAAAGCGAAAGATCACGACATGCTGGGTAGGCTCAGGAGCATAAACTTTCCAGGGCTCAGCACGGCTTTCTTTAATTCTAAGAGCATTGGCAAACAATTTGGCAGCATCGCCAGCTTGTCCCTTGCGAAACTCAAGGCGCCCGATCGATTCGCGCAGGTCTGCTGCTTCGATGGAATTGACACCAGCAATGGTTTCACGAATCTTTAGTGCTTTGTTATAAAAATCGAGAGCAGGGTCAAGCAAGCCTTCAGTTTGATCCAAAAGCGCCAGGTGTTGGTAAGCGTCAGCCAGGTCGGAACTGCCAGGCGCTGCTGGTTCAAACACGGCAATTGAATGTTGCAATGAAGAAATGGCCGCATCAATCTTTCCATCGGCTTGCAACGACCAGCCCTGTAAGTCCAAAGCCTCACCATAATCTACACTTTGCTCGCCACTTACGCTCTTCGCCAGAGCTAAAGTCTTTTTGATTTCTTTAGCTGCTATCTTGAACTTTCCTTGACACATTAGAGAATTGGCATATTTTACCTGCAAGGAAGGAACTGCAGTCTTAGTTGCCAGATCTAAAGCGGAACGAAATTGTATCTCCGCAGTCGAAAAATCACCCACTCCGAAGGCTTCATTTCCTGCCTTAGAATACATGTGCCAATCACCGAGAGGCTTGGCGGCGGCGAAAGACGGTGACAAAGATAAGCCTAAGGCTGCTATTAAAAACTTACTACGACAATGCATAAATAGACCCTGAAAAAATCATAAACGCGCTCAGTGACAGAGCTTAGAAGTATATATGAAGGAGATACACTCTGCGTCTGCATTTGTTAAGTGTTGTGCCGACACCCTTAGCAAAACGACTCTGAGATTACATTACATTGGATAATTAGAAAGTTATTTCTTAGGACCGCTGTTACTCAACCGGAAAATGGATTTTGAGTTTGTTGGTCAGAGGTTGGGTACAATGCAAAACAAATTATTCGTCAGAAATATTTCTTACAAACTCACTGAAGAAGAACTCACAGATCTCTTCAAGCCATATGGCGAAGTCATCTCTTCGAGCATTCCTAAAGACAGAGAAACCGGCAGATCGCGTGGTTTCGCTTTCGTTGAAATGAAGACGCAAGATGAAGCTGAAACAGCCATCCAAGCCCTCAACAACATGCAAGTTCAGGGTCGTGAAATGTTCGTAGCTTTCTCGGAAAGCAAATCACGCAGCCCAGTTGGTACGCATCGCTAATTTTTGCGGGCAGCCTGGCTGCCTCAACTAGTGGAAACCGAGGGTGATTCTCTAAAGAGGATCACCTTTTGTGCGTGGCGCAGAATGTTTGACTTGTGGGATAATCGACGCACTAAAACAGGCAAGAGAAAGACACACTGGAACTACGCAAGATAAAAGACACACTGCATTTACGCAAGAGAAAGTCGAACTAGAACTAAGGCGCAGAACAATGAACTGGCGAAACAATAATGCAAATAGAGATCCTCTGGCATTGCCCAGTATCGAACAGAAGCCAGTCTTCGGCTTTTGCCTCTTGCCGAAGAATTTGGTTGAGCGACTGCAAAAACAAAAAATCACAGGGATGTGCGGGCTGCCTTCGATAAGTGCGCTCACCAGCGCTAATCCTAAAGTAATGGCACTCAGTCGCATCGGTGACTTTCTCGAAACCTGTCGCGATGTTCAAGTGAAGTTTGGAGCCAAAGGGCTCGACCAGAAAGTACTGCTTTCGTATCTCTATAATGAAGACATCGACAAACGCGAGCAACAAATTGAAAAGGCTCTGCGTAAGTTGCTCAGCGGTGGATTACAGACCTATTCTTCGCACGTCAAATACCCATATTCGGCTCTGCAGTACGTCATTTTACTCCCAGGGTTGAGCGAGCTTATGTCTGCACTCAAAGCTCTCGCCGAAGTGCTAAAAGTGAGTGACTACGATTTGATTATTGAAACAGCGCGTTCGATAAAGCAAAATTCGTTCGATAATTTTCCGCTTTAAGGCTTCGGGAGCGCCAGCTTCCAGCTGGCAGTAGACGGGATGCGGCGCTCTCAGTTTGGCGCGAATTACTCCTCGCCACCTTCTTCGAAAAGCGTTTGCTGTCTGGATTTCATGTAATTCTCTCGTGTGCTCAGCGTGCTCATATCAGGCATGCGATCGAGATAAACTAGTCCATTGAGATGATCCATTTCGTGCTGTAATACGCGGGCGATATAATCCTCGAATATTTCTTCTTTCTGCGTGCCGTCTGGCTCCGTCCAGCTGGCGCGCAATTTCTTGAAGCGCGGCACCAGCCCGACAAATCCGGGCACACTGAAGCATCCTTCGTAGTCGATAAGCTCTTCTGTGGAGAGAAACTCGAACTCCGGATTGATCATCGTGTAGAGAGGCGTTTCCTCGCGATCTGGAAACATGTCGGTTTTGCGTACCTCAGCAATAAAAATGCGGTAGGGCAATCCAATTTGAGGGGCTGCCAGGCCGGCGCCCTGAAGCTCGTCGAGCTTCTTTGTCAGCAATTTACATACATGCGCGCCCATCGCGATGCTGCCGATACGCTGCGCGAGCGAACGTATGATTGGAGAACCAATGTGCATAACTTCTATAGGCGCGTCTTCCAATGACATTAGTGGACTCCTTAAATCAAGCCGCAACGCTTCTGTCATTATCCCTGTTTTGTTTGAAATTCGAGAAGTTCCCAATTATTTCTAAATCAGCCCGAGGCTTGAGCCAAAATCCCGCAAGCGTGGTATACCAGATTAAAAGCATCTATGGGTAAATTTTGCATGGCTCTGGAAGGTTCGATACTGGCTTTTATCAACTATAAGCAAGCCGCTCAATTCGGGCACGTTGCCTGGGGCTTCCGGCTCGACGAGCACAGCTATTATTTCGGCTCGACTGACCATCTCTGGAAGCATGACTGGTGGAATCTGGCAGCATGGTGGCGTTATATGGATGTGCCACCACACGGTGATATCGACTACTGGGCAGCAAGCGGAAGCAAAGAAGATATGTTCAAAATGATGCGAAGCGGTCCACACATTCGCTATCACGCTTACAAAGAAATTTGCCTGGACGAAAGTTCGCCCAGTGCAGCCATTAACGTTGCTGAGGAACTAAAAGCAGGCGGATGGAATTTGGCTAAACACAACTGTGTTCATCAGGCTTTTCTTGTGTTCTCCAACTATAGTAAGACTCACTGTATACCAAGTCCGTTTGCAGATCCGCTGAATATGATTCCTAAGACTTGGTTTGCGAGAATCGATTCGTCTGTACAATCGCTCTAAGCAAAATGATGATAAACTCTTGATTGCTCGCGAGCTTATCCCTCTCAAAAAAAACAGAAGTGACAGTCAACCGAAATCCGAAACAAAATCGGCACAAAGTTTTAGCTAAGCTGCAAAACGCCATTCGCGAAAAAGCCGATGAGCTGTTCCGGCTAAAAATGTATCGCGAAGCCAGAGTTGCTTATTTAGAAGCCGCTGAGCAAATCGAAGCGATGGCTTGTGATGACGAACATCGGGTCTGCTTGATGTACTCAGGAGTAGCAGCTTCGTCGTGGCTTCTGGGGCAAAAAATTCGAGCAATTAAAGAGTTCAGGCAGGCTGCTGCATATCTTGATGATGATATGGATTTCTTCGTTCCATCATTTGCCTACATTTGCGATCATTTGTACGTCATGGATTATTACGTCAAGAGCAGAGCACAGCGTGCAGAATTGAACGCGCTCAAGAGCGAGTTGTTCAAGCGCTTTAAGAACTCTTCCAGCAAATTCAAATCTGCGGCACCTCAAGCGAAACCTCGAACTCTCAAAGTTCAGGGCAAAGTTTTCCGCGATGATTATTTGGAACTTGAGAATGCCGAGAGTTCTTACACCAAAACCTGGTTGCAGAAACAGCAAGAATACAGCAGCTTCACCAGTTCGTTGGCACTGCTGAACTTTTCCACACCGACAGATTATTACCGCGCCTCAGGCGCCCAATTGAACATGCTACCTTATCAATTCGGCGAGTTTTTCTATTTCGAAGGATATTCCGAAGCAGACACACGAAAATTTATTTCGCGAAGCAGTTCAGCCACTGGAAAGCGGCAGCTGCTCATCTCTGAGGCAGATCTCTGTCAGGAAGGCTACGCACTTGAGTCTAGCCGGGTCAGCAAAGACGGCAAATATATTGCCTATGGGCTTTCGCATAATGGCTCCGATTGGCTCGAGTGGCAGATTCGAAATCTGAAAACCGGCAAGAACATTAGCAATTTTAAGCTGCATGTTTATGGCTCACGGCTGTTTTTCCATCCTGACGGAAAAGGCATTGTTTACTACCGCGAAGAAAAACCAGCGAGCTTACGTGAGGCCGCCAAGGGAAATCCAAAAATTTATTATCGTCCTTTGCACGCCCGCGGGCAGAAAGAGCGACTTATTCATAAAGCAATAAATAAGAAATCCGATCACCTGGGCGTGGTCTTTATTTCTGATGGAAAGATGCTCCTAATTGCCGAAAGCATGCGCGGAGAGAGTAAATCATTTCTCTATTTGCGCAGTCTTGAAACTAAGCCGGCGCGCAGTATTAAGCTATTTGCCGGGAAGCCCAAGGAATACGATTTTTTAGGGCAGATTCAACAGAGACTTTTCTTTTTTCTACAGGAAGAAGCCCAGGCCAAGCGCAAGTTGATAGCAATCGATATTCATGAAGATCGGCTTGCCGTCAAAAGCGAAACGGAGATCAAGTTAACTGGCCTCGCGTCGTTGGAACGAGACTACGAGATCCAGGTAAGAGACCTTATTCTTTCAAAAGGACAGCTCATAGCAAACTGCTTATGCAATCGCGGAGCCTTCTCGCGACTTGTACGACTGGACCATAACGGCAATTTTCTCGGAGAAATTGACTTACCTTTTAAAGGCATTATAGAAAACATCAATTTAGAGTTCGAAAGCTCCCATATCTTTTTTGAACTGGGAAATTTTTCGCAGCCCAGCACGATTTGCCACCATAATTTGCGTACAAAAAAGACAAGTATACTTTTCCCACCAACAGTGAGTCCTTGTCGAGACCTGATCAGCCGCGTTGTCGAAGTAAAAAGCACAGACGGTACTTTAGTGCCCATGTGGATCATTCATCGCAAAAACGTGAAGCCCGGACCGCAGACGCCCACGTTGATGTATGTTTACGGCGGGTTCAATCTCATGCTTTTGCCGGCCTATTCTTCGAAGATTTTGTCGTGGACGGCCTTGGGTGGAGTTTGGGCGCAACCTTATCTGAGAGGAGGCGGAGAGCTGGGACCTCTCTGGCATAACGCCGCGATCAAAAAACGCAAACAGACTACTTTTGATGATACCATCGCTTGCGCAAAGCATATTATCAGGAATAAGATTTCGTCGGCACGTAAGCTGGCTGTCTTTGGCATTAGCAATGGCGGTCTCACCGTAGGAGCTGTCCTGAACCAGCACCCTGAGCTGTTCGGAGCCGCCATTTCCTCGAATGGTCTCTTCGATATGCTGAAATTTTCAAGCCATAGTTTCGGCAGAGCCTGGGAATCGGAGTATGGTAGCGTGAAAAATCGGAGCGAGTTGAACCATATAATGAGCTATTCGCCTTATCACAACATAAAACGCGGTCGCCAGCTTCCGGCAGTGCTACTCTGCGCCAGCGAGCATGATGACAGAGTTCCGCCCTGGCACAGCTACAAATTCGCAGCAGCTCTGAATAAAATTGCCCCGCCAAATACTCCAGTTATTTTACGACTCGAAGCAAACTCCGGGCACACAAGCCATCGCTTTACCTATGAGACGAGAGATCAGCTGGCATTCTTAAAATGGGCTCTGGACTTTTAAGTGTCGTATAAAATCGCCGCCCATTCAATAATGTTAAAACTGGGCAGAACAAAAGTGTACGTCAATTCGCAGAAGAAGCTGAAGTTTTGCCCAACCGATGAAATACATTTCTGATTATAGAGATTACACATGAGTGCCTTGGAATCATCTCCGCCGGAAATTGACCTTTCCCTGGTAAGCGGAAGCCCTCTTTATCATTGGCTGGTGAAGATCGGTCTTCTAAGCGCGAATACCTCGACGATCAAAATAAAAATCATCGCGTGCGTGCTCATTACCTGGCTTCCTCTGGTCGCGCTTTGCTGGTGGCAGGGCATGGAAACTGGACGGCATATGCTTCAGGCATTCCTGGCAAATTTTCAGGAGTCGATTCGTTTTTTACTAATATTGCCTTTGCTTATTCTTGCTCAGCTACAGATTCGCCCCTGGGTCACGCATGTGGTGCGATATTTCATTAAAAGCGGCATAGTTCCAGATGAGCAGCTGACTGCATACGCGCGAATTATCACACAAACTCAAAGGCTGCGAGACTCAATTTGGGTCGAGGTCATTTTATTGATCCTGGCACTTGGATCAAGCGTGCTCGGTATTTCGGTGATGCCTCATCGTGAAGATAATAATTGGAGATACGCTGCAGGGCACATCAGTATGGCGGGAATTTGGTTCCGCTTTGTCTCGATGCCATACTTTCGCTTCTTTTGGTTTTGCTGGTTCTGGCGCATGGGGCTCTGGTGGTTTATGCTCTTTCGCATATCGTTGCTCAAGTTGCGTCTTGTGCCAACGCATCCCGATTGTCGAGGCGGGCTGGGTTTTCTAGCCTCTGGACACAATAATTTTTCAATTTTGGCATTTGCGCTTTCCTGTCATATTTCCGCAGTGCTCGGCGAAGAAATTCTATACAAAGGTCACACGCTTGATGATTTAAAAGGCACCATTCTGCTTACTATCATCATTATCACTTCGCTCGGAACGCTACCCTTGCTTGTTTTCACGCCGAAGCTGATCGAGCTTAAACGTCTCGGTCTTTTCCAATATGGGATTCTCGCCAAGCAATATGTTGATCGCTATCAACGCAAATGGTTGCCTGAAGAAGAAGATTGTGTTTTTGAAGAATTAGTTCCGGGAAGCGAACCAGATCCCAAAGCACAAGATCATTTTAAAGCGGTAGGGAACATGCAAGTAACCGTCTTTGACAAAAACGCGATCACTACATTTGCGATTGCAGCAACCATCCCATTTGCACCACTTCTCTTGACCGTCTACAAATTCGATCAATTACTCGATCAAGTTCTAAAGAAACTCCTTTAACACCGGGGACGCCCGCGCTTCCGGGAATTGCCGCGCTCGGTTTTGAATTTGACGTGCAAGAATGAAATCTTGCTGAGTTTTCAAATGTAACGGTATGGTGACATGAGCGTGTGGCGAGAAGCAGCTCCAGCTTTAAGTTTCGGACAATAGTCTGAGTCCTTGTCTTCATTAAAAGGAGCAAGCAATTAGCTACCGAGTTAGAATAGTCGCTCTTTCCCAAAGGGGTGGATCAAAAAATGAACATGACTACAATCTCAAAAAATATTTTATTCGCAGCTTTGCTGGCGTTGTCGACAGGAGCTTTGCCAATGTCCCCAACGGTAGCGGCGGATAGCGCTTCTGCTCCCGCACAAACTGCAGTGGGTCAAAAAGCACCAGATTTCACACTTACTGATGTCGATGGTAAAACTGTTGAGCTAAATAAACTCCAGGGAAAATTCGTTGTGCTTGAATGGTTCAACGACGGCTGTCCCTTCGTGAAGAAGCACTATAATGGCGGCAACATGCAAGCCCTGCAAAAAGAATATGGCAAGAAAGGAGTAGTTTGGCTTTCGATCTGCTCCTCCGCCACTGGCAAGCAAGGCAATCACACAAATGATGAATACAAAAAAATTCTCAAAGACTGGAAAGCTGAACCGGCCCACCTGCTTCTTGACACTGACGGCAAAATTGGACACCTGTATGGTGCCAAGACAACCCCAGACATGTTTGTCATCAATAAAGAAGGCAACATTGTGTATGCCGGTGCTATTGACGATCAACCAGTGCCAGATCCCGATAGCTTGAAAAATGCGAAGAATTACGTGAAAGAAGCTCTCGATGAAGCCCTGGCTGGTAAGACTGTTGCCACGAAATCAACCAAGTCCTATGGTTGCTCCGTTAAATACGCTAGCTAATTGCTGAGTTATTTTGCTCGCCAATCAAGGTGAGGATTAACCGAGCACAATAAAAATCGAAAGGAACGAGTGACTTACATAGACACTCGTTCCTTTTATTTCGATTGCATCAACTCAAAGCAGGAGATTACACTTCCCATCTTTGCCGCTCCAAAATAAATATTTCCTCCTCACATAGTTGCGGCGCTCGCTTTTCAGTCAGCGTCAATAACTTCTTGACCTTATCGTTTCAAATTCAATGGCAATAATTCACAGACGCTACTCATTAAATTAACGTCAATTTCTTCGTGACGTTATCCACCAAAATCAGCGTAGATTATTTCCAGACGGCATCTGATTCAAACAACGTCAAATATTTCTTGACGTCAATTCCAAAATCAATAGCTTACTAGACTGCTTCAGAGACTGCCTTTCCGAGGTTCAGGGCGTTTGCACGGAAGGACAAAACCGTGAATAGTCGATGTGGTATTAATCAGAGCGTGTACCGTATTTCTTCAAAATTAATTGCTCGTATCAGTGTCAAAGAATAGAGCAAATCACGCTATATTCTCAGGGGAACCCTATGTCACAGGAGAGTGGTTATGGGCGTGAAACTAGATGGCTCGCCGGATTTTGAAAATATCTCGGTTGAGAATGGTGGTGGTAATAGTCACGCTTCAACAAGCGGCTTCCAGTTGCTACTTTTTCTAAAAGGAACCTTGAAGGCTACTCTGGTTCTTATCGCCACGCTAGGAGTCTTTGCCGCAGCCTATTTCGTTTACGACAAAGTCAGCAAGCTAAATCTATCTGGCGAGAATAAACCGTTGCGGTCGACACCACCCGTAGTGACCGTTACGCTAAGCCCAGCTTCAATGCGCACACTTGACGATGTTTTGAACGTGACAGGCACGGTCGCGCCCTGGGATGAACTCAAGGTCTGTCCAGAGATTTCAGGATTGCTGATCAATTCTGTAAAGGTCGAAGAAGGGGTAAGCGTAAAGAGAGGGCAGATTCTAGCCACGCTCAATTCCACACTTCTGGAAGACCAAATTGAAGAGGCCGAAGCTAAAATGCGATCTGGTCAAGCCGGTTTTGACAAAGCTCTGCAACCAAACCGTCCCGAAGAAATTTTGATGCTTAAAGCAGCATTGGAGCAGGCCAAGAATGCAAGAAATCAGGAAGAGGCCAATGTCGATAAAGCACACATCGCCCTTGCTAGCGCGAAAATAAATGTTCAACGCTTCAAACGTTTGTTCGAGCAGGGTGCCATCAGTGAAGCTGAAAAGGAGAATCATCAGCTGATTCTCGATAATGCCAAAGTCGAACTTCTCAGTGCCGAGCAAAGAGAGAAAGCCTCTTTGCGTCAGGAAGAGCAAGTTCAGCAGAGGCTGCTCGAAGCGACGCGCGGAGGCAGGCGCGAAGATGTTCTAGTTTCGCAAGCTGGCATCGAAGTGGTTCGCGCACAAATCAAACATCTTCATGGACAACTAGCTCAGACAATTGTGCGTGCTCCGGATGACGGTGTAATACTGCGCCGTGATGCGCATATTGGAGACACAAGCGCAGCAGGCAAGGCGCTTTTTACGATGAGCCGTCGCGGATTGCTCGAATTGCGAGCTGCAATAAACGATAGCGATCTCAGCCGCTTGAAAGTTGGCCAAACGGTAGCGCTGATAACAAACGGCGAAGAAGACAGCAAGATCAGCGGCAAAATAAAATTGCTCAGCCCCCAGGTCGACGCTTCAACTCGTCTTGGAGTAGCTCGAATCGATATTCCGAACAATTCAGGTCTCAAACCCGGTATGTTCGTCAGTGGTGAGATTGGACTGAGCAGCCGCAGTCTTCTTACAGTTCCCGTCGAATCGCTCGTGACCCGCTCAGGCAAAACCTTCGTTTTTGTTGCAAAACAAGGTCGTGCGCATTCAGTGCCGGTTGTTACAGGTTTGCGTTCGAATTCCTACGTCGAAATTAAGAGTGGTCTTAAGAAAGGGCAGCTCGTTCTTGAGAAAGGCGCCCGCTTCATATCTGACAACGATGTTGTCGACGTCACCAAATAGAGCTGGAGAAAACTCATGAACTGGAATATATCAGCCTGGTGTATAAGGAATCCAATTCTTCCGATAGTACTTTTCCTGCTCTTGAGCTTCGCCGGAATTCTCGGTCTGAATTCGCTGGGCATTGAATTGCAACCAAACGTAGATAAGCCTGGTGTCTATATTAGAGTCAACCAACATGGTGCTGCAGCAGCGGAAATTGAATCTCAAATAACCAAGAAAGTAGAGGATGCAATCTCTGGCGTAGCCAACGTCAAGCACATAACTTCAAGTGTTAACACGGGCACCTCGCTGACAAATGTCGTTTTCAATTTTGGCACCAACAGCGACCGCGCTCTCAGCGATATCCGTGAGGCAATGCGCAAAGTTCGGGGAATCTTGCCGCGCGGCATCGAAGAACCAGAGGTCGACCGTGCCTATCAGGACAATGATGGCGGCATCGTGTATGTTGTTTCTTCCAAAATCAGAGATGCCAGTGAATTGGGTTCTTTGCTGGATAATACCATCGCTCGCAGCTTTATGTCTCAACCAAGCGTTGGACAGGCAATTCGTTTCGGTGGCGTCACCAGGCAAATTTGCATAGACCTCGAACCGGCCAAACTTGATGCTTATGGAGTGACGGCAGATTTCATCAACAGCCAGGTGCAGGCCACTAATTTGAATCTTCCCGGTGGCAACGGCAGTCTCGGTGGATCGTCCGAGAGTATCCGCGTTCTCGGAAGTGTAAGCTCTGTAGAGGAGCTTAAGCGAATGCGCATTCCCGTACCAGGCAAGAAGTGGGTGGAGCTGGGGCAGCTCGGGCGAGTCTACGATGGTTCATCTGAGCCGAAAAGCATGTTTTTTGCCAACGCCAAACCTTCAATTGGTTTAGACCTATTGCGTCGCAGCGGCAAGAATGTTGTCGAACTCGAAAAGGATGCCGAGCGAGTTGTTGCTGAGCTAGAAATAAAATATCCCGACCTGAGCTTTAGCAGAATTTTTGATTCGGCTACTTATGTTAAAGAATCATGCTCAGCCACGTTTGAAGCCATGTTTCTGGGGGCGGCTCTGGCAGTTTTCGTAATATTTCTGTTCTTGCGCAGTTGGCGTGCAGCACTGATAGCCGGACTGGCAATGCCTCTATCAGTGATACCAACATTTGCTTTCATGCAAATGGCCAACTATACATTAAACGACATGTCGTTGCTCGGTCTCGCTCTGGTCATAGGCATTCTGGTCGATGATGCAATCGTCGAGATTGAAAACATTGTCCGTCATATCAATCGAGGCAAGCATCCTTATATTGCTTCAATTGACGCAGCCGATGAGATAGGTCTAGCGGTAGTGGCAACCACGATGGCAGTCGTTGTAGTGTTCTTGCCCGTGGCTTTTATGGGCGGCAGTTCAGGGCTATATTTCCGGCAGTTCGGCATGACCGTTGCGGTGTCAGTATTCTTTTCGCTCGTAGTAGCGCGAATGCTCACCCCATTACTGGCAGCATACTGGCTAAAACCAGTGAAAGAATCAGCGGTCCAAACTGGATTCCTTCAGCATTTTTACGAGTTTGTCCTGGCAATAGCACTGAGACATCGCTATTTGACAGTCATCGCCGGAATACTCTTCTTCGCCGCCAGTGCAGGGCTTTTCCAGGCACTACCCAAGTCATATCTATCAAGAGTAGATAATGGTAAATGCTATATTGATTTTGAATTGCCGGCTGGTGCGCTTTTGAAAGACACCGTAGAAGCCACCATCGCGATTAATAATCGCGTTTTGGCTCGTCCCGAAGTGGACTACACCATAGCAGAGGCGGGAACCGACGAACAGAGTCGTGGAGGAATGACAGTTACACTAAAGCCACGATCTGAGCGGAAACTATCTCTCGATCAGTTCGAGAATGCTTTGCGCGGATCTATCGTCGGTATGCCAGGAGTCAGAGTCTGGTTCGGTGGCGGAGGAGAATCCGGACGTGCAGATATTATGCTGACCAGTCTTGATTCCGACCTGCTTGAAAAAACAGCGCAAGAACTGATACCACAAATAAGGAGTGTTCCTGAGTTTACGGACATACATTCCACCGAGCAAGCAATGCAGCCGGAGCTAAACATCCAGCCTCTCTCTGCGCGCGCCGCAGAGCAGGGGGTAACCGTCGAGTCCATAGCGAGAACGGCGATGATAGCCACTGTGGGTAATACCGATCAAGATTCGGCAAAATTTGAAGTAAGCGATCACCAAATACCGATTATTGTGCGTCTTTCACCAAAATATCGTGAGAAAGCTTCAGTTATAGCCAATCTCAAAGTCATGGGAAGCGACGGTAGGTTAGTTCCGCTTTCCAGTGTGGCAAAGCTAAAACTGGATAGTGGCATCTTATCAATCGACAGATTTGATCGCGCACGTCGAGTTAAAATAAGTGCTAAGTTTGGCGACAACATCAGCCTGAGTCAAGCGCTCGCGAGAATCAGGCAGCTGCCCGCCTACAAGAGTATGCCATCCTCAGTTTCCGAGCGCCCGATTGGCTATGCGGAAGAGCAAGGCGATTTGTTCGGCGGTTTCGGTTATGCAATTGCCACTGGGGTTGTCTTGATATTTGCAGTGCTTGCGCTCCTGTTCCGCAGTTTCTTCCAACCGCTGACCATTATGATTTCTCTACCCCTTTCACTGGGCGGTGCGCTCCTTGGACTCTGGGGTGCGGGAAAACCAATTGATATGTACGCCTTGATTGGAATAGTCATGCTTATGGGATTGGTCACGAAAAACGCGATCTTGCTG
>Ga0182030_10009380_pt1 | contig 20025 bp, 16 predicted proteins | sample 812S3MmetaG_FD_121299 | JGI IMG/M metagenome (GOLD analysis project Ga0182030, IMG submission 121299) | Permafrost microbial communities from Stordalen Mire, Sweden - 812S3M metaG (Illumina Assembly) | ecosystem: Environmental > Terrestrial > Soil > Wetlands > Permafrost | place: Sweden... | reverse complement strand
GGCTTAGCGACGCCTGGCGTCGAGCAGCCTCACCAGCGCAGTTACCAGGGTGGTTGTAATTCGCTCTCGATGGCCGCCGCGATCTTGAGATATCCCGCGTCATTGGGATGCAGATTGGGCCCGTAAGGCTTGGGCGCGCACATCCAGGTCAGCTCACACGCATTAGCCACGTTGTCGGCCACCATTCCCACTCCTTCGAGGTTGACGCTCGAGTGATCATGGGAATCGAAAAAGCTGCTCACCGTCGCCATGGGAATACTGGCGCTGGCGTAAATGGCGGACAACGCGTAGTTGAGTTGATCCACCACGGTCTCGCTGTGCGACGCGAAGCGCGCGCCCGTTCGACCAGCAATCGCGTCCGCCAAATAGGGATCATCGAAACCCACCCCCACAAAACTGACGCCCGCTCCGGCCACTCCCTGAAGGCTTTGCAATATATATGGCAGCTGCTCTTGAAGAACAGCCATCCTTGCATCGACGCACGCCTGGCGATTGGATCCGAGGTGGAGACAACCACGCAGGTCGTTGAAGCCGAGATCGATGGTGACAATTCCTTCTTCGCCGTCGTGAGCGCGCAGGAACGCCATGGCGTCGGCGAGTTGACTGCCGTCATCGTGATAGCAGCGGTCCCCGCCACTGATCATGGTGGTTGTTGTCTCACCCCCGCAGCCAAGCTCGGTGAGATCCAGCGTCACGCCGCGCGCTGCTTCGTAGGCCACGACGTCATTGGCGTACCCGTCAGTGGTCGGCTGCCCGTGGGGAAACGACTCGGTTGGCTGAAATCCAACCGAGGCAGAGCCGCCAAGATCCAAATAAAAACCGCTTAAGGGGGCATCGGCGCCCGCTCGTACAGCACTGAAGCTAAGAGCCGCCGCGGACGCCATGGCGCCTGCCACGAGAAGACTGATGAGGAGCCGCGACGACCCGCGCCAACTCTTTATGGTTTTCACTCGCCCACTCTTTCGATGAATACGAGTTGGCGCCCCCATTGATACTCGCGCCCGCGTACGCGAAGAAGGTTACCGGCGCCTTTTCAAAGGTCGAGTGGATGACACCGATTCTTAACCAAAATCATGCAATAACGTCTCGACGTGACCGCAGAACTCTCCGATCGACGAGAGTTTCTCCGACGGGCCGGCCAAACATCACTCCTCGCCACTGCGGCGCTGGGTGCCGGACTCGCGCTGGATGCGTGCGGCAACACTTCACACGGTCCTGTCTCGAGCACTACGTCACCCGTCACCACGACCACGTTGGGGCCGGCGACCGCGGCCGACTGGGCGACGCTCGCGGCCTCTCTGGCGGGGACGCTGGTGCGACCCTCGAGTCGCTCCTACGCCGGTGACCGCCTGCTCTACAACTCCAAGTTCACCAATCTTCACCCCCAGGGAATCGCGTACTGCGCGGGTGCCGAGGACGTCGCACGGTGCGTGGAGTTCGCAACGAGTCACGAGATGGCAATGCGCGCTCGCTCGGGCGGGCATAGCTACGCGGCGTATTCGAGTTGCGACGGCCTCGTCATCGACGTGAGCCGCCTGGCGGGCATCACGGTCGACACGAACGCCAACACCGCGACGATTGGTGCGGGCGCGCGACTCATTGATGTGTACAACGAGGTGGGCGCCCACAACCGACTCCTTCCCGCGGGATCGTGTCCGACCGTTGGTATCGCGGGGCTGACTCTCGGCGGAGGGATCGGCGTGTTCGGTCGAAAGTACGGATTGACAACGGACAATTTGCGTTCGCTGGACGTGGTCACGGCTGACGCGACCCTGGTGCGCGCGAACGACAACACTCACGCAGATCTCCTGTGGGCCTGTCGTGGCGGCGGAGGCGGCAACTACGGCGTGGCGACGTCCTTCACCTTTGACGTGCATCCGATGCCCGAAGTCACTCTCTTCACGTTGCAGTATCCCTGGGGCGCCGCCACGACAATGCTCGAGGCGTGGCAGGAGTGGATCACGACCACGCCTGACGAAGTCTGGTCGAACTGTCAGCTTGTTTCGCAAGGCACCTACGGATTCCTGGGCCAGATCGGCGGGGTGTTCTGTGGTTCGCCGTCGGCGCTCGCCTCGTACCTCTCTCCCCTGAAGTCGGCCATCGGCACCGCACCCACCTACAGTTTCAACGGGTCCAATGAGTACATCACGGCCATGGAGATTGAGGCGGGCTGCTCGGGACTTAGTATCGCCGCCTGCCACCTGTCTTCGGAGAATCCTCATGGCGTGCTCAGCCGCTCGGCCTACTCCGCCAAGTCCAGTTACGTAAATTCGGCAATGACGTCGAGTCGCTGCGCGCGAATGGTGGCGGCGGTCGAACATCTTGCAGCCCTCGCGCCAACGTTGGGCGGAGGTTTGGCCTTTGACTCCTACGGTGGAGCAATTAATCGCGTCGCGAGCGATGCGACCGCCTTCGTACACCGCGACAAACTGGCGTGCATCCAAGCCACATACTCCTGGTCCACCTATACGCCGACATCGGTGATCAACGACGGACAGACCTGGCTAACGTGGCTCGGCGACGATGTCTTCAACCTTGCGACAGGCGCGTACCAGAATTACATCGATCCGACGCTCGCCGACTGGCGCAGCGCCTATTACGGTTCGAATCTGGAACGCCTGGTCAAGATCAAAAGTCTCTACGACCCCGAGAATCACTTCTCATTCGCGCAATCGATACCAGTACGGCTTCCTTCGAAGCGTTAGTGGACGCTCGCGTGAAAGGCCACCACGTTGGTGGCCGACGCAGCCAGTAAGAGCGAGTCGCCCACGCTGGGCGTCGGAAAGTGATTGGCCGGAACGCCCACCACCGCCTGCTGGCGGACGGCCCCCGTCGCGGGGTTGAGACCATACAGCGTGCCGTTCTGACCGATCGTCCACACCAGTCCCGCCGCGTAGATGGGTGGTCCCCCGCCGACGCTGGCGTTCCAAAGTACTCGCAGTGACGGTGGCGACGTGCCCACGCGCACGGCGACAGGACCACTCAGACACGGCAGATAGACCACCGTGCCCACAACCGCGCTGCCGCCGTCTATGTCGTTCGAGCACAGACCGGTGGTGATCGCTTCGGGATGTCCGATCCCGCCCAAGTGCGCCCCGTTCAAGAGATATGCGCGGGGCGACTTGCCCGCGAGAATCACTTGCCCATCGCTCAACAGCACGGGCACCGTCGTCATGTCATAGTCCGCGGCGTTATCTTGCGCCCAGACGGCTGGGGCAAAGAACTGCCGCAGATGCATAGCGGGAGTGAGGTCCAGCGCGGAGTCGCTATCGTCGTACGGCTGGCTCGTCGAGTGAACTGAACCGTTGCCCACGCTGACCCACACGCCTCCATGCGCATCGACGGCCGGCGCGCCGCCGCCCATCCAGATCGCGCCCTGTGAGTCGCCGGGACGCGCGTCAACGCTAAAGACCTTCAGCGTGGAACCCGTCTCGGCCACCGAGATCACCCGACCTCGATAGGCCGAGCAGTCTCCATAGTTGCCGCCCATCGCGAACACCACGCGCCCCTCGTCGAGATTGAGCCCCGTTCGCTGAAGTTGCGCGGCGGCATCGGAGCCCGGTGGATCCACCCGCTCGTTCAGCTGGACGGCACCTGTTGAGGTGTTGAGACCTACGAGCCTGTGTTGCTGAGCGCCACCGACCATCTCATCAGCAACCACGAAGATCTCACTGCGCGAAGGATCAATCACTGGGGTCCCGGTGATCCCCACCACTGGAGCGATATCACCGCAGGGCAACGCGGACGACGGGACGGCCCTGGCGAGATGACGCGACCAGAGGACCCGACCGTTGGAGGACGAGAGCGCGTAGACGACGTCTTCTTCGGTGGCGACGTACACCCGCCCGTCAAATACCAAGGGCTCACCGTACAACTGACCATCCAGCGACGAAGAGGTCCAGGCGGGCCGCGCCGTATTCACTGCCGAAAGCGCCGTCGACACGCCTAACCCGGCCGCGTCGCCGTGATACACCGTCCACGACGTGGTCGCATCAGTGTCGGCGCTGTAGGCGCCGGTCACAATGAGACCGCTGACAAGAGCGGTGATGGCGCCGAACGCCAATGCGCGCGCAGGCATCCTCACGGGTGCCACCACGAAGCGACGAACCCATTCATGACTCCATTGTGGTTCACCAATGCCAGTGAAGTACAAAGGGCGTCAGTTCGACATCACCTTCCCGGGCGTCAGATTTGTTCGTCCGCATGAAACTTTCACCAACAGTATCCCGAGTTTTGAACAGGCGTGGCTTTAAAATGGCCCGGTATTGGCTTGGGGTTGATCCATTTTTGATGATGACTCGGAAGACTTATGCGAAATGTCAAAGTCTTGGACCTTGTGAACGGCGGTACGTGACGAATGAGTGAGCCATGTCCATAGCCCAGGAACGTCGGCGCGGAAGTAGGTCGCGATCGGGCGTGAATTCTCCGATTCCCGACTCCATGAGCGGTATGTCGCCCGAGACGACTACCCCCGCCGTTAGTGCCGCCGAGTCCGCCACGTTTTTGCGCCACCGTCAGCGCGTCTGGGTTGTCTACGGCGTGATCGGCGTCCTGCTCCTCGCCTACGTGATCTCGCTGATCGTGCGCACACCTGCCGAGCAATGGACGTGGCTGGATGGCTGGAGCCTCACCGGCCTGGAGTTAGTCGCGTCGCTTATGTGCATCTATCGCGGCCTGGACCACCGGCCGGGGCGTGCGGTGCCGCTCTTGCTCGGGTTCGCCATCTTGTCGTGGACGATTGGCGACTTCGTCTTGACCGCAGAGTCCTTGAACGGCGCGAATCCACCCACGCCCTCTTTCGCCGACGTCTTTTATTTAGCCTTCTACCCACTCGCCTACGTGGCCACGTTCATGCTCTTACAGCGCGGCTTAGGACGCCTCGCTCGGCCGAACTGGCTCGATGGAGTGGTCGCGGGACTTGGCGCCGCGGCTCTGTGCGCCGCCTTTGCCTTTCACAGCATTGAACACGTGGCCGGCACCGGTGCACTCGGGACCGCCACCAACTTGGCCTACCCGGTGGGCGACCTACTTCTTCTACTACTCGTGATTGGTGGATCGGTTCTGCTCTCGGGGCGAGGTTCCGCGCCTTGGTATCTGATGACGGTGGGCTTCATCGTCATTGTCATCGGTGACACGGTGAATCTCTTTTCCAACTCCGCGACTTTCGACGGACGCTTTGGTAGCGACTTCAACAACTTCGCGTGGCCTACGGCCATCTTTTTAATGTCACTGTCGGTGTGGCTACCCACCCGTCACCACGATCCGCTTCGACCCCAAAAGACGTCAGGATTCTTCCTACCGGGACTGGCCGCCATGGCAAGTCTTTTCATCTTGATCTACGGAGCGAACACCACCCTCAGCCGTGAGGCGCTGTGGCTCTCGGTCGCAACACTGCTCACCGTGGGTGTGCGGCTGCTCCTTTCGGCGCGGAGCTTGCGCCTCCTGACGGAAGAGCGCAATCGTCAGGCGCACACCGATGAACTGACGGGCCTCGGCAATCGACGGCAACTGGCCATGGTCCTCGACCTGTTCTTCGCCGATCAGGCCAACGACGACGCATCTCTTCGCGAGTTGGCCTTCCTCTTCGTTGACCTCAATCACTTCAAGGAGATCAACGACTCTTTCGGGCACCCCGCCGGCGACGAGCTTTTGCGCCAACTGGGACCGCGACTGGTTCGTGCGGTGGGCAGTTCCGGATCGGTGGTGCGTCTCGGTGGCGATGAGTTGGCAGTCGTACTAATGGACGCCAACGCGGACGATGCCGTGACGGTGGCGCGCCGGATTCTCCTAGAGATCGAAGAGCCCTTCGTCTTGCACAAGATCAAGGCCAGCGTCGGTGCCAGCATCGGCATCGCCTTGGTGCCATCCAACGCAACGGACGGACCCGCCCTCATGTGGTGTGCGGACGTCGCGATGTATCGAGCCAAACTTGGCCAGATGCCCTATGTCTTTTACGACCAGGATCTCGACGGCGGCGAAGACTCGCCCAACCTGCTCGACGAGCTTCGCGACGCGGTGAAGGCCGGTGACTTCGTCTTGCACTATCAACCGCAGCTGGACCTGAAGACTGGGCAGATCCTCGCAGTGGAGGCCCTCGTTCGCTGGCCGCATCCCACTCTCGGACTCGTCCCGCCGCTGAAGTTTCTACCCCTCGCGGAAGAAGCGGGACTGATGTGGCCGCTCACCAAGTGGGTCCTCAATGAGGCGTTCTCCCAGTGCGCTCAGTGGCGAAACAGCGGCCGCTATCTCGCCGTTTCGGTCAATGTCGCCACTACGGATCTTCTCGAAGCAGGCTTCCTCGGTCATGTGAAAAACCTTCTCGATCAATATGAACTGCCCGGAGAGGCGATCGTCATAGAGATCACCGAGACGACCATCATCACCGACTTCCTTCGCTCCCAGGCGGTCATTTTGGACCTGCGTGATCTCGGCATCGTTGTCTCCATCGATGACTTCGGTGCGGGGTTCACGTCGCTCGCCTACTTGAGCAGTTTGGCGGTCGGTGAGCTGAAGCTCGACCGGGCGTTCATCACGTCGCTCAACGCCGAAGGCAACGGGCGCGAGATGGAACTCGTGCGCGCCACCATCAACTTGGGACACGACATGGGACTACGCGTGGTCGCCGAAGGTATTGAGGACGTGGAAACGTTGGACCTGCTCGGAGACCTGGGGTGCGACCTCGCCCAGGGGTACTTCATTAGTCGTCCGACCCCGGCCAGTCGACTCTCGTTCATGGCGTCCGACACCAAGGAACTCATTGGTCCCGTCTCCTAGAGGCAAGGTCACGTCGTGCCTCGAAAGACACGAATAATACCTGGTTACGAGGTAGGTTGGTGTCGTGCTCCGAAATGTCATCGTTGTAATTAGTCTCGCGGTAACGGGCGCGGGCGTCTGGCTTCTCAGTCGCGTTCACAGCGTGATCAACGCGTGCAACTCACTCGGCAGTCCTCTGACCGGCACCGGCTTAAAAACCGGCTGCGAGAGTTCTCTATCGCTGTACTTTCTGGGGTTCGCCTTCACGATCTGTGGCCTCGTCATTGGTTCCCTTGCAGTGTTTGCCATCAAAAAACACCGCCGTAGTGAGAACATTTCGCGAATCTATGCGGACGTCAACGTTCTGGACGAGCACTTTCGCGATACCTACCGCGACGTGGCCTAGAGCCACCCATTACCCTCGCCGTCAGGATTCTTCCCCGGTCGTGAAACAAAATCTACTAAGTGTCGGTTGACGTACGTACGATGAAGTCGGGAATGCAGGAGGGGGGTTCTTGACCACTGATCTCGATCTCGCTACGAAAGACGTCTGGGACGTCGTCGGCGGTCTCGAACTTCCACTGTTCCTCGTGGAGCTGAAGGACTTCAACCTCACCCAGGCCACGCCCTCCTTTTTCGAGAACACCGGCCTGTCCCCGTCGACAGTGCTGAACCACCCGGTCTATGAGATTCTCTCGCCCGAGGATCAGGCCAGTGCGCGCCTCGCGCTGGCGGCCCTCGCCGAGGGGCTCATCGACTTTTATTCCTCACATCGCCGCCTGATTCTCCCGGACGGCCGCAACGTCATCGCGAACTTTTGGAACCGGGCCATCCAATTCGGCGACTCGCTGTACTCCCTCGGACAACTTTCCATCTCGTCCGAACCGCGCGACAGCCCGCTGGTTGAGTATCTCGGTTACTCCCCGCCCAAAGTGGCAGTCGGCACTACAGACGCGGACGGTGTGATCACAGCCGTCAGCAATAACGTCGACGACGTCGTGGGTAAGCCCGCCGAGTCCCTGATAGGTCGACCGCTCCTGTCGAGCGATGAGCACAGGCGACTCATTAAGCAGATCAACGAACTTAAGGAGGCGGGCTCTCTAACTATGTCGCTGCCCGTTCACCTGACGGACCTCTCGCCGCGAGGTCAGAGCGTGCGATGCATCGTGACGTGCTTAGCGGAATCGACGTCGCGTTTCTTCTTGCTCTTGTCAGAACCCGACCCCGCCACCGCCGCCAAATTTGATCGGGCCTCCCAACTCGAACACCGCCTTTGGCGCATCGCCAGTGAGGTTCAGGCGAGTGGCATCTTTGATTCGCTCGGTTCATTTCCTGACCCCGAACGGTTCCCGCAGATGAACTCGCTTTCTACACGCCAGTGGGAGGTGTTGAGTCGACTACTTCGCGGCGAGCGAGTCCCGGCCATTGCTCAGGCCCTTTTCGTAAGCCCAAGCACGATCCGCAACAACCTCAGCGAGATATTTCGTATCTTTGACGTTCATTCTCAATCGGAACTGTTGAGCCTTCTCAGTCATTAACTGCTTGGTCATAAGGACAGTTCGTCCCCGTCAACGGACGTAATACCCGTGCAAATACGGCGAAATGACCTGCAGGCTGTATTGGTGAGTTCTCCCCCGCCGAAGGACCCTGAGTCGGACTACCCCCAATTGGCCCGCGTCGCTGACCGTCTGCTCACCCCCATCGCGATCATCGGTCCCGACAGCACCCTTCGGTACGCCAATCGCGTTACGGGAAGCCCTTCTACGAATAACGGAACTACAAATTAAATCTCCATGAAATAAACTTTTGGTTCACTTTCAGGAGTCGAAACACGCAATGAATATTTCTTTCGTCGACACATTCCCAACGAATAGGCAACTCCCACGCAACTCCTCTAAATAGAATTATTAACACTTATCATCAGACGAAGAATTAGAAAAACAAACCGAAAATAGGGTGTCGCGTAACGCGATCGGAGCAATGCCGTGTCGGAATTTCTTATTAACAGCGTCAGTCTGAACACTGCACAAAAACTCACCGTTACTGCTGATTTTCTCAACAACATCAGTACCGGGATGATCTTCCGCGACGCTCGCGGCGTCATCATCGATTGCAACCACGCCGCAGAAATCCTGCTGGGGACGTCGCGCGAGAAGCTCCTTGGCACGACCACGACGGAGATGGAAAGTGGCGTCGTTCACCTCGACGGCACCGCGTTTACCTTCGATGAGCCCTGGGCCATTACTGCCCTCAAATCCCAGACGCCCATGAGTCCCGTCGTGGCCGGCTTCGTCGTCCCTGACGGAAGTCAAATATGGCTCTCCGTTCGTATCTGGCCCGCCATCGTCGGTGGTCAAGTCGCAGGCATCTTGACGGCGTTCGACGACGTGACGAGAGAGGTCAAAGAGCAGAGGTTCCTCGAACAACTGAATAGTCTCAAACACCTCGACACGCTCGGGCTCGACGAAGACGAGTTGCTCAAGCGAGTCTGTGAACTTGTCGTGAACGACGGCCGCTACGCCCTCGCCTGGATCGGAGCGGCTTCCACCGAAGGTGGTATCGATATCCTGTCGGCGTCGGGTGAGTCGGACTACCTCTACGAGGGCATTGTGTCGTGGTGGGGATCAAGTGAGTCGGGACTCGGCCCCACGGGCACAGCCATTCGCACGTCGACGACCCAGGTGGCAGAAGATCTCTCGAACTATCCGCTCTATGGCCCGTGGCGCGAACGCGTGGCGAACTTCGATTTGAACTCGGCGATCTCGCTGCCGATCAACCTCGGGGCCAAAAAGGCCGCCCTCTCGATCTACGACGAGCACACCCGCGCGTTCGATGAGATCTCGGTGCAGGGCCTCGAGACAATCGGCCGGGAGATCGAGTCGGCGTATGCGGCGGCGACGGCGGCGCGACAGCGTGAGGTTGACCGAGAGTGGTCGACGGCTGCGGTCAACGCGCTAAAACGTGCGGAGCTCTCCCTCAGTGAGTCCGAGCAGTGGTTTCGCACCTTGGTCGCGAAGTCGAATGACCTTATCGTCGTGGTTGATAGCGAGGGCCGTTTCACCTACACCAACCCGGTGGTTGACCGCTTGTTTGGGTACGAAACAAACTCTCTCATCGGACGCAACATCTTCGATCTCATCCACCCCCACGATCGCCAAATGGCCCAGACCGCGTACCTCGCCTCCATCGATCCCGACGGCACCGACAGTGCTTTTGTCATGCGATTGCTCACTTCGTCGGGTGAGTGGCGATTCATTGAAGGGGTGCTCACGGACTGTCTGAACGACCAGGCCATCCACGGCATTGTGGGCAACGGCCGCGACGTCACAGAACGCACCTACCTCACCCGAGCTCTGTCAACCCTGAGTGAAGGCAATCAGATCCTTGTGCACGCGCGGGACGAGGAGTCCTTGATCATCGACCTCTGTCAGGCCGTCGTCACGGCCGGCGCCTATCCCCTGTCCTGGGTCGGCTACGCGGAGCCCGACGACGCGAAGCACGTTCGCATCGTCGCCGCAGCTGGGCTCACAGCCATCCTTGACAGCATCGAGTTCGGCTGGGGCGAGGACGCACTCGGAAGCGGCCCGGTTGGCGGGGCCATTCGATCGGGCGAAGTCCAAGTTGTGAACGACATGCTCACGATGCCAGCGCCGCCCAAGCGCCGCGAACGGATCATGGAGTTCGACCTCCGATCAATGTGCACCTTTCCCCTCAGACTGCACGGTGAGACGTTGGGAATGATCGCCATCTACTCCGAGCAGCTCAACTACTTCGGTCCAAGTGAAGTAGAGACCTTGAGCGAACTGGCGGCCGAACTGGCCTACGGTATCGAACGCCTTCGCGACATCGAGCGCCTCAAGGAAAACGAGCGTCTCGTGCGCGAGGCGGAAGAGCGATTCCGCTTGGCGTTCGAACACAACATGGCCCCCATGCTCTTTAGTGACCTGTCGGATCAAGTGATCGCCGTCAATGACTCGTTCTGTCGGATGGTCGGCTTCACGCGCGAAGAGCTGATGGGCCACGACTCCAAGCAGTTCACCTACCCCGAGGACGTCGGGATCACCGAGGAGACATTGGTTCGTCTCAGTTCCGAGCAGATCGACCAGGTGCGCTACGTGAAGCGGTACTTGCGAAAAGATGGCCGGATTATCGTGTCGGAAGTGTCGCGTTCTCCGGCGCGCGATCCTTCGGGAAAGATTCTCTACTTCGTGTCGTCCGAGCGCGACATCACCGAAGAGCGCGCCCTGGCCGAACAACTCTCCCACCAGGCTCTGCACGACTCGTTGACCGGTCTCGCGAACCGCGCGCTCTTTGAGGATCGCCTCACCCAAGCGCACGCCCGCATCGCCCGCCTCGGCGGATTCGGCGCCGTGCTACTTCTGGACCTCGATGACTTCAAAGGGGTCAACGACGCCCACGGGCATTTGGTCGGCGACCAACTCCTCACGGGGCTCGCCCGACGCTTTGAGTTCGTCACCCGCTCGAGCGACACGCTGTCGCGCTTTGGTGGGGACGAGTTCTTGTACCTCGCCGAGGGACTCGACTCTCCCGAGGAAGCGGAGGAGGTCGCGGCGCGACTCATCGACGTGCTAGTCGAACCCTTCTCGATTCACGGGTTGAATCTCGAGCAACACGCAAGCATTGGCATCGTGGTCTTCGATGGCACCACCGAGGACTCCTCTGAATTAATTCAGCGGGCTGACGTCGCGCTGTATGAAGCGAAACGCCAGAACCGGGGCCGCTACGCACTCTTTACACCGAGCATGCACCAACAGGCGGTGAGCCACTTTGAACTGGTTCAGGAGTTACGTCGCGCCTTGCAGACCGGGGACCTCTCCATGCACTATCAGCCCATTGTGCGCCTTGACTCCGCCAGCGTCGTGGGCTTTGAAGCCCTCATGCGCTGGCAGCACCCCGAACGCGGCTGGGTCCCGCCCAACTCATTTATTCCTTTGGCCGAACAGAGCGACCTCATCCTGGAGCTGGGCCACTTTGCACTCACCCAGGCCGTCCACGCGGCGAGCGCCTGGCGAGCGACGGAGAAGACCAATGGGGTGCTGCCCTACGTGACGGTCAATCTGTCGGCGCACCAGTTCCACGACCCGGCGCTGCTCGGCATGATTGAGAACGCCTTGGCGACCAGTGGACTGTCCCCCGAGCGCCTCGTTATCGAGATCACCGAAAGCGCCATGCTGGTCAACGTCGCCGAAACGATGAGCGTGATGGAGCGCATCGGCGCGCTCGGCATCGGCTTCGCGTTGGACGACTTCGGCACCGGCTACTCGTCGCTCTCGTACCTGGCGCTGTTGCATCCCACGATTATCAAGATCGATCAATCCTTTGTCAGCCCCTCCAAGGAAAGCCCGCGCAATGACACGCTCTTGGAGGCGATCGTCTCGCTGGGTCACAAACTCGGTATGACGATGCTCGCCGAAGGAATCGAGACGAAACCACAACTTGAACGTCTCCACAACTTGGGTTGTGAGTTCGGCCAAGGCTTCTTGTGGTCGCCGGCGGTGGCGAATGACAAAGTGGAGTCCATGCTCAAGCGAGGCGTCCGCACCAAGAAATAGGTCGATGTGGGCACCTCGCGTTAATTGCGAGCGCGGTCCACTTCCCTCACGTACTTCTCCGCAATGAAGCCAAAGGGTGAGTGAGCGTACGACGTGAACCCCGTGAGCGGAGGCGAATAGGCGTGAACGCTTACCGCCGGCTTTCCCGAGTCGTGAACCATGTCGTGCACGTAGTCCGGGCCAAATGAGCCCAGGTCGCCGACATCGAAGATAGAAGATTCGATGTTCACGTGATCACCAGCCCGATGCATCTCAAAGAGAGAACCGTCCGTCACCACAAAGACCCCCGACGAACCACCGTGGTCGTGCCAGTCCGATCGCTGCTCCACTTCCCAGCCGAGGATCCTGACTTCAAAGTTGTCGGTCTTAAACAGCTGCAACCACCAGCGGTTGGTCTCGTCATCCACCACCAGGTCGTCGAAGAGCTCGGGCCGAGACGCGATCGCGAGAACGACTGACTCGAGTTCCTCAATCGTCAGTCGACCCTCTGGGAGCCCGAGATCCTTGAGGAGATCCTTCACCTGCTCGGCTCGAACGTGAGGAGCCTCACTTACGAATGTTTTTGTATTCTCTATCATTTCTATTGGTTTAATAGTAATTGGGGTCCAATGCAAGCCAATTGCATAAATGTTTCCTGTGAACGCCCGTCAGGGCCTAGGCAACGTGGCGTTCGTACGGGATTTTCTCACCAGCCTCAATGGCGACCGACAGCCTGTTTTCGGGCGGCGGGAGGGGGCAGGTGGAGAAGTCGGTGTAGGCGCAATACAGATTCGTCGCCCGGTTGAAGTCCAGGGTCACACGACCGTCGTCGTCGGGTGCCTCGACCGCCAACGCGCGGGTGGCGCCATAGGTCGTAACTCCCGACGTGACGTCGCGAAACAGGATGTCGAAACTGTCACCGTCACTAAAGGCCGTGAGCCGATGTGTTGCGCCGTCGAGTTCGAACTCCACCTGACCCGGTGCTTCGTACACGTGGTGCAGTCCCTCCACCGATGCGTCAACCGTGACACTCTGTGGCGATTCAAAGGGGTTTATCCGACCCGTCACGCGCCAGCGCACGTCGAATGGGAACGTCGGTGTTCCTCGGTAATTGCGAACGAGGGCATGATCGGGGTGGCGCGGTCGAATCATGTCACGGACTCCGCGCTTCGCAATTTCCACGACGGCGTCGTCGAATGTTGCCATGACGCCGGGTCCGTCTTCGATGACGCCAAAGTTGTGCGTGCCGCTCAGCGTCACAGCGCCCCGCGTCAGGGTTTCTCCGTCCGCGAGGTCGACGCAAACCCCGCCGTTGCTGGTCGACCACGCGCCCGGGACGTCGTCGAAGCGAGTGGGCTCGCTTGTCAACCAGTGCAGACCAGTCGCGGCCAAGAGACCGTGTGGGTCGCTGAGTTGACGCTCGTGTTCGCGGCGCCACTCGCGCCACTCTCGCTCAAGGGCGGTCGGGTCAAGCTGTTCGGCGCTCACGTCACCCCTTGTTCCGTCTCAGGTTTCGTCGTCACGCTATCGGCATCGCTTTTGTTCTCGTCAGGGGCGTTGGTGACAGCCCGCACGCGCTCAATCGCGCCATTGATTTCACCGCCGAGGAGTATCGCCAGTCCCGTGAGGTAGAGCCAGAAGATCAGAATCGCGACGCCGGCGAAGGCACCGTAGGTCTTGGAATAGGAGGAGAAGTCGGTGGTATAGAAAGAGAACGCGAGTGACACGATGGCCCACAACACGGTTGCCACCAGCGCACCCGCACTCGTCCAGCGCCACTTTGTGTGAGGTCGATTAGGTGCGACGTTATAGAGCATCGTGAAGAGCAGATTGATCAGGACGAGCGCGATGACCCAGCGCAGCGCCGTCCACCCTCCGGCGAAGGCTTCGCCGCTAAAAGGCGACGTCGCTTTGATCGCTTTGCCAATCGGTGCGCCGAACACCACGAGGGCCGACGCCGCACCGCCCAAGATGATCGCACCCACGAGCAGCAGGGCGCCTAGCACGCGCTTACCGAGAAATGATCGGTCGGTGGGAAGCCCATAGGCCACATCGAGGCCCTGTTGGACGACCACCATGCCCGACACGGCGCTCCAGATTGCCACCAGTGACGCAAAGATCGTCGCGAAAAGATCTCGACTCGATCGTCGCGTGGCGTGAGTGATCGCTTTGGTGAACACGTCCGACGCCCCTGACGGCAGCGCGCGGGTGACACCGTGAATCAGATCGATAACGACAGATTGCGGCACGGTTACCAGCGAGGCGACACCCAAGAGCGCGATGATGGTCGGAAAGATTGAAAGGAACCAACGGTAGGCGAACGCCTGGGCGGCCACGTTGACACGATCTGTTTTTACGTGAAGGCGCGCCGACGCGAGTACCGCACGCCAATTTGAGTTGCCGAAGCGCTGTTGAAAGTAACTCACTTCCGTTTTCGCATCGGCGAGAAGAGCCTCTTCGGAGGCTCTGACGTGCGTCGTTGACGAAACTTGAGCAGGACTCCCGTCACCAGGCGAGGAGATCTCATCGGACATGCGATGACACCTCCTTTGGCGTCACGCTGTGCAGAATGCGCCCTCAATCGACCTTCGCCAAAGGATAATTCGCGCGCGGGAATCGCTCGAGATAACCGTTCCATCGCGAGGACTAGATTTCAATTCGTGCTCTCTCGCTACCACGCAGACATCAATCCCGAGGAAGAAAATAATTCTCATTCCGCGATGCTGCGCATGGTGGGCTTCAATAAGCGAGTACTGGAGACCGGGTGCGCATCAGGACACATGAGTGAACTCCTGAGCGCTCAAGGCTGCACCGTAGTTGGAATGGAGATTGAGTCATCGATCGTCGAACCTGCGAGGCAGTGGCTCGAACGCGTGGTTATCGGTGATCTCGAAGATCGTGCGGTCTGGTCCGACTTGGACGGGGAGTACTTCGACGACATTTTGTTCGGCGATGTGCTGGAACACCTGAAAGACCCGCTGACGTCGCTGCGTGAAGCCGCGCTGCACCTCGCTCCCGCAGGTGCCGTCGTCATTTCGGTGCCGAACATCGCCCACGCCGACGTGAAAGTCGCGCTGATTAAGGGCACCTTCCCCTACAGCGAGAGTGGGCTGCTCGATCGAACCCATATCAGCTTCTTCACGAAAGAGAGCCTGATTGATCTTGTTCGAGAGGCCGGACTGGCGGTGGTGGAGATCAGTCGCATTACCGTGCCCGTCTTCTCCACCGAGATCGGCGTGAGCCGCGACGATGTGGACGACGCCACGTTCGACGCGATCACCAGTGATCGCGAGGCCGAGACCTACCAGTTCGTCGTGAAGGCGGTTCGCGATGACGGCGATCATGCCCTCGACAAGCTGTCGACCGACCTCATCGACTTAAGCGACAAGATCCTTGACCAGACCAAGCTCGCCGCGACACTGCGCGCGGAGAACGTTGTTCTCGCGGCCCAGGTGGACGCGCTCGAGGCGCAGCGCGCCGTCGACGCGCGCGACCTGACCCACCTTCGTGATCAGCGCGAGGCGATTAAGCGCTATCTTCCAGGACCGCTGCGACGTTTCGTCCAAAAGCAGTTCGGCATCGGACCTAGTTAGATCCAACGCTCAAGGAAGCTCTAACTGGCGCTGTCACACGAGGTGCAGTCGCCGACCGCTGTCAGCGTAGAGCCGCACTTCGCGCAAAAAATCGGGGGACGTGACTTCGGGCCGCAGTCGTGAAAGAGGGCGCGACTGCCCGGTAGTGCCTCAGCGCACCAAACGCAGTACTTGGTCGCCGGTCCCTCGGATCTCGGGGCCGGGGCGGGCGCCGTCTCAGGCGCGCCGGCGGCGGGTTCGAAGTCGCGCGTCACGCCACGAGGTCCTTTGGCGGGGGCGGCCGGACGAACTGTTGTCAACGATCCGGTCACTCGGGCCTCACTTTTTACTTGGACGTGTCCACGGTCCAAACCCCAGGGGACAACGGCGAAGAACACAAAGAGGAGCCAGTTGGCGACGATGCTCATTAGGTCGATATGCCACAGGAGACCAGGCTGTTCGAAGCCAGGACTGACCGCGTCGGCATGCCACAGCGCATTTAACTGCGACCATCCGAAGAATCCGTTGGAGAAAACAGATGGAGCACCATGGACTTCGCTATAGGTCTTGATGGCACAGGCGATGGTGAGTCCCACGGAGACGAGCGGCACAACAAGCCACAGGCGCGCGAGTCCCGCCTTATCGATAATTCGCGACAGCGCCCAGAAATTCACCGCGATGAAGACGACACTGATGATCAGGTTTAGTACAGTCACCGCGTTCTCCCTGTTGTCGCCACGACGACGTTGTTGCGCCCGTCACGCGAACTCAATTTTCGCGTTTCTGCGAAAAACCTATCAAGGTTGCTTGAGAAATTGGTGTTATTCGTTGTCCATTTCATCGATGGACAACAATGGGTGGAACATGACCGATCCCCCACCGAACAAACCGCTTCCGGGGACCTGGCCTTGGATCTTGGTGGCAATTATCGTCGTCGGCGTCATCTTGGCAAGCCTGTCGAAGTTCGCCGCGTTCGCCGTGATCGTCGTCGCTCTGGTGCTCCTCGGTGTCACTTGGGTCCGGCATCGTTCAAAGTCGGGAGCTGGCATGGGAATACTGTCGACCAACTGCGACAGCTGCGGAGGGCTGCTCGGCTACAAGATGGGTCTGCCGTCGCGAGTATGCCCCAGCTGCGGTCATCACCAGTCGTGGGGTCCTTAATGCTCGCCCTGGCACGCCAACGATGAATGGCGAGAGTCTCTCACCACACCCGCCGGTGGAAATAAATTCAACTTTTCTCTTGCGCGTTCGACGTTAATGTGATATCACTTAGATATCAGATAAATAACGTCGTTCGGGAGGCATCATGAGTCAAATTGTTCAGCCAAGCGAGCCCGCGCCACGCCCGGTCGGTCCTGCGGGCACCCGCGTGGAGATCCGCGAACGAAGCGCGAAGTTCATCAATGGTTGGTTCGGGGTCCTCGCCATCATTGCGTGCATCGTGGTCATATGGATTCTCGCGAAGAGCTCTTCTAAAGGTTTCATTGTCATACCGATCGTCCTCGCCGTGATTATCTTCAGCTCCCTCGTCATCGTCCAACCCGGGCAAACACGCGTTGTTCAGTTCTTTGGCAGTTACGTCGGCACCGTGCGCCACACCGGCCTCTCGTGGATCATTCCTCTCACCAATCACCGGGGCGTGAGCGTGCGAGTTCGAAACTTCGAGACGAACCACCTCAAGGTCAACGACGCTGAAGGTAATCCGGTGGAGATCGCCGCCATCGTCGTCTGGCAAGTGACCGACACGTCCCGCGCCCTGTACGCGGTGGACGACTACCGCAACTTCGTACGGGTTCAGGCGGAGTCGGCCCTTCGACACGTGGCGACCACCCACCCCTACGACGACCCCGACGTCGCAGGTCCTTCGCTTCGAGGTTCGACGGATATCGTGGCGGGCGAACTCGCCGTGGAGATGGCCGAGCGAGTCGTGGTGGCGGGCGTAGAAATCGTTGAAGTCCGCATCAGTCACTTGGCGTACTCGCCCGAGATCGCCCAGGCCATGCTTCGTCGTCAGCAGGCGAGCGCCGTCGTCGCGGCGCGCTCGACCATCGTTGACGGCGCCGTGGGAATGGTGGAGCTCGCTCTTGATCGCATCGCCGAACGCGGCATCGTCGAACTCGACGAAGAGCGCAAAGCAACCATGGTGAGCAATCTGCTCGTGGTTCTCTGCAGCGACCAACCAGCGTCGCCCGTCGTGAACACCGGGTCGCTTTACTAAATAGTTCGTGACCGACCGTAAACAAATCCTGCTGAGGATCGACCCCGCGGTCCACGATGCCCTGGCGCGCTGGGCGGCGGACGATCTTCGCAGTCTTAACGCCCACATCGAGATGCTGTTGCGACGGGCGTTGAACGACGCGGGAAGAATGCCGAAGAAATCCGGCCCCCTCCCCCGGCGAGGGCGACCACCCACCGCCGAGTGAGCGGGCCTTCAGCGCGCGACTACCCGCAACCGTTGGTCTCCCACAGCGTGATGGGATTCTCTGAGAAGCGCCAGTTGTTGTAAGTACGGGCGAGTTGGTACTCGGAATATCGCATCGCGGCCGTGGAGTTCTGGACTCGACACAACGCACCTTCGACGTCACTGAGAGTGGCACGTCGGGGAAGGGCCAGGACCGGAACGGAAGAGTTTCGCGCGTACCAGCGCCAGGCTTGAACGTTGAAACGCGTGGGCGAGCAGAGCAACGGCGTCACGTTTCCATCGGCGTCGTGAACCAGCGTGTGAGTACAGACGTGGCCGACGGGCGGATCTGGAGCTGGCGACAGGCGATCGGAGTGAGACGCTGCTCCGGCCGAGAGAGACACCGTCAGCAGAGCCGCAACCATCGACATGCCCGCCGTCGACTTCGCGATGGGTGAGACGATTCGACGAAACTCGTTAATAACCCTCCTCGTGGTGCCGTTCTTCATCGAGAAGTTGGGTCTCCGCGTCATCGTCTTCGGGATCCGCACTGGCCCGAAGCCTCTGAATAGAGATCGGCTCGTCCATAGAGTTCGCTTTCCCCCGGAAGAACATCTTCGCTGCCCAAGAACGTCCACTTCGTGTCGTCGTCTCGTTAATCTCGGCGGCATCCTCAAGCGGATTCGCCGAGACGTGCCCCTGTGATGATCGGCGAAAGAGACCCATCGACACAAGTTACTGCGACGCCCAATGCCATGCAGGAGGGTCAGCGGGTGATCCCGTTACACTGACGCCCAATGACAAGAGAGGTCAACGACGTGTCCAATGGATTGCTAGCCCTACACAACTCGGTTCAACACCTGAGGGATCTGACCAACGAGATGGACCCTGAGTACTACACCTCGTCGGCGTATCCGAGCGAGTGGACGATCGCCGACACCTTCTCGCACCTCGGTTCGGGTGCCGTTATCGGCCAGCAGGGTTTCGAGAACTCGATCGCCGATCGTGAGCCAGATCCCGCATTCAATGCATCAGTCTGGAATGAGTGGAACGCGAAACCTCCCGCGGACCAAGTTGCAGACTCTCTTCTGAGCGACGCTGCGTTTCTCGCAGTTCTGGAGGGGGCCACGGAGAACGAGCGCGGCGAGTTTCACATGAATTTGGGGCCCTTCGCGTTTGACTTTGACGGGCTGGTCGGGCTTCGCCTTGGCGAACACGTGCTGCACACGTGGGATGTCGAGGTTCCCTTTAGCCCCGCCGCGACACTGTCCCGCGAGGCCGCCGGCGCAATTCTCGACAATCTTCAATTCGTCGCGGCACGCGCCGCGAAACCCAATGGTGTCGTGCGAGATGTCACCGTCCGAACGAGCGAACCCGACCGAACTTTTACTCTTGCGCTGAAGGGTGACTCGGCCGAACTGCTGGAAACACCTCACGACGGCGCGGCAGATCTTGATATTCCGGCTGAGGCCTTCGTCCGACTCGTCTACGGTCGGTTGGATCCAGGTCACACACCCGACTCAGTAACGGGAGACGTTGTCGAACTTCTTCGCGGTGTGTACCCGGGATTGTAGATAACTTGCGGCGTCGCACTCTGACCCTGGTCGGGTAACGACCCAATGGTATGTTCTAGGTTTCTGGCGGATGGCGCAGTCTGGACCGAACGATGAGTGAACGAATCACGAGGGCGAGGTTGAGCCCCACGTTGGCGATCACCAGTGCGGCGAGCGGGACCAGCCAGGACTTG
>Ga0182030_10009378_pt1 | contig 20027 bp, 21 predicted proteins | sample 812S3MmetaG_FD_121299 | JGI IMG/M metagenome (GOLD analysis project Ga0182030, IMG submission 121299) | Permafrost microbial communities from Stordalen Mire, Sweden - 812S3M metaG (Illumina Assembly) | ecosystem: Environmental > Terrestrial > Soil > Wetlands > Permafrost | place: Sweden... | reverse complement strand
GTAACCGTGCTTCAGATTGACGATGAGAACGATCCGGAATTTATCGGCCTTCTCGGCGCTTCAACCGCGTTGCTCATTTCGGACATCCCGTGGAACGGCCCGGTGGCGGGCGTGCGGGTCGTTCAATGGGCCGATGGTGCGAAAATAAATCCCGACAGTTCTTTCGTGACGGCGAATCCGCCGATCTTTGACGCGTTCGTTTCCGGTTCAAAGGATCGGATCAATATGATAGAGCTCGGTGGCTTGGATGCTCAGGAAAAAGATGTGGTGGCGAGTTTCAAGATGGCTCAGCAGACGATCAACCAGCTGATCGATTTCCAGGAAAAGATAAAAAAAGAGATCGGCAAAGAAAAAGCGGCGGTCGTGCTTGCCGAACCAGATCCGGAGCTTACGGCGGCGATAGAAGCGTTCATCGCGGGCAAGCTTGAGACGGCCGTTTATCATCCGATCAAAATGGAACAGCAGAGCGAGATCGGCAAATTGAAAACCGCGCTCAATTTTCACGTAAAGGAAACATTTGAGGACCAGGGCAAAAAAGTGAATTGGAAAGCGGTTGATTTCCTCTTTGAGGAAGCGATCAACCAGCTCGTTCACAAGAATGTTTTGGAGAATGATCGCCGTCCCGACGGACGGAAACTGGACGAATTGCGATCGCTTGACGCCGAGGTCGGACTTTTTTCGCGAACGCACGGTTCGGCTTTGTTCCGCCGCGGCAACACGCAGGCCTTGGCTGTGACGACTTTGGCCGCGCCCGGTGCCGAACAGCTTATTGAAAGTATGGAGACGAACGGCAAGCGCCGCTTCATGCTGCACTATAACTTCCCGCCATTTTCGGTGGGCGAGGTCGGTAATTTCCGCGGTCCCGGACGGCGCGAGATCGGCCACGGCAATCTGGCGCGCAAATCGCTTGAGCGTTTGATCCCGACGAAAGAAGAATTCCCATACACGATCCGCGTGGTTTCCGAGATCATGTCGTCCAACGGTTCGTCCTCGCAGGCGACGGTTTGTGCCGCAGCGTTGTCCATGATGGATGCGGGCGTTCCGCTCAAAAAAGCGGCGGCGGGCGTCGCGATGGGACTGATGATGAGCGATGTTGATCACTATAAAGTTTTGACCGACATTCAGGGTCCCGAAGACCATCATGGCGATATGGACCTCAAGGTTGCTGGAACGGTTGATGGTGTGACCGGTATGCAAATGGATGTGAAGGTTGATGGTCTCACGATAGAAATTCTTGAAAAAGCTTTTGAGCAGACGCGTAAAGCGCGGTTGGAAATTCTGAAAGTGCTCACGGCGACGATCCCTGAGGCGCGCAAAGAGATTTCACCTTTCGTTCCGAAAATACGGCAGCTCAAAATCCCGACTGACAAGATCGGCGCGCTCATTGGTCCGGGCGGAAAGATGATCAACGGCCTCATCGAAAAATATGCGCTTACGGGCATCGACGTCGAAGAGGACGGTAGCGTGTTTGTTTCCGGCACCGACCTTGCGAAAGTGGAGGCGGCCGTTGCCGAGATCACGGGCCTCACGCGAGAATTCAAAGTTGGCGAGATCGTTGAGGGTCCCATCGTAAAGATCCTTGAGTTCGGCGCCATCGTTGATATGGGCGGTGGCAAGGACGGCATGATTCACGTTTCCGAATTGAAAGACGGTTTCGTGAAGAATGTTGAAGATGTCGTGAAAATGGGAGATTTTGTTCGCGCGAAGATTATTAGTGTTGATGAGGGCGGCGGCAAGATCCGTTTGTCCATCAAGCAGCTCGCAAAATAGGGAAATATTGTCATCGTCCGCGCCCGCCTTCGCGGGTGCAGGCTCCGGCGGACGATCCGTGCTTCCGAGATTCTATTAAAAGCACGGGTCCTCGTCTCCACGAGGACGACGGAAGATAATCCTTCCGTCGTTTTGTGCTAAACTATTTCTATGGCTGATACCTCAGATACTTCCCGGGTTCTTCCGACCGCGCCGCCTCCGCCGCAGGAGGTCAAAGTGCGGACCTTAAAATCCGATCTTGCTTCCATCGCGGCGAGCGGTGGCGGTTTGCCGAAATATCAGAACGTAAAAATTGCGGAAACCCCCGCTCAAAAGGAGAGAAATCTTAAGGGTCTTGTGACGACAATCGCTATTGTCGTCCTTTTTGCGATCATCGTCGCTGTTGCCGTCTACTTCGTGAACCAGCTTGTGCTCAAAAAGTGACAAAAGAAAAACCTCGCAATGCGAGGTTTTTCTTTTGTCATCCCGGCGAAGGCCGGGATCCAGGAATGTTTTATGTTAATTTTATAATTCCGAGCAATGCCCGCGTTTTGTGTTCAGGATCTTTGAACCGAAACAAATATGGCTCAAGCCGTGCGTCAACTCCCGGTTTTTCTTTGTCCGCTTTTTCAGCACGGACGATCTGATGGAGATCATAGATGATGATCAGATCGATCCTCAACCGGTATCCTCGGTCGAGGAGGACGTTTTCATAAAATTTTTTGATGATATCGGCCCCTTCTCCCGCGCTGTCTTTTCCGACGGTGCAAGATCCGGCCTGGAAATCCGCGCGATAGGGCTCGAATTCTTCGTGGGCAACGCCTTTTCGGTTTGGATCGTACTTGTCAGTTCCTGTTTCAAGGATGATTTCCGCGAGGGAATCGAGTACGAGTTGAGGATGGTCCATTGAGCTTATCGCGCGAATAGCAACATCCTTACCGGCGAAGTTTTCCTCGATAATGCGGTCTATTTTTATTCCAATCGCAACGTAGTCGGGTTGACTATCGATGGAATATTCGGGTAGCGGTAGCTCAAGAACGAGAGGATCCATTTTTAGTTCTATTCCACGCCTTCGTCGGCTCCCGCCCCGCCGCCTTTTTCAAGCTCCTCCTCCGTTTTATCCATAGATTCAATGATCTTTTTCTTGATGTCTTCCATCAACTTCTTGTCCTCTTTCAGTTTCAGCCGTGCATTATCAAAACCAACGCCCAGCCGTTCTCCTTCAAAACTGAAGCTCGCGCCCGATTTTTTGACGACGCCCCGCGTGACGGCGGCATTCAAAACGTCGCTTTCGTAAGAAATTCCCTGACTGAAGAGAATATCAAATTCCGCGAACTTGAACGGCGCGGCAACTTTATTTTTCACCACTTTTGCTTTCACGCGGTTGCCGATGATATTCTCGCCCTTTTTCACCTGCGCGATGCGGCGAATATCGATGCGGACCGATGCCGCGAAGGGGAGCGCCCGTCCGCCCGGCGTCGTCTCGGGATTGCCGAACATGATGCCGATCTTCATGCGGAGCTGGTTTATGAAAATGACCATGGTGTGAGTTGAAGCCGCGATCGCTGTGAGTTTACGCAACGCCTGGCCCATCATCCGCGCCTGGCGCCCGACGTGTTGTTCGCCCATTTCTCCTTCAAGCTCGGCTTTGGGCGTAAGTGCCGCCACGGAGTCCACGACCACGACCGCGATCATGCCGGACCGCACCAAGCTTTCCAAAATATTCAGCGCTTCTTCACCGCTGTCCGGCTGCGAGATCAAAAGTTCGTTTACGTTCACGCCGAGTTTCGCCGCATATTCCGGGTCCATGGCGTGCTCCGCGTCAATGAACGCGGCTTTGCCACCCATCTTTTGCGCTTGAGCTACGACGTTCAGTGCCAATGTCGTTTTGCCGCTTGATTCGGGACCAAAAATTTCGACGACCCTGCCGCGCGGCAAGCCGCCGACACCGAGCGCGAGGTCCAGTGAAAATGAACCGGTCGGGATCACGGCGACGTCAACCTTGCTTACCTCGCCGAGGCGCATAATGGATCCCTCGCCGAATTTTTCCTGAAGCGTGGAAAGGAGATTGTTGAGCTCTTTATCGCTGACTTCTTTGGTTTCTTTGTCCGCCGAGCCCGCCGTTTTCCCCTTTTTGTTATTTTTCATATCCCCATTATATCAGAGAGAACATTAAAAAAACATAAAATGCTGCGGGTTCTCATTTTGAGCGACTGTGAGTTTGAGTCGCGCAGAATGAGAACCCGCAGCTTGGTTTTTTTGGCCATCACTCGCCACGCCTGCGCGCTATTGGATTGTCGTTGTGGGCGCGGTAGAAGAAGGCGATGAGGGGGTTCCGGTCGCCATCGGAGCGTTATAAATAATCTGCTCCACGACGTCCGTCGTGCCGCCCAGAAATTTTTTCGCGGAGATATCAAGGGTGTTCATGCCGCTCTGTAAAAGAACGTTTTTCTGCCATGAGCCGTCGCTCGCGATCGTCGCCTCGTCGCCGTCCACATAGAGAGAATCCGCGCTTTTCACGGAACCCTGAACAACAATGCTATTTGATATGGTTTGGTAAGGATTTCCCTGAGGCGTCGTTATCACGATGACCGGTTTTCCAAAAACATGCGGCAACGTAAAGCTCAATAGAACGATGAGCGCGATGATCACTACCGCGGCCGTGATCACCCGCGCGGGTGATTCAAGAGCAAAACGGTTCTCCGGAAGGGAATCGGAAGATCCGGACTTTTTCACCTCCTCTTCTTTTTTGATCTTTTCCCACCATTGTTCGCCGTCAAAATTAAGCACTTCGCCGATGCGGATGAGGTATCCGCGGAAATACGGCGTCGGAGGAATGCGCCCGAAATCGCCCCGGAGCATGTTTTCAATATGATTCACCGAAATGCCGGTCGTGTCGGAGAGTTTCTTGAGCGAAACCCCCTTTTCCTTCATCTTGTCGCGAAGGAAAATTTCGAGTGTTGTTTCTTCCGTATCCATATATCGGAAATTATCTCAGGCTCTTGTCTTTATATTTTTCGATTTCTTCGCGAAGCGTATCTTTGGCCGCGTCGATCGCGATACGAATGCTTTCGGCTTCTTCTTCGGCACGGAGCGTTACGCGAGCCAGATGAAGTTTCGCCGCAGCCCGGTAAACATCGCCTTTCCGGTGATGATTGGTCGTTCGTCCAACCTCTATCGTGAGCTCTGCGGGATTCGTTTTATTGATAGCCGTGACGAGCTTCTCGAGCGCCGAAAATTTTTTCTGGAGATATTCCTCAAGCGCGGGAGTGAGGTCAATGCTCTTTTTTATGATGATATTCATGTTTTTATACGGTTTTTCCTATCTTACCATAGAACCTCGCGTTCGGGTTACTTCGTCGGCCGGACGATCTGGATCTCCGGTTCAAGCCGGAGGCCAAACTTTCGATATACCTTGGCTTGGATCAGTGCCATGAGGGACAGAACCTCGTTTGCCGTCGCGCCGCCGGTGTTCACGATGAAATTCGTATGTTTCCTGGAGATCGTAGCGCCGCCTCGCCGGACTCCTGCAAGGCCGCTTTCTCCGATGAGCTTGGCTGCCGCGATGACCGGAACCGGGTCGGTTTTTACGGAGAAGGACGAATTGCGGTAGTTCAAGGAAAGATTTTTTACGGCGTCACGATATGGTTTGCTCCGCGGCGCAAATATATCGGAGAGCGGAACATTTTTAAAAACGCTGCCGGCGCTCGGATATTCAAGCGGATGATGCGTCGTGCGCCACGTCTTTTCTTTACGGAGCGTCGCTCGGATCTCTTTTTCTGAACCTTTCTTCATGCGGAACGTGGCGCCGAGAATTATTTCTCCCGGATGCTGCTTGAAGACGCTCGTGCGATATCCAAAGCGGCATTCCGCCGCGTTGCGCGTCACGAAGCGCATGGTTTTCGTATTGAAACTGCGTACCGTTTTTACATTGTCTTTTATTTCTCCGCCGAAGCATCCTGCGTTCCCGCGAATCGCTCCGCCCAGAGTTCCCGGCAATCCACCGGCCCAATCAAGCCCGGCGAGGGAATGTTTCGCGGCACAAGCCGTGAGCTTCTCCATGGAAACACCGGCACCCGCCGTGAGCAGAGTGCCTTTGGCGATGACGCCGCTGATATTCATTTTAAGGACAAGGCCATTCCAGCCGGCGTCGCCAATCAGGAGATTCGTACCGCCGCCGAGAATGAAACAACGAACCCGGCGTTTTTTCGCTTCTTTGATGGACCACGCAATATCGGCTTCGTTGCGGGCTTCAAAAAAAAATTGCGCCGGACCACCGATTTTGTAATTGGTGATTTTGGCGAGCGGAACGTTTTCTTTGAATTTCGGCATTGATCTGGCGGGAGCGGGTTCAAGGGGCTGCGGGATTTCATTCTGGGTGGTCGCGAGTGGTGACCTCCGATTCTGTTTGATTTGAATGAGTGCTCGTGCCCGCGACCACTCAAAATGAAATCTATGCCCGCAGCCCTTTGAACCCGATTTCATTCTACTATAATTGTGATCAATAAAAAAACCAAAAACCCCTTGCGGGGTCTTTGGCCAAACAGAATTGTGTGGGATATGCCTTAATCGACGTCGTCGCTAAGGTATACTCGCGCTCATTCACAAGCATTGTAGCAGAAATATGGCATTTTTGTCAAGTGCGAAATAATAATAAGGTCCAACCAAGCGCGTTTTGATATTTCAAAAAATTGCGATATACTCAGCAGGTTCAATCATATGGAAAAATCATACAGCAATCTTAAAAAGACAAAAGAAAAGGACGGCGAGATCGCGTTTGAAGCGGAGCTCGCTGCCGAGATCGTCGCCCAGTGCGAGGAAGAGGTTCTCGCGGAGGCGGGCGAAGATCTTACGGTGCCGGGTTTCCGGAAGGGGAAAGTGCCAGCCGCCATGGTGCGCGAGCGCATGAACCCGGTGGAACTTTTGGAAGAAGCGGCGCATAAAGCATTGCCCGAGGCGATCCATGAGATCCTGGAAAGCGAGAAGCTTTCGGTTTTAGGACGGCCGGAGGTTGCGATCGTGAAGTTGGCACCCGGAAACCCCATCGGTTTCACGGCTCGTTTCGCGCTCATGCCCGAGATCGGGCTGCCAAATTATAAAAGTATCGCGCAGAAAATCGTTCAGGAAAAAAAACCGGTTGAAGTCGCGCCGGAAGAGATCGAGAACGCCGTGAATCATCTCCGTGAAATGTTTCGCGCCGGCGGGCCGGGCAAGGAGGGCGAAGCCGGACTTCCCGAGCTTACCGACGATTTCGTAAAGCAATTCGGCCCCTATAAAGGAGTCGTCGAATTCAGGGAAGAACTTAAGCGTAACCTTACGGAAGGCAAAGAACGCGAGGAGAAAGAAAAACTCCGCGAAGCGATGGTCCAGGCGATTACAGAGAAAACAAAGATAAAAATCCCGAAGCTGCTCATTGACCAGGAACTCGCGAACTTTTTTGAAAATAGGGATGAGGAGCTGAAAAAAGCGGGTATCTCGCTTGAAGAATATTTGAAGCAGGTCAAAAAAACGGAAGCTGAGCTTGAAAAAGAGGAGCAGGAAATGGTGGAGAAGCAGATCGCCGCAAGTTTGATCATGGGCGCGATGCGCAAAGAGGAAAAGATCACCGCTGATGAAAAAGATATAACGGCGAATATCGCGGCTCTCAAGCGCCGGTATCCGGAGCGCACCGACGCGGAATTATGGGAGCCCGCCGAGGCGATCGCAATGCAGAAAAAACTGTTTGATATTTTGGAGGGTGGAACAACGGAGAGCAAGGAGTGATTTTGCATTCATGCTGCGGGCTGGAATATTCTTGAGATAGGTTTTATTATTGAGAAATCATGGAATCCGCCCGAAACACGACATCCGAGGGAAAAGATTATCAGGTACCGCTTGATGACCAGAACAAGGTATTAGCGACGCTCGACGCGCGAACCGACGTTGAAGCGGGGCGCATGAAACGGTATCTCGCGATGCCGGATCTTTCGCGGACGCCAGGAAGCCCATTATATGAAATTGTTCAAAAAGCGCGGCAGGTGTCGGTCATGCAGGGCTTTGATAACATCATCATTCCGGAGATCGTTCCCGCGGACGTGAGCTTTGACCTTTTTGATTTTGCGCCCAATCATCCTGCCCGCAGCACATCCGATACCTATTACGCCGATACGACGCACATTCTCCGGACGCACGACACGGTCATGTGGTATTACTACACCCAGCTGCCGGAAGTGAAGGAACGCCTTGCCCGGAAAGAAAAGCTCGGCGTCGTTTGCTACGGCAAGGTGTATCGCAAGGACGAGATAGACCGGAAGCATATGAATATTTTCCATCAGTTCGGCGGCTGGTACCTGACGCCGGCGGACACGGCACCTTTGACGCTCGATGATCTGCGGGACGCTTTGAGCCAGATCGTGAAAGGACTTTTTGGAGCCAATGCAAAGTACCGGTTTCTTGATGATACGTTTCCGTACACGGACCCGTCGCTTCAGGTTGAGGTTGATGTGAACGGCCAATGGATAGAGATCTTGGGCGGCGGCATGACGAAGCAGAGCGTGTTCAAAAAATTCGGCGTGGAAGGATATAATGCCTGGGCATTCGGTTTCGGCCTGGAGCGGCTCGCCATCATCAGCATGGAATTACCGGACATCCGGCTTTTGTGGTCAACGGATGAACGCGTGAAGAAGCAGCTTCACATGGGGAACAAGTTCGTTGAAGTGAGCAAGTATCCGGCGATCGTCCGCGACATATCCTTCATCGTCAATAAGGATTTCGCGCCCAATGTTTATTTTGATCTCGTGCGCGATGTGGCGGGGGATCTGGCGGAACAAGTCGCGCTCCTTGATGAATACGAGAATGAAGAAAAATTCGGCAAAGATAAAAAAAGCTACGCGTACCGGATCACATATCGGAGCAATGACCGGACGCTTACGAACGAAGAGATAGACGTTCTGCATAAGACGCTTGAGAAAAAGACCGCCGAAGAGTTCGGCGCGACGATCAGATAAATTTTAGATAAAAAAGTACCCGATCACGTGGCGCGCGATCGGGTGGTTGGGGATGTATTCTCGTGAGCACTGGTTCAAAGTTCGAACCGGAAAACAGGTCCTGTTTCACCGCTGTGAGCAAGGGTCCCTGTCGTGGCGTCCAAAAAGACCATTTTCCATCCCTGAGGGAAAAGCCCGTATTTATGGGCTTCCTGCGGATAAAGATCTATGCTTCGCACTTCCATGATGCGCGGCGATCCGGCGGCACTATCTTCAATGGAGAGGACGACTCCTTTGTCGACGGGGTCGATCCCGGCGTCCCGAAATATCTTGATCTGGGCGCCAACGATGAATTTCTGAACTGTTTCAGGCATATACACCTCGTTACCTGGCACTAATGTAGCATAGAAAAAATCTGGTTTCAATGAGAACCTTAATTTTATAAAAATAAAAAAACGGCCGACGCATGGGTAGCGGCGGCCGCGGAGGGACTTATTGAAATCCTTCAGAATGATTTGGAGAGTCCCATACTCCAGACCGTTTTCTTGGGCCGGTCGGGATCGTTCCATGATCCGCCGACGCCGACACGGGGAAGCGTGATGGCGAGCGAGTCGCGGAGCGTGACTCGCAGACCGGTGTCGCTGTAGAAGAGCGACTTTCCGGCCCGAAAGCCGAAGCCACCGTTTGAGTCGTAGTTCTCGTGGAACTGAGACACAACGGCAAGCCTTCGCGAGAGCTTCCGCGCGTAGGTCGCGCCGACCATAGGGTAAAAGCCTCCATGGTAGCTCACCTTATTGGTCGTGCCGAACCAAGAAAGCTCAACGAATGGTTGGAACGTGTCGGTACCGTTCGAGAATATTCGTGACGCCTTCGTATCCAGAAGGGGAACGTCGGTTCCTGCTCCGGGATAGGTGATCTGCATCCACGGGCTCACAGCGACCACGTACTTACCGAATTTATGCGTGATGGTAAAATACACGTCGGTTTCGTATGCGGAGTTCTGGAACCACTCATGAAAGCCGGTGGAATTCCAGAACGTCATGGTGAGGGTGGTCTTGCTGTCACCGAGGCTTCGAGTGACGCTTAGCAACTGTTGGGCGACGACCTGATCTCCGAAGATCGCACAGACCGTCGATCCGAAATACTTCGATTTCAAGTCGATACTATAGTTGCCTGACCATGTCGGTGCCAGTGTAGCAACCGGCGAAGTTTCGGTTTTCGTTCCGTCCTGCGCGAAGCAGGCAGTCACGAGCAATAAAGCAGCGGATACGGCAATGGCGTAGTGGCGCATAAAGCCTTTCTTTCTAGAACTTTTGAAACGGTAGGTTTCTAGCAGAGATTTTAGAATAAAAAATCTAATTTGTCAAGATTCATTGGCGCTTTTATTAAAAAAATTTTATAAAAATAAAAAAACGGCCGACGCATGGGTAGCGGCGGCCGCGGAAGATCGAAGAACGAGCGAACTACTTCTTGGCGGTATGGGAGAATGTCAGCCGAAGCTGGGCTTGGGCTCCCCCCGGTATCTTCTGGAAGGGCCAGATCTCAACCGGGCCACGCGTGACGGTGACGAATGGCTTGTTCTGCCATTTCTCGTCGCCGTACTTGTAGCCGGCATAGCCTGCGCCGATCCGCCAGTTTTTCCCGATCTTGCGTTCAACCTTCACGCGCTCCAGAACGTGCTGGATGCGTGCGGATTGGTTCAGCGGGAGATAGGGGAAATAAACGGCTTCTCCGGCGAACTTCGGCGAAAGATTTACCTGGACAAAGGTCCATGGCTGGAAATATCGTGCGCTCTTTGAGGCGGGGCCGAATGCCTGATCGTAATAAAATTCCTCGATCACCATTCCCTTTTTGCCGTCGTAGAACGTCCGTCCGCCACCCACAAACACTTCGTGGTAGTTGTTCGTTCCGAAGTCGATATACCCGACGTCCGGATAGATCCACTTGCCGCGGAGTTGGAAGAACTCTACCAAGTGGTAGGTTCCCACATGCGGCGACTGGAACGACTCACCCGTGCGAGCAATGAGGATCGAAGTTGTCGGGTTGGCAGCGTTATCGGCATTCGTGGCGTCCTGCGCAATGCAGGCAGTCGCGAGCGAGAAAATTCCAAATACGGCGACGACGTAGTGACGCATAATACCTTTCTGAAACGTCAAGTTTCTGGATAAAGAGTAGCATATAAAACTTTATTTGTCAATATCTTGGTAAAAAAGTGGCCGCCAGGGTGAGTGGCGGCCGCCGAGGAAAACGAAAGGTACTGCTGCGACTTACGAGATGCGTTTGTGGCGGAATTTGCCGGCGACGATGCACGCGGCACCAATGAACATGAGAGAGAATCCTGGGGGTTCCGGTGTCGCCACTGCCGGCGATAGGAATTCCTGCCCGGTGTTCCAGGGGTCCGGAGTGTAGACCGTCAGGTCGGTCGGGTTGTTTTTATTGGCGTAAGCGCTGGACAGGAGCGAGGATACCGCGCCCCCGATCCCTTGGGATTGTGCGTAGGAGGTGTATGCGGCGCTGTCATTCAGCGACCAGATCGCGAAGCTGTCCACGCCCCACTGTCCGCCTGCGTCGGTCGGGTCGGCAAAGATCTTGTCGGCTAGGAATCCGAGCATGTTGTAATCTTGCTGGGTCGTGAGCGTCCCCGAGATTGGGAACGGAAGAAATGCACCTGCGCCAGTGAACATGTTCGTGGGGCTCGATGGATCAGTGACACCGTCATTGGCATGCCAGCTTTGGCCGCCGCCGATGTCAGTGAAAAAGTCATCGCACACGAACAATGCGTCGACGCCATCCACCGTGCCGTAGTACAAACCGACTCCGAAGCCGTAGGCGCTTACCGGGGCCGAGGTGAAGGTGATAGTGCTTGCTCCTGCTACCACTGGGACGAGCGCGAGAAACATGATCGCGACCGCGAATGTCAAAAACCGTTTTTTATTCAAAGAACTACCTCTTTCTTTTCTGGGCCTCGCCAATGCATAAGCAGACGCGAGCGCAGATGAGTTCATTATATATGATGAATTGCGCTTTTGTCAAGTGCTCCGGGTTCTCATTCTGCGCGACTCGAACTCACAGTCGCGCAGAATGAGAACCCTCCGCTTATTTCACCCGTTTTCTCGCCTCGCCGAAGCTTCGGCGTAGCGCGGGCCGGAAGATGGAGATGTGAAGGAGGTGCCTGTTCTGCGGGACTTAAACTCACAATCCCGCAGAACAGACCTCCTTCACAGGGGGAATGACAATCTTCTGGAAAAGAAACCCTCCGCTTATTAAAAAAACAAGGCGGTTATCTACCCCCCTTTCCGCAGATGTGACTTTTCCTATATAGTTAGCATAATGGCTAAGGATTTTGCTGTTCCGGATGAGGTTGTGAGCGTTTGCGCCGAGCTCGTGCAAGCGGGGTTTGACGCGTATCTCGTGGGTGGTTGCGTACGCGACATCATTCTGAAACGGGATCCAAAAGATTGGGACGTTGCCACAAACGCGAAGCCGGAGAAAATACAAGAATTGTTTCCCGATAGTGTGTATGAAAACGATTTCGGGACGGTGATCGTGAAAACGGATTCGGAAAATCCCAAAGTGAAGGCGGTTGAGGTCACGACCTATCGCATTGAAGGGAAATATTCGGACAAACGGCATCCGGATGAGGTGAAGTTTGCGAAAACAATAGAGGAAGATCTTTCGCGCCGTGATTTCACGGTGAACGCGCTTGCGATGGATCTGAAGGGAAATATTATTGATCCGTTCGGCGGCAGGGACGATCTGAAGAAAAGGACCATCCGCACAGTGGGGGTTGCGGAGGACCGGTTCAACGAAGACGCCCTCCGCCTGATGCGGGCGGTGCGGTTCGCGGCGGAACTGGATTTTGAAATTGAACTCAACACGCGCCGCGCGATAGAAAAAATGGCGGGTGGGCTTGAGGAGATTGCGAAGGAGCGCGTCCGCGACGAGTTGGAAAAGATCGTGATGGCGCCAAACGCCGCGCATGGAATATTGCTGCTTGAAGGGCTGGATCTTTTGCGATACGTTCTGCCTGAGCTTCGGGAGGGGATCGATATCGGACAGAACAAACATCACGTGTACAGCGTTTTTGAGCACAGCGTAAAAGCGCTTGATTACACGGCAAAGCAGGGATATTCGATCGCGGTGCGGATGGCGGCACTTTTGCATGATGTTGGCAAGCCGCGCGCGAAGGTTGGCGATGGGCCGGACTCCACGTTCTATCAGCATGAATACATCAGCGCGAAGATGACGGTGTGCGCGCTTGACCGCCTGCGGTTCCCGAAAGATTTCGTGGAACAGGTCGCACATCTTGTGCGGCGGCACATGTTCTACTATAACGTCGGCGAAATATCTCCGGCGGGCGTGCGGCGGTTCGTCGTGCGCGTGGGTCCGGAGAACATTGATGATCTCCTGAAAGTTCGCGAGGCCGATCGCATCGGTTCTGGTGTCGCGAAAGCGGTGCCTTACAAGCTGCGGCATCTGCTGTTTATGATAGATAAAGTAAAGCGCGATCCTTTGTCGCCGAAGATGCTCAAGGTGACGGGTGACGATATGATGCGCGAACTTGATCTGCCGCCCGGCCCGCGCATTGGTTGGCTCCTCGCCGCGCTCCTTGAAGAGGTGCTGGATGATCCGGGCATGAACGAGCGAAAGGAACTGATCTCGCGAATGAAAAAATTGAACAAGTTGACCGATTCTCAGTTGAAGCTTCTCGCGGAGAGCGCCAAAAATAAAAAAGATGAGCTTGAGGGCGAGGCCGAAGCTGAAATGAAAAAAAATCACCACGTATCATGAAAATAAAGATCAAACGGTTTGATAAAGAATTGCCCTTGCCGGAATATAAAACTGCGGGAGCTGCGGGGTTCGATCTCGCGGCAAAAGAGACGATGACGATCGCTCCGCACGCGGTCGCGTACGTGCCGCTGAATGTCGCCGTGGAAACTCCGGCGGACCATTTTCTCTTGATTGCGACGCGGGGCTCAACGCACAAGCGCGGGCTCATGCTCGCGAATAGCGTCGGCATCGGTGACGCCGATTTTTGCGGCAACGACGATCAATACATGGCGGCACTTCTGAATTTTACGGACGCTCCGGTAGTTGTCCAACGCGGCGACCGCATCGCGCAGGGGATATTTATACCGTTCACGCGGGGCGAATGGGAAGAGGTTGATGTGATGCAGAGCAAGACCCGTGGTGGCTTTGGCTCAACGGGATAGAGATAGAGACGGCTTTTTTGTCATCCCATGGTAAAAAACGCTTCTTTTTTTGTCATGCTGAGGCGATAGACGAAGCATCCTTTCCGCAAGTTGGAGAAAAGATTCTTCGCATTGCTCAGAATGACAAAATGAAAATTATGCTTTATGCTTTCCCCATGTCCGTATTCCGCGACGAGAGGATCTGGCGATGGGTGACGAATCTGTGGACGATAGTTTTCGCCATCTTTTTAATATGGGATTTTTTTGGGAAAGGGGCTTACGATCCGCTTCTCGCGCCGTTCAGCGTGATCTACGTGGGAGTTCTGAGCTTGTATGCCGGAACGAAAGAATTCGACCGCTGGTATGATTTTCATGAGAGCCGGCATCCCGGCGAATGGTTCGTGATCGGCTGGACCGTTGTCATCCTGTCGCTTACGGTTTTGGCTTTTGTTTTGGGCAAGGGATACACGGTTTCTCCCGAAACGATCGCAGATTACATCATGGTGCTATCTGTTTTTGCCCTCACGCAAAAATCAAAGCAGTTGCATCGGAGAAAGAAGGGAAGCCGGTAGACAGAATTGCGGAACTGCGCTTTAATGGACGAACGACGGGCTGTCGTATACCGGTAGTACATGCGCTTCGGGTGCGTAAAGACTGGGTTCAATTCCCAGCAGCCCGACAAAACAAAACAGCGTTGCTTGTCAGCGCTGTTTTGTTTTGTCCTGGATTGTGCTGGGAATTGAACAGCGGAGGGGGTCGGGGAACCGCGGTCGGTTCCCCGTGTCGGAGAGTCGTTGAGAACCGAGGGTTCTCAAAAAATGTCGCTTTGCGACATTTTGTTCAATTCCCAGCAGCCGCTCTTCGCGCTCGAAATTATTTTGTGCCGCCGCGGTTCTGCGATACTTCTCGCCTCGCCGAAGCTACGGCGTAGCGCGGGTTAGAAAATGAAAAGGCCATGCGGGTGCATGGCCAAGGTTCGGACTGTTTGTTGTTATGCTAACACGGAGGGGAGCAGGCTTTGTAGTTTGCCGCAATTGGCGCAGTACACGCCGAGTTTGCCTCGCATCATGGCGCCGCCACCGCACGCGCGATGGTAGAACCGCCCATCCGCTATTTCAACGTATTCCCGTTCGTACATTTCAAGAAGGTCAAGAAACTCTTCCGTCTCGGATGCGGTCATTTGCCGCTCAAGAATAACGCGGGCCATCTGGCTCCGTAATACATCCCGGGTCGGAATTTTCGGAAGATCACCGCTCCAGTTTTCGGGAAACAGGAGCCAAGCATCGTTCAGGGTGGAAATGGCGAGATCGTTTTGCATACAGGCTCCTTCTTCTGGCTAAAGTATGGCACGAATTATATGATCTGTCAACGGAACAGCCGTGATGCGTGATGCGGGCTGGAATATTTTCGGGATAGGTTCTAAAATATCCCCATGACCATTGATGAGTTCCAGAAGATGGATTTGCGGGTCGGGAAGATCCTCGCCGCCGAACGAATAGAAGGCTCCGAAAAGCTCCTGAAGCTTTCGGTCGACATCGGGGAGCCGCGGCAGATCATTTCCGGTATCGCGAGATCTTACGCGCCGGAAGATCTGGTCGGCCGGAAGGTCGTCATTATCGCGAATCTTGATCCGCGGATGATGATGGGGCTTGAAAGCCAGGGGATGATCCTCGCGGCACACGGCGAAAACGGCGAGCCTATCGTGCTGACGGCGGACGAGCAGGCGCCCGCGGGAGCAAAAATAAGTTAAATTACAACAATGCAAAAGAAAATAATAACCACTATTTGTTTCGTCGCGCTTACGGCGGTTCTTATCGGCGTGGGAGTTTGGTATGATACTAAAACGCAGCAGGCAAGCCAGGACGCGGAAGCGCAGGCGGCAGTTGCGACGATTGCGGCACAAAACGCTGCACAACAAACCATTATGCAAAATTTAAAAATAACGGATGTGGTGGTTGGTACGGGCGCGGCGGTCAAGAACGGCGATACAGTAAGCGTGCTCTATACCGGGTCATTGGATGACGGCACGGTATTTGATGCGTCAACGCGGCACGGCAATCAACCATTCAGTTTTATGGTGGGCGCGAATCCGGAACAGGTCATTGAGGGGTGGGACCTTGGCTTGGTCGGCATGAAGGTCGGCGGCAAGCGTGAGCTCGTGATCCCGCCGGAGCTCGGATACGGCGCCAATCCGCCGACAACGGCCATTCCGCCGAACGCGACGTTGCATTTTACCGTTGAGCTTCTTTCTATCAGTTAAACTCCCGCAGGACAGTAGTGCTATAATCAAAGAGTGAGCAAGAAGACGACTTCCGAAAAGAGAGAGGCCGGTCAGGCATTTTTATCTACCGTCCTTATTATCGGCGGCGTTATGATCGTTATCGCCACCGCGGTTGCCGTCATTGCGGCAACATTCATAGATAGCGGCTATGGTTTACAGGCTTCGGATAAGGCAGAGTCCGTCGCGACGGCCGGCGTGAACGACGCTTTTCTCCGGCTCGTACGTTCCGACTCATTCACGTCCGGCGGTTACGTGGTCACTGTGCCGGAAGGCAGCGCTACGGTTTCCGTAACGAACACCTCTGCGGGACTTGATACGGTTGTCTCGCAAGCGACCGTGAGCGGCCGTACGCGGAAAATAAGCGCCGTGTTTTCAATGAGCACGTCAACGGGCCAGGTGGTGTCTATTTCATGGCAAGATGTCCAATAACGAAAAAAAAATCGGAGACGGGTTGAAGAAGGCCGGCGGAGCCATGGGAAAAGTTTTGCGGCTGCTCCACATTCGTCCGATCGAGGGAGGGCTGGAGGTTACCGACCAGCTGCTTCGCCTCGCGTATTTTGACGGAACTGTATGGCAATTCCGCGCGGTTCGCATTGAACCCGGGGTTTCCGAAAGCGGGAAGATAAAAGACGAATTTGCTTTTGCGGCCGCACTAGCGGCGCTCCGGTCCCAGATCCCTGAGTTGGCGAACAAGGAGAGTGCGATGAACGTCATTATCTCGCTCGGTGCCGCGTCGATCTATAACCAGATCTTCAATTTGCCGCTTATCACGGGAAGTAATTTTGAGACAGCAGTGAAGCTCAATTTGCAGATGTCTTCGTCCGTCATCGCCGCGGAGGCGTACTCGGGATGGGAGGTCATCAGCCGCAATGAAGCGGCGGGACGGGTCGAGGTGTTGGGCGCGTTCGCCGACCGGTCAGTTGTTGACGCGATGACCGGTGCGCTCTTCTCGGCAGGATTCGTGGTGACCGCGGTGGAATCGAAGGCGCTCGCTATCGCCCGGATGATGCGCGAATACGGTTCGGGACTTGATCCCGAAAAATCGTATCTCGTCGCGATCATTGACGACAGCGGTTTGGATTTCATCATCGTTCGCCACGGTCGCCTCTGTTTTGAATACATGGATCCGTGGCGGGATATCGCCGACAAGAAAGGGGAGATCACATTGGATCGGTTCAAGCATGCTTTCGCGCTGGACCTGCGCCAAGTCGTCAATTTTTATCGTCAGCATTGGACGGATCCCTTGGCGGCCATCGGGTTATCGGGGGACACATTCGTGGTGGAGGCGCGCTCCGTGATAGAGGCGACGGAACCGATGCTCGTATTTTCGCTTGAAGATGCGCTCGGCGGTTCGGTGCCGAATGCATGGATCGTCGCGTTGGGTTCGGGATTGCGAGGCGCGACCGTGAGGAACAAGGACCACGAGATAACGTTTCTGGGCGGCGGCGCGAAAAAGCTTTTTGAAAACAGCAAGGTAATCAATTTTCTCTCGTTCTGGCGGGTCGCGGTTCCGGTCGTTTTGGCTATTCTGCTCGGCGTGTTTATCGTCACGAATGTTTTTCTCCAAACGACCGAGAGCAATGATGCGACCTATTCGGCATCTATCGTCTCAGTGGGTGCGGGCACCGCGAAAGAAATGACCGACCTCGTGGCACAGGCGAATGCTTTCAATAATTCCGTTGCCATGATCGCTTCCACGGAAGCATCTCCAACCCTTCGGTATTCTTTGATTAGCGCAATCGCGAATGCGGCATCCGCGACCGGCGTCGTCGTCACCCGGATTACTCTGCAATCCGACACCCAGCCGATCCTGGTCGCCGGGCAGGCCACATCTGAGAGCGCCATTCTTGCGTTCAAATCGGCGATAGAACAAGTGCCGAATTTCGATTCCGTGAATCTTCCTCTGGCCGGGGTTCAGGGAAGCGGATCGTCATTTTCTTTTTCAATGACATTTTCCGAGAAGTGATCCCGCCAGGGCGGGATCACTTCTCGTCCCCGCTTGCACGGTGACAGGCTCCGGCGAGGATACAGTGCTTTTAAAAATAACCTAGATTCCGGCTGGAGTTTATCCCGAGCTTGCCGAGGGACCGGAATGACAGAAGAAATAATCAAAGCCGTTGTATTTTTCGGTATTTTCTGCTAAAATTGACGGGTTATGTCAAATGAAACGCAGAAAAAACAGAGGCCACCCATCGTTGTTCTGATGGGACATGTTGATCACGGAAAAACGACTCTTTTGGATTATATTCGTAAAACGAGCGTTGCTACGCGCGAAGCCGGTGGCATCACGCAGGCGGTCGGCGCATACGAGATAGAGCGGAATGGCCGCAAGATTACGTTTATAGATACGCCCGGACACGAGGCGTTTTCGGCCATGCGTTCGCGCGGGGCACAAGCCGCGGATCTCGCGATCCTCGTTGTCGCCGCCGATGAGGGCGTGAAGCCGCAAACGAAAGAAGCGATCAAAATACTCGAAGACACGAAAACGCCATTCGTCGTCGCGATCAATAAGATAGACAAAACCGGCGGGAACATTGAAAAAGTGAAGAACGACCTGATGGGTGCGAATGTTTTTTTGGAGGGTTATGGCGGGCAGGTAAGTTATCAGGGCATTTCGGCGAAAACGGGCGATGGCGTGGAGGGACTTCTTGACCTCGTGCTTCTCGCCGCCGACGTGGAGGACCTTTCGTATGATCCGTCGGCTCCGGCAACGGGATATATTGTAGAAGCGAGCCGGGATCCCCGCAGGGGCATCGCTGTGAGCGTGATCATAAAAAATGGAACGCTTCATCGCGGCGACAAGGTGCGGACGCCGAGCGCGGCCGGAAAAGTGAAGATACTTGAGAATTTCTTGGGGAAGACCGTGGAAGATCTGGAGCCCTCGGCGCCTGCGGTTGTGATCGGATTCGAAGACCTCCCGCTCGTTGGCGAGGAATTTTCCGCGGGGGAAACAGATAGTAAGGAGCAGGAAGCGATAAAAAAGAGCAGCGAGAGTGTTTGGAAATCCGGCGGCGGCAAGGAAAACGGAAAAGAATTGAAACTGGTTCTCAAGGCGTCCGACGCGGGTTCGCTTGAGGCGCTGGCTACGGTGCTCAAGGGGATCGGCGAAAAAGATGAAAAGGGCATTTTGATCGTGGATGAATCGGTCGGGGATATCACGGACAGCGACGTGAAGAACGCGCTTGCGACGGGGGCCATGATCATCGGTTTCAAAAATCGCGTCGAAAAAGGAGCGCGAAATTTTGCGGACGCGCAGGCTCTCACGATCGTTACGTCAAAGATAGTGTACGAGCTCGCCGATGCGGTCTCGGAATTTTTAGCCGGCAAGCGCGGCCCACAAGCGGCGGGAAAGCTTGAAATACTCGTTATTTTCAATCAAGGGAAACTGGACAAGCAGCTTATCGGCGGCCGCGTAACGGAGGGCGTGATCCGGGGTAAGCCGTCGTTCGAGATCCTGCGTATCGCGGAGAACGGCGCTCAGGAGCCCGTCGGTTCCGGAAAGGTTTTAAGTTTGCACGAGAAGAAATCGGAGATCACGCAGGCGGAACAGGGCAAAGAGATAGGCATCCTCGTGAACTCATTGGTGGCGATGAAAGTCGGCGACGTGCTGACGGTCAAGAAATAAAAAACCGTTATGAGACTTTTTCGTTCCGAACGGGTGGGGAGCGTTATACAACAGGAGCTTTCCAAGCTGATCATCCGTGAGATCGAACTTACCGGCGGACTTATCACGGTCGTCGAGGTCGTGGTGGACAAAAAGTTGGAACATGCAACCGCGCACGTGAGCGTGATCCCGGAGTCATTGGAGGAGGTCGCGCTTCGCAAGCTCAATATGAAGAT
>Ga0182030_10009377_pt1 | contig 20027 bp, 18 predicted proteins | sample 812S3MmetaG_FD_121299 | JGI IMG/M metagenome (GOLD analysis project Ga0182030, IMG submission 121299) | Permafrost microbial communities from Stordalen Mire, Sweden - 812S3M metaG (Illumina Assembly) | ecosystem: Environmental > Terrestrial > Soil > Wetlands > Permafrost | place: Sweden... | reverse complement strand
TGATCCCGCTCAACATCCTGCTCGAGGCCGGCCTCTCCTTTCTCGGCGTCGGCATCCGCCCGCCGACCGCCAGCTGGGGTCAGATGATCGCCGCCGCCACCCCGATCTTCAACACCGCCTGGTGGTACATGACCTTCCCGGGGCTGGCGCTGTTACTGACTGTGCTGGCTTTCAACCTGCTCGGCGACGGCCTGCAGGATGCGCTCAACCCGAGAACCGAACGATGAAATCGATATCCAAATACAGAGGAGATGCAGCGATGAGCCCAACCAGACAGCTGGCCACGGCGGTGGTCGCCGGCGCGCTCGCGCTGGGGCTCGCCGCGTGCGGCTCCAGTGGCGGTTCCGTGTCCGGCGGCAAGGGGATCGGGGTCGCTCCCGGGGTCCAGACGCCGCGGACCCAGGCGCAGTCGGGCGGTAAACGGGGCGGCACGCTGACCGTGCTCAACCACACGGACTTCGAACAGCTCGATCCCGGGCTGGCTTACTACAACATCGATTACGAGGTCGTCTACGCGACCCAGCGCCCGCTGTTCTCCTACAAGCCGAACTCCTTTTCGGAACCCGGTCCGGACATGGCCTCGGAACCGGCGAAGATCTCCGGAGGCGGCAAGACGATCACGGTCCACATCCGCAAAGGGGTGCACTTCAGCCCGCCGGTGAACCGTGAAGTGACCTCGGCCGACGTCGCCTACGCGATTGAGCGCGGCGCCAATGCGAACGTTGCCAATCCCTATTGGGAAGCCTACTTCGGGTCACTCGTGGGCGCCAAGGAAGATCTCAAGAAGGAAACCGGCGGCCCGTTCCCGGGCATCACGACGCCGAACCCCTCGACGATCGTCTTCCACCTCGCCGAAGCGAAGGCGCCGATCGTGCTCGCCGCGCTGGTGCTGCCGCTGAGCGCGCCCGTGCCGGAGGAATACGCGAAGCGATACGACGCGATGAAACCGACCCAATACGGCAACTACCAGGTCGCGACGGGCCCGTACATGCTCCAGAACGACAGCGCCGGAAAGGTGCTCGGCATCGGCTACGTCCCCGGCAAATCGGCGACGCTCGTGCGCAACCCGAACTGGAGTGCGGCGACCGACTTCCGGCCGGCCTATCTGAACCAGATCGATATCAAGCTGGGTGGTGACACGACCGTGATCGGGCGCCAGGTGCTGGAAGGGTCGGACATGGTCCAGAACGAAACGCCCGCGCAGCCGATCGTCAGGCTCGCGTATGAAAAGTTCCGACCCCAGTTGGAGCTCTCCCCGGGCGCCGGCGACCACTACATCGCCGTCAACAACAAGCAGGGGCCGTTCGCGAACATCAACGTACGCAAGGCCTTCTGGGCGGCGCTCGACCGCACCGCGATGAACAAGGCGCGCGGCGGTGAACTCGTGACGAACGTGATGACTCATTTTATATATCCTGAAATCTCCGGCTTCGAACAGGCGGGAGGACTAAAGGGCCCGCAGGTCGACTACAACGACTACCCCGACGGCAACACGGCGGTCGCCGCCAAGTACATGAAGCTCGCGGGCTATCCGAGCGGCAAGTACACGGGCTCAAAGACGCTCGAGATCGTCGGCGGGAACGAAAGCCCGGACAACGAAGACGCGGAAATCGTCAACCAGACGCTGAAGAACCTCGGCTTTCAGACGAAGCTGACGCTCGTCGAAGTCTCGGTGATGTACGAAAAGTACTGCGGCACACCGGCCGAAGAGATCGACGTCTGCCCGAACGTCGGCTGGGTCGCGGACTTCGGCGACCCGCAGGCAGTGCTCGACGTCGCGTTCAACGGCAAGAACATCGTCTCGACCGGTAACAACAACTGGGGTCAGGTGAACGACCCCGAAATCAACAAGGCGATGGACGCCGCCGAACTCCTCGTCGGCACGCAGGCGCGCGCGAACGCGTGGGCCGCGATCGACCGCAAACTGGTCGCCCAGGCGGTGGCGATTCCCTTCGACTGGGACAAGCAGCCGAACATCGAGTCGAAGGACGTCGCCGGCGTCGGCGACCTCTGGAACACCGGCCAGTGGGACTACAGCTTCACGTCGCTGAAGTGAATGAGGCCCACCCACCCGGGCGCCGAGCACGATGACCCTCTACATCATCCGCCGCGTGCTCTGGGGAATCCTCCTGCTGATCCTCGTCACGGCGCTGATCTTCCTGCTGTTCCGGATCCTGCCGACGGGCGACCCCGCGCGCCTGCGCGCCGGGCACAACGCGAGCCCGAAGGTGATCGCCGAGCTCCGTGTCGACCTCGGCCTGAACAAGTCGCTGCTCGAGCAATTCTGGATCTACATGAAGAACGTCTTCCTGCACTTCAACCTCGGTTACAGCTACTACTCGAGCGCCCCCGTGCGCGGCCTGATCGCCGAACGCTTCGGCGCGACGCTGTCGCTGATGCTCGGGGGTACGGTGATCTGGCTGGCGGTCGGCCTGCCGCTCGGAATCCTCTCGGCGCTGCGCCGCGGCTCGCGACTCGACCGCGCGAGCATGGGCACCGCGCTCGTGTTCGTCTCCGCGCCGGAATACTGGCTCGGGCTGATCGCGCTGTACCTGTTCGCCGCCGACATCGGCCGGGTGAAGATCTTCCCCGGTGCCGGCAGCTACGTCTCCTTGACGAGCGATCCGTGGAAATGGTTCACCTCACTGCTACTGCCGTGGCTCGTGCTCGCGGCGGGCTCGGCGGCGATCTACGCGCGGTTGATGCGCGGCAGCCTGAGCGAGACGATGCAGGAGGACTACATCCGCACCGCGCGCGCGAAGGGTCTCAGCGAGCGCCGCGTCGTCCTGCACCACGGCGTGCGCGCCGCGATCAACCCGATCCTCACGATCCTCGCGCTCGACATCGCGACGCTGCTCGGCGGCGCGATCCTCGTCGAAGTCGTCTTCAACATCCAGGGGATCGGCCTGCTCGCCTACACCGCGATCCGGCACGCGGACCTGCTCGTCGTGCAGGGCACAGTGCTGCTGGGTGCATTGTTCATCGTTGTGGCGAACATTGTTGTGGATATTGCTTATGCGTATCTAGATCCCCGCGTCAGGTATTCATGAGCACCGTTGGCGATCCCCCCCTGCTGCGAGTCGAGGACCTAAGGGTCGAGTTCCCCACCGAAGACGGGGTCGTGAAAGCAGTTGATGGGATCACATATGAGGTGGGGCGGGGACGCACGCTTGGGGTCGTCGGGGAGTCGGGGTCGGGCAAGACGGTGGCGGCGATGACGGTGCTGGGTTTGACCCGCGTGCAGGGGGCGAGGATCACCGGAAGGGTGGTGTTCGAGGGAGTTGATCTCCTAAAACTCGATGAGGCCGCGCTGCGGCGGATCAGGGGCAACGAGATCGCGATGATCTTTCAGGACCCATCCACGGCCCTGCACCCTCTGTACAAGGTTGGTGCGCAGATCGTGGAGGCGGTGAGAGCCCATCAGGACGTGTCGAAGGCACAGGCGCGCGCGCGCACGATCGAGCTGCTGGGCCTCGTCGGGATCCCCGACCCGGCCAAGCGCGTGGACGACTACCCGCACGAGTTCTCCGGGGGGATGAAGCAGCGTGCGATGATCGCGATGGCGCTCGCGAACGAGCCGAAGCTGCTGATCGCGGACGAGCCGACGACCGCGCTCGACGTGACCGTGCAGGCGCAGATCCTGGCGCTGCTGGAGCGGCTGCGCGCGGAGCTGGGGATGGCGGTCATGATCGTTACGCACGACCTCGGCGTGGTCGCGGAGATGGCCGACGAGATCGCCGTGATGTACGCGGGGCGGATCGTCGAGGCGGCCGCGATCGAGCCCTTGCTGAACAGCCCCGAGCACCCCTACACGTGGGGCCTGCTGCGCTCGATCCCGAAATTGGATGGTCCCCGCGCGGAGCGCCTGGAGCCGATCAAGGGCAGCCCCCCGAGCCTGATCGACCCGCCCTCGGGCTGTCACTTCCACCCGCGCTGTGCCTATGCCCAGCCCGACCACGCGCGCATCGATCCGCAGCTGCTCGCGCTGCCCGACGATCCGAGCCACGCCGTTGCATGTTTGCTGGAGCCGAAGGAGCGCCGGCGATTGTGGCAGGAGCGTGCGTCGTGAGCACAACAGGCCCACTGATGGAGGTGAAGGATCTGGAGAAGCACTTCCCGCTCACGCGCGGAGTCGTGCTCGCGCGCAAGTCGGGCGCGGTGAAGGCGGTCGATGGCGTCAGCTTCGACGTGCTGCGCGGCGAGACGTTGGGCATCGTCGGCGAGACGGGCTGTGGGAAGAGCACGACAGCGCGACTGATGATGCGCCTGCTCGAGCCCACCGCGGGCATGGTGCGGTTCGAGGGCGAGGACATCACGCACCTGAAGGGCAGCAGGCTGAAGGCGATCAGACGTGAGCTGCAGATGGTCTTTCAGGACCCCTATTCGTCGCTGAACCCACGCAAGACGGTCGGTTCGATCGTGGCGGAGCCGTTCGCGATCCACGGCCTGTACGGCGACCGGGGAGAGCGCCGCGGGAAGGTGAAGGAGCTGATGGACCGGGTCGGCTTGAACCCAGAGCACTACAACCGCTACCCGCACGAGTTCTCCGGCGGCCAGCGCCAGCGGATCGGCGTCGCCCGCGCGCTGGCGCTCGGCCCGAAGCTCTTGATCGCCGACGAGCCGGTCTCCGCGCTCGACGTCTCGATCCAGGCGCAGGTGCTGAACCTGCTGCGCGAGCTTCAGCGCGACATGGGCTTAACGCTCGTTTTGATCTCCCATGATTTATCCGTCGTGCGGCACATGTGCGACCGCGTCGCGGTGATGTTCGCGGGCAAGATCGTCGAGCTCGCTGAGAACGAGGCGCTGTACGGCGAACCGAAACACCCGTATACGAAGGAGCTGCTGGCGGCGGTGCCGGGGTCTCGCAGGCGCGCCTCCGCGGCGTGATCCTGCTCGTGCCGCCGAGGCGAGATCGGCGTACGATCAGCTGGTGAGCAATCCCGATCCGGCGGCAGAGGCGACCGAGCTTCTCCAGAAGCTGATCCGCTTCGACACGGTGAACCCGCCGGGGAACGAGCGCGCGGCGCAGGAGTACCTGAGCGCCTACCTGACCGAGGCCGGCTTCGAGTGCGAGCTGCTCGGCGCCGAGCCCGAGCGACCGAACCTCGTCGCGCGGCTGCGCGCTCACGACGGCGCGGACGCCGGCCCGACGCTGTGCTACCTCAGCCACGTCGACACGGTGCTGGCGAACGCCGCGGAGTGGTCGGCGCACGGCCCGTGGTCGGGCGATCTGGCCGAGGGCTTCGTCTGGGGGCGTGGCGCGCTCGACATGAAGTCGCAGACCGCCGCCGAGATCGCCGCTGCGGCAGGCCTCGCGCGCTCGGGCTGGCGCCCGGCGAAGGGCGAGCTCTTGATCGTGGCGGTCGTTGACGAGGAGACCGGCGGCGAGCTCGGCGCGCAATGGATAACGAAAGAACACCCGGAGAAGGTGCGCTGCGATCTGCTCGTGAACGAGGGTGGCGGCGCGGTGTTCGAGTATGGAGGCCGGCGTCACTACGGTGTGTGCTGCGCGGAGAAGGGCGTGTTCCGCTTCACGGTCACGACCTCGGGCGTCGCCGGGCACGCGTCGATGCCGAAGATCGGCGAGAACGCCCTGTTGAAGATGGCGCCGGTGCTGGAGCGGCTCGCGGCCAGCCAGCCGGCGTACGAGTTGACGGCCGAGCCGCAGGCATTCTTGAAGGCGCTCGGCGAGGACCCGAGCGACCCAACGCGCGCGGTCACGAACCTGGGCGCGGCGGACGAGCGGTTGGTGACGATGTTCGAGCCGATGCTCGGCGTCACGTTCACGCCGACGCGGATCAGGGCCTCAGAGAAGATCAACGTGATCCCCTCCAGCGCCGAGCTGAAGGTCGACTGTCGCGTGCCCCCGGGCTTGGGCGAGGCGCAGGTGCGGCGCGGAATCGCCGAAGTACTCGGGCCCGCCGACGCGGACGGCGCCTGGCGGATCGACTTCACCGAGCGGATCGAGGGCAACCGCTCGCCGATCGAGTCACGGCTGATGGACACGATCGCCGACTGGGTGAGCGAGCACGACGCGGGCGCCGACGTGGTTCCCGTGATCCTCCCCGGTTTCACCGACTCGCGCCACTTCCGCCAAGCGTTCCCGGATTGCGTCGCGTACGGGTTCTTTCCGCAGAAGCACCAGACGCTGTTCGAGGCGGCGCCGCTGATCCACGCGGCGGACGAGCGGATCGACTGTCGCGACCTCGCGTTCGCGACAGAGTTCTTCAGAGATCTGGCGCGCCGCGTGCTTGAGTAGAGATCTGCATAATGGACGGATAGGCCAAGGATGGTGAGCGGACAATGGAGTCAGGGACGACGACGGTGGCGAGCACGATGGAAAAGGTGACGACGACACCGGCCGCGACCGCGCCGGCGACCAGAGCCGCCACGGCGACCGGGAGCACGTCGGCCACCCCCACCGCCACGACCACGTCGTCCGCCGCCGGCACGGCGCATCCGCTCGCAGGCCATGCCCACGCCCTCGCCGCGCACGCCGCGCTCGTCCATGCCCACGCTCACGCCGTGACGAAAGTGGCGCCGGTCGCGGCGCCGGCGCCGGCGCAGGCCTCGTTCGTGCAGAACCTGCAGAACGCGGCGCTGAACTGGGAGCCGGTCATCGCGATCCTGTTCTTCGTAGTGATCATCGTCGTGATGTGGCGGATGCTGAAAGTGATGCCGAAAGTGAAGCCGCAGCAGATCAAGCCGGCGTCACACCAGGCGGTCGGCTGGAAGGACATCGCGGGCGTCGACGATGCCCGTGGCGAGCTCGAGGAGATCGTCGAGTTCCTGCGCGACCCGAAGCAGTTCGAAGAGCTCGGGGCGAGGGTGCCGAAGGGGATCCTCCTGCACGGCCCGCCGGGGACGGGCAAGACGCTGCTGGCAAAGGCGGTTGCGCACGAGTCCGGCGCGCAGTTCTTCGCGCAATCGGCGGCGGCGTTCGTGGAGATGTTCGCGGGCCTCGGCGCCGCGCGCATCCGCAGGCTGTTTGCGATCGCACGCAAGCACGAACCGGCGATCATCTTCATCGACGAGCTCGACGCCGTCGGTGGCCGACGGGGGATGGACATCTCTGGGGAGAAGGACCAGACGCTCAACCAGCTGCTGGTCGAGATGGACGGCTTCGCCGCGAGTGGGCGCGTGGTCGTGATCGCCGCGTCGAACCTGCTCGACAAGCTCGACCCGGCGCTCCTGCGGCCGGGGCGCTTCGACCGCCAGGTATTCGTCGCGCCGCCGGACGTGCGCGGGCGCGAAGGCGTGCTCGGCGTGCACACTCGCGAGAAGCCGCTCGGGAAAGTCGATCTCTCGCTCGTCGCCCAGCAGACGAGCGGCCTGACCGGAGCCGACCTGGCGAACATCTGCAACGAGGCGGCGATCTTCGCCACGCGCCGCGGCGCGAAGCGGATCGACGACGAGGACTTCGACAGCGCGCTCGAGCGCGTGATCGCGGGCGTGCAGTCGCGCAGGGTGCTGAACGATCACGAGAAGCGCGTGGTCGCCTACCACGAGGCGGGGCACGCGCTGTGCGGCGAGCTGCTGCCGTCGGTCGACCGCGTACACAAGATCTCGATCGTCCCGCGCGGGCGCGCGCTCGGCTACACGCTGAACCTGCCCGCGGAGGATCGCTATCTGAAGACGCGGGAGGAGCTGCTCGACTACATGACCGTGCTGCTCGGCGGCCGCGCGGCCGAGCAGGTCGTGTTCGGTGCGATCACGACCGGAGCGTCCGACGACCTGAAGCGCGTGGCCGAGATCTCGCACTCGATGGTGCACGACTACGCGATGGGAACCGCCGGCCTCGGCCGCGCGCCCGACGGGGACGTGCGCCTGTCGGAGACGACGCTGCGGATCCGCGACGAGGAGCGCCAGGACCTGATCGAGGAAGCCCGGCGCGCGGCGCAGCGCACGCTCGTCTCCCACCGGACTCAGCTCGATGCGCTCGCCGCCGAGCTGCTCGAGCACGAGGTGCTCGACCGCGATGCGATCGACCGGATCATGAAGGGCGTCCCGCGCCTGGAGCGCGCCCCGGGGTCCGGACTACGCGTGGTGGCGGCAGCCACGGCGGTGGACGCCACCGCGGATGAGGGGGGCGTCGGCGCAGGGTGAGGGCGGCGTCGGCGCGGGTGGGGGCCCGTCGCTACAGGGGACACGTCGCCCTCGCCCGCACCCGCCTGTAGGAGCGCGGCCCAGCCGCGCTCATCCCCTCCCCGGCCGCCGGCGCGGCGTTCGACCGCACCCAGCCTGCCCGCACGCCGTCGATAGACTGGCGGCAGTGTTCAGGCGAATCGACCATATCGGCGTGGCGGTGGCGGAGATCGACGCCGCGCTCGCGTTGTGGCGCGACGGCTTTCAGATGGAGGTCGCCCACCGCGAGGTGGTCGAGGAGCAGGGCGTCGAGGCTGTGCTGCTGGACGTCGGCGAGAACCACGTCGAGCTGCTCGCGCCGCTCGGTGAGGACACGCCCGTGGGAAAGTTCCTCGCGAAGAAGGGCCCGGGCCTGCACCATGTCGCCTACCAGGTCGGCGACATCGACGCGACCTTGGCGACGTTGAAGCAGTCGGGCATGGCGCTGATCGACGAGCAGCCCCGGACCGGTATCCGCGGCTCGCGCGTCGCGTTCCTGCACCCGCGCGCGACCGCGGGCGTGCTGACCGAGATCGTCGAGCCGGCCGCCGGTCTGGGAGCGCACTGATGTCCTCGAGCGCGCGCCGGATCAGCGTCGGCTTCCAGGGCGGTCAGGTGCTGGCGCTGCGCGTCAGCGAGGATCAGCTCAAGGGCCTCTACAAGTCCCTCGGCGATGGCGGTTGGCACGAGCTCGAGACCGAGGACGGCCCAGTCCGGCTGTACCTCGGCCAGGTCGTCTACATCCGCGCGGAGGACGAGGATTCCCGCGTCGGTTTCGGCGCCTAGGGCGCCGCTCAGCGGCGCGCTACGGCGTCCTCGATCGCTCGCGATCGAAGCCGGGAGACACTCGCTTCGCTCGCATCCCCGTTTCGGCCAGCACGCCACGCGGGTGGGTGGGCCTCTTTGATCTTGTATCGCTTGCCCATCGACCACTTAGGAGGGTTGGCGTCGATCGACGAGCAGCTCCTACGGGTGTTGCGAACCCGGGGCCACGGGCCACGGTCCGACCGCGCGGTGGAGCGCTTCTCCAAGCTCGGTGAGCGGGGCGCGGTCTGGATCGCGATCGGGGCGGCCGGATACGCACTCGACGCGCCCAGACGTCCGCAATGGCGCCGAGCCGCTGGCACCGTGCTGGGGACCTATGCGCTCAATACGGCGATCAAGCTGGTGGTCCGCCGGCGCCGTCCGCAGCTGTCGGGCCTGCCGCCGCTGACGAGCACGCCGACGCAGCTGAGCTTCCCGAGCGCGCACGCCTCCACTTCGTTCGCCGGCGCGCTCGCGTACACACGGCTGGGCCTGCCCGCGGTGCCGCTGTATGCGCTCGCGAAGGGGCTGGCCGTCTCGCGCCTGTATCTCGGGGTCCACTACCCGTCGGACGTGCTGGCCGGTGCGCTGCTGGGGACGGCCGTCGCGGCGTCGCGCTGAGCTGCAGATCGGCGACTACATCGCGATCCGGGCGGTGGCGGGTCGGCAGCGGCGACTGTCGGTCAGGAACGCACGAGGAGCACAGAGGCCGCTGAATGCGCCACCACTGCGGCGGTGACGCTGCCGAGCAGATGTCCCACTAGCCCGCCACGGCGGTGGGGGCCGAGCACGATCAGGCTCGCCTTGCGCTCCTCGGCAACCTCGACGATCCCCTTCCAGGTCGGGGCGGCCGTGATCGCCATGCTCTCGGGCCGAAAGCCCGCCGCCTCCGCCAGCGACGCTCCGTGCGCAGCGGTCTCCTCGGCGGCCGCACGGACCTCGCCGGCGTCTGCGGCGTTCAGGTGCCGGTCGTTGATAGGCAAGAACCCGAGATCATTCGTCTGCCAGACACAGACGATCAACGCGTCGCGTCCGGGTGCGAGCTGGCGGCCGGCCTGCTCGATCGCGAGCTTCGCCAGATCGCAACCGTCGTAAGCGAAGAGCACCGGGCCGGTGGCTGGGTCGGGCGTGGCGGCGTGTGTGTCGCTCGATGCCATCTCAGTTGGCGCTCTCGGTCGCGGGGTGCGTGGTCGGGAGGCCTGGACGAAGTCTCGCCAGCAGCGGCGGCGAGTACCACGCCGGGGCCTCGCCCGCCACGAAGCGCTCGAGGTCGGGCGTCTGCGGGCGCGCGCCGCCGAGCACGTAGATCGCGACGCCGAGCGCGGCGCCGCCCAGCGCTAGCCCGAGGCCGATCCACAGGGCGATGCCGGTGCCGGCATCGAGGCTGCCGCCGACGGTCACGGCCAGGTGGGCGAAGATCGGCGCGATCATGAATGCCGCCACCGCCCGCATCAGCTCGACGATCGCGAACACGCGCTGGAGGCTGGCGGAGGGCAGCGAGAAACCGGCTACGAACAGCGCGGGTGCGACCGTCGCGCCGAGGCCGATGCCGGTCAGGCCCGAGCCGATCAGCGTGGCCGCTTCGCTCGGCGGCACTTCGATGCGGAAGACCGCGATCCCCGCCGCGAGGAACACCATGCCGGCCAGCGGGAGGTAGTGCATCGCACGTCTGGTGATGACCACGCCGAGCAGGATCGCGGTGATCACCGCGCCCCCGACCTCCGGCAGATAGAGCAGGCCCACGTGAAGCGGTCCGTAGCGTTCGGCCAGCACGGCTGCGGTGAGCGCCGTCGCCGATACCGAGGCCGCCGCCGCAAACAGCGCCACCACGATGCCCGCGACCGGCATCGTGCTCGTCAGCATCGTGCGGATCGTCAGGAGCGGCCGCTTCGCGCGGAACTGATAGACGATCAGGACGACGATCACCGCGAGCCCGCCGAGCAGCGGCACAATTGTGATGGGATCGAGGAAGCTGTGGGTCAGCAGCTCGGAGGCGCCGAAGAAGGCGGCCGCGCAGCCGACGCCTGCCAGCGCGATCGCCAGTGGATCGCGCGGCGAGTCGGGGTCGGCCGGCGGCGCATCGTCGAACGTCAATACGGACAGGACGAGTGCGCTGGTCGCGATCGCGGCAATGATCCAAAACAGCGGCCGCCAGGCATCAAAGTGCGCCTGCAGCCCTCCAATCGCCGGGCCGAGCGCAACCGCCCCGAAGATGCACATGTTCATGATCACCGCCGTGGTGCGCAGCTTGCTCGCCGGATAGCCGATCGCCAGCGGCGGCACGGCCGAGATCAACAGCAGGCTCGTGCAGAGGCCCTGAAGCACGTGGCCCGCGATGTACATCCCCGGATCCTGCGCTGCCGCCGCGACCACAGACCCGATCACGAGCAGCGTGGCGTAGACGATCAGCATCCTGCGCTGCGGCAGGTGCTGGGCGAACTGGACCGCCATGACCGTGCCTGCTGCGTAGGCGGCATTGGCGAGGCCGGAGCTCAGGCTCATCGTCTGCAGGCTCGTGTGCAGCTGCTTGGCGATGATCGGCGTCAGCGGCTGGAGCGCGGCGGATAGAGCCAGGTAGGGAATCAGCGCGAACATCACCATCGCCGCGACTGCTGGATATCGGCCGGCGAGTGGTCCCTGGCGCATCATCGGCGTTTTAGCAGGCGACGCCCGATCGCAAGGAGGCGTGCCTGGACTCCCGGCTCGCAGTTGACCGCCCGCGAGCCTCTGCACCCGATCCCTGCCAAGATGCCGACCGGTGAGCACGAGGATCGGCATCGTGGGGATGCCCAATGCGGGCAAGTCGTCGTTGTTCAACGCGCTGACCAAGGCGGGGGTGGAGGCCGCCAACTACCCGTTCACGACGATCGAGCCAAACGTCGCGGTGGTCCCGGTGATAGACGAGCGCATGGAGAAGGTGGCGAAGGCGCTTGGCTCGTCGGAGATCGTGTGGGACACGGTGGACTTCCACGACATCGCCGGGCTCGTCGCGGGCGCGCACCAGGGGGAGGGCCTCGGCAACAAGTTCCTGGCGAACATCCGCGAGACGCACGCGATCGTGCACGTGGTGCGGGCGCACAACGACGAAAACGTGATCCATCCCGAGGGCCGCGTCGACCCGTTGGCGGATATCGAGACGATCGAGACGGAGCTCGTGATGGCCGACCTCGAGACGGCCGAACGGCGGGTGGACAAAGTCGGCAAACAGGCGCGTGGAGGCGACCGCGTGGCGATCGCCGAGGAGGCGTGGCTGGCGCGGGTGATCGAGGAGCTGCAGGCGGGCAGGCCCGTGCGCGGCGTGCCCGTGCCGGAGGAGGCGCCCAACGCCGCCCGCGACCTGGGTTCCTTGACGAGCAAGCCGGTGCTGTTCGTGGCGAACGTCGACGAGGGCACCGAGGAGATTCCCGCGACCGTCGCCGAGCACGCGGCGGCGCAAGGCGCGCGCGCGGTGGCCGTGTCCTCGCGGATCGAGGCCGAGCTCGCGGAGCTCGACGACGAGGACGCGGCGGCGATGCGCGAGGAGCTCAATGTCAGCGAGTCCGGCCTCCAACGGGTGGTCCGCGAGGCGTTCGCCCTCCTCGACCTGCTCGCGTTCTTCACCGCAGGCGAGGCGACGATCGCGCAGTCCTGGCATCTGCGTCGTGGTCTCACCGCCTGGCATGCGGCCGGTGAGATCCACACCGATATCCAGAAGGGCTTCGTCCGCGCCGAGGTGATCGGCTGGCAGGAGCTGCTCGACGCCGGCGGCTACGCGGGCGCGCGCGAGCGCGGTACGTTGCGCGTCGAGGGGCGGGACTACGTGATGAATGACGGCGACGTGATCACAGTCAAGTTCAGTCCCTGAGCTGTCTTCTACCCCCAGGGGGTGGGCGGGAGGGGGACCTATCCCCTCCCGCTTACTCACGCCGCAGCGAGCTTTTCGAGCCGCTTCGCCAGTTGCCTCATCCCCAGATCCGCGGCCACACGAGCGCCCCCGACAAAGTCGGTGGCCCGGTCCGCCGGCCGGGCGATGCCGGCGATCGGCACGAGCGTCGCGATCCGCTTGAAATTGAGCAGCAGCTCCTCGTTCTCGCTCAGAGCGAGCGCCGTCCGCAGACGCATGTCGCTGTCGTCCGCGCGCGCGACCTTCAGCACCTCCTCCAGCGGGCCGTAGCGATTCAGCAGCTCGGCGGCGGTCTTCGCGCCGATCCCGGGCGCGCCGGGCAGGCCGTCGGAGGGATCGCCGCGTAGGGCGATGAAGTCGGTCACCAGCGCCGGGTCGATCCCGTAGCGCTCGCGCACCTGCTCCGGGCCGATCTCCTCGGGGTCCGCGCCGCCCTTGCCCGGTAGGACGACCGCAACACGCTCGTTCACCGCCTGGTAGAGGTCGCGATCCCCGGTCAACAGCAGCGCGCCTCCATCTCTGTCCCCACCCGTGACCTCGGCGCGCGCAAACGAGAACATCACGTCGTCGGCCTCGAGATCCTCGTCCGTCGCGAACGTCCAACCGAGGCCCTCCAGCAGCGCCGGCGCCTGCTCCCACTGCGTCGCGAGCTCAGGCGGCATCTCCTCGCGCTGGGCGTGATAGCCGGGGTAGAGCTGCACGCGATATGTCGCCTCCTCCGCGCCCATGCAGACGGCGACGGCCCGCGCGGGGCGCGCTTCGAGCACCGCCAGGATCGCGTTCACGGTTCCCAGCAGCGCGTTCACGGGCTGCCCGTCCGCGCCGACGATCGATTTGGGCAGCGAGAAGAAGGCGCGGTAGAGCAGCCACGGCACGTCGGCGATCAGGAGCGGGGCGGGCATCGGCGGGGCGGGCATCCCCGTCAGCGTAAAGCCAGCCGCGACCGGCTAACCAGCGACCGCGCCGCCCGCGGTCGATTCCGGCGCTCCGGTCGGTCCCTGCGCGCCGCCGCCGGGGCCGGAGGGGACCGAAGTGGGCGCGCTCGTCGCGGGCGACGGGCTGGCGGGCGCCGCTGCGCCACTGCGGTCAGGCTCTGACACGACGCTCGTGCCGCGCTTCACCGAAAAGTACGCCCAGGTGTCGTCTAGCCCCAGTCGCGCGGCCAGTTCGCCGCCGCTGGTCAACGTCCGCCCGGCCGAGCCGAGCACGTAGGCGGAGAGGATCCGCGGGGATGAGCCGCGCGTGAGCACTTCGATCCCCTCGAAGGAGCCCTTCACGAGCCCGCCGAGCCGACTGTCCGCCGCGGCGAAGCTGAGGCTCTCCTTCCAGCTGTGCTCCGGGCCCTGGTCGTAGGGATCGGCGACGCCCACCAGCCAGGGCTGCGCGGCGGCTCCGGGGAAGGCGTCCTGCACATCTTCGGTGTGGCCGCCGCTGGAGGCGTAGTAATAGGTGATCGCGGGCGTGCCGGCGTAGGTCACGACCTGGCCGGCGGTCGCGGCGATCGCGCCGTTGGTGGCGGCGGTTTCGGCGGCCTTGCCGAGATACATCTGCGATCGCGTGTCGGAGTAGACGTCGAACCTCGCGCCGCCCGCGTCGGCGGTAATCGCGTAGGTGCGGCTCGCGACCGCCTGCGCCTCAAGCGCCGCGAGCGGCCAGCTCGCGGGCATCTCGGCGGCGACCACGCCGCGCACGTAGCTTTCCAGGGGCAGCGTCTTGACCCTGTCGCCGACGAGCACTTTCACCCTCGTCCCCGCCGGCGCGTGGCCGAGCGCGGTGCCCGTGTAGTAGTGGGCGAGGATCGCGCTGTAGGAGAAGCCGTGCTCGGCGTAGCCGAGCGCCCCCTCCTGGCTCATCCCCACGCCGTGCCCGTCCCCGGCGCCGTCGATCACGAGCGTCGCGCCGCTCGAGCTGTTCGCCGTGGCCGCTGCGCCTGCCGAGGAGGCGCACAGCAGCAGCACCCCCAGCGTAAGTGTCGCCACGATCACGCCCGCCAGCACCGCCAGCAGGTCGGCCGATGCCCGCCAGTCGCCCGAGTCGCGGTGATAGGTTGAGCTGGCGCTGGGCATCCTTGTTCGGAAGAACACGGTCGCTCAGCCGAAGACGCGCTCTTGGGAAAGGGATTGCATGATCTATGGGTCGGGTAGATGGGATGCGTGGGTGAGCGGTGCACGATGATTGGCAGCCCCAGCCCAGACAACCGTCCCTCCGGTCCGGCCGTCCGCAGGAGCGCCGTCTCTGGGCCGCGGAGAGAAATATGGAGCGTGCATGAAGATGGCCGATAAAGAACGCGAACGGGCGGTGCTGGAGAGCGTCCCGAAGAACCTCTACATCGGCGGCGAGTGGCGCGCGGCGTCCGGTGGCGGGACGCTGCCGGTCGAGGACCCCGCCACCGGCGAGACGCTCGTCGAGGTCGCCGATGCGCAGGTTGGCGATGCGCTCGCGGCGCTCACGGCCGCGGCCGACCAACAGGCGGAGTGGGGCGGGAGCGCGCCGCGCGATCGCGGGGAGATCCTGCGCGGGGCCTACGAGGCGATCGTCGCGCAGACCGACGAGCTGGCGCTGCTGATGACGCTCGAGATGGGCAAGGCGCTCGCGGAGTCGCGGGCCGAGATCGGCTACGCCGCCGAGTTCTTCCGCTGGTTCTCCGAGGAGGCCGTCCGCATCCACGGCCGCTACATGGTGAACACGACCGGCAAGGGCCGGATCCTGACGATGCGCCAGCCGGTCGGCCCGTGCGTGTTCGTGACGCCGTGGAACTTCCCGATGGCGATGGGTACGCGCAAGCTCGCCCCGGCGATCGCCGCCGGCTGCACCGTCGTCGTCAAGCCGGCCCAGCAGACGCCGCTATCGATGCTCGCGCTCGCGAAGATCCTGCAGGATGCCGGTCTGCCGGGAGGAGTCCTGAACGTGATCACCGGGCGGCATTCGGGCGAGCTGATCGAACCGCTGCTGAAGGACTCGCGCACACGCAAGCTGTCGTTCACCGGTTCGACCGAGGTCGGTCGCACGCTGATCGAACAGTCGGCCGAACAGGTGCTGCGCGTCTCGATGGAGCTCGGCGGCAACGCCCCGTTCCTCGTGTTCGAGGACGCCGACCTCGACGCCGCCGTCGAGGGCGCGATGCTCGCGAAGATGCGCAACGTCGGCGAGGCCTGCACGGCGGCGAACCGCTTCCATGTGCACGAGTCGATCGCCGCTGAGTTTGCACGGAGGCTGAGCGAGAAGATGGGCGCGTTGAAGGTCGGCCGCGGCACCGAGGAGGGCACGGACGTCGGGCCGCTGATCGACGAAGCCCAGCGCGAGAAGGTCGATGAGTTAGTCGGCGACGCCGTGCAGCGCGGCGCCCGCGCGTTGATCGGCGCCAGGCGGTTGTCGGGGCCCGCCCACCCGGGTTACTTCTACGAGCCGACCGTGCTCGCGGACGTGCCCGATGACGCGCGCCTGTTGCGCGAGGAGATCTTCGGCCCCGTCGCCCCGATCGCGCCGTTCTCCACCGAGGAGCAGGCGCTGGCGGCGGCCAACCTCACCGAGTACGGGCTCGTCGCCTACGTCTACACGCGCGATCTCGCCCGTGCTTTCCGCGTCTGCGAGGGCATTGAGACCGGCATGGTCGGCCTCAACCAGGGCGTCGTCTCGAACGCCGCCGCCCCCTTCGGCGGCGTCAAGCAGTCGGGGTTCGGGCGCGAGGGCGGCTTCGAGGGGATCGCGGAGTATCTGGAGACGAAGTACGTCGCTATGAGCGTTTGAGGAGCTCGACGAGGAACCCCTTGCCGAGCACGCTGAGGCTGAGCAACGACCCGAACAAAACCACCGCGTCGATCGACTCGCGGCCCTGCTTGGTCCAGTAGTCGTCTTCGAGGTTGAGCCAGAGAGCGAACTCGTCGAGCGTGAGCGCTGCGCCGGCGCCGTAGATGACCGACGTGACGCGCGAAGAGCGGCGGTCCTCTTTGATCCCGATCTCCAGCAGCCAGAGGTAGCCGACGCTGAGCAGGCCGGTGATCCCGAAGGTCATGTGGTGGATGTGCCGGCCGCCGGGGGTGATGTTCTTGAAGGGGCCGCGTTCGGCGCGGATCGCGTGGGTGATGCCGCGTACGGCGGCGAAGGTCGTGAAGAAGGCGCCGGTCGAGAACAGCTGGCGCTCCTTGCGGCGGTCGCCGAAGTGCTTGTAGTAGAGGGCGTGCAGATCACGCACGTCGCGCTCGGGCGAGAACCCGCCGTGCGGATGCATGTGTTGGTGCGGCTCCCCTGGGGCCGGCGCGTCCGAGCCCGGCCCGTTCGCGCCCTCCGGCCCGGCCTCAGCCATGTGACTCGAGCTGGGAGAGGTCGATCGCGTTCGCCGGCGCCGCAAGCGTGACGGGGGCGTTCCAGCGGTCGAAGGTGATCTTGCCGCCGGTCTTGCCGGTCTTGTAGATCTCGATCGGGTAGGGCTTGCCGATCGTGGCGACGTAGAGGGTGCCACCGTGCGAGGCGTCGGTGACGCTAAGCACCTGCTGCCCGTCGATCGTCGTGGTCGAGCCCTTCGTCAGCGCACCGTGGTCGGAGAGGGCGGTGCCGAGCAGTTGGTTGAGGTCGGTGAGCGAGCCGAGCGAGGAGAAGCTACCGCTCGACGCCGGCGCCTTCAGCCATTTGCCCTCGAGCAGTTTTTCCGCGGCGGGGCCGCCGAAGTGGCTGTAGAAGGCCGGGCTGCCGCTGATGTAGGCGGTGCCGCCGATCTGGATCAGGTTGAAGGAGAGGCCGTCCTCGGAGATCTGCCCGCGACCGCCCTTGCCGGCGACGAGTTCGAGGTCGAGCGTGATCGGCGAGCCGCCGCTGACGATCGAGCCCGAGACGTGCACGGAGCTCGCGCTGTTGGCCGCGGCCGTGGCAGCCGCGAGGATCTCGGTGGGCGTCTTCGACGCGATCCCGTTCGAGGAGGAGCCGCCGGAGCCGCCGCAGCCGGCGAGCGCGAACACGAACGCCACGAGCGCGAGCGCCGCGATCGCTGCGAGCAGGGGCCGGGGACGCGACGGGAGGGAGAGCCGAGGACGCAAAGCTGGCGCAGATCCTAGCCGAGCCTCGAGTCGGCGTCCGGATGCGGCTGCCCACTCCACTTCGGTGATGCGCTGAGCGTCTCCGGGAGTGCTCAAGAGAACGGTGCGATCCGCCGAAACGAGAGGAGACGCAGGAAAAATGTGAGATGCGCCAGTGAGCGAAGCCAACCAAGCAGGCTTGCGGCTGCCCGTCAGGCATGGGATGGCCCAGCCGTGGCTGAAGAGGGGCGAGCCCGCGCGGGACCGCGCGGAGACGAAGGGCGTGCGAATGTTTGAAACCGAGGGCAGAACGGGTAGTCCCGGGAATGTGGGTAGCAACGGGGAGCAGCCACCTACCCGCACCGGGCCGTTCGGGAGCGCCACTGAGGATCCGGGCTCACCGTCGCCGGATCGCAATCGTGGAACGGGCGGCCCGGGGCCGCGAGGAGCGCTCGCGTGGGCGCCGTGGCTCCTGCTTGTCGTCGCCGCGGTCGCCGGAGCGATCGTTGCCTCCTCCACGGCACTCGTGATCGTCTGCGTCCTGGTGCTGGCGGGCGCGGCGACCGCGTTCGGCTGGCGTATGGGCGAGCGGCGGCGCAGAGTTCTCGAGCAGGAGCTCGAGAGCCACTCCGGCGAGTTGACACGGGCCTTCTCCGAGCTCGAGATCGCGCAGGCCGAGACGGTGCGCAGGTTGTCGATGGCGGTCGAGTTCCGCGACGAGGACACCGGCGCGCACATCGAGCGGATCGGGCGCTTCTCGACGCTGCTGGCCGAGCACGTCGGGATGGACCAGGACTTCTGCGCGACGCTCACGCACGCGGCGCCGCTGCACGACGTCGGCAAGGTCGCGATCCCTGACGCGATCCTGCTCAAGCCGGGTCAGCTGACCGCAGAGGAGCGCGCGATCGTGGAGACCCACGCCGAGGAGGGCCACCGGCTGTTGCGCGGTTCGTCCTCCTCGATCCTCGACCTCGCGGCGACGATCGCGCTGAGCCACCACGAGAAGTGGGACGGCACGGGATACCCGCGCGGCGTGAAGGGCGAGGCGATCCCGATCGAGGGGCGGATCGTGGCGGTCGCGGACGTGTTCGACGCGCTCACGAGCGACCGTGTGTACCGCCGCGCGTTCACGGTCGAGGAAGCCGTCGAAATGATGCTCGAGCAGCGCGGCCTCCATTTCGACCCGGTCCTGTTGGACGCGTTCATGGAAGTGCTCGGCCGCTCCGGCCCCGACGCGCGCGAGCAGCTGCGCGGCGACCCCGGGGAGCTGACGGAGGGCATCCTCGAAATCTTTGCGACGGCGCTGCAGCGTGGCGACGGCGAGACCGCCGAGGGCGCGATCGCCCAAGCGATCGAGGACGGCGTGCCAGCGGCGATGGTGCACGACGAGGTGATCGAACCAGCGCTGCGGCGACTGGCGGCGCTGAAGGGCCGGGGCGAGCTCGACGCGAGCGCCGAGCGCCTCGCGATGGGGATCGCCAGGCGCGTGCTGGCGACGCTGCGCCGCTACATGCTGAGTGGCGAGGCGCAGGACGCCGAGGTGCTCGAGCGGATCGACCACTCGGTGCAGGCGGTCGAAGAGCAGCTTGCCACGCGCGAGCACGCCGTCGGCTGACGCCCAGCGCGAGTAGTCGGATCCTCGGCGGCCGGCGCCGGCTCGAGTTGAGGTGGCGCGGCGGCATGTCGAGGCGAGGCACACCTCGATAGATTCCCGCGTATGGCACAGCAGGCGATCGTGACCGGCGGGGCCGGCTTCATCGGCTCGCACCTCGTCGACGCGCTGCTTGCGCAGGGCTACGGGGTGACGGTGATCGACGACCTCTCCTCCGGCGATCGCCGCCGCGTGGCGCAGGCGGCGCGGCTGGTCGAGCTCGACATCGTCGACCGCGAGGGAGTGGCGGCGGTCGTCGCGGAGGTGGGGCCCGAGACGGTCTTCCATCTCGCGGCGCAGTCGAGCGTGGTGGTCTCCGTCGAGAACCCGGGGCGCGACTGCGAGGTGAACGTTCAGGGCACGCTGAACGTTCTCGACGCGGCGAACAAGCGTGGGGTTCCCGTCGTGTTCACCTCGACCGGGGGCGCGTTGTACGGCGACGAGGCGCCGCGGCCGACCGGCGAGGACACGATCCCGAAGCCGCTCTCGCCCTACGGCGCTTCGAAGCTCGCGGGCGAGTCCTACGTCGGGACCTGGAGCCGCGCGGAGGGCGTGG
>Ga0182030_10009376_pt1 | contig 20028 bp, 22 predicted proteins | sample 812S3MmetaG_FD_121299 | JGI IMG/M metagenome (GOLD analysis project Ga0182030, IMG submission 121299) | Permafrost microbial communities from Stordalen Mire, Sweden - 812S3M metaG (Illumina Assembly) | ecosystem: Environmental > Terrestrial > Soil > Wetlands > Permafrost | place: Sweden... | reverse complement strand
CCATGCCGCTGCCCATAGGGTCGCCGCCTTGTATCATAAAGTTAGCTATGACCCTGTGAAATTTCAGACCGTCATAAAATGGCTGGCCCTGTTTCACCTTGGTCTTAGGGTTTTTGCCTTCGCAGAGAGATACGAAGTTGCCCACTGTCATCGGTATTTTCCTGAACTCCAGGTCACAGACTATTTTACCTTTGCTGGTCATGAAGACGGCATACATCCCGTCTGTTTTTGCCCAGTTGGGATTTTCTGTGGTGGCAGGAGTAGTGGCTGGTTTAGCAGCCGGCGCCTGTCCATAGCTCAGTGTGTATGTGAGCATGGCCAAAATAAAAAGCGAAAGGACTTTGATTGATCTTATCATGGTTTGTTTATTTATTAATGAATGTTTTATATGTGTGATTGTAGAGACGCAAAATATTGCGTCTCTACAATATTATTTTACTCCCAGCATTTCTACGTCAAATATCAGGTCAGCTTTGGGTCCTATAGGGCCTCCAGGGGTACCTTGATCACCATACGCCAGATAGTAAGGAATGATCAATTTACCTTTGCTGCCTACTTTGAGGAGAGCAAATCCTTCGTCCCACCCATCTATGACACGGTGCTGGCCTATAGGAAATTCAAACGGCTGTCCGCGATCTACAGATGAGTCAAATTTTTTGCCATCCCATGATGTACCGGTATAGTGTGCTACGACTGTTTGTCCCGGTTTGGCCAAAGGCCCAGTACCTTGTTTGCCGATGATGTAGTATAAACCAGATGCTGTTTTGTGTGCTGCGGGAAATTTAGCTTTAGCTTTTGCATCCCAACCTTTGTAAGTAGCCGCCAGAGCTGCTTCTTGCTGCTCGTGCTGCTTGATCTGGGCCTGCATTTGCTCCTCCTGTTGTTTCATTTCTTCTGCATGTTTCTTTTCGGCGGCTTCCAGTATTGCCTTATTAGCAACCATGCCTTTATTAAAGGCTGCAACCGCATCGTAAGCCTTAGCTGAATCTCCCACTGCCACTATGCTGACTGTATCCATTTTATCTCCCACTGCTATCGTATTTACCACACTCTGGCCCAGCACCACATATCCGAATACAGTATATGCTCCGCCATCGAGTTGTGGAGTAGGTGCGAGTGTGATGTAAAACTGAGAGCCGTTAGTATTAGGGCCGCTATTTGCCATGGCAAGTGTGCCTGCTTTAGAATGTGTCAGTGCAGGGTTCGGCTCATTGGCAAACACATATCCCGGAGATCCCATGCCGGTACCATCCGGACTGCCGCCTTGGATCACAAATCCAGGGACTACCCTATGGAAGGTCAGGCCATTGAAAAAAGGTTTGCCTTTGCAAACTTTAGTGAGTGGATGTGTACCTTGTGCAAGTGCTACAAAATTTCCCACGGTCATAGGTGCCTTTGCATATTCCAGTTTGCAGACGATCTTGCCTTTAGAGGTAGAGAATACCGCATATAGGCCGTCCTCCTGAGGCCAGTTGGTATCGTCCTGTACTACCGGAGCTGATGTCTGATGCGATGTGTCTGCGGTAGATGCAGAGGCATCACCATTGCTTGATTTATTATTACATGAGGAGAATAATCCTGTAAACACGATCAGGAATAATGGTAGTGATCTTTTAAACAGCTTCATGCTTCGATTGAGTTTATGTTGAATTATATTTTTAAAAAAGTTCTTTGACCAGTTCTATGAATTTCTTTTCGGTTTCCTCCATGCCGATCATACTTTTGCCGCCGGCTGCGTTCTTATGTCCGCCGCCTTCGAAATATTTTCTGGCGAAAGTATTGACATCTATATCTCCTTTGGAACGGAATGATATTTTGACTTTCTCTCTTTCTTCAGAAAACAAAACGGCCACCTGCACACCTTGTATCTTGAAGGGGTAGTTTACCAATCCCTCATTATCACCGAGCTGCAAATTAAACTTTCTGGCATCAGATTTATCAATAGATATGTAGGCAACTTTGCCTTCATTTACAACTTTTAACTTTTCGAGCAATGCATATCCAAAATAATGCAGCCTACGCTCGTCAAAGATATTATTTACCTTATCACTCACATAATCCGGCGATGCACCTTTTGCGATGAGGGCAGCGGCTACTTTGTGTACATTGGGCGTTGTATTGGGATGCTGAAAAAAGCCTGTATCCGAGACCAGGCCCGCGTAGAGATTTTCGGCTATGGTCGGGTCGACCAGGTCGGCGTCACCGAGGGCATCAATAATATCATAAATGATCTCGCAGGTAGCTGCATAACTGGTATAGCTGAATGAAATAGCAAATGGCTCGGGCTGGAGGTGATGGTCGATCAATACCTTGACCGCAGATGATGCTGCTACACTGTCGCCGGGTTTCTCCAGACGTGCGATGCTATTGAAATCAAGAAAAAATATCACCTCCGCTGCAGCTATTCTTTCTCTGGCGATCCTGACGCCTTTGTCATCCTCGTAATCTATTATTGATTCAGAGCCCTTGATCCAGGAAAGATTAGCGGTGTAGTGGGTAGGAGATATGAAGGTCGCAGAATGCCCTTTTTTCTCCAGATAGTGCTTCCAGCCCAGGCTCGAGCCTATAGCATCTGCATCCGGCCTGGGGTGAGTGACTATGACACACTTTTTTGGCGTGTTGAGAAGTTCTCTAAGGGCTGTGATAGCGTCTTGATTTATCATTTCGTCGCAAATGTGCCTAAATTAATCGCTTATTCAAAATGTGGCATCAGGAACCTGATGAATACAGGACAGCAACCTTTTATCGATATGTGGTGGACAAAGAGTCAACAGCTCTCTGCCTGTCATTGAGTATGTAAACCCTTTTCCCATCGTACTCTCCCACTTTGGTATAGTTTTGAGCAATATAATTATTGAGTGAGGGATAATTTTCGTGACGGAATACTTCTTTACGCTTAGTGATCACCGGCAGGACATCCAAAAACACAACAGGTTTTTTCTCCTTCATTTCTGTCATGTATTCTTCTAACAGCGATGGGCTATCACCAGTAAACATATCACAAAACGGACTGGCAGTCTTATTGACCATAACAAGGTCTGCTTCTACAAAACTATATATCCCCCAACCCCAGACAGACATCCATTCGCCGGGATGGGTATATTTTCTGATCATTTTGCAGTCATCTGATGGAGCCAGGCTTTGTTTTGACGCTATGAAGTCATACCCTATTGTTGTAGGCCCTTTCCAAAGTACAAGGGAAATATAGATCAGGTAAGGTAAGAATATGCCTACGCTGTATACTGAAGCAGGCTTCTTTATTGAAAGTATTTTGCCGATAAAGCTGCCGGTAACAAAAATAAAAGGAATAATGAACAGATAAACGTAGTGATTGAACCGATTGCCCGGAGCTGAAACAGCAAGGTATGACGCGAATGCTATCAGAATGCTATACCATAAAAATTTATCATAAAATGTAGATTTCAGGTGCCCTGATCTTAATATCAGAACTGCCAGTATCATAATTATGAATATTTGAGTGAGAACGAATTTGGTTAGGTAGTGGTTTTTGAGTAACAGCCAAGGCAGGAAGGTCAGTTTAGCTACTCCGGTGTAAACAGGAAATAGCTGGGAATTTGCTCCTTTATGCATCGCATATTGAAGGTTATTCATTATATAATTGCTCCAAAAATCACCCCATGCATGATGTAAGGTAAGATATATTCCCACCATAAAAGTAGGCAGGATAGCAGATGAGATCAGGATAAGTAAACGTTTTGCACGCAAGCTCATGGCCTGTTCTTTTTGAATGGCCAGGTCAAATATCCCTATAAGTCCTATACACAAGCCCACCGGCATTATTTGAAGTTTGCTGTATGGCATGATGCCAAGCACTAGACCCAGAAGCGCAATATTAATGGCCGAAGATCCGGCAGTATATGCCATCCGAAAAAGAAAATAGATAGCCATAGCGGTAAGCAGCACAGGAACGTGCTCACTGTTATAGGCGATAAATTCACCTTCATTGATAGAAGCAAAAAAGATGAATGCGCTGATCACGCTTAATTGTGCAGCGGTTTCGCCATACAATAGTTTTAAGGTTTTCCAAACCATAAAGATGGCAGGAATGATGCAGGCCAGTAAGCCAAACAAGCGGACTGTAGTGTAGTTGATGCCATCGATAGGGATCATGATCATTGGTAGGGTAAATATCAACGGACCACTTGTATTCCCTGAAACGCTCTGCCAATATACGGCCCCACGCAAATAGGAGATACCGGTAACGATCCATTGTTCCTCATCCACATCCAGCGAGGGAGGTACCATATTGGGCAGGCGCAGAATGAGAATACCGGTACATAATACAAAAATGTAGGCAGTGGGTGAGAAAAGCCATTTAAAACGCTTAAGATTGTTTAACCGTTCGGGATACCGTATTTTTAAATAGGTGACAGCGGACAGGTACATAACAATGACGACAAACAATAACTGCCAGCCGATCCGGAATGCGGTTGGAGCGCTACTTATTGCATTGTATATCCCCAAACAGATACTTCCCGGGTAATTAGTATATGTCATGTTTCTTTAAATTTTTAATGTGTTCAAAAAAAGAAGGAATTTCCGATCGTGTGATTGCCGAAGATGATCTTCGGGTTAAACATAAGTGATACATCACTTATAGCAGAGACTTTCATTTCTATCATAGAGTTTCTTAACTTATTACCTTCTTTATGATAAATAGGGGACGGTTCTGAACCTCCTTATAGATCCTGTAAACATATTCTCCCATGATGCCTGTAAATGTAATCTGAATAGAATTGAAAAAGAAACTGATGAACAGAGTAGATGACCATCCATATGGTGCCACGCCTGATAGTTTGCTTATGAGCACATAGACAAAGCCCGACAAAGAAACGATCAGACCTATACTACCGATAGCCAGAAAAAACCGGATGGGTAAATTGGAAAAGCTGAAGATAGCGTCCAGGGCAAGAGTAAATAATTTAGAAATGCTCATTTTTGCAGTTCCTGCAAATCTTTCGCCTCGGTCGAAGAGCACAAAATCCTGCTCAAAGCCAATATGAAACCGTATCCCCGGCAGATACCGGTTTTTTTCGCCGTAGAGCAGCAACGTGTCCTTTACATCACTGGTAAATATGGAAAAGTTACCTACGTTGTCTGCCTCTTCAGATTTCATCAGCCGTTTAAAGATCGAATGGAACCCTTTCATCAAAAAAGACCTGACAAAGGTTTCCTTTTTTGACTCTCTTTTTGCATAGACTATATCCAGATTATTTTCTTTCAGTTTGTCGTACATCTTTCCGATCAGTTCAGGAGGGTCCTGCAGATCCCCGTCCATCATTACTATATAGTCGCCTTTGGCCACAGACAATCCGGCTGAATAAGCAGGCTGATGGCCAAAATTTTTAGACAATTGAACAACTTTAAACCTTTTGTCTTTTCTGTTGAGTTCTATCAGCATGATCAGCGAATTGTCTTTGCTGCCATCGTCAATAAATAGAACTTCAAAGTCATCAGTTATTTGAGGAATGGAAGAGGACAACCTTTTATATAATTCATCTATTGTTTCTTCCTCATTGAAAATAGGTATCACTATTGATATCATTCTTGAATTTTTTTAAGTGCCTTTATATGTCAGCAATTGTTGAGTCTTTGTCCCCGGCAGTAGTGTTTTATCTTTTGAATATTATCTCTATGGAAGTATTAAAACAGAACCAAGCCAGAAAACAACACTCAATGATTTTATCCTCCTTGTGAACTTAATGAACAGTTTGGAAAGATCCAATATCACTATTGCCAATAATAGCAAGACAAGTATAAGAAATACTGAACAAAAAACAGACCTTAAAAGGCATTTTGACTGCTGTTATTTTTAATGCCACTAAATAAGCCGGATTTCTATTTCTTTGGAAACTTCATCTTGTAACTCACATCCACATCCCCTTTTGATATCTTTTCCAGCCTTCCTTTGAGCAGGTTTCGTTTGAGGGGTTTGATATGGTCTATGAAGAGTTTGCCCTCTATGTGGTCGTATTCGTGCTGTATCACACGGGCATTCATATCGTCATATTCTTTCTCGTGCTTTTTGAAGTTGCGGTCGTAGTACCTGATCTTGATCTTTGCCTTGCGATGTACATCCTCACGGATATTGGGGATGCTCAGGCAGCCTTCTTCATACTTCCATTCGTCACCGGTTTCCTTGATCATTTCTGCGTTGATGAATACCTCCCGAAAGCCTTTGTCTTTCTCTTCGTCATCGTACATTTTAGTGCTGTCGATGATGAACAGCCGTATAGACTTATTGATCTGAGGGGCAGCGAGGCCAACACCCTTACTTTTCTCCATGGTTTCAAACATATCCTCTATAAGCTTGTCAAGGTGGGGATAATCTTTGTCAATACCCACTGCTTTTTTTCTCAGTACCGGATCACCATATGCTACTATCGGAAGGACCATTTCTATTTATGATTTTTGATTGATGATTGATGATTGGCCTGCAAGGCTGTTTTCATTTTCAAATTTTCAAATTGCCGAATTCTCAAATTACTTTCCCTCCATATAGTTTTGCAATATAATAGTTGCGCTTATTTTATCTAAATTTTCTTTTTTGCGGCGCTCTTTTTTACTTACCCCGCTCAGCACCATTGTTTCCATGGCCATGCGTGAGGTGAAACTTTCATCCACTTTTACGACAGGTATACCGGGATATGTTTTCTCCAGCTGCGCAATGAATTTCTTGACATAAGGCAGCACAGCATTGTCTTTGAAGCCGTCGTTATATGGAAAGCCTACGACAAATGTCTCCACCTGTTCTTTGGCCAGATAGTTTTTTATGAATGGGAAAATTTCTTTGGTCGCTATGGTGTCTACCGCATTAGCAATGATCTGGAGGGGGTCGCTCGCTGCCACTCCCACACGCTTTTGCCCATAGTCGAATGCCATTATTCTCGCCATTACTGAGTCTTTAGGTAGAGCAATGTATGCAGGGTTAGGACATTTTTATTGGGCTCGGTGTTGGTGGTCACAGTCACAGTTTTGAGCTGCTCGCCTGTCCTGCCTTTGCTGTCAAAATTTACAGTTATATCTCCTGATTCACCTGGTTTGATCGCTTCTTTTGACCAGGTGGCGACTGTACATCCGCAGGAAGCGTCAGCAGAGCTTATGAATAGATTTGCATTGCCGGTATTCTTGTATTTATATGTAGCAGTATAGGTCGGACCGGATTCTACCCGGCCGAAATCATGTGCAGTATGCTCAAAACTGATCGTAGTCAGATCTGTTACCTGTGGTTTCTGAGTACCATGCAGGGGATCGTTTGGAGTTTTGTCAAAAGGGCTCGGCTCGGCCTCTTTCGCAGCGGCTTTTGTAGTCGATGCTGTCATTGCATCCAGCTTCGCCATTATGGCTTTATCCCGTTTATTGTCGAGATAGAAATTTGCCCCAAGCACGACAAGGATAAGAATAAGTGATATAGTATGCAGGTACTTCATGATTTGCGAAAATAGTAGAATTTGAGGATTAGAGCTTAGTGAAAGATAAGCAGTTAGATATTTTTACAATAATCAGACAATGAAACTAGCATTCAGGCAAGCTCAGCGGCACTGTCTCTGCGAGGCCACCATCTGCTGTTTCCTTGTATTTAGAGTTCATGTCAAGGGCAGTCTCCCACATGGTTTTGATGACCGCATCGAGTGATACCTTGGCTACATCGGGGTCGCTCCCGAGTGCAAGCTGTGCAGCGGTGATGGCCTTGATGGCACCCATAGTGTTGCGCTCTATACATGGTATCTGTACCAGTCCGCCTATAGGGTCGCAGGTCATGCCGAGGTGATGCTCCATGGCGATCTCGGCAGCCTGTAGTACTTGGTTGGGGTTGCCGCCGAGGCACTCCGTAAGAGCGCCAGCTGCCATGGCTGATGACACGCCGATCTCCGCCTGACAGCCGCCCATTGCTGCTGATATGGTAGCGCCGCGTTTGAACAGTGCTCCTATCTCAGATGCCGTAGCGATGAACCTGATCACATCCTTGTCTTTGCCCTTGCAGAATATCTGATGGTACATCAGCACTGCCGGTACTACGCCTGCCGCACCATTGGTTGGAGCGGTGACGACTCTGCCAAAGGCTGCATTTTCCTCATTCACCGCGAGTGCAAAGCAGCTCACCCAGTTGAGTACGTCCTGAAACATATCAGATGTCTTACTGATAGCTTTAAGCCACTCGGCTTTGTTAGAATATGGATGGCCTTTGAGCAGCTTTTTATTCATCATGGCAGCGCGGCGAGATACATTCAGACCGCCCGGCAATATGCCCGAAGCGTGGCAGCCTCGCCAGATAGTATCCAGCATAGTATCCCAAATAGTCTCTATGCCATGAATTGTTTCTTTGTGTTTACGCCAGGCACTTTCATTTTCTATTACCAGTTCAGAAATATTTAAGCCTGCACCCATGCAGTTTTGGAGCAGTTCATCGCCATCATTCACATCATATTTGACACTTATCCTGGGCTTTTTGCTATTGTCTTCGCCTTCTTTTACTACGAATCCTCCGCCAACACTATAGTATGTTTCTTCTACTATTGTATCATCACTATAGGTAGCAGAAATACTAAGTGCATTGGGATGAAACAGCTTGCTCTCGCGTTTGAGAAATAGCAGGTCCAGATTGTAATCAAAGTCTATTTCATGCTTGCCTTTTAGCTTGATCTTGCCGGATTGTTTGATACGGTCTATGGTGGGAGTAAGCTGAGTTGTATCAAACGTCACGGGGTTCTCGCCGCTGAGGCCCATCATCACAGCTATGTCTGTGCCGTGACCACGGCCTGTTTTGGCGAGTGAGCCATACAGGCGCACCTGTACTTTCTTAATATGGTTTACATCTCTGATCTCATTGAGAAAACGCTCTGCTGCACGCCAAGGGCCGAGTGTGTGCGAACTGGAGGGCCCGACACCTATTTTGAAAATATCGAAAATACTTAATTGCTCTTTATTCATATGGGACCGTAAAGATAGTGTATTGTTTTGTTGTCAACGGTCCACAGTCCACAGTCAACCGAAAATCCAAGACGAGAAATATTATTGTTTTGAAGTTGACCGTTGACCGTTGACGCTCGACCATTCTATCAGCATTTTCAGCACTACTTTGTCCACTACCAGATTTACATCGGTCTCCTCGGTCAGCTTAACGAGATCGACCCATCTGAATGACTCGGCGTCTTTGTCATCGATGGATATGTAGTCGAATTTCTTAACAGATGTCTTGATACTACGCCAATCGGGGCAGGTACAAAAGTAATAGATTGAAATGAATTGGCTATCAGTGTCCCAAGCTGAGGGGACAAAGAAGTCTGTGGTATAAAAATGGTCTGTGACCTGGACGTCTACATTACATTCCTCTTTGAACTCTCTGGCCAGGCCATCTCTGAGCCCTTCGCCGAGTTCAAGCCCGCCGCCGGGAAACTTAGTGGTCTCGAAGCCTTTTATCAATTCATCGGACACAAGCACCTGATCATTTTCGTTGATGAGGATGCCATATACTCGTACATTAAATCTCGTTAGCGCCATATTTAGTAATAATCTTAGTCCAAAGTTAGCAAGCTTCTGGACTTGTTTATCTCACCTTATTTCGCTAAATTTGTATTTAGTAAATAAATAAAGCAAATTAAAGTTCAATTATGCATATTTATTTTCAAAAATATCAAATCTTATTATGCTTAATAGATACATGATCAGAGTTTTAGTGTTTTGACCCTAGTGGGGTAGTATACTGTCAAAAATGAATTTTTTATATGTATAACTTAAGTTTTAGAATATCGCTAAAGGGAATTGTGAAGCAAAAAAATACCGAAAAAACTGGTGATGATCCATATATTAGCCTGATCTTTTTTAATTCTAAAGGCTTTTGACATATGAAAAGGTTCTTCTTTCTGCTGACGATGACAGCATTTCTCTCACAGCTTCATGCAGCAGGTGAAGGTGAAGCCCCCGAACCGGCGGCAATGATGTTTCGCGTTCACCATCGTGAGGCAGACAGTATCAGGCACAGGAGTTTCTTCAAAGGCAAAGGCTTTTGCGGCATTTTGGATATGGGCTTCACCTATGTGCTGGGGCATGACACGATAGGCAGGATGTCTGCTTTTTCTTTCAACTATGTGATGGGCGGGCATGTCACACCTTGGTATTCTATGGGCCTGGGGCTTGGGTTCAATATTCATTCTGCAGATGTCTTTGATCTGGAGCTGACCGGAGATTTTCGGTTCCAGTTTGGCAAACGGCGAAGGCTGATGCCTTATCTGTCATCGCCGGGAGGTTATATTGCACATTTTCACGCCGATCACTTCATAGATGGGGGTATGCCTTACCGCGTCTTTGAGAGGAATGATGGCTTTGTGGTCAATCCTACTGCAGGGGTCAGATGGGCAGTCAATTACCGGTTTGCAGTGACCTTGGGTGTGGGATACAGACTCACGGGTATGTTTTATGAAGACGATTACTATCATTACCACCTCAAATATGCCCATGGACTGACGATAAGGACAGGGATCAATTTTTAGCCCTTCAGGACCACTAAATCACTCACAAAGAGAAGGATAGCAGGGCAGTAAAAATGAAAATAGGTGCCCAAAAACAGCTTTTTTGTGCGTGTAAATGGTTGTTTAAATAAAAAGGCAGCCCATCTTTTGAAAATTGGGCTTAATCCTTATATTTGCGTCCCGTTTTAAAAGAACGGCAGAAAAGGAGTTTGCCTTTTCTGAAAGGGAATACGGGAATAGTTCAATGGTAGAATAGAGGTCTCCAAAACCTTTGATCAGGGTTCGAATCCTTGTTCCCGTGCGAATTTTTTAAATAATAACCGGCTTATTATAGTTGGTTTTAACAGAAGAAAATGGACAAAATAAGACTATACGTGACGGAAGCTTATGACGAGTTGATGCACAAGGTGTCTTGGCCTACCTGGGTAGAGCTGCAGCAGAGCGCTGTAGTGGTATTGGTAGCTGCTGTGATCATGGCTATCATAGTACTGGGAATGGATATCGCATCTAAGTATGGGATAGGGGCCATTTATCATATATAACAAACAGGCGCAGAAAAAAGATGAATAACATGGCAGAAGAGAAAAAGTGGTATGTAATGAGGGTCATAAGTGGCCAGGAGCGTAAGATCCGCGAGCATCTGATGCTGGAGATCAGCCGTTCTAAAATGGATGATATTATATCTACGGTACTCGTGCCTACAGAGAAAGTATATACCATCAAAAATGGTAAGAAGACCATAAAAGAGAAGAACCTGTTTCCCGGATATCTCTATCTGGAGGTAGATGAGAAGAGGATGTCAGCAGAAATCGTACAGCAGCTGCGTCAGGTACATGGCAATCTGGGATTCCTCGGCGGCAAAAACCCCGAGTCACTCAGGCTGGCAGAGGTGAAGAAACTCCTCGGTACGGTAGATGAGATGCTCGACTCCGGTGAGACAATGGCAGAACCATTTATCATCAATGAAGAGGTGAAGATCGTAGATGGTCCTTTCAATGATTTCATAGGAACGATCGAAGAGATAAACAGTGATAAAAAGAAACTGAAGGTGACTGTGAAGATCTTCGGCCGCAAGACGCCGGTAGAGGTCAATTTTGTGCAAGTAGAGAAAATAGCATAAACAGCAGAAACAGAATTTACGGAATTATAGGATTGGCAGAATTAAGAAATAAGAAGATTTTTTAAACATAGTAAAGGAAAAAAAAGAGATAGAAAAAGCAGGGTGGAGACAGGATGACAGCTTCCGTTTTTCATTTTCGCACTGAGTGACATCATATCTCGATCATTTTTAAATAACACTTATAAACTAGTATAAAATGGCTAAGGAAATTCAAACGTTCATCAAACTCCAGGTAAAAGGAGGACAAGCTAACCCTGCACCGCCGATCGGACCGGCACTGGGTTCTAAGGGTGTCAACATCATGGAGTTTTGCAAGAGGTTCAATGCACTGACTCAGGATAAGCAAGGCAAGATATTGCCATGCGTGATCACAGTATACACTGACAAATCTTTCGACTTCGTAATCAAGACCCCACCGGCACACGCACTGCTGATGGAACTAAGCAAGAAACAAGCAGGTTCTGCTGAGCCTAACCGTAAGAAGATAGGCGCAATCAGCTGGGATATCATCCGTAAGATAGCTGAGGAAAAAATGCCTGACCTGAACTGCTTCACAGTAGAATCAGCGATGAGTATGGTAGCGGGATCTGCTAAGAGTGCAGGTTTCACTTTGGATGGCCCGGCACCTTGGGAGAAAAAGTAATAGGATTTGAAAATGTGGTAATTTGAAAATTTGAAGATGAATTCAAATATTTAAATCACAATAATCAGCGAATAATGGCTGTTTCATTTTCAAATTTTCAAATCATCGAATTTTCAAATTATTCATAACCGTGGGAGGGCTTCATTGGCCCGCTGTACCACAAAAAACAACAACAATGAAAGTCACAAAAAAAAGGAAAGCGACTGCAGGGCTCGTGTCTAAGGACAAACTCTACTCGCTCACTGAGGCATCTACCCTCATCAAAAAAGTAAACACAGCCAAGTTTGACGCGTCTGTGGACCTGCACATCATGCTGGGCATCGACCCGAAGAAAGCTGACCAGGCTATACGCGGTACAGCTGCACTTCCTCACGGTACCGGCAAAACTAAACGTGTACTCGTACTCACTACACCTGACAAAGAAGATGAAGCCCGCAAGGCAGGTGCTGATTTCGTAGGTCTGGAAGAGTTCGTCACCAAGATCGAAGGCGGATGGATGGATTTCGAAGTAGTGATCGCTACGCCAAACGTAATGGCAAAGATCGCTAAGCTCGGTAAAGTACTCGGACCGCGTAACCTCATGCCAAACCCTAAATCTGGTACCGTATCACCTGAAGTAGGCAGGGCAGTAGAGGAAGTCAAGAAAGGTAAAATAGCATTCAAGGTTGATAAATTTGGTATAGTCCATACATCGGTGGGCCGTGTATCATTCACTCCGGAGCAGATAGCAGACAATGCATCTACACTGCTCAATGTGATCTCTAAGATGAAGCCAGCTTCGTCTAAGGGGGTATATTTCAGGGGTATCTCTATGGCATCTACGATGAGTCCCGGTATCAATGTAGATTACAAAACCGTAGCAGGACTATAATTTAAAAACCAAATTTCAGAACAATTTTAAAATTGAAATAAAATGGATAAGGCACAAAAAAATCAGGAAATAGCCGAACTTAAAGATAAATTCAGCAATTCAAACTTCTTCTATATCTGCGATTCATCATCACTCACTGTAGAAAAGGTAAACGCATTCCGTCGTCTTTGCTTCAGCAAAGGGGTAGAGTATCGCGTGGCAAAAAATACATTGATCCAAAAGGCCCTTGAGCAAATAGGCGATCAGTATACATCAGTATTCCCATTATTGAATGGAGTATCAGGTGTGATGTTCTCAAGTGAGAGCTCAGTACCTGCCAAGATACTGAAAGAGTTTCGTGTGAAGAATGACAAGCCAATACTCAAAGGCGCATTCATCGATGGCGATACATTCGTAGGAGATAATCAGATAGCTGTACTGGCTGCTCTGAAATCTAAGAATGAACTCATCGGCGATATCATCGCATTGCTCCAGTCTCCTGCCAAGAACGTGATAAGCGCACTGCAAAGTAACGCCGGCCACAAGATCGCAGGTCTGGTCAAAGCCCTCGAAGATAGAGCTAACTAGTAGACAAGCAATAAATTACGAAAGCCACTCCGTAAAGGGTGGCTTTTTTGTTTAGACAGAGTTCCATCTTATTGATAAGGTACATGTTGAAATTATGCTATGTTTGCTGAGAGGCCGGATGCTCTGGTCTATATACTCAAAGCGAATCATAGTGCGAGATTTTCTGAGACAGTTTTTGTTGTATTCCCGAGCGGAGCGGAGGGCTGTGGTCACTCTGGTGGCCCTGACCGTTCTTGTTATCCTTATTCCCAGAGTCTGTCATTTTTACTTCGTCCGGCCTCAGATCTCTTATCAGGATACTACATTGATCAGGGAGATACGTACAGCGCAAACAGACAGGGATGTAGAGTTAATCAGTGGCAAGATCGATTCCGGAAGTGTTCATGGTTCGCAGTTTTACTTTGATCCTAATACTATCGGAGTAGATGATTGGATCCGGCTGGGCTTATCAGAGAAGCAAGCATTAGTAATAGAGAAATACAAGTCCAAGGGTGGTAGATTCAGGATTCCTGATGACCTGCGGAAGATATATGTGCTGAGTGATGAAGAGAAGGATAGGCTTGTACCATATGTTCGGATAAGTAGCATAAGTGATCATACAGACAAGAAGAAGGCAGATAGGAATTTTACTATAGAAGTGAATTCAGCTGACTCAAGTGCATTTGAACAGTTATATGGTATCGGCCCGATACTCTCTGCCCGAATCATAAAGTTTAGAAAGATATTAGGTGGATTCTATAGTATTGATCAGGTAGGAGAGACGTATGGTATAGCTGATACTGTACTTCAGAGTATCAAGCCTCACCTGAGGGTTAATGCAACGTTGATCAGTAAGATAAATATCAATGAGGCAGACTATGAGACATTGCGGAAGCATCCATATATACATGCCAGGATAGCACATGCTATCATCGGATACCGGGATAAGAACGGAAGATTTGACAGCCTCGAGGAACTAAAGAAACTGAAACCTGTCAATGAGGAAGTCTTCAAAAAAATATCACCATATCTCCAAACCTCGTTATAGAGGAGTTTTATGTCAACTTTTGCGGGAATTTTTTTTAGCTGATTATAAATACTATTTTCAGACATTAATGCAAATTACAGAACTGGGAAACAATGCTTTTTAACTCCTATCAGTTTTTTATTTTTTTTCCAGTTGTCACTCTCCTTTATTTTTTGTTGCCTCATCGCTTCAGGTGGTTGCATTTATTGATTGCGAGTTGTATATTTTACATGGCATTCATTCCTATCTACATCTTTATCCTCTTCTTTACCATTATCATTGATTACATAGCCGGGATAATAATAGAAAGAGAATCCGGGCGAAAACGTAAGTTATTTCTAATTGCCAGTATCTGTGCCAACGTCGGAGTATTGGCGATCTTCAAATACTTTAATTTCTTTGCCGTCAATGTTAATGCTATAATCAGCGCGCTTTATATTACCAGCCATGCAGTTCCTTTGCTGAATATTATTCTGCCTATCGGCCTTTCATTCCATACCTTTCAGGCCATGAGTTATACGATAGAAGTCTATCGCGGCCATCAGAAAGCGGAAAGACATTTTGGGATATACTCACTTTATGTAATGTTTTACCCTCAGCTAGTAGCAGGACCGATCGAGAGACCGCAAAATCTGCTGCACCAATTTAAGGAGAAGCATGACTTCAGCAGTCAGAACTTACTCGACGGTCTCAGGCTGATGCTATGGGGTTTTTTAAAAAAACTTGTAATAGCGGATAGGCTAGCTATTTATGTGAATGTTGTGTACCATTCTCCTAAAGATTACCATTATCTGAACCTTATCATCGCCACATTATTTTTTACAATCCAGATTTATTGCGATTTCTCGGGTTATTCTGACATCGCGATTGGTGCTGCGAAAATCATGGGCTTTAATCTCATGACTAATTTCAATCATCCATATTTTTCAAAAAATATTCGGGAATTCTGGGAGAGATGGCATATATCTCTGTCTACATGGTTTAGGGATTATTTGTATATATCGATTGGGGGCAACAGAGTATCAATGGGTAGAGCATATTTAAATATAGCTGTTGTGTTTTTGGTAAGTGGACTTTGGCATGGTGCCAACTGGACTTTTATCATGTGGGGAGCCATGCACACAGTCTTTATCCTGACTTATATGCTCATTAAGCAGTTTACTAAATTTAAACTTCCAAACTCTTTTTTTTATAATTTATTGAGTGGCGTACTTACATTTTTGCTAGTTGCATTTGCTTGGATATTTTTCAGGGCAAATAACATACATGATGCATTTCTTATCATAAATCACATAGCCACATTTTATAGTAAGGTTCCTTACGAAATGACATTGCCAGATTTGATAACAAAGGTCGAGTTTGGGAGGTTGGCTATTTTGTTATCGATACTTATGCCTGTTTTTATGTTTATTTCTGAAAGTCAATTGTCAATTAATTTGACTAATCTGAATAGCAAACCTATTAAAGACATCGCATTCTGTATCTTTATACTTGTAATAATTGTGTTGTTTGGAATTTTCCAAAATAGCAGTTTCATATATTTTCAATTCTGATTTATGAGTCCAATCATCAAGATCTGCGCAGTGTTGTTTATCGCCGGTCTCTTAAGTTGGCTAATAGATACACCCTTGGTTAATACCCTATATAAGTATAAGTATATAGTCTCCGCAAGGAATGAAGAGATCTTTGAAGGTAAGAAAGACTATGATGTGTTATTCATAGGCTCATCCCGAACCTATAGAAGCGTTTATCCAAAGATCATTGATAGTATTTGCGGGACTAACTCCTATAACGCCGGCGTAGAGTCTGGAGGTATTGATGATTTTAAGTTAATGCTTGATGGGTATTTGCAAAACCATCCAGCGCCTAAAGTTCTGGTCCTGACATTAGACTTATTCTCTTTTGGTAAAGATTATGATGTTCATTTTTACCCACAGTATTATCCATACATAAACAATCAGGCTCTTAAGTCGGATCTAATTGAGTATGGACATAATATGAATGTGATTGAAAAATTCCCATTCTTAATGATCACTTATTTTGATGATTATCTTAAAGAGCGGGCCATACGGTTTTTGAGAGGACTTGATACCCTGAGCACCGGCCCCAGTGCTGATATTATAGTTTACAAAGGGTTTGAATCAAATTCCGATTTTCATATAAAGCAAAATGAGATAGTGAAGGTCAGGGAAAGAATGAGCATAACTAAAGAGAGTATCAGGACCCTTAATGAAATGCTAGAGGAATGCAATAGACACAAGATCAAAGTTGTTTTTACGTATGCTCCGGAATATAATCATAGTCTCCAAAGGGCAAGCACCAATATTGACAGTGTATTTGGGCTTATTGCTAATACTGCTAAAAAGAACAATATCCGATATATAAGAGATGATAGTTTGGAGATATGCAAAGATCCAATGTTGTTTTTTAATAATACACATTTGAATAAGCAAGGCGCTATTGTTTATTCATTAATTTTGGCGAAGGAACTCAATTCTATTTTATTACCAGGTAAAGGAGGTGGTGAGTAATTTAATTCTGAGAGTGATCGATACCTACACTTTTTAATCTTGATTGGATCTCTTTTCTGGCAATGAATATCCTGCTTTTTACCGTACCAAGTGGTAGTGATAATTGTTCCGCTATTTCCTGATATTTAAATCCCTTATAATAGAGCATGAATGGTTCTGTGAAGTCAACACTTACGTCATTAATGGCAGTAGCTATAGCCTCACTAAGAAAAACCCGTTCACCGTCGTTGCTCATTGTTTTCTTTGTGCTGTTTAGAAGGAATTGATTTTCGGAAGTATCGATCACGGTATTTCGTTTTTGGTTTTTGCGATAGTTATTGATAAAAATATTTTTCATAATAGTGAACAGCCAGGCTTTGATGTTGGTGCCTTCCATGAATTTATCTTTGTTGGCCAGTGCCCGATAGAACGTGTCTTGTATCAGGTCTTCGCATTCCTCCTTGTTCTTGACCAGATTATATGCAAAGGGCCTCAATATCTGATCATATCTATATAGTTCAGTCGAAAAATCCAGTGTTGTCATCGTGATACTTTTAATTTATATAAAATGCTAACTTATTTTGTTTTTAGTTTTATCATGATTGATACACAAAAATAAGAATTGATTCAGTAAAAGCAAATTATGTTTAAGTAATTATTTAAAACAGTAAACAAAATAATTTACTAAAATGATTTTTTTAGGTATTACATTGACAGCTAGCATTTTGTGTTTTTAACTTATAGATTTCATGCTAGCTTTGAAATACATAAAAACATTACCTAATCTTGTCTTAAAATAAGTTTAACATGGCAAAGAAGAGTACCAAGAAAACACCATCATTATTGACGAAGGAAGATCTATTGTTTTTTGAATCATATATTAATAACCCATCACCTACTGGCTTCGAAGCAGAAGGTCAAAAGCTATGGTTGAATTATATCAAGCCCGCTATAGATGAATATCATGTGGATAACTACGGCACAGTCTATGGTGTCGTGAATCCTCAGGCGCCATTTAAAGTTGTCATAGAAGCCCATGCAGACGAGATCAGCTGGTTCGTGAGCTATATCACCTCGGATGGACTGATATATGTCAAAAGAAATGGTGGTTCTGACCATATCATCGCTCCTTCAAAACGGGTTTTCATACATGTCAAAGGAAAAAAAGTGCCTGCTGTCTTCGGTTGGCCTGCTATACATACCCGCAAGCCAGGTAATGAAAAAACACCCGCAGTCGAAAATATCTTTCTGGATTGCGGCTGTACCAGCAAAGCAGAAGTTGAGAAGCTAGGTGTCCATGTCGGCTGCGTCATCACCTATCAGGATGAATTCTTCGTACTCAATGACCGCTACTATGGTGGCAGGGCCCTTGACAATCGTGCCGGCGGCTTTATGATAGCCAAAGTAGCCAGGATGCTCAAAGACAATAAAAAGAAACTCCCTTTTGGCCTATATATAGTCAACTCTGTGCAGGAAGAGGTCGGCCTCCGGGGTGCAGAGATGGTGGTTCAGACCATCAAGCCCAACTGCGCCATCATTACTGATGTGGCGCATGATACCACCACACCTATGATCGACAAAATAGCTGAAGGTGAGTTCAAGTGTGGTGGCGGCCCGATCCTGACCATTGGCCCTGCCGTTCACAATAACCTTCTTGCAGTGATCCGTACTACTGCAGAAAAAAATAAGATCCCATATCAGATGGATGCAGCTTCTCGCAGTACCGGCACAGACACTGATGCTTTCGCTTATGCCAATGGCGGTATACCATCTGCTCTTATTTCGCTGCCACTGCGGTATATGCATACGACAGTAGAGATGGTACACAAAGATGATCTCGAAAACGTTGTAAAGCTCATTTACAATTCTCTGCTGGCACTCAATCCCAAAATGAATTTCAAGTATCTCTGATAGTTTATTTTATTTGATGAAATAAATTGCCGGAAACCCGGGTCAGTCATTGATTAGTTGGCTTTTGTGGACAGAGGTGTGAATTTCTTTTTCTATGGGCATTCTTTTTTCTGTTTTATTCTATATATTAGAGGTAAATACAACAATAATATCTATGCTAATGTTGTCAAAATATCAAATTGCTCTGGCTGAGGGTGACGGGTCTGCCGACTCTCAAATGATCTGGTCACTTGTTCTGATCGCTATTGTCGTCCTGCTGATGGTCTTTGGCAGGCGGATACTTTTACTCGTAAAAGGCAAAAGCGCGGACGAAGATCTGGATGAAGATGAGTTTGTGGTAGAAGAAGAGGAAGATTCAAAAGGTTAGTAATAGCTCACAGTGATCATTTCCCCTTATCAGCTCCGACAAAGCATCCCAGGATAAATTCTATTTATCTTGAAGGATTTCTTTTGCTCAGCATCTGACTGTAAATAATTATTTCTTTTCAGGAATACTATCACTCTTTTCCTCAGTAGGTTTACCTTCTATGGGTATATAATCCGGCTCTACGGATTCTATTTTTTGTTTCGAGCCTATGATCCGGAATGTGGTCCGGCGGTTTTTCTGATGTTCTTCTTCTGAACAGTCCACTCCATTGCTGCACCTGTTTACAAGTCTTGTTTCGCCATAGCCTACTGCTACAAGACGCTCTGGTGCTATTCCCTTGCCGATCAGGTAGTCTACGACTGACTGCGCACGTGCCTGAGACAGTTTGAGGTTGTAAGCATCGCTGCCACGTGAGTCAGTGTGTGAACCGATCTCTATGGTCAGGTCCTTATTGTCTTTAAAGAATACCAATATCGAATCTAGCACCGCTTCTGATTCAGGCCTCAGTGTAGCCTTGTCATAATCATAATAGATGTTTGGTAT
>Ga0182030_10009375_pt1 | contig 20028 bp, 18 predicted proteins | sample 812S3MmetaG_FD_121299 | JGI IMG/M metagenome (GOLD analysis project Ga0182030, IMG submission 121299) | Permafrost microbial communities from Stordalen Mire, Sweden - 812S3M metaG (Illumina Assembly) | ecosystem: Environmental > Terrestrial > Soil > Wetlands > Permafrost | place: Sweden... | reverse complement strand
GCGGTCGAATTGGCAGCCCACGCTACCGCGCGCGACGTTCGCGTCTCCGTAGGCCACTCCAACGCCACCGCCGCTGAAACCCGCGCCGTCCTTGCCGCCGGCGCAGTAAGCGCCACGCATACCTTCAACGCCATGCGCCCGCTAGACCACCGCGAGCCGGGTATTCTGGGCGTCGTGCTCACCACCGACTCGCTGTTTGCCGAGCTGATCTGCGACGGCATCCACACCGCTCCCGAACTGGTAAAGCTGTGGTGGAAGGCCAAAGGACCGGAGCGGGCGATTCTAGTCACCGACGCGATGAGCGCCGCCGGCATGCCCGATGGCGAGTACCAGCTTGGCGGCTTTGCCGTCCAGGTGGCCAACGGCATGGCCACGCTAGGCGGCGTTCTCGCCGGCAGCGTGCTAACCCTCGACCGCGCCCTGGCCAATTTTCTCCAGTTTACCGGCGCTCCGCTCGAACAGGCGCTGCGTCTGCTAACGGCCAACCCGGCAGCCATGACCGGCCTCGGCAATCAAGCCGGCAAGCTAGCCGTTGGCCAACCCGCCAATCTCGTCGCGGTAGACGTGACAGGCCTGCTAGTCGCTTCGCTAGTGAATGGGAAGGTTATTCGCTTGCCAGCCTGAGGGCGCCCAATCTTGCGTTCCTCTTTTGTTTGGCATATACTTATGTATATACCACGTCGTCGGAGGGTCCACATGCAGCGTACAGCAAAGATATTCATGAACAACCGGAGCCAGGCGGTGAGACTGCCAAAGGAATTCCAATTCCATACCACCGAGGTCTTCATTCGCAGACAGGGCGACGAAGTGATTCTCTCCGCGAGGCCCAAAGACTGGTCCGCGTATCTTACAGCCGGCCCCGTAGCCTCCGAGGAATTCATGAATGGAGTTGAGGATTTGCCGGTACAGGAGCGCTCGTTCTGATGCTGCTGTACATGCTCGACACGGATATTTCTTCCTACATCATGAAGCGTTCCGACGCTGCCGTGTTGCGAAGGCTTCAGGCGGTCGCGCTCAGCGATGTGTGCATCTCCTCAATCGCAAAATCCGAATTGCTGTATGGCGTGGAGGTGTCCCCGCGCCAGGAGAAGGACCAGGTGGCAGCGGATGCATTTTTGCGCTATGTCGAGGTTTTGGAATATCCCAGCGAGGCGGCCGTGGACTACGCCCAGATTCGCGCCGATCTTAAGGTGCGGGGAAAAATGATTGGAGCCAACGATCTGCTGATCGCGGCCCATGCGCGGACTCTGGGACTGATCCTGGTAACGAATAACACGCGGGAGTTTGGGAGGGTGCAAGGGCTGAAGATGGAAAACTGGTGCGGATAGGGGAGTAACCCAATAATAGAGGGTGCACACCTGACGCAGTTTCATCGCGCAAGATGTGGGAAACCACCGAACTTCACCGACACGCGCCTATTCTTCCGCCAGCCGCCGCGCCCGCCACAACGCGCCTTCCAGCGAAACAACCGCCTCCGTCGCCACCGGCATCTCCGGCGCTCCAGCCTTGAGACCGGCGAAAAAAGCCTGCTTCACCAACGGCGTCTTCTCAATCACGCTTCCCGTCCACGCAACGGGAACCTCGCCGGCAATGTTGTGCCTGCGCTTCAGCTTCGAGCGCACCAGCAGAACAAACTCCACCAGGTCGGCCGCCGCCTGTTTCACCACTTCCACGGCAACCGGATCACCGGCCTCAGCCAGTTCTACAATCGCCGGCGCCAGCGCAGCAAAATCAGGCCCCGGAGTGCTGTCGCCCATATTCACCAGCGCCTCCAGCGTGGCCGTGCCCCATATCTCGCCCACCTTTTCAAGGATCTTCGAAGGCTGCTCGCGGTCGAAAGCATGCAGCGCCCTCCGCACGCTGTTCACCCCAATCCAGTAGCCGGAACCCTCGTCGCCCAGGCGCGAACTGTAGCCGCCCGCGCACTCCCGGCTGCCGTCCGCTGCCCGTCCAATAGTATTGGACCCGGTTCCGGCAATCTGCAGAATCCCCGCTCCACCCTGAAACGCCGCGTCCAGCGCGATCACTTCGTCGCCCACCACCTCAGAGCGCTCAGCGTTAAAGTCATTCAGAACCGCGGTAATCCACTCCACAATCCCAGGCAGGCTGGCGCTGGCCACTCCCACTGACGCAGCGCGGACCCCTTTTAAGCCGGCCTGCGCGTACACATCCTTCAGCACCGAGCGCAGGTTCTCTTCCGCAGCCTCCGCGCCCACCCTCAGCCGCTTGATCGAACCGCTTTCCGCATAAGCCAAAACCTGGCCGCCGGCCTCAATCGAAGCGCGCGTGTGTGTCCCGCCGCCATCCACTCCCAGAATTACGTTCATCTGAAAAATCCCCCGCACCAGCTTAACGTAGCGGGCCGAGACCGCGCGCCTCCGCCGGTAGCCGTACACTGGTTCCGTATGAAAATTACCCGCCGAGAGCATCTGCGCGCATTAGGCGCAGCCGGTCTGTTTGCAATGGCCCCCCGTTGGGCCAACAGCCAACCCTCTTATACCGCGGCTATCCCGAGTCTTCGCGCGGCTGCAGCCAAAGCTGGCCTGGTCTACGGATCGGACAGCGACAATCAGTTTGCCAAGGAGCCGGACGCCTATTGGAAGCTTTTTTCCTCCCAGTGCGCTCTCTACGCCGCCGAGACTTCCTGGGGCAGCATCGCTCCCAGTCCCACCGAAGAGAACGACAAACGCGACCCCAATATCGCCGTTGCACTCGCAGGCGGCCTCGAGCTGACCGGAGCACACCTGCTGTGGTACCTCTATACTCCGGCATGGCTTGAGTCCATGCCCAGAACCCAGGCGCAACAAGCGGCCGCGGCGCATATCCAGCGGCTGGCCGGGCTTTATCGCGGAAGCGTCTTCTCGTGGAATGTCGTCAATGAAGCCATCGACCCTCGCGAACATGCGGAGGACGGCCTCCGCGTCAACAGCCGGCTGCTTCGTGCGCTCGGTCCCGATTACTTCGAAGCAGCCTTTCGCGAGGCGCGCGCAGCCGACCCTGGAGCGTTGCTCATTTACAACGACTATGACATGGAGCTCGATACACCGGATCAGGAAGCTCGCCGCACCGCGCTCTTCCACCTTCTCGACCGCCTGCAGAAGCAGCAAATTCCCATCGATGGCGTAGGCCTGCAATCGCATCTCAAGCTGGCGCGCTTTTCCGACTTCAAAGAGAGCAAATACCGCAGCCTCCTCCACGAGTTGTCGCAGCGCGGCCTGAAAGTCGTAATCACCGAACTCGATGTGGACGATCGCGGCGCGCCGCCGGCTGTCGAAGATCGCGACCGCGCCGTGGCAGATGTCTATGCGCGCTTCCTGGCTGCCGCGCTCGACTCACCGGCCGTGGTTGCGCTGGTTACATGGGGTCTCTGCGACCCCTATAGCTGGTTAAACCACAACGTCTATTTTCCGCAGTTTAAGCGCCCCGATGGCCTGCCGCAGCGCCCGTTGATGTTCGACGCGGAGTTCCACCCCAAGCCGGCATTCGATGCTGTTCTGCACGCACTGCTGCAGGCGCCCAAACGTGGAGCCTCAAAGAGCTGACCGCCTTGACACTCAGCCGTAAAGTGGCCCATGCTTGCTGCGCTTGAGTTACCAACACGCTCGCGTCACCGGCAAACAGGAGACAAGCAAAATGGCTGAGAATGACAGAAGTTTTATGAATCGCCGCGATCTCACGCTGGGCGCAATGGCCGGCGGGGCTTCCCTTCTATTCAGCGCCGCAGCCCTGGCCCAGCAGGACGCGCCTGCAAACCGGAACTTTGTCGATGTCACCAAAGTTGACGCGATCGGCGATGGCAAAACCGACTCGACCGCTGCCCTTCAACACGCCATCGATGCCGCCGCGGAAGCCAGCGGCGCTGTGTTTGTGCCTCCGGGAGTGTATCTCACCCATGAGCTTCATATGCGGCCGGGCATAGCGCTGGTCGGCATTCCGTCATGGAACTACGGCGGCCCGGGCGGAAGCACTCTGCGCCTGGCCAGCGCCGATTCCAGTTGCCTGCTCAACCTCACCGATGGACGCGGCTCCACAGTCGACGGCCTCGCGCTCGATGGCCGCGGCCTGGGCAAGAACATCCATGGAATCTTCGTCGACAGAACGGAGTATGCAAAGCACGAAGACGGCTTTCGCATAGAGAACTGCCAGGTGGCACGCTTCAGCGGAGACGCCGCCAGCCTGATGAAAGTCTGGTGCTTCAGTGTCCGCCACTCCATGTTTGCCTATTGCCAGGGCGATGGCCTCAACCTGCGCGGCTGGGATGGCTTTCTGCTGGATAACTGGTTCTCGGGAAACAGGCGCGCGGGCTTTGCGGCACGTTATGAAAATGCCTCCATCACCTTTACCGGCAATCGCATCGAATGGAATGGCGAAGAGAACATGCTGGTAGCGGGCGGCGACGGCTATCAGATCACCGGCAACTTCTTCGATCGCGCCGGAACCTGCGCCCTGGCCCTGCGCAGAAACAATGCAACCTGCACGCAATTCGCCATCACCGGAAATTTCTTCAAGCGCAGCGGCAAAAATTCCGATCTTGAAACCCATGATTCCGCACAACTGTTTTTCGACGGAGCCAGCGGCGTCACCTGCGTGGGAAACAATATCCAGGCAGGCCGCGACGACGGCAACGCGGGCAAGTTCAGCCCATCGTACGGCATCGTCTACAAGGGCCTCCGTGACTGCGTGATCGGCAACAACGTTCTTCACTCCGGCGCTTTGAAGCAACTGCTGCTTGACCTCGGCGAGCATGGAGACGGCGTAGTTGTAAAAGACAACCCCGGCAGCCTCTTCGACGACAAGCGCTAGCATTGGCGCGGAATTCAGTTCAGCGGCCAGAGGAGATTTGCGACCCTGTGAGCGATTCTGCACAGCACATCCAATGCGAGCAGGCGGAGTCTACACACGGGCGTCAAGTTGCGGAAGTAACGCGATCTCCACCACTAGAACCGCCGCGTCGCGGCCGTTTCGCCGACGAAAAAGGAAGATCATGAAAACCACAAAGTTGTTGGTTGCCATGCTGTCGGTGCTTGCCGCCGGCGCAATGGCGGGCTGCTGGAGCGCCTCTCAAAAGTCGCCGGATGTTGCGGAAGGCATCCGTAAGTCGCTGTTTCAGGCGGGCCTCAAAGATGTCTCCGTTAGCCAGGATCGCGATAAAGGAATCGTGACGCTCGGCGGCCAAGTTGTCAACGACTCCGAGAAAGCGCAGGCCGAATCCCTGGCCAAGTCCATGGCGGGAACCCAGGTCGTCGCAGACCAGATTTCTGTCATCCCGGCGGGCAACGGAAAAGATGCAAGGGCCGTGAATGACGATCTGGACAAGGGCATCGAGAGGAATCTCGACGCTGCGCTCATTCAGAACCGAATGCACACCAGCGTGAAGTACGCAGTCAAAAGCGCGGTTGTCACACTCACTGGCGAAGTGGATTCCGAGCAGACGCGCGCAAACGCCGAGAAGGTGGCAACGCTGGTACCGAATGTAGTGCAGGTCGTGAACGACTTGCAGATGGCCAGGAATCAGAAAGCAACTTCATCCCAGTAGGTCTTCTGACCAGCAAGAGATACATCTACTGCAAATAGGAGCGCCGTTCTCCAGTCGGCAGCGCCGTCTAGATAATAGCGCCGGCCTCCTGGCCGGGGTCCCCGGCGACAGGTCTTCGTCGCTGGGGTGGTGGCCGGCTGTTCTGGCGGCGTCCTCGCCGCCAGCCGGCACCACTTCCGTGCGCACCTCCTGCAATTCATGATGCATCCCCTCGATCCCCAATTTCGTCCCGCCTGAGACGCACCACTTCCCGCTCCAACCCGCCAATTCGCAGAGACGGGGGGATTGGTGATATCGTGAGATTCATCTCGAATCGACAACATCGGGATGGCGCCTTCACCCGCAGCCAGCCAGCTTCAAAACGCTTCCTTTTCCGGTTCAATTGAACCGAATGTACTATTGGCATTCTTTCCAATGAGGCCTGGCACACGTGTCGATGCGCGAATTTACTTAAAAGGAATCGGGGGTAAGCGAATGAGCGAGTCGAACGACGCAATGGATGCCAGTTTGGTTCTCACCCTGGAAGAGATTACGAACCTCGCCCAGGAGGGCGGCAAGCCCGCGGAAACGCTGATGAACGTGGTGGCATTGATCGCCAAGCGGTTCCGCACCGATGTCTGCTCAGCCTACCTGCTTGAGCCGGACAGATCGAACCTGGTGTTGGCGGCTACGCTCGGTCTGCACCCGCGCTCCATCGGCACTCTGCGAATGCCCATCAACGAAGGACTGGCCGGCCTGGTGGCCGAGCTTGTGCTCCCCGTCGCCGTCGACGACGTCAAGACTCATCCGCGTTACAAATATTTCAAGGACTCGGGAGAAGAAGAATATAACTCCTTTCTTGGCGTGCCGCTTATCGACCGGGGCATTTTGCAGGGAGTTCTGATTGTTCAAACCAAAGATCGGCGTACCTTCCGGGAAAGTGAAATCCGAATGCTGGTTGAGGCGGCAAACCAGGTTGCTCCGGTGGTCAGCGAGGCTCGAACATTGGATCGCTTCATTGGGCCCGCGCAGGAGCGGCTCTGGTCGCTGGCTCGAAATCTTTGGTGGTGTTGGGACCACGATTGCACCAGCCTGTTTCGCGATCTGAATCCCACGCGCTGGCGCCAGCTCAATCAGAATCCCATTTCCATGCTGAGCGAGATTCCTTTGGGCGAGCTCGAGCGAAGGGCAACCGAACTCGCCCTTCATAGCCGCATCAATTATGTCTACCGCCGCCAGCAGGAGTATCTCAATGCCGACCACACCTGGGGTGCCGGTCACGCCGGCGTGCTGCGGCCCCGGCCCGTCGCCTATTTCTCTGCCGAGTTCGGCCTTCACGAGTCCGTGCCCATCTATTCCGGCGGCCTCGGTGTGCTGGCGGGCGACCACATCAAAAGCGCTTCCGACCTCGATATTCCGCTCGTCGGCATCGGCTTGTTTTATGGCCAGGGATACTTTCTCCAGCGCCTCAATCAGAGCGGATGGCAGTGCGAAGAGTATCTGCAGACAGATGTGAACCAACTGCCCATGCAGCCAGCCATCGGACAAAACGGCGAGCCCGTCGTCGTTGAGATTCAAACTCGGGGCAGCGCCATTCGAGCCAAGGTGTGGCGGCTCAAGGTAGGCCGTTGCGACCTGCTGCTGCTGGATTCAAACGTGGCGGGAAATGCGCCGGAAGATCTGGAAACCACATCGCGGCTTTACGGTGGAGACGCGCGAACGCGCATTCGCCAGGAGTTGCTGCTCGGCGTGGGAGGCTTTCGCGCGCTCAAGGCTATGGGGATATCTCCCGGTGTGCTTCACCTCAACGAAGGCCACAGCGGATTCGCGGTGTTCGAGGCGATTCGCAACCGCATGCAGGAAGAAGGAATCGACTTCAACCAGGCCGCAAGCCAAATTCCGCGTGAGGTGCTCTTTACCACCCACACCCCTGTACCGGCCGGGCACGACCGATTCCACCAGGATCTGATTGAGGAGCACCTGGGACCCCTGCGCGATCAACTGGGAATCTCGCACGATAACCTCATGGGCTTTGGCCGCGAGTACCCAACCGACCATGGAGAACAATTCTGCATGACGGTTCTGGGGCTCAAGCTTTCGCGTCGCGTCAACGCGGTGTCTTCGCTGCATGGCGAGGTATCCAGGGCCATGTGGAAGTGTCTTTATCCCGGCAAGCCCGAGGACGCCGTGCCCATCGGCCACATCACAAATGGCGTACACGTGCCGTCGTGGCTGGCGCCGCAAATGTGCAGGCTCTACGATCGCCATCTGGGAGTCGGATGGCAAAACCACAGCGGTACCGCAAAGACCTGGGAGGCGATTGAAACTGTGGACGATGGCGAGCTTTGGGAGACGCACCTGAGCTTGAAATCGCAGATGCTCGAATTTGTGCGGCGGCGGGCGCGCGAGCAGGCGGAGCGGCGGAGCGAGCCGCAGGAAACGCTCAACAAGCTGGGCAAGGTGTTGTCGCCGGATGCGCTTACCATCGGCTTCGCACGGCGATTCGCCACTTACAAGCGCGCGAATCTGGTTCTGGCGGATATCCAGAGACTCGCTGCCATGGTCAACGATCCCAAGCGGCCGGTGCAATTCGTCTTTGCCGGCAAGGCTCACCCGCACGACGAACCCGGCAAAAGGGTTCTGCAGCAGATTGCTGAAATGATGCGAAATCCCAAATTCGCCGACAAGTTCGTCTTCGTCGAAGACTACGACATCAATGTTGGCCGGCACCTGGTGCAAGGCGTGGACGTGTGGCTCAACAATCCGCGCCGGCCCCTCGAAGCCTCAGGAACCAGCGGACAAAAAGTCGTCCTCAATGGAGGGCTGAACCTTTCGGTCCTCGACGGCTGGTGGGCCGAAGCATACGACGGACTGAACGGCTTCGCCATCGGCGGGGGCAGAACGCATTCGAACTTCGATGTCCACGACAGCCGCGACGGCGAAGACCTTTATCGCGTGCTTCGCGACGAGTTGATCCCGCTCTTCTATAGCCGGGACTGGGATGGCCTGCCGAGAGGATGGATCCGTCGCATGAAGCGGACCATTCGCACACTCGGCTGGCGATTCAATGCCGATCGCATGGTGATGGATTACACACTGAAGGGTTACATTCCGGCAGCCGGCGGCACGTCCAGCGAGATCAAATTGCTAAGCTAATAGCCTGTGGTGAATGTCGGTGTTGAAAGGGCACGGCTTCAGCCGTGCCGATAATGTCAACAGAATCTCTGGGGCTTTAGTGTCTGCGGATGCTTTTTCGGCAATCCGGACTTTCACAACAGGCTGCAATGGCTCTAACCGGCGAAGGATATATTCTGTCGCGGATAGTAGCCAGCGATTCAACATCGGCACCCTATCGTGCGGGCACCGCGCCCGATGTGGTATACGTTTCGGCATGATCAGGCACAGGGTTTTCTTCGCCGCTATTCTCTTCGCTCTCGTATTCGCCTTCTCGGCTTATGCCGTTTTGAACGCACAGACCCCCGCTCCGACCCCGCCGCTGGGCTGGAACAGTTGGGACGCCTACGGGCTTACCATCGATGAGGCCGACTTCCGCGCCAACGTCAAGGTGCTTGCCGGTATTGAGCAGTACGGCTGGAAGTACGCGGTCATCGACGAGGGGTGGTACATGGCAAATCCCTTCGGCGCGAATCTGTTGGAGCGGAAATACCTGTGGGACGGGAATGGGATTCTCATTCCGGTTGTGTCCAGGTTTCCCTCTTCGGCGGGTGGGGTGGGTTTCAAGCCGCTGGCAGATTGGGTTCATTCGCAGGGCCTCAAGTTCGGGATTCATATTGTGCGTGGGATTCCTCGCCAGGTGGTCAAGGAGAATCTGCCCATCGCCGGTTCGGCGTTTCACGCGGTAGACGCAGCCGATACCTCGTCCCCCTGTCCCTGGGACGACGGCAATTGGGGAGTGAGCGACACTCCAGCCGGTCAGGCTTACTACGATTCCATGGTGATGAAATATGCCGCCTGGGGGTTGGACTACATAAAGGTCGACTGCATCAGCGACCGTCCGTACCGGCCGACGGAAATTCGCCAGCTCGCCGAGGCCATCCGGAAGACGGGGCGCCCGATCGTACTCAGCCTATCGCCCGGCCCCACCCACCTTGAGCATGGCGCCGAGGTGGCCGAATATGCGCAGATGTGGCGAATTGCCGACGACCATTGGGACTCCTGGACCTTCACCCGAAAGCCGGCAGACGGCGAGTTTCCGTTTGGCCTGCGGGACGAGTTCGACCGGCTGGCCAAGTGGGTGCCCTATGTGCGGCCCGGCAACTGGCCGGACGCCGACATGCTGCCGATCGGGTCGCTGACGCCACATCCGGGATGGGGAGAGCCGCGTCAGTCCCGCGAAACACCTGATGAGGAGCGAACGGAGTTTACGCTGTGGGCAATTGCCCGTTCGCCGCTGATTCTCGGCGCTAACTTGACAAAGCTCGATGAGTTTACCCGGCGGCTGATAACCAACCAGTCGATCCTTTTCATGAACCAGAATGTAACTTACAGTCATCCGGTGGATCCCGCGAGTTTGGGCGCGGGTTATGAAAATGCAAGGGTGTGGCGCGCAACCATCGACGCTCCGGGAGCAAGAAATTATGCTGAGTTTTTTGCATTCTTCAATCTCGACGATAAGCCAGTTACTCTCCACGCCACCTGGAAACAGCTTGGCCTCGATGGTGGAAAGCATCAGGCCGAAGACCTCTGGAGCGATATCACAGCGAAGGAATCGAAAGAGATCAGTGTGACTCTGCCCGCACATGGCAGCGCGGTCTACAAGGTGAAATAGAGTGGTTGCGCGACGGGTGCATAACTAAAGCAAAGTCCGCAACAGCGAATTTCACGAGCCTGCCATGAGAAACTAGACTGTACGGCGGTTAAGCCCCATTCAGGGCCTTGGCCGGCAGGAATCGAAGATGCCCCTACTGCGCTCGGCTTTTATTGCGCTGTCAAAAAATCGCTCCGTGCGCGGTTGGTGCGAACACTCCCGAATTGGCCGGCGCCTGAGTTCCCGCTTCGTAGCCGGCACGCAGATTGGCGACGCCCTGCTCGCCACCCAATCTGTGAACAATCAAGGCATGAGCGTAACGCTCGATTCGCTCGGCGAGGATGTTACCTCAGAGCTTGAAGCGCGCGAAGCCGCGGAGACCTACCATCAGGTTCTGGACTGCGTCGCCGCGCAGACGCTCAACGCAAACATCAGCGTCAAGCTCACCCAGATGGGCCTTAAATTGTCACCCGAGCTTGCCTACAACATAACCGAGGGCCTCGCCCGGCATGCGAAGCAGAAGGGCAGCTTCCTTCGCATCGATATGGAAGATTCGTCGCTGACCCAAGTGACGCTGGATATCGTGCGGCGTGTTCATGCGCTGCCGGAATTGCGCGGATCGATTGGAGTCGTAATTCAAGCTTATCTTTACCGCTCCCAAGGCGACATCGAACAACTGCTCGCCGAAGGCATCCGGGTGCGGTTATGCAAGGGAGCGTACAAGGAGCCTGCCGAGGTTGCTTTCCCTCGCAAGCACGATGTGGACGCGAACTTCATCCGGCTTGGCAAAATGCTGCTCGACAGTCCCGTTTATCACGGCCTTGCCACCCACGATGAGGCCATGATCGCCGCGGCCAAAGCATACGCAACCGAACATAACATCGATCCCAGCCGGTTCGAGTTCCAAATGCTTTATGGGATTCGGCGTGACCTGCAGCGGCAACTCGTGAATGAGGGATATAACATCCGCGTCTACGTTCCGTTCGGCAGTCGGTGGTATGCCTACTTCATGCGCCGCCTCGCCGAGCGGCCCGCGAACGTGTTATTCCTGGCTAAAAACCTGTTTCGCTCTTAGCGATCGCGACCAAACAGGTCCATCGGTCTCGCGAAAATTTCATCAACCAGGAAAATGGTCTAATCGGCGCTCGACTCCCGCGTTGAAGCGGTCCTGGGTTTATGTTGCTGACGAATCAGTGTTGGAATTCTGCACAGTGGACATTCCCAGGGATAGTAACCGAAGAAAGTGTATATCCTCTTCTGCAGAAGGCCTTGTCGAGAAAGTCTTCGCAGACTGCATTTACAGTATGGACAAGACGTCTTTGATTTCTCTTCGACATCCCCCAATGAAATTTCCGGCACTGACGCCCCCTTAACTTGCCTCCCCCGGCAACCAAAACAGGCTGAAAATTCCGCGCGTTGGGGGCCCACCCCAAATGCGATGCTCTGGCCCCGACCATTAAGAAAACTCAACTAAGGGTTTCAACCTGCAACAAGTCATCCTATATCGACTTATCGGATTCTAACTCAGTATGAGACTAACCCAGGCAGAGATTCTGCACGTTGGTAGCTTATTGAACAGCATGTAAGTCTGACACCCCGAATCATAACACCTTTGCTGTGCGCGAACCTCTCAGCCTTTCCAATCCCTGCTTCGCCAGCTGCGCAACCGCCCTGGCAAGGGTGGCAGAAGCATTCAACGACTCGGGACGCTCCAATCGGATACCGAGTTTAAGGGCAATTCCATGAAAGAGAATGTCAACGTCGAAAAGAATTTCAACGTGGTCACAAAGAAACCCAATCGGCTGCAGGATGACGGTCTTTTCGCCCTCGCTTGCCATCGATTCCAGGGTCTCCTCCACGCTGGGCCCTATCCACGGTCCGCCGCCGGCACCCTGACTCTGGAAGGCAAACCTCCAGCGCGGAATCTCCGGCACCCGCTCGGCCACCAGTTCGGCAGTATGCCGTGCTTCCTGTGCATAGGGGTCCACGCCCTCGCCGGGCCATAGCCGCGGCTGCCCCGCGGCGCTATCGCCGGTTGGCGGCTGTACGGTGCGGGTAGGCACACTGTGAGCAGTGAACAGGACCGGAACCGGCGCGCCCACCTCCGCCCCGAGTTTGGTCAAAAGCGGACGGAGTCGCTCGGCAAAAGCTTCAGCCAGCAGCGGATGCCGCGCCCAGCCTTCCGTAAAATCGATGCGCAGCCCCGCGGCTTCCGCCTCAACCGCCCGCCGGTAAAGACCCACGCTGGTGCGCGAGTTTTGCGGCGCCATGCATATCACCGCGGCCTCTTCAATGCCGTCGGCGCGCATCTGCCGCACCACGCCGGGAATGTAAGGAAGCCAATTCCTCATCCCCACGTAGACAGGCACCGGGTGGCCCGCAGCAGCAAGTTCAGCCTCCACTATCCGAGCCTGCTCAAACGTGATTTCCGTCAGAGGGCTGCGGCCGATCTGTGCGTAGCGATGCTGAATCTCCTCCACCACATGCTCCGGGATCGGTCGTCCGCTGACCACGTTGCGCAGGTAGGCGGGAATCTGGTCGATGGTCTCCGGGGTTCCGTGGGCAAGGAGAAGAACGGCCTGCTTAGCCATTCGCAGCCTCCAGCCGGAACTCCTTCACCATCCGGACCACCGCCTGGACGCTTTCAACTGGAGTAGTGGGAACGATGCCGTGGCCAAGGTTGAAGATGTGCCCGGGACGGCCCTTGGCGGCGCGCAGAATCTCCTTCACGCGGAGTTCGAGCACTTCGATCGGCGCAAACAGCGTTATCGGGTCCAGATTTCCCTGCACCGCGTGCCCGTAACCCACCGCGCGCCACCCCTCATCGAGCGGTTCACGCCAATCAAGCCCGATGACGTCGGCGCCGGTAGCTGCCATCTCCGTAAGCAGGCCGCCGGTCTCAACGCCAAAATAGATAACCGGAACCCCCATTTGCTGCACCGCGCGCACCAGCCTCTTTGACGCGTCGAAGGCGTACTCGCGGTAGTCGGCCAGCCCAAGCGACCCAACCCAGCTGTCGAAGATCTGGATGACGTCCGCGCCGGCCTGCACCTGCAGCCGGCAATATTGCTCCAGGACCTTGATGATCTTGTCCAGCAGCAGGCGCCACGACAAGGGGTCGCGATACATCATCTGCTTGGTGTGGATGTAGTTTTTTGACCCGCCGCCTTCGATCATGTAGCTGGCCAGCGTATACGGCGCGCCACAGAATCCGATAATTCCCAACCGATCGCGGAAGTGGGTGGCAACTTTCTGGATGGCGCGGGCTACATAAGCCAGGTCGTCGGCCCGGTCCGTGCGCAGAGCCTTCACATCTTCGGCAGTGCGCACCGGCTGGTGTACGACCGGGCCCTCGCCGGCCTGAAATTCGAAGGGCAGGCCCATTGGCTCCAACGGCAACAGCAGGTCCGCAAAGATAATCGCGGCGTCTACACCCAGCTTTTCCGCCGCGGTAATCGTCACTTCGGCGGCCAGTTCCGGTTGCTTGCAGATTTCAACCAGGGTGTGGTGCTTGCGCACATCGCGGTATTCCTGCATGTAGCGCCCGGCCTGGCGGAGAAACCAAACCGGAGTGCGGTCGACGGGACGTCGCAGACAAGCGCGGAGAAAGCGGCTGCCGTCGAGAATGGTGTCGGGGGCGGCACCGGGGTCGTTAGTCAGTTCCATATCCTATCGATTTTAACGGGCACAGGCAGGTCTGCCGAGTGAATTACCCCCAGACAAAAATCGGCCCCCGCCTTTGACGGGGGCCAAGTTGCCTTGGTTCTCTCGTTGTTCGAGAGCTTTTTTGGCGGCCTACGGCGGGGTAGCCGTGGGCGCGGAAAAGTGCCTCGGGGGAGGGGCTACGGTCTTACGGCCGCTCCGCACCAGTCGAGGAAGCCACACCTTGGGGTTGTGGGACTGCCTGGGCCGCCAAACTGTTTTCCATCAACCGCACGTTCACGCTGCTGATCCGTATGGGCTTACTGTCCACATCGGCCTGCCCATGGGCGTTGCCAAGGGCCACCGCGTGCATGCGGTAGACGGGAATCTCGTGTTCTGTTACCAGATAACGCTTGACCGCCTCGGCCAACCGCTCTGAGTTCTGAATGCCAACGCTGCCCGCGCCGGGTGAATGTGCTTCAACTTCCAGAATGTAACCCTGTTTCCCGTTCAACGCAGTCGCCACATCGTCGAGCTGCTGGCGCGCTGCTGGGGAAAGTATCGGCTGACCGTGAGGAAACTTTACTTCCTGCTCGCTTACTTCGCTGTACTGGTCCAGCCCGTTCACCGTCGTGTTCAACAGGTCCACATGGCCCGATGCGCCCTGCGCTATGCCGCTGGCGTTCTGCGCCCGAGTGCTCGCGCCTGCTGCCGTCTGGTTGGCGCCGTCCGCCGTCGTTTGCGCCTGCCGGATACCCGCCTGCGCTCTCGCGTCCACGTCCTTGATGTCGCTGCTGTTCTTGGCGTTCACTTCATCCAGTTCGCTGAGCCGGTCGTTGATCGGAGTAGTCTGCTTCCTCACCCATTTCTTGCTGGCAAAGGGGTTTACACGGCCCCAGAATCCTTCTTTCGCGGGGGTGTTTGCCGTGGTAGCCGAAGGCTGCTGCGGTGCCGAAGTCGTGTCACTTTGAACGGTTGAGGCGGGTTGTGAGCTTGCACTTGGCTGCGATTGTTGTGCCACCGCCGGAATTCCTACTGCGGATGCCAGCACAAGTACGGCCAACTGGCTGGGGAATGAAATTCGGAGTGCTGATTTGTATGCCATGATTCTTGTGTTTCCTCGCCGATACGGGCTCCGCCGATGGTCCGCGGGACGAGCGATCTTGTCTGCTCGCCTTTCTAGATAGCAATGCCCGTACCAAATCTGCCGGCTCCATGTTGAAATCTCTAATCAATTCATATTGTTCAACTTACTTTGGCCAGCACGCGCGCGCCGAGCGCCAGTCGGTTGACCCCGAGCCTGGTTGACCGTGTAATTTTTTCGAAACTGGGTATTTTCTACCGGGTAAAAGACGGTGCAGGGGACAAAGCCGCGTGCCGAAACGGCCTCCCAAGATCCGCCCCGACGTCTGCCTGCTATCTGGTCTCGACGTGGATGACGCGGATTTCCGGATACGCGCCGTCCCAGTCCGGAGAAACCGCGTCGAAGATCAGCCTGAAGTCCCGCCCGTCTCCTGGCTTCAGCGCCGCGGCGGAAACCGGCTCTATATCGATATAGGGGTCCCTCATCCGAATAATCTTCAGCGGTTGTGTCTCGTTTTGAGCCACTTCGTGCGCGAAGGTGCGGAAAAGAACCTGCACCGTAATCCCGGTTACGGTCCGCGAACCGGTGTTGGCAATGTGTCCATCAAGGTAAGTCACCTTGCCGCCGGCCAGGTTGGCCGACTCGCTCATGGCCAGACCGGTGATGGGCAGGCTGGCCGAGTAAGCATCCGGCGTCGCGGAGATCGGTGTTACCGTTGCTCTCCTCTTGCCGTGTTCAAGCGTCAGCACCACCGCCGCAGCCGCAATAAGAACGACCGCCGCGGCAACAGCCAGGGGAATCCAATTACGCTCCCTCGGTTCGGCCGCACGCGCAAGTTGAAGATCGGGACCAGAGCTCACGAGCGGATTTTACACCCGTTGCCGAAGGAAAGTGCGTGCGCAATTCGTTTTGATGGGTAGCCGGAGGAATTTGCCGCGCTTGCCGACGGATAAAAAGACCAGGCCAGCGTCACAAAATTGTTCAAAATGACACTCTTTTTCAGAGAACCTTTGGCCGAAAAACGGCGTCTAAGAAGTTGAAAGCAATGGGAACCGGAGCCGCAGAGCGCCATATCCCATTGCAGCAAGCCATGGAAAGGCAGGCCCAGGATGCAATCCTCCCCCCAGAACGCACCGGCCTCTTTGCAGGTGCAAGGCAATGCCTCAAAACAGGCCCGAAAGGCAGACGACCTAACCTACCAGGTTCTGACCGTCGCGGCAATTCTCCTGCTGCTGGGTAGCCTATGGGTCTTTTAACCCTCCATTCTGGCCGGGCGTCCGCCGGTCGGGCCCCATGCTCAATTCGGCAGGCCGGCTGACCCATCCCTGGGCCATAGCCGCTAACTTGACCCGGGACGCGGCCGCGCGGCGCGGAACATGGCCACCATGTGCCAGCCCACGGTCCCGAAGATCACCACGATCCCCGGCGGCAAGATCCAGGGCGATAGCGTGCCCCTGCCGTTCCGCACCGCTGCGATAATTGCCCATTGAAGCCCGGCAAAAAAACAAACAAGTTCGGCCTTCAGCCAGACAATCATGCCCAGTGCCAGTTCCTCCAGTCGGGCGCGGTTCTCCACCGTTACCCGCACCGGGTAATTGAACGCCGAAGGAAAAAGCGACACGACCGTGATGACGAGATAGATCGCCAGCGCCACGACCGGCAACAGCAGCAGCGTGCGGGGCGAACCCCAGCCGTTTGGATTCCCTGCGAGGTCGAAGTGGGTGGGGATTCTGTCCGGCAGCCGGCTGGGGCCATGGAAGGCTCGGTAGGTAATCCAAACCATCGCCGCCAACGCACCAAAACAAATCGCTTCAAGGCTCTTCCGCATCGATTCCTTTCTTGCGCTGTGGGTTCTATCGATACAATACACCCAACGGAAGAATGCAATCCCGTCCTCCCATCCCCGTGATATAACCATTGCAAGCATCAACCCCCGGGCCCGATTGAATTCCCCACCGAGGAGCATCTCTCGTGAAGAAATCTCTGTCTGCAACAGCCGCGTGCCTCGTGGCCGCTCTCGTAACCGCATTGGCAGCCGTCGCTGGCATCGGTGCGCCCAAAGCCATCGCCCAGCAACCCGTCCCGGAGCAGCCGGATAAGTACACCTGGCTGGAAGATATCTACGGCGCCAGACAACTGGCCTGGGTCAAGGCTGAGAACGCGCGAACAGCTGCGGTGCTGGAAAAAGACAGCCACTTTGCAACTCTGGACGCGGAGGCATTGAAGGTGATGGACTCGCCCGACAAGTTGCCGTTTCCGGGTTTTCACAATGGCATGATCTACAACTTCTGGAAGGATGCGGAGCATGTGCGAGGTATCGTTCGCCGCACCACGCTCAAGGACTACTTGACTCCGGATCCGAAATGGGAGACGGTGCTGGACTACGATGCCCTTTCCAAAGCGGATAAGCAGAGCTGGGTGTATAAGGGACTCAATTGCCTTCATCCCCAGGATGAGCTGTGCCTGGCAACGTTCTCGGTGGGCGGCGAGGACGCCATTATCCTGCGCGAGTTCGACCTTAAGACGGGCAAGTTCGTCGAAGGTGGTTTTCAAATCCCACGTGGCAAAGTGCGAGTGGCCTGGGAAGACAACAACACGCTGCTGATTGCTCGCGATTGGGGTCCGGGAACCATGAGCGAGGCCGGCTACCCCATCACCATCCGCGAGTGGAAGCGCGGAGAGCCGTTGGAAAGCGCCAAAGAAGTGTTTCGCGGCGACATCAAGGACAATGGTTACGGCGACGGCCCGACGGTGTATTTCGATGGCCAAGGCAACCGCGCTGTAATTCTGGAACGCAACTTGACAACCTTCGAGCAGGAGACCTACCTTCTGCTGCCCACTGGTCCAAAGCGCCTGGCGCTTCCGCGCAAGATCAACATCAATGGGCTGCTCGATGGCCAGTTGCTGATAACCCTGGCCCAGGATTGGAAGCCGGCAGGACTGACGAAAACATTCGTTCAGGGTTCCGTGGTTTCGCTCAACCTGTCCGCGTTAACTCGGGATCAAGAGCACCTGAAACCAATCGTGGTGTTTGCGCCCACCGCGCTGGAGTTCGAGCAGACGTTGGCAATCACAAAAAACCACGCCATCCTGGATACGCTCGACCATGTGCAGGGCCGCGTGTATGTTTATACCCGCGCCCACAGCGGATTGTGGACGCGGAGGCGGCTGCCCGCGCCCGATAACCAGACGGTCGAGATTGAGGCGGCCAGCCGCACCGATGACCGCTTTTTCATAACTGTCGATGGCTTTCTCACCCCAACCTCGCTCATGCTGGGCGACGCGGCCGATGGATCGCTTGCCGTGGCCAAGTCGCAAAAGCCGCAGTTTGACTCGAGCCGCGATGTGGTCGAGCAGTTGGACGCCACCTCGAAGGATGGCACAAAGGTGCCGTACTTTGTGGTCCATCGCAAAAACATGCCTTATGACGGCTCGAATCCAACGCTGCTGACCGCCTATGGCGGCTTCCAGCTCTCGCAAACGCCCTACTACTCCGGCGTCTTGGGAAAGCTTTGGCTCGAGCGCGGCGCAGTCCTGGTGCTGGCCAATATCCGGGGCGGAGGCGAGTTTGGCCCGGCCTGGCATGAGGCCGGCCTCAAGACCCATCGTCAGCGCATCTACGACGACTTCTATGCCGTGGCCCAGGACCTGATCGCGCGCAAAATCACCTCGCCGCGAAGGCTGGGAATTATCGGCGGCTCAAACGGCGGACTGCTGATGGGCGTTGAGTTCACCCAGCACCCCGAGATGTGGAATGCCGTAGTCATCCAGGTGCCGCTGCTTGATATGCTGGCCTTCGAGCATCTGTCGGCCGGCGCCTCGTGGGTGGGCGAGTATGGCTCGGCCTCGGTCCCCGAGGAGCGTGCTTTTCTGGCGTCCATCTCGCCCTATAACCAGTTGAAGCCGGATGTCCACTATCCCGAGCCGCTGATTTTCACCACCACCAGAGACGACCGAGTCGGTCCGGTCCACGCGCGCAAATTCGCCGCGCGCATGGAGGAGTTCCACCTGCCGTTCTACTACGACGAAATCACCGAGGGAGGCCACGGCGCCGGCGCGGACAACAAGCAGGCCGCCCGCAGCGAGGCCGAGTACTTCACCTACCTGATAATGAAGCTGATGGATTGAGTTGCATGGAAATCGAAACGATCCTAAAGCGACCACTCCCCCCGCGTCCCAAGAGCGTCATGCATAGCATCCGGAGCAAGGTCCAACCCTCCGGGCCAGGTCACAGCTCCATACTCAAGCGAAACCTGGGCAAATTGCGACGGGTCGGCAAGTGCGGCAAACACACCCGCATTCGGCGCGTGGATCAAGTTGTACACATTAACCACTCCCGAAAGTCCATCGGCAAATGCAACCCGCAACCTGAAACCAGGAAGAGCTTCGACCGCGGTAACACGCCAGGGCGAACGGGGTGCAACCTCCTCGGCTAGACCAACGGGCGAATTTTCATTGGCGTTCGATTCTGCACGCATAGCTCCCAATCCTCCATGAGTTCGCCGCTGTGTTCTTGTGCCCACTCTATCACGAGTGCCAACGCGCGGCCAGGCAGATCTCCGCGAATTACCTCAATGGTCCGGATGTCGATCACTGCCTCAAACTCAGCATAAAGCGCGTGGAAATGAGGCGGCGCATGGTCTGCGAAATACATCTGAATCAAAATCCCGTAAAACCTGCTGATCGTTGGCATTCGTATCACTTTCCTATCTTCGATCCCGCAACTCGCCCTGTTCTTGTCAACCATAAGCTCGATTCACGGAATTGTCTGCATTTCCCTTGTCGACCGGTGGAATGTAGATTCTCTGTGCTGCCAGTGAGGAGCAGAGGCAAACGTCCCAACTCGCCAGGTCTTGATCCGACGGTGCAGTGTTTCCGGGAGGTGTTGAAACCCTAATTAGATGTGCCTTCACGATGGCCAGGAATTCCTCGCGCTGTGATAGCCTTTACGGGATTCTTACGAGGACTCCCGGAAATGAAATTGTCATTTTCAAAGGCTGCTCGCAGCATACTTCCGTT
>Ga0182030_10009374_pt1 | contig 20031 bp, 17 predicted proteins | sample 812S3MmetaG_FD_121299 | JGI IMG/M metagenome (GOLD analysis project Ga0182030, IMG submission 121299) | Permafrost microbial communities from Stordalen Mire, Sweden - 812S3M metaG (Illumina Assembly) | ecosystem: Environmental > Terrestrial > Soil > Wetlands > Permafrost | place: Sweden... | reverse complement strand
TGCTTGGAGAGGTCGTCGTAGATGCAGAGCGCGTGGCGCCCGGAGTCGCGGAAGTACTCCGCCATCGTCACGCCCGTGTAAGGGGCGATGAACTGGAGCGGCGCCATCTCGCTCGCGCCGGCGAAGACGACCGTCGTGTACTCCATCGCGCCGAACTGCGTGAGCTTGTCGACGACGCTCGCCACCGTGGACTGCTTCTGTCCGATCGCGACGTAGAAGCAGTAAACGCCCTGCCCCTTCTGGTTGATGATCGTGTCGAGGGCGACGGCGGTCTTGCCCGTCTGCCGGTCGCCGATGATGAGCTCGCGCTGTCCGCGGCCGATGGGGACGAGCGCGTCGATGGCCTTGATGCCCGTCTGCAGCGGCTCCTTCACCGGCTGCCTCGCGAGGATGCCCGGCGCCTTGATCTCCACGCGGCGGCGGTGCGGCGTCTCGATGGGTCCCTTGCCGTCGATGGCCTGCCCCAGCGCGTTGACCACGCGACCCACGAGCGCCTCGCCCACCGGCACGTCGAGAATGCGGCCCGTGCGCTTGACGACCGACCCCTCCTTCACGTTCGACACGTCGCCGAAGCACGCCGCGCCGACGTTGTCCGACTCGAGGTTGAGCACGAGCCCCATCAGGTTGCCCGGGAACTCGAGCAGCTCGCCCGCCATCGCCCCTTCCAGGCCGTACACGCGCGCGATGCCGTCACCTACGCTGAGCACCGTCCCGGTCTCGGTCGTGAGCGCGGCTTTCTCGTAGTTCTGGATCTGCTTCTTGATGATCGAGGAGATCTCTTCGGCACGGAGCTGCATGGCTTTTGTCTTCTCTCGTCCTTCTCAGGCAGGGGGCATGAGCGAGTCTTTGATCGACTGCAGGCGCGTGCGCAGCGATCCGTCGAGAATGCGGTCGCCGATGCGCGTCACCACGCCGGCGATGAGGAGCGGGTCGGTCTTGCGGTCGACGACCACCTTCTTGCCCGTCATCTTCTCGAGCTGCGCCTGCAGGCGTCCGTAGTAAGCCTCGCTGAGGGGGGCCGCCGTGGTCACCTCCGCGCGAACGACGCCCTTGCGCGCGTCGGCCAGCTCACGGAGGTACCGGGCCACGTAGGGCAGCGTCTGCGTGCGGCGGCGGTCGACGAGGAGAAGGAGCGCGTGACGCGTCGTGGGCGTCGCCCCGATCTGCTCGGCCAGCTCGCCCATCAAGGCCTTCTTCATCGCGAGCGACACCAGCGGGTTCCCCACGGCGTTGCGCAGCTCGGGGCTCGTTTCCCACGCTTGCGCCACCGTGCTCAGCTCCTCGACGAGGCGGTCGAGCGTCCCGCCCTCGGCGCCGAGCTCGAGCAGCGCCTTCGCGTACCGGCGTGCGACGATGGAGACGCTCACGACGCGCTCTCCTGCGTACCGGCGCCGGCGATGGGAGCGCTCTTCTTGCCCCCGAGGTCCGCGAGGTAGTCCTCGGCCATGCGCTCCTGGTCGGCCGTGGTCACTCGCTTCTTCAGCAGGTCTTCCGCCGCGCCGACCGCCGTCTCGACGGTCTCCCTCCACAGATCCTGGCGGATCTGCTTGAGCTCCTGATCCACGAGGAACTCGGCGTCCTTGCGCATCCGCTCCGCCTTCGCCTCGGCGTCGCCCACGATGCGCTCGCGCTCGGCCTCACCCGACTGCACGAGCGCCGCCCGCGCCGTCTTCACTTCTTCTTCGAGGCGCTCGAGCTTGGCCTGGTAGGTCTTGGCGCGCTCCTGGGCCTCGCCGAGCATCTTGTTCGCCTCGTCGATGTCCTTCGCGATTGTGTCACGGCGGTTCTGGAGGGCGGCGGCGATGGGCTTCTTGCCGAGCAGGTAGTAGCCGGCGGCCAGGATGCCGAAGTTGATGACCATCGCGAGGTAGGGCGGCGTGTCGCTGCCGAAGTTCGTCCAGTTGATGGGCTCGAGGTGGTCGACGTCGCCTTCCGGGAGATCGGCGTGGGCGTCGTGCGCCTCGCGCAGCTCCTTCGCTCCCCCGAGGGGAAGCCGGGGGGGAGGGGCCGGGCGGGTCCGCGAGGAGTTGTCCATCCCCGAGGGCCTGCGGTGGTGAGGCCGCTGCGCGAACGCCCAGACGGACCACGCCGTCACGAGGAGCATCACGGCGAAGGCGATGCGTCGCGCCTTCCAGCTCGTCAGCCCGCCGAGCTTCACGGTTGCACCTCGCGACCGAGGACGCGGCTGGCCAGCTCGCGCGCCATGGTGGTCGCGTCGTTCTTCAGCGTCGTCCTGGCCCGGTCCGCCTCGGCCTGGGCGGCCCGCTTGCCGTCGTCCAGCGTCTTGTCGGCGGCGGCGCGCACGGCGGCGAGGATCTCGTGCTCGCGCTTCATGGCATCGACCCGGATCTGGTCCCGCTCGACGCCGCCGGCGGCGCGGGCCTGGTCCATCGCGCCCTCGTATTTCGTGAGCGCAGTCACGGACTTCTCGTCGATCCGCCGGGCCTGAAGCTTGGCTCCGTCGATCCGCTTCTCGCGCTCCTCGAAGAGCTTGAGCATGGGGTCGAACAGGACCGGCTTGAGGATGAGCGTCAGGCCCACGAAGAGGACGACCTGGACCAGGAACGTCCAGTCGACGTCCACGGTGATCGCCTGGGGGGCGGAGGCGGCAAGAAGGAGCATTACTCTCGCGTCGATAGGGGGGAAAAGTCGCGGGGGCAACTACCATTGCGGGGGAGCTGTGTCTACCGCGGAGCCTGCCGGCGGACGGGGACGTCTTGCCGTCCCCCGGAAGCTTCCTCGCGCCCCTCTGTCCCGCTATCCCCGCCCCGTCCTCTTCGGCAGCATTCCCTTGCCCGACGGCGACATCATCCGCTTCAACGTGGGCGCGGACTCGCTCGGGCCGACGACGTTGACCCTCTGGAGGCGCACGTGGGCCGCCGTGGCGACGTTGGTCCACGGCGGGCGCGGGGGCGGGACCCACGGATCCCTCGCCTTTCGCGCCTCTTTCACCTCGTGCGCGTCGAACAGGGACACGCGAGGCGCCCTCCGCTCTCCCGACTGGTGAAGCGGCACGGTCCGGCAGTCGTCGTCCGTGTCGTCCGCCCAGTCGACGGGGATCTCCTCGCGCTCGCCGCCGAGGGTCTCGAACCGCGTGAGGGGGCCCGTCCGGACGACGGCCAGCCGCCCGTCGTCGTCCGTGTAGGCGAAGAGCATCGGCGTCCCGAGGCGCGGCATGGGGACGAGCCCTCCCTCGACGCGCACATCGATCGCCGCCACGTACTGCGCCCCGATGCACCGCCGCGCTGCCTGGGTCCGCGTGCGCCCTCCGAGGGTCGCGTCGGCCGCCCGCCGCCCGTGACGCAAGAGGACGCGACGGCAGATGCCGTCCTCGTCGAGCAAGAAGGTGCACCCCTCGGTGGTGGCGGCGTAGGCAACGGCGGACACGTTCGAGGTCGCGCGAAGCAAGCGTCAAGCCGGGGTGGTGAGGCTCGTAGATGCGCGTCTTTGCTTCATGTCCGGGGTTTCGAGGCATGCAACGATGGACCCGAAGGGATCCACCGCGGTCCCTTCCCTCGGGACCGCGGGGCTCAGGCACCGAGGGCCGTTCGTTTCGCAGAGGCCCGCGGTCCTCCGGCTGAGGAACGAGCTTCTCTGACTGAGGAACGAGCTTCTCCGGCTGAGGAACGAGGTCCTCCGGCTGAGGAACGAGCTTCTCTGGCTGAGGAACGAGGTCCTCCGGCTGAGGAACGAGGTTCTCTGGCTGAAAACCGAGCTTCTCTGGCTGAGGACCGAGCTTCTCTGGCTGAGAAACGAGGTTCTCTGGCTGAGGATCGCGTTTCTCTGGCTGACCAACGAGGTTCTCTGGCTAGCCAACGCGCTTCTCTGGCTCAGGATCGCGTTTCCCCCGCTCAGCATGTGCGCGCCTGTTCAGGAATGCTCGTTCGGCTTCACGATGGGCACGGCCGGCGCCTTCCAGATGCCCTCCGAGTATTCGCGGATCGACCGGTCGCTGCTGAACGTCCCCATCCCGGCCACGTTGCGGACCGCGGACCGCGTCCACGTGTCGGGCGTCGCCCACGCGCGCGAGACCGTGTCCTGGCAGTCCACGTAGGCGCGGAAGTCGGCGAGCACGAAGAACGGATCGTGCTCCAGCAGCGTGCGCATGAGCGGCTCGAAGAGGGCCGCCTCCACCCAGCGATGAAGTAGCCTGTCGCGGATGACGAACGAGAGCGCGAGGGAGCAGTCGTTGGTGGTCGCGACGCCGGGGAACTTGGCGAGCTCGAAGAAGAGCTTTTCCTTGAAGTCATGGGCGATTGACGCGGCGTCGTTCCCCAGCGAGATGTCCCCCTCGTCGACGTCGTGCGTCTCCGGATACGAGACCATGGCTAACGCTTCTTCTTCGGCGCGGACGTGTACGGTTTCTGCGGCGCGGAGCGGCTGGCGACGAGCACCGGCGCGCCCGAGTGCATCTCCGGGACGACGCTCTTCAGCCCCTCGGTCTCGGCGAAGCCGGCGAGGTCGCCGGGGTTCTCGTCCATCCAGGTGCTGAAGCGCTTCCAGAAGGCGATGGCCTCCTCGGTGGCAAGGGCCTCGCCGTCGATGAGCACGCGAAGGAGGCTCATGGTCCCCTCAGGGCTGCGCCCCGAGATCGGCGAGGATCTCCTGCGCGTGCACCTTCACGTCGACCTTGCGGTACACCTTCTTCACCTTGCCGTCGGCGCCGATGACGAAGGTCTGGCGCTGGTGGTAGCTCTCGAAGGGGACGCCGTACTTCTTGCCGATGGAGTCGTCGGGATCGCTCACGAGGAGGAACGGCAGCTTCCAGTGGGCGACGAACGCCTTGTGGGAGTCGAGCGAGTCCGCCGACACGCCGACGAGGACCGCGCCGGTCTTGGCGAGGGGGGCCCACGCATCGCGGAAGGAGCACGCCTCCTTGGTGCAGCCGGGTGTCTCGTCCTTCGGGTAGAAGTAGACGACGACCTGCTTGCCCGCGAGCGCGGCGATGTGGACGGAGGTTCCGTCCTGCGCCGTCGCAGTGAAGTCGGGGGCGGTCTGGCCGACGAGAGGATCGGCGGAGGAGACGGGCGCGGGGGTGGGCGTGGGCGCGGGCGACGGCGCGGGCGTGGGAGCGGGCGCCGGAGGGAGAGCGGCGGCGGAGGGCGCGGCGGGATCCGGCGAGGAGGCCGCCGGAGTGCAGGCGGCGACGAGGAGCAGAGCGAGGAGGGGCCTCATGGGGCCGCCATCCTACAGGATCCCGAACTCCTTGAGCCGGCGGTAGAACGTGCGCCGGGGCACGCCGATCATCTTCGCGGCGGCCAGGCGGTTCCAGTTGCACGCCGTCAGCGCGCTGAGGATGCGCTCGCGCTCAGCGGCCTTGAACTCGGTCTGGCTCGCGGCCCGGCCCCCGGTGGGCTGACCCGGGGAGAGCACCGTGCGCGTCCGGGACTCACTGGGGGGCGCGGAGCGGCCGGCCACATGCTGGTTCGCGTGCAGTGGCGCGGGGAGCTCGACGTCCTCCGCCGGGATGTCGGCCTTGTCGCTCATCAGCCACGCGCTGAGCAGCACGTGCTCGAGCTGACGCACGTTGCCGGGCCACGGGTAGGCGCACAGCTTGCGAAGGGCGTCGCGCGACATCGTCTTGCGATCACGCCGGTAGCGGGCGGCGAAGATGGAGAGGAAGTGATCGATGAGCGGCGGGATGTCGTCGACGCGCTCGCGGAGCGGTGGGACGTGCATCTCGACGACGTGGAGCCGGTAGAAGAGGTCCTCCCGGAACGTCCCCTCCGCCACCATCTGCGCGAGGTCGCGGTTGGTCGCCGCGATGACGCGGACGTCGACGGGGTCTTCCTGCGTGCCGCCCACCGGGCGCACGGTCCTCTCCTGGAGGACGCGCAGCAGGCCCGATTGCATCTTCTGAGGCATCTCGCCGATCTCGTCGAGCAGCAGCGTGCCGCCGTCGGCTTCCTGGAATAGGCCCCGCCGGTCGCGATCCGCGCCCGTGAAAGCGCCGCGCATACTCCCGAAGAGCTCGGACTCCAGCAGGTTCGCGGGGATGGCGCCGCAGTTCACGCCGAGGAACGGCTTCTTGCCGCGCGGTCCCGCGTTGTGCACGGCGCGCGCGACCATCTCCTTGCCGGTCCCGCTCTCGCCCGTGACCAGCACCGGGATGTCCGTGTCCTTCACGCGCTCGATGAGGGCGTAGAGGCGCCGCATCGCGCCGCTCGTCCCGACGAGACCGGCGTAGCCGAAGTGGTTGCGTAGCTCGGCGCGCACTTGCTTGAGGTCGCGCCTCGCCTCGGCGAGCTGCTCGGTGCGCTTGCCGAGGAGACGCGCCAGCTCGTCGTGCGCCGCCGCCAGCTCCACGTTGGCGCGGGCCAGGGCGTCGGCGCGCTCGCGATTCTCTGCGAGGAGGCGCGCGTTCTCGATGGCGATCGCCGCCTGGTCCGCGAAGGCGCCCAGCGTGGGCAGCTCTTGCTCGAACCGCACGCCGGGGCGGAGGCGCGTCTCCACGTAGAGCGCGCCGATGGTACGACCGAGCGGGGGCGCGCCGCGGATGGGGACGCACGCGATCGACTGGATCATCAGCTGGTGCACGCTGACCGCCTCGGCCAGGCGCGCGTCGTCGCGCGCGCTGATGGTCACGACGGGCTCGCCGCTCTCGACGACGCGGTCGGCCACGGAGCGCGAAAAGCGGGCGTGCGGCTCGTCTTGCCCGGAGCGGACGCGCGTCGCGTGCGCCTCGAGCTCCCCGCCGTCACCCATGAGGACGACGAAGCCGCGCTCGGCGCCGAGCAGCGCCACGGCGTGGTCGGTCACCCGCTGGAGCAGGCGCGGGACGTCGTGCTCGCTCGCGAGCTCGCGCGTGATCTCGAGGATGCGCTCGAGGCGGTCCTCCGCGAGGCGAGGGCCGGTGAAGATGGAGGTGTTGCCCCCCGTGCCGATTCCGCGCCGGGACGACGTGGCGGGGCCCGTCACCGACGGGAGCATCGACGGCGCGACCACCGTCGCCGTGTGGGCCTGGCGAAGGGCGCGCCGTCGCGGATCGTCCCAGAAGACCTCGCGGAGATCGCGCGGGAGCTTGGCGGCGGTCTCTTCGAGCATCGCCAGCGCGGTCTCCGTGTCGCGCCTCGCCGTCGCGAAGCTGCCCTGCGCGGCCGCCAGCCGTGCCCTCGCGTCGAGCGCCTGCCACGCCCATTCCCGCCGGCCGGCCTTGCGCGCGAGATCGATCGCCGCGTCGAGCGCGCGTCGAGCCGCGTCCTCGTCCCCTGCGACGTGCGCCACCGCGCCGCGCGCGAGCTCGGCCAGCGCCGCGTGCTCGCCGAGGCCTGCCGCGCCCGTCCCGGCCTTCACGGCGTCGAGCTGCTTGCCCATCGCGGCGGCGTCGCCGCGAGGCTCGCGGGCGCGAGCCAGCAGCCCTTCCAGGCGCGACTCCGCCGCGTCGTGCGGGCGGCCCTGCGCCTCCCAGGCCTGCGCCGTCTCCTCGTAGAGCCGAGCGCCCCTCGCCAGATCCCCCGTGCGAGCCGCGTGCTCGGCCTCGAGGCCGAGGAGCTGCGCCCGGTGCGCGGGAGAGAGCTCGTCGCGCTTGCTCGCGAGCTGGTCGATCGAGCCGTGCGCCCGAGCCCACCGCCCGAGGTAGAGATCGAGGTTGGCGAGGTTCAGCAGCGCCTGCGTGACGGCGGCGCCGCTGCCCGCGCGCCGTCCCATGTCGACCGCGGCTTCGAGGTGAACGAGCGCCTGCGCCAGATCGCCCTCGCCCTGCGCGAGGCCGGCGAGGTTGAGTCGCGTCGACGCGACGGTGGCCGCGTCGCGCGCCCGCTCGGCGGCGGAGAGGGCGGCCTCGTAGGCCACGCGGGCGTCGCCGGCTCGTCCTGCGCGCTGGTGGGCGATGGCGGCCGAGCCGAGGGCGACGGCCTCGATGCGCGGCTCGCCGGTGGCCCGCGCCACGCGCACCGCCTGCTCGAGCGCCGCCTGCGCCAGCGTGTCTTCTCCCGTGAAGGCGAGGGCCACGCCTCGCGCGCTGAGCGCGTCGGCGGCCAGGGCGTCGGTCGCGTCCCCGGCCACCACGGCCTGCGCGAGCTTCGCCGCCTCCGCGTACTCGCCGGCGCGCAGGTGCGCCCGCGTACGGACCGCCTGCCACGCCCGCCGTGACGGGCCCTTCAGCGCCGGCGCCTCCACGGCGAGGAGCTCGGTCACCGCCTGCGCGGTGTCGCCCCGACCGAGCGCGATGCGCGCGCGACCGATCGCCACGCGCACGCCCTCCGCTTCGCTGCGCGTCGCCCCGAGCTCGTCGAGACCCCGCGCCGCTTCGTCGAACCGACCCATCTCCAGCGCGCGCTCCGCCGACTCGAGCGTCGCGGTACGCCCTCCCGACGCCGGCGCCATCGACGGTCGGCTCGTCGACCCGAGCGCCGCGTCCACGTCTTCCTTCGAGACGACGACGCGTCCGGCGAGCCGGCGCACCGCCGCGCGCAGCGTCCCCGGCCGTCCCCCCACGCGCTCCACCAGATAGGTCCGCAGCGCGTCGGGCAGCGAGGGCACCGACCGCTGCACGAGCTCGGCCGCGGCGCGCTCGTCGAGCGGCGGCACCGCGAACGTGTCCCCCGTGGCCCCGACGGCGGCCAGATCGTCGCCCACCCAGACGAGCCTCGCGCCCGCACGGACCGCGCGCTCGAGCGCCGCCCGCGCCTCGCCACCGAGCGCGTCGCCGTCGTCGACGATGACCGTGAGGTCGCTGCCCGTGCCCTGCTGGGCGAGCTCGAGCTCGATCGACGCCGGCTCGTCGATGAGCGCCACGGCGCGTCCCCCGACCCCGAGCGTCCACGCCAGGCGCCGCGCCAGCGTCGTGCGTCCGGACCCTCGCTGGCCTCGCAGCGCGAGGGCGCCTCCCGGCGGCAGCGCCTTCACCCGTTCGAGCAGGGCGTGCGACGTCGCGTCGAGGCCCAGCACCGGCCACGGCGGCTCGCCGGTCGTCGCGCTCCCCTCGGAGGCGTCCAGCCCTGCGGCGCGCCTCAGCGCGCTGCCCAGCTCGTCGACGCTCGGCCAGCGCGCCGCCGCCGCCGTCTCCGTCGCGCGCGCCGCCACCTTGGCCAGCGCGATGCGCACGTCGTCCCCCAGCTCGTCGCCGCGCCGCGCCAGCGCTTCGCTCAGCGTCGCGCCCAGCGCGTACACCTCGGCGCGCACCGTCAGCGGCTCACCCTCGAAGAGCTCCGGCGCGGCGTACTTGGGCGTGAGCCCTCGCGCCGCCGTGCCGCCCTCCCGCCAGGGTGCGGCGAGGCCGAGGTCGACCAGCGTCCCCTTGCCATCTGTGCCCACGATGATGTTGGCGGGCTTCACGTCCCCGTGCAGCAGGCCCGAGCGGTGCACGACGGTGAGCTGATCGCACGCGCTGGCGAGGGGGGCGAGCCATGGCGCCGCGTCGTCCCCGTGGAGCACGTCGTCGAGGCTCCGTCCGTCGACGAGCTCGCGAACCATGTAGCGCCGCCCGTCGCGGAGCGCGCCGAACGCGATGACCCGCGGGACGCCGAGCCCCTCGAGGCCGCTCAGCGCCACCGCTTCCTGCACCAGCGCGTCGATCTCCGCTTCGCCCGCCGAGCGCGACAGCACCTTCAGCGCGAGGACGCGCCCGCTCACCCTGTCTCGCACCCCCCAGACTTCGCCGCCGCCACCCGCGCCGAGACGACGCTGCGGCTCGTACCGCGGCGGCAGGTCGTCCTCCCGCGCCACGTCCCCGTCGGCCATCGGTCAGAGCATACCGTGCAGGCTCGGCAACCCGCTGTCGTTCTTGGGAGCGGTGTCGGGCGTGGGGTCGGTCTCGGGCTTGGGCTTGTGCCGGGTGGGCATCGAGTCTTCCTGCTTCTCCAGTCCGTAGTCGCCGCTGATGCCGAACCAGAACCCCGTCAGCGAGAAGCCGAGGCCGAGCCGCGCCTCGAACGTCTTGACGGGTTTGTAGCGGAGACCGAGCTGCGGGAAGTTCACCATCGGGAAGAGGATGGGCTTCGGTCCCGCGATGCCCGCCTGCTCGCTGTAGTTGCCGACCTTGTTGGTCGTCGCGTTCGAGTGGTTGGCCGGGTTGCACGCCGGGTCGTCGTTGATCGTTTTGCACTGCTGGAAGTGCTGGTTGGTCGTCGGGTCGAAGTAGGGTCCTGCGGCCCCGCTACCGCCGTAGACCCAGTTGTTGTGGAGGTCGCCGAAGATGACCCCGAGGCCGACACCGATTCCGTACTCGAAGTCCCAGTGGTGGCTGGTGTCGAGCGGCACCGACCAGAGGAGATCGACCGCCGCGTAGATGGCGTTGAGGCTGCTGTTGACCACCGAGTAGTTGTTCGCGGTCGTCGGCTTGTCCTTCTGCAGGAAGAGGAGGTCGCCCGTGTTGTAGTTCTGGAGCGTCAGGTTGAAGACGGTGGAGAAGCCGTCCTTCCGCGAGTCGAGCTCGACCCCCACCGCGTTCGAGTAGATGGTGGCCCCACCGTCGACGAAGGCGTTGATGATGAACTTCGGGATGACGTCACCCCGGTAGCGGAGGCCGAAGTAGTAGTAGCGCTTGGAGGGATCCTCGCGCGTGTCGCTGAGGTCCCACGTCTGTTCGGGCGGCGTCTCGGGGAGCGCCTTCTTCGTGGGCCCATCGCTGTTCGCGGCGTCCGCCGGCGGAGGCGTGGGTGGCGGAGGTGGCGGCGTCGCGTCCGGCGTCGGATCGGCCGTCGCGGTGGCGGAGGCCGCGGGTTTGGCGCCCTTCTTCTTGGGCTTGGGGGTGGTCTGCGCGAGGGCGAGAGGAGCGATGGCGAGGGCGACGAGGACGAGCGTCGCACCCAGGGAGTGGCGTCTCATGGCGGGGGAGACCTCGAGGGCAAGGAGGCGGTGCGGCGGAGGCGCGCGCGATGCTACACTAGAGGCTGGCGCTGGGGGAGCGCTCGAAACCGCCCCAGTGATCCTCCACGGACGAATCGTCGAGCAGCGGGTGGACCGCGAAGACGTCCGCGCGTTCAAAAAGGAGATTGTCGTCACGAGCAGCCCCGTGCCGCTGGCGATGGTGCGGAAGCGCGCGGTCGACGCCTCCGGGGGAGTCTGCGAGACCCGCGCCCCCGTGCTGCTCGTCCACGGCTTCGGGCAGAACCGCTACGCGTGGCACCTGCCGGCGCGGAGCTTCGCGAATCACCTGGCGGGGGCCGGGTTCGACGTCTTCAACCTCGATCTGCGCGGACACGGGCGCTCGCGGCACTTCGGGGGGGTGCGCTGCCACGGGGTCGAGGACTACGTGCGCGAGGATCTCCCCGCGGCGGTCGCGGAGGTACAGGCTCTGTCGGGCAGGCGCCCGGTGTGGGTGGTCGGTCACTCGCTGGGAGGGCTAGTCGGCTACGCCTCGGCGCCGCACCTCGAAGAGGCCGTGGCGGGCATCGTCTCCATCGGGAGCCCGTATCACTTCACGCGCGGCTCGCTGACTCTGGGCGCGCTGACGTACTTCTTTCGCGCGCTGGCGCTGGCGCCGCTGCCCAACGCGCCGCTGCCGCTCGCGCCCGTGGCGCTGACCATGCGGCTCATGCGGCGCTTCGCGGAGAGCCCCCTCTACCCGCTGCCGCTGCGGGGATGGCACGCCGGCTCGCTCGAGCCGCACGTCCTCGAGCAGCACCTCGCCATGGCGTTCGACCGCGCGGCGATGGCCGAGATGGTCGACATGTTCGACTGGGCGGTGCAGCGCCGCTTCGGCGGACGCGATTCGGACTACGTCGAACGGTTCGAGGCGATGGACATCCCGCTCCTCGTCGTCGCGGGCGCGAACGACGACCTCGCCCCGCCGGCGAGCGTGCGCCCGGGGTTCACGCGCAGCCGTTCGCGCGACAAGACGTACCGCGTGCTGCCCCTGGGGCACATCGACCTGCTGGTCGGGAGGGACGCGCCGCTGATGACCTGGTCGCTCGTGACGAGGTGGCTGACGAAGAGGGCGGCGTAGTCTCTGTCGATGCGCGCACGCGTGAGGGAGGCGTTGGCGTCGGCGGGTCGGATCGCTCCTCGCGCTCGGCGTGAGCGAGCTGGTCCTCGAGGTCGTCGATCCCGACTGGGTCTTCGAGCCGCTGGAGCCCGGGGACCTTCACCCCAACGCGAGCGCGACGCGGACGATGGCCGCAGCGGTCGTGAAGGCCCTCGGGAGATAGACCCTCCAGCTATTCCGCGGCGCTGCTCTTCTTCTTCGGGCTCTTCTCGCCCCCGTCGGCGTGCTTCATCTTCGTCAGCTCTTCCTCGAGCCTGCGCACGGTGCGCCGGAGGTCCTTCACCTCGCTCTCGGTGGCCAGAGCCATCGCCTTCGCGACGTTCTCGAGCTGCTCCTTGGCGAGGCTCTGCGCCTTGCCGGGAACGCTCATGGCCGCCATGACCGCCTTCATGACCCGCTCGTCCTGCATCATCTTCATGACGCGCGGGTCGGACATCAGCTTCATGCCCTTCTGCATCAGGGTCTTCTTGAGAGAGCTCATCGAGTTGCCGGGCGGTGTACGACGCCGCGCCGCGTCGTGCAACCCGTCCCCGTTCACTTGGGTTTGACGGCCGCCGTCGGAGTCGCCGCGGCGACCGGCGAGGCCGAGCCCGAGGCTGCGGCGGCCGGGGGCGAAGCGATGGGCGGCATGGCCCCGATCTGGATCAGCATGTCGGCGCCGTTCGAGTACGACCACTCCTTGCTGCATTTCCCGTCCTTGAGGAGCTGGATGTCGAGCATGCGCGAGCTCACGGGCTTGTTGCTCGCCTTGATGGTCCCCATCGGACCCTTCTGCGTCCCCACGAAGGACGCCTCCGCCACGAAGAAGCCGTCGACCGCGAAGGCCAGCGTCGTCGGCAGCGTGAAGTCCGGGAAGGCCTTGGCGTAGGTCGCGATCACGCCCTTGAGGTCCGCCGTCTTGATCGAGGCCGGGGCGGAATAGTCCTCCCAGACGTAGTCGTCGGTGACCGTCGCCATCAGCGCCTTGTCGTCCTTGCTCGCGTCCGCCTTCAGGATCGCGTTGCCCTGCTCGAGCGTCTTCGCCTCGTCCGGCGTGCCCTTGGAGACGTGGGTCTCGGTCGCTGCCGTGGGGAGCGGGAGCGGCGCGCGGAACGTGCCGGCCTTCGCCTTGGGATCGAGCTGGCTCTGCTCCGTCGGCAAGTCGAAGTACCGGTGCTCTTCCTTCATCAGGCCATCGTCGTCGAACGTCACCACGCTCGCGCCGGCGATGCCGACCGGACGCCCCGTGGCCTTCTGGCCCATGTTCGGCCCGTCGTTCTTCCCGGTGAAGACCCACTCGAAGGCGGCGGTGTGGTCGTGGATGAAGACCCGCGTGACGGCGACCTTGAAGTCGGGCAGCGCGGTGAAGCTCGCCTTCGTGGCGGTCGCGATGGCGTCGCGACCGGACGTGTCCGGGAAGCCGGGGATGACGACCTTCCCGGTCGGCTCGTAGTTCGCCGCGACCTTTGCCGGATCGTGCGAGTTCCACGCGACGACCGCGGCGGCGAGGGTCTTCGAGATGACGTCCGACGTCGACGCCTTGGGCGCCGGCGCGGCGCTCGGGGTGGCGGCCACCGAGACGGCGGCGGAGGCGCTGGGCGCGGTCGCCGGCGTTTTTTTGTCGTCGTCGCACGCGACCATGAGGGAAGCTGCACATAGGCCCACAAGAGCCACGAACGTCGTTCTCATCGTCATCCCCGCCTTTCCAGAATTGGGGCCGGAGAGTCGCAGGGGAGGGGCGCGAGGGCAAGAGCGAGCTGTGCCGGAGCGCCGCTGCTGGCCGGGGCTAGCCGGTTCGACGGGTCTTTCGCGCCTTGGCGTGGGTGTGCCCGGCCTCGCCCGCATGCCCGTGAGCGTGCCCGTGCCCATGACGGTGCCCGGGCTCGCCGTGGTCCGCAGGCTGCTCGGCGATGATCTCGATGCCCCCGTGCGTCACGCCGCGCGTTGCGAGGAGCTTGTCCGCCACGCGCTTCAGCTCATCGCTGCGTCCCTGCATCACGATGACCTCGAGGCAGCGCCGTTCGTCGAGGTGGATGTGCAGCGTCGAGCGCACGCGGTCGCCGAGCTGGTGCTGGAACTCGGTCAGCTTCTCGGTGAGCTCCCGCACGTGGTGGTCGTAGACGAGGGTGAGCGTCGCCACGGCGGGCGCGCCGCGAGCCACCTGCGCCTTCACGATCTCGGCGCGGACGAGGTCCCGGAGGAGCTCGGACCGGGTGACGCCGCGCTCGGTGACGATGACGTCGAAGTGCTCGAGCAGCGGTCGCTCCATCGCCACGCCGAACCGAACGAGGTCGCTCTGCATGCGCGGGAGCGTAACGCATCCCTCGGCCGCCCGTGCCTCGCCTCAGAAGCGCAGGACGAGGCCCGCGCCCCCTCCGTGCGGAGTGACCACCGGCGCAGCCGAGAAGATGGCGGAGCTCGTCGCCCGCGCGCCCGCGGCGGGATCCGCGTCGTGCGTCGTGTCCCTCGTGAGATAGAGCAGGAGGCTCGTGACGGCGGCGGCGACGGTGAGGGCGAGGCAACCGTCGGCGTACGCCGCGTCGTTGTTCGCGTTGGCGCTGCTGGAGGACGTGGGGTGGCTCTCGTAGTCGCTCTTGTTCTGGAGCGCGAGAACGCCGAAGACGGTGGCCGCGCCCGCACCCACGACGGCGACGCCCGCCGCGACGAGCGCCACGGTGCTGCGCCGGATCGCGGGCTCCGGAGGCGGCGGCGGAGGGGACGGCTTCGCGTCGGCGATCGCCGGAGGCGAGGGGTCGGGCGGCGAGGCCAGCGCTTGGCCGGGCAGCGCGAAGAGCGCCGTGAGCGCGACCATCCCGAGAAGGAGGCGAGTCGTCAGGGTCCGCGAGCTCATGGGATTCCTCCTCATCACCAGTAGACGGCTCCGTGCACCATCAGCGTCCGTGGCAGGCCCGGCGTGAAGCTGATGCCCGCGGGCGGGTTCACCTCTCCCGGGAGCCTCGAGCTCACTTCGAACTGGCCCTCCCGCCACTTCACGTCGCCCACGTTGAGCAGGTCCGCCGCGAGCTCGAGGTGCCTCCAGCGCACGCCGGCTTCGGCGTTGACGACCGTCCACCCGGTCTCCACGAGCGGCGTCGGTCCCTGATCGCCGTAGCGGTCGGACATCGAGCGCACCGTGACCGATCCGATCAGCGTCACGGGGCCTGCCGGCTGACGGCCACCCACGCTGGCGCTGAAGGTCCGGACGGGCGCGTCGGGGAGGTAGACGGTGCCCGCGGCGACGTCGGTCGAGTCGACGAATCGCCCGTGCGCGGTGGTGAACGACAGGTCGGCGTAGAGGCGTCGGTCGAAGTTGTAGCGTCCGGTGACCTCGAAGCCGTAGCGACGGGTGGCGCCGGAGGGGCTGGTCGACGCGGTGTCGCCGTCGATGGTGAGCTCCGACGCGAGGTCGATGAGAAACCCCATCGCCGAGACCGAGAGGCCCGGGATCGGCCGCACCGTGGTCCCCACCTCGTACCCCGTCGCCGCCGCGAGCAGCGTCGTCGCCTGGCCGAGCAGCAGCGTGCGCGCGTCGTTGCTGTGAAAGCCGCGCCCGTAGTTCGCGAACAGATCCCACGGGTCGACGGGCGTGACGACGGCCGTCGCCTTGGGCGAGAGCTGCCCCTGGCCCTTGTAACCCGACACCTTGTCGACCGCGGTCTGGCTCTCGTTGTTCACGGCGGCGTCGACGCGATCGCCGCGCGCGCCGAGCAGGAACCGCAGCCAGCGCGCGGGCCGGACCTCTTCCTCGACGTAGGCCGCCGTCTCCGTCTCGTTGATGTGGCCGTCGTAGATCGGCCCGGGGATGTTGCCGTCGATGCCGTCGAGGCGGACGCGCGCCTCCGTTCGGTGAAGCTGGCTCTCGATGTCGTCGTTGCGGAACTGAAGGCCCAGCGTGGTGCGCACCGGCATGCCACCGACGACGTCGCGGTGCGTGAGCCTCACCGTGGCGCCGGACTCGGTGCGCGTGTCGTCCTGCTCGATCTGGGAGCCGTACTGGCCGCCGTCGGGCTGGAAGGCGGCGAAGATGCCGTCGTTCGGGAAGAGCTGGAGGTTCGAGTGGAGCGTGTAGAGCGTCGCCTCCATGTCCCAGTGCCGGTCGAATTGCCGCCGGTATTGCGTCCACGCCATCACGCGCTGCGCCGCGCCGCCCTGCGTCGGGTCGGCCGAGTCCCAGCGGCTGAGGCAGTGCGAGCCGGCGTAGGCGGCCGGCGTCGGCGTCCCATCGCCCTCGCCGCACACGGCGCGCGCGGGGAGGACGCCGGACATGTTCCACGAGCCGCCGTACGCCATCACCATGAAGGAGAGGTCGCTGCGCTCGTCGAGCACGCGCGTCGCCTTGGCGTAGCCGTTCACGCGGCCGAAGTCCTCCGGGTGGATGAACGGCCCGTTCTCGTGGAACGCCTCGGCCGCGACGACCATGCGCCACTTGTCGCCGAAGCCCGGCGACTCGACGACGACGAGGCGCTCGTGCCCGGTCGAGGGCGCGAGCTCGAGCTTCGCGAGGCTCTCGTCGAAGTGATCGGCCATGCGGAACGTCGTGGAGCCCGCCGTGCCGAAGTCGCCGACGTCGGCCGCGTACGTGCCCTTGGTCGAGTCGATCCGGGCGACTGTCTCCGGGATGAGAAAGTGCAGATCCGAGTAGCCCTGCCCGTGCGCGTGGCTGACCGCGTTGATGGGAACGCCGTCGACGAAGAACGCGTAGTCCGTCCCGTGGTCCAGGTTGAAGCCGCGCGCGAAGTCTTGCTGCGCCTTGCCGCCGCCCGCGTGCTGCACCGAGAAGAGCCCGGGGACGGTCTCGAGCAGGCCCTCGGCGCGGAGGCGTGGGCGGAGGGAGAGCTCGTTCTGGTCGGTCGTCGAGTCGGAGGCCGCGTTGCGCTCGGGCGGCGCCCCGATGGGTACGGGAGGACGGTCCGCCAGCACCAGCGTGGACTGGTTGGGTCCCTGCTGCGTCGGCAGGGGAGGGGGAGCGGGGACGGGGACGGGAGGGGCTGGCGGAATCGGCTCCGGCGGAGGCGCCGGCGGATGAAACTCGTACGCGAGCTGCACCGTGGAGCGGATGGCGACGCCGTTCCTTCGCGCCGGCTCGAAGGTGAACCTGCGAATGGCCGCGAGCGCGGCGTCGTCGAAGCCGTGGCCCGCCGGCGTCGTCACATGGGCGTCCGTGACGCTGCCGTCCTCGGCCACGACGATCTCGAGGCCCACCGACGCGTCGAGCCGGTCGCGGAGGGCGTCGGGCGGGTACGTCGCCTCCGCGCGGCTGCGGAGGACCGGAGGCGTCACGACGTCCGCCGGCGACGCATCGGGTGCCCCCGCGTCGACGCTCCCAGGGGGAACGGGCTGCGCCTGCGCGACGTCGACCGAGCCGAGAACGGCGACCGCGGCGGCGAACGAGCAGGTGGCGATGAGTCGTTTCATCGGGCTTGTCGGGCTCTTCGACGGAGTAGCACGATCGAAAAACACGGTGCTACGCCAAAGTCTCTCGTTCCTACGCGCGACCGCGACGTCCGGATCGCCTCGTCACTGCGGGGTCCAGTCCGGAACGGCTGAGAGAAGCCCACGCACGACCACGAGCTCGTAGGCGAGGAAGCCGCCGAAGGCGACGCTGGCGAGCCCGGTGGAGGCCGCCAGCCACGCCTGGAGGCGAGCGAAGCGTCGGACCGCGTAGGCAAAGGGCAGGCCGAGAGCCGTGGTCAGGGTCATCATTCCGGCGATCGTGCCGATGCCGAACACGCCGAGGTAGAACAGGGCCCAGCGCTGGTCGTGGATGGTGGCGAGGACGAGCAGCGTCACCGCCGCCGAGCCGGCCAGGCCGTGAACGACGCCAACGAGGAGCGGTCGTAGCCCGATGCGAGGTGGCGGCGAGAATGCGCGCGCGGGCAGATGTGCGTGCGCCGTCAGGCCCGCGAGGTTCATGGCACCGAGTGGCGCAGCCCGAGAAGGAACCCTAGGAGAAGGAGGGGGAGCAAGAGGGGAGCCTCCGTGTCGCGAGCGGACGCAACGTAGCACGAGATATGGTGGTCGTGCCACGACGCGGGCGCGTTGCAGGCCGTGCGGAGGGCTCGGCATCGCCTGTGACGCGGTCCGAAGCGCGTGGGACGGGCTCCCCACGAGCCGTGACGCGGTTCGCACGCACAGTGCAGCCGTCCACGGTCGACAGGGCGGGATCATGTCGCAGGGTGAAGCGCCTCACGGCTCGTGAGGCGCGCTCCATCGGGCGTGAGGAGCGCACCGCTGGGGCTGGGGGGCCGTCCTCTGGCGCAGGGAACCGCATCCCAGCCGGAGTAGAGCGCTTCATCGGCGCAGCCACCCGGGCCTCTCGCGGAGTGAGGCGTTCCTCTCGCGCTGTGGAGCCTTCCTCTCCGGCAGGGAGCCGCTCCTCTGCGCGAGTGGGACGCTTCTCCGGCGCTGGGAAGCGCTTCGCTGCGCGAGAAGAGCGCTCCTCTGCCGGAGAAGAGCGCTCCCCGGCCGGAGAGAAGCCCATTTCTCGCGATGAGATCCGCTTCTCCGCCCGTGTGGACCGCTTCTGTCGGCGAAGGAAGCGGTTTCCCACGGCTGGGGAGCGCTCTTCACGCGCTGGGAACCATGTTCGCACGCGAGAGGAACGACTTCGCCGAGCTGTGGAACGACTTCGCCCGGCAGCGAAGCGTTGTTCTCCGCGTGGGAACCGGTTCACTGGGCCCGAAGAGGGCTTCTCTCCGGCCGAGGAGCGCTCTTCTCCGGCAGAAATTCCGTTCACACGGCCCGCGAGGCACTTTCGTCGCGCTGCGAAGCGCTTCACGGAGCGAGCAGTGGGCTTCACTCCGGCTGGCAAGCGCTTCCCAGCCGAGCGAACTCGATTCTCTCGCGCGCGAAGTCGCTTCCCAGGCGAGCGAACTCGATTCTCTCGGGTCGAAGAACGGTTTCCCAGCCGAGCGAAGTCGATTCTCTCGCGTGCGAAGTGGCTGGTAGTGGGTCAGTTTGAGATCCGCGCCGCGGTCAGCAGCCCGACGCGGGGCAACACACCATAGCAGGTGGCGACGAGCAGTCGCCGGAAGGAACGCCCTGACAACAAGACGCTGCACCGGTACAGGTCTGGCCTGACGGACAAGCGCCAGCATCGGCGAGACAGGTCTGGCGGCAAACCCCTGGCCCTTGCGAGCTATAGATGCACGCTTGCGATTTACTGCACGACGGTTCGCTATCGCTATTCGAGCTACATGCAATTACCAGAGCGGCCGCAATCACTAGAAAGCATCGCGCGTACCTAAGCATTGGCGACCCCTGCCCGCTTGATGCTACCCCACGGCCGCGCCCACGCGCACGCTCGCGCCCACGCGCACGCTCGCGCCCGTCTCTCAGTCCTTCGCGTCGCCTCTCGCGAAGATCGACGCGACGTAGTTCAGCACGTCGGTCGCGCTGACCTCGTTGTAGCCGAAGTTCTTGATGAGCCTCGACTTGATGATGTCGATCTTCTCCTGCGTGTCCTTGTCGACCACCGCGGACACCAGCGTCTTCAGCTTGATCGAGTCCTTCTGGTCCTCGAACAGCTTCAGCTCCAGCGCTCTCCGCAGCCGGTCGTTCGTGTTCCACTCGAAGCGCTTGCCGTCGACGGCGAGCGCGCCGATGAAGTTCATGATCTCGCGCCGGAAGTCGTCCTTCCGGTTCTCCGGGATCTCGATCTTCTCCTCGATCGACCGCATCAGGCGCTCATCCGGATCCTCGTCCTGGCCGGTGTAGCGGTTCTTCACGCGCTCCTTCAGCGTGAAGGCCTTGATGTTGTCGATGTAGTTCGCGGCCAGCTTGCTGATGGCGTCCTCGTCGGCGCTGATCGCTCGCTGCACCTCGTTCTTCACGATCTCCTCGTACTCGCGCTTCACCATCCCGATGATCTCGGTGAAGCGCTTTCGCTGCTCCTCGTTGGTGATGAGCGAGTGGTGCCGCAGGCCCTTGTCGAGCTCGTTCAGCACCATGAACGGGTTGATCGTCCCTTCTCCCGCGTCGTTCACGAGCGCGTTGGAGATCTTGTCCTGCACGTAGCGCGGGCTGATGCCCTCCATCCCCTCGCGCTTGCTCTCCTTGCGGAGCTCCTTCACCGTGTCCTGCGTGTAGCCGGGGAGCACCTTGCCGTCGTAGAGCTTCAGCTTCTG
>Ga0182030_10009372_pt1 | contig 20034 bp, 12 predicted proteins | sample 812S3MmetaG_FD_121299 | JGI IMG/M metagenome (GOLD analysis project Ga0182030, IMG submission 121299) | Permafrost microbial communities from Stordalen Mire, Sweden - 812S3M metaG (Illumina Assembly) | ecosystem: Environmental > Terrestrial > Soil > Wetlands > Permafrost | place: Sweden... | reverse complement strand
TGTTCACCAGTGCCACTCATTCTCAAAATCATTCCAAAGCGATACGGAGCATGGTGTCCTTTCCTGTAATCGAGCTGCACGATCCAGCGGTGGTCTTGTCGGAATACCAACTCGCCAAGTCAGCCCTGGACGCAGGCCGGTCCACCATGCTGGTTGATTTTAAGGGGGAATGGTGATGAAAGCTTCGGTCCTGACAAAACTCAATGCTCCGCTCGTTGTCGCCGACATCGCGATGCCTGAATCGCTGGCTTACGGCCAAGTCGCAGTGAAGATCTTGGTCAGCGGCATCTGTGGCGCTCAATTGCAGGAAATCCGCGGCGAAAAGGGAAATGCGGCGTTTCTGCCGCACCTGCTCGGTCACGAGGGGTGCGGCATTGTGGACAGCATCGGTGAAGGGGTGACGCGGGTCAAGCCGGGCGACAAGGTGGTGCTGCATTGGCGAAAAGCAACCGGGATCGAGGCGGCCTGCCCCGCTTACGGGTGGTGGAGAAAGCCGGGGTCGGAAGCGTCGGACCGGGCGATGTCGCGCCTCTCCGTTGGGGGCGGGCGGGTCACGACCCTGAGCGAATATACCGTTGCGAGCGAGAACCGGCTGACGCCAGTTCCGATGGACACGCCGGTTGAACTATGCGCACTGCTCGGCTGTGGACTATCCACCGCGCTGGGCACCATCGAGAGTGAAGCGGCGGTCAAATTTGGGGAGAGCGTGCTGATCGTGGGGACCGGCGGACTGGGATGCAACCTGATCCGATGCGCATGCATGGCGAAAGCCAACCCGGTGGTGGCGGTGGACGTTCACGCGAATAAGAAGCGTGTCGCGCTTTCCTTGGGAGCCACCCGGTACGTGGACAGCAGCCAGGAGGATTTGTCGAAGATTGGCAGGTTTGATGTCGTCATAGACACGGCTGGCGCGGGTGACAGCATGGAGAAGACGCTGCCGCTGCTCAGTCCATCCGGGCGTTTCATCATGGTAGGCCAGCCTGGTCCTGGAAAATCGGTTTCCATGCTCAACGCCCGCCACATGTTTGAAGGCGAAGGAAAGAGCATCAAAGCAACCCAGGGCGGCGGGTTTCGGCCGGAACGGGACATCCCGCGTTACGTCCGCATGTGGAAAGCGGGCGTGTTGAGTATTGACGGCATCATCACAGCCAGACTGCCTTTGCGGCAGATAAATAAGGGGATAGACATGGTGATCGCCGGGAAGGCGAGCAGGGTTTTGATTGACATGACATTATGACAAACGCGACCGTGGAATCTCTCATTGCTTTCAAGAACCGCATCCGGGGAGTATTCGCGGATGGTGACCTGCCATTCGTGGTTCATCTGAGCGGCGGCAACGAGAAGCAGTTGATCGAGATTTTCAAAGAGATCAAGGAAGGCGACTGGATATTGGGCAGCCACAGGGCGCATTATCATTGGCTCCTGGCGGGAGGCGGCGAGGCTGAACTGGAACATGAGATTCGGGAAGGGCACAGCATGTACTTGTTCAACAAACGAAACAATTTTATGACCAGTTCCGTGCTGGCCGGAATGTCTTCCATCGCCGCCGGCATTGCTTGGGCGTTGAAAGCGGAGGGAAGCCCCAACAAGGTCTGGTGCTTTCTGGGCGACGGTGCGGCCGAGCAGGGGCACTTTTACGAGGCGATCATGTTCGTTGAAGGCCGGGATCTCCCATGCACCTACGTCGTGGAGGACAACGATTGCTCCGTGGATACGAACAAACGGGACCGCCGCGGCAAAAACGCCAAGGCGATTTATGAGTCTATGAAGTGCGTCAGAAAATACGAATACCGCACCGTTGAGCCGCATTGCGGGCCGGGACTGTCAACAATGATAACTTTCAAAAAGAGCGTCATTGAAAAGCACGCCCAGCCGCATGACTACTGAGTTGCACAACGCCTCGCGCGCCTAAGTTGGCATCCCGCGCTACGTTCGCATGTGGAAAGCCGGTGTCTTGAGCATTGATGGCATCATCACTTCCAGACTGCCCTTGCGGCAAGTCAACAAGGGGATTGACTTGGTGATCACCGGGAAGGCGAGCCAGGTTCTGATTGACATGACCTTCTGAGAAGCCGACACGCCTTGAAATGACCTCGGAAAACGCTCGAGGCAAGATTAACTTCCAGTTCTTGCACGGATTCCAAACCAAGCCCTTGGGGCTACGGCTGATGGAGTCGGAAAACGGTTCCGTTGGCTGGAACGGGCAGCGTCAATGCAGTCGTGTTGCCGCTGGTGACGGGCGTTCCTCCGGTGTTGTACCAGTTTGTCCCCAGATTGGTTGACCATTGGGCGGCCAGGACTGTGGGCGAGAATGGCCACGATAAGACGACGTTACTGCCGGTTTGGTTGATGGTCACCAGAGGCCAGGACTGACCAGCGATTGGGAACGACGTGCCTTGATAAGTGGCGGAGAGGGTATTGGCATTGGCATCCACCAACCGGCGGCCAATGGGAGCATCGGCAAACGCCACGGAGGTGGTGTTGGAATACGAAATTGACCTAAAGGCGAGGTTGACAAGCTGATGCGTGCCGGAGGCGAATGTCATTGGAGGCATCAGCCCAACGACGATGCTTAATTGGCCGTCGGCAAGGTTGTTCGCGTTGAAAATCAAACGCGCCCCGTTAGCTCCGCTGCCTGCGGTCGCGCTTACGAAAGCGAGGGCGGTTGGGTCAAAAGAAATACCGAATTGCAATGAGCTTTCGCCGCCTTGACAGGTCATTTGCACCGCGACCAAGTTGGTAGCCGCACCCTGGGTCAGCGGGACCATGCTGATCGGCCGGGGAAGGCCGGTCTTGGGCGTCGGTTTGGCTCCGCTTGACTTGATGGCCTTAACGGATCCCGATTGCGCCGGCGCACTCGTGAGACCGCCCGCCGCAGTGGGCGGGTCCAAGCCGAGCGCGTAACGGCCCACCTGCACCCAATCCGATACATCAATAGCGCCGTCGCCCAAGGTCGCGCGTGGGGCGGAGTCCGCCTGCTGGAATTCAGCGGCGTTGGTGAGAATATAGTCCAGATCCAAACCCGCCGCAAACCGTCCTTCCTGAACCCAGTCTGTGATGCCGACGGCATAACCTTCGTTGCCAGAAAGCGCGACATGGCCTTCCAAAGGCGTCGCGGGGATCGCGAGGGAACCAGCGAGGAAGGACGCAGGAAGGTCAACCCCATTCACATCGGATAGGCCGGTTGGATAAGGCGAATTGGTAAATCCAATGGGGGTCGCAGCATTGGTTGGCACCAAGATGGCCTGGAAGGTCAGTTGAACGACCTGCTGAGTGCCCGCCGCGAATGTCGCGCCTGTGTCCAAACCCACAAACACGCCGATTTGGCCGGCCTGACTGCAAGTGACAGAACAACTTGCGCCGGAGGCACCGCTGCCAGGAGTCCAACCCGTATAAGTCAGGAGGGACGGGCTGTAACCAACATTAAATATCAACCCGTTTTCGGTTCCCGTGGCGAGCAGATTGACCGTGACAGTCACGGGCACTGAGGTGACAGGGGTCGACACGGTGCCTACGGATGGGACGGTCCCGCTGACGATTTGAAGCGCGCTGATAAGGGTCAAGCCCACGGGTGTGCTGGTGTTGGTCCCAAAGGCGTTGGCGACGATCAGCGCATAGCTTCCCACATCGGTGGGCTGCACGTTGGTCAGGACCAAGCTGGCATTGGTGGCCCCGGAGATGTTGGTTCCATTCAATTGCCACTGCAAACTGAGAGGAGCGGTGCCGCTTGCTCCGCCAGTAAAAGTGACGGTTGCGCCGACATTGGTGGTAACGCTTTGGGGCTGCTGCGTCAGGGATGCAGGGAGGTCCAAAGTGAGCACGGCAGCCGCGGTCGTTGCGCTGCCTGCGGAATTGGTAAAGACGGCGGTGTAATTTCCGGCGCTACCTGAATTTACGGTAAAGCTCAAGGTGGTATTGGTGGCGTTCAGAATGGGCGTGGCGCCTTGGAACCATTGCACGGTCGCGGGACTGCCGCTCGCCGACGCGGTGAATGTCACTGGCGTCCCGATGATGTTTGTCTGGCTTACGGGCGAGGTGACGATCAGCGGCGCGAAAACCAGGGTTACGTCGTCCAGCGCGATATCTACAGCCGAGGTCGCGTCAGAAGTATCCTTGAAAACCAGCGTCGTGTTCGTTGAATTGGCGGTGAAGTTCAGTTGATACAGGTACCAATCGCTGGTGGTAGTGGCGCGTGTGGGGGGGACGCAGTAGTTGCTGGCGATCACCGCGTTGTTGGAACCAACCGCAGTAGCGGTGATGCTCATATCGCCACTTCCCGACCCGGGAATTTGCACCGCGAAGGACACCGCGCAGGCTTGTCCCACAGTGGTGAGGAATGTCTGGGACAAGATGCCGCCGGGCCGGGTGTCGCCACCATTGAAATCTATCCACTGCTGCCCGTCGTAGGGGCCTATGCCGCCAGCGATGTTCAGCATGGTGGCATTCATCACGTAAATATCAGGGCCATTCGTCCCGCTCACCGTCCAGCCGGTTAACCAAGTGTTTCCGGGAGCAATGATCGCGCTGCCGCCGGGTGACAGGGCTGCGACATTGTTGAGAAGCTCAAAGCTGCCGTTAGTGAACGGACCGGCGTTCACAATTACATTTGCCACCGCGCTTGTGGCGGTTCCGGCCGCGTTACTGAAGATCGCGAAATAATCACCTGTTGCGGCGGTTTCTGCCATGAAGGTCAGATTGGTGCTCGTCGCGCCGGAAATTGCCGATGTGCCAAAATACCATTGCACGGAGGAGGGATTGCCAGTGGCGGATGCGGTCAGTGTCACCTCGGTATTCGCGGCCACCACAATGCTGGCCGGGGACGTGGCGATGACGGGCGGATCAACCACAGTCAGCACGGCCACGGCGGTGGTGGCGGTTCCGTAAGAATTGCTGAAGACGGCGGAGTAACTCCCGGCGGTGGCATCGCTGGCCGTAACTGTGAGCGGGGACGCGGATCCACCGGTGCCTGTTATTGGATTCGTTCCCAAGTACCACTGGATGGTGGAAGGGCTGCCAGCGGCGCTGGCACTGAAAGAAACTGCCGCGCCGGAATTCACAGTCTGGCTTACCGGGGAGGTGTTGACCACCGGCGGCCCAGAAGTTGACAAACTCAGTAAAGTTACATCGTCAAACGCAAGATCTACTCCGATCGTCTGAGAAGAGGAGTCGAGGAAAACCAAGGTCGTATTGGTTGATACTGCGATAAAATTCAACTGAAACAAAGACCACACGCCTACCTTGGCGGGCACACAATAATTGCTGGCGAGAAGGGAATCATCTGGCGCCACGGCGGTTGCCGTCAGACTCATGCTTCCCGAACTAGTCTGGCCCACAGCGAAGGTCACCGTATAATAGTACCCGACGGTGGTGGTGAAGGTTTGGGACACAATGCCGGCGGGCGGCGTATTGCCAGCATTGAAAAGAATAGCTTGCTGGCCATCATAAGGGTTCAAACCGCCGAGATTGCCATTGGCCACTGCAAGATCACCGCCGCCCAGGCCACCCACAGTCCAACCGGTCAGCCAGGTATCGCCTGGATAGAGGGGGGCGTTATGGCCGGACGAAATGGCTGCATGGTTGATGGCCTCAAAGCTGCCATTGGTGAACGAAAGGCCCAGCACGGCAAGATTGGCCACGCTGGTCGCGGCAGTTCCGCCGGTATTGCTGAACACGGCAAAATAGCCGCCTGGCGCGGTGTTACTGGCGGTCAGACTCAAGGTGGTACTGGTTGCGCCCGCAATCGCGTTGGTCCCCTGATAATTGATCAGATACCATTGAACAGTGGACGCGCCGCCGCTGGCTGAAGCGGTGAGAACCACGCTGTCCCCTGCATTGACGGTCTGGCTTACCGGCGATGTTACGACTGTTGGCGGGACGGCGGGCGGGCCTCCTGTCACCGTCACGTCGTCAAAGATCAAATCCACCGCATAGGTTGTGGAAGAGGTGTCCTTGAAAATCAGCGTCGTATTGGTTGATACTGCGGTAAAGGCCAATTGAAATGACTTCCACTGCCCCGAAGCAGCGACGCAATAGTTGCTGGCGAGAAGTGAATCATCTGGCGCCACGGCTGTTGCCGTCAGGCTCATGTTTCCCGAACCAGTTTGGCCAACAGCAAAGGTTGCCGTATAATGGTATCCCACCGTAGTGGTAAAGGTCTGGAACAAAATGCCGCCGGGCGGAGTGTTGCCGCCATTGAAAAGAATGGTCTGCTGCCCGTCATAAGGGTTTACACCGACAGGTCCATTAGCCACTGCAAGATTACCGCCTCCCAAGCCGCCCACAGTCCAACCGGTCAGCCAGGTATCGCCTGGATAGAGGGGGGCGTTTTGGCCGGACGGAATGGCAGTATGGTTGATGATCTCAAAGCTACCATTGGTGAACGCAAGAGCCAGCACGGCAAGATTGGCCACGCTGGTGGTAGCACCGCCAGCGGAATTGGTGAATTTGGCAAAATAGCCGCCTGGAGAAGTGCTGCTGGCGGTCAGATTCAACGTGGTACTGGTTGCACCGGCAATCGCGTTGGTTCCCTGATAGTTGATCAGATACCACTGAACAGTGGACGCGCCGCCGCTGGCTGAAGCGGTGAGAACCACGCTGTCCCCCGCATTGACGGTCTGGCTTGCCGGCGACGTCACCACTGTCGGGGGGATGACCGGCGCGGTTGACGTCACCGTCACGTCGTCAAACGCCAAGTCCACCCCAGAAGCGGGGGACGCTGAACTGTCCAGGAAAACCAGCGTCGTATTGGTTGAGACTGCGGTAAAATTCAACTGAAACAAAGTCCAGACGCCCTGGGAGGCGGGGACGCAATAGTTGCTGGCGATCTGCACGTTATTCGACCCAATCGCAGTCGCGGTCATGCTCACGGCTCCAGTGCCATTCTTGCTCAAAGCGAAACTCACCGTGCAGGAGGATCCGATTGTAGTGTCAAAAGTCTGGGACAGGGTGCCTCCGGGCAGAGTGTTTCCGCCATTGAAATAGACGTATTGCTGCCCGTCATATGGGGCCACACCGCCGACAGTGCCATTGACCACCGCAACATCACCATTTCCGGTCCCGCCCACGCTCCAGCCGGTCAGCCACTGATTGGTTGGGTAAAGGCGCACTCCGGCACTGGTCGCGGCGGGCGTCTCAAAGCTGCCGTTGGTGAAGGGGGCCGCGTTCGATCCGAACCCGGCGAGCAGAAAAGCCGCCACGAAAACTGATCTGACACTCGATATAGTCCGCATATTCCAAGCCTTTGATGATTGTGTCTTGTTTCCTCGATCAAAAACCTCCTCGCGAACCCTGCCGCCTGAAGGGGGCACTTTTGATAACTTAAGAGAGACTATCGTTTTCGACCGCAAATGTCAACTAATCGAATGCGATTGTAGTTCTTCTTAAGTTCCCCTTAAGTTGTCCTTGAATTGCACACGTAATTCGCCGTGCGCAAATGACGGTTTCCGCATATCAGCCCCACGTTTTCAGGTTCCATTCGTCCAGCAACTCGCGGGGGATTTCACAGAGGAAACGGGACGGTTTTTGGTTCAGTTCGTCGCTGCCGGCGGTGACGCGCAGGAGGGGGTAGGTCAAATACAACTGGCTCCGCGCGCGGGTCAGGGCGACGTAAAACAGGCGCCGCTCCTCTTCCTCGCCGTCCAGGGCTTCGATGGCGCGGGTGGACGGGAACGCGCCTTCGCAAAGCATGATGACGAAGACGACCTCAAATTCCAATCCCTTGGCCTGATGGATGGTGGAGAGGCGCATCGGCTCCTCGTCGTGGCGCGCGGGCGGGCGGTCTTCGGCATCGGCTTCGCCGCCGGTTTGGAGGGCCAGTTGGGTGAGGAATTCCTCGACGGTGGCAAATTGCATGCTGGTGGCTGCCATCGCTTCCAGGTCGCTCAGGCGCGACAGGTAATTGGTGTATTCGGCTTTCAAATGATCTTCGTAGCCGGCTTCAAGCACGAGGCGGATCATGCGGGAGGCGCTGCGGCGGATTTCCGGTTCTTCCAACTGCGCGACGGTGGCGGTGAATTGCGCCCAGGGCACGGCGGCTTTTCTGGGAACGGCAGCGGCGATTTTTTGCAGGGCCGACGCGAGCGGCGGATTGCCCGTTTGGGGCGCGGCGCGGAAGGCGTTCCATATTTTGTCCGCGCTGCGCGCGCCGACGCCGGGGAGGAGGCGGGTGATCCGTTTGAAGGCGGGTTCGTCGTGCGGATTGGTGATGAATTTGAGCCAGGCGGCGACATCCTTGATGTGGGCCAGTTCGCCAAAACGGAGGCCGCTGGTGATGGTGAAGGGGATGTTGCGGCGTGTCAGCTCGAACTGCAATTCCAAGGCGTGGAAATGGGCGCGATAAAGGACGGCCATCTTGTTCAAGGGGATGCCTTCCTCGCGCAATTGCAGGGCGCGCTGGGCGATGAAGACGGCCTGCTCCCTCGCGTCGCCGCAGGCGACGAGCACCGGTTTGACGCCAGCCTCGCGCGCGGCGGCGAGTTGCTTGGGGAACTGGCGGATGTTGGCGGCGATGGCGGCGTTGGCAACGCGCAGGATTTCCGGCGTGCTGCGGTAGTTGGTTTCGATCCGGTAAATGGCGGCGTCCGGGTAGCGGTCGGGGAATTTGAGGATGTTCTGGAAATGGGCGCCGCGCCAGGAATAGATGCTCTGGCAATCGTCGCCAACGGCCATGATGTTGTGGTGATTGGCGGCCAGGAGGTCCACCAGCGCGCCCTGGAGCTTGTTGGTGTCCTGATATTCGTCCACGAGGATGAATTGGAAACGGCGCTGCTGTTCTTCCCGGACTTCAGGATGTTCCTGAAGAAGCCGGAGCCAGAGCGCAAGCAAATCGTCAAAGTCCATGGAGTTGGCCGCGATTTTGCGGGCGGTGTAAAGGCGGTGCAAGGCGGCTATCTCGTCGGAAAGGGGCGCGAACCAGGGGAATTGTTCATCGAGCAAGGTATCCACCGGCTCCTGTTTGTTGACGGCGAGCGAAAAAACATCGGAGAGGACGCCGGCCTTGGGGAAGCGGGTTGCGATGAGGTCAATCTTTAGCTCGCTGCGGCAGGTTTGGACCAGGTCTTCGGCGTCGTCGCGGTCGAGGATGGAGAAGCCTTGCTGATAGCCGAGAAGGGCGGCGTGACGGCGCAGGACGCGGTTGCCGATGGCATGGAAGGTGCCGCCCCAAAGGGAGGAGAGTTCGCCGCCGAGGAGGCTGCTGACGCGGAGCATCATTTCTTTGGCGGCTTTGTTGGTAAAGGTGAGGAGGAGGATGCGCTCCGGGGGGATGCCTTGTTCGAGCAGGAAGGCGGCGCGATAGGTGAGAGTGCGCGTTTTGCCCGAGCCGGCGCCCGCGATGACCAGGGCCGGGCCGGGCGGGGCGGTAACTGCGGCTCGCTGCTGGCCGTTCAACTCGCGCTCGTAGTTGATGCGCGTTTCAACCGGGTGGCGGAAGGGTTCTATGACGTAATCGCGCGACATGGCGGGAACTCCGTGGCAGTTGGAAGAACAGGGGCCGCGCCAGCTTAGGCGGGCTTTGCCTCCGCGGCCAGCAGGCGGCGCAAGCGGGCGATATTGGCGTCAATCCGCTCGATGTAGGGATTCGGGCCGTCGGGGTAGGGGACACAGAGAAAGCGGAAAAGGCCGAGGAACTCGCGGTTTATTTTTTGTTTGACATAGTTCTCCCAGAACACAGGGGTCTTTTGCATCATATCCTGGGCGCTGGAGAAGAAACCGCCCGCCTTCATTTTTCCGCCGTTGTAGCCTGCGGCCTCGGCGAATTCCGAGTAGAGGACCGGCAGCTTTTCCACGTAATCGGGCGCAGCCATCTGGCCCAGCAAATCGGCCGTTCCGAGGACAAAGCCGGTGATGCGCTCCAATTCGTCCTGGAAGGGGATGGTGTCGAGTTGGACGTTCACGCCGGTGCAGCGGATCATGTTCTGCACGGCCAGGATATCCTCGATGGGATAATCGCGGTAGAACATGAGTTCGCCGGCAAATTGGATGCTGCGGTCCACGTGGGTGAGGGTGTATTTTGCGCCGGTGCCGCCTGTGTCCCCCTTCTTTTTGAGGTAGCCGGTGTCGTGCATAAGGATCGCGAGCAGTCCGAGTTCAAACATCCGCCGGGTAAGGCGGGGTTCGGCGTTGGTGTTATGGCGGTTGCGGAGCAATTGGGCCATGCAGAGGGCTCCTTGCAAGGTGTGTTCCAGGTCGTGATAGAGCGCGTCAATCGGGAGGTAATCCTTATAGCGGCCCTCGAAACAGTCCACTCCCCAATGAAATATCGTCCGCACGAATTTCCGGTCGGCATCCGGGAACATGGCCAGATAGGCCGCGCCAATCTCCGCTTCGACCAAACGGGGTTGTCTGGTGTCAATGGCTACCTGCATTTTTTCAACATTAACGCGCCTGATAGCAGTTTGCACGCTTTTTTTGGGATTTGCCATTTCGGCCGCGATGGCGGCATGTGGAATTAAGTGGAATTAAGTGGAATTAGGTGGAACTAACTGGAATTGCGGATTGCGGATTGTGGGAATCGGTCGGATCGGTCTGATAGGACTGATCGGGTCAGATTTGACGGAAATTGCGGATTTGCTGGGTGAAGAGGTGTCTGCGGCAGATGTAAACCACCATAGGTAGTGCAATTTGGCTGTGTGGACCACAATATATAGTTGTTGCGGCTGGAACCGTGGCTGGGAGGTAACGATTGGGAAATGCTTTGACCAGCTTTGACTGGCTTTGACGGGGTTTGACGGAGGAGGATTGGCGAAGTGGGGATTTTTGAGCAGGAGGGAGGCTGGGAATGGATCGCGTCGAGGCACAGAATGGCTTGATTAGGTTTGATTAGGCTTGATTGACGGGGTGAATGGAGGACTGGGGTGACGGGCTCTATTTGCGGCTTTCTGACGAAAGACGCTACCCTCCAACATTCGGTTTGGTTCTTCGGGGCTGTTTGACGGCGGGCGGTGACCGCCGCTACAGGGACTCTTCTATCTTCACTATTCTTCACGGCGCGATTGTAGCACGGTATTGGAAAAAGCGTCTCCGTACGGTACGGACGATTTTTTGGTCAAAAAACGGGGTTCGGACCACACGTAACCCATTGTGAATACGGGGTTTAGGAGGGGTGGGTACAGATTTTACACATTTACAAATTTGAAAATAGTTTAGTGGAGAAGGCGGTTTGGCTGCCATTGGGAGGAGAATAGTCAGCTTCGTAGCCTGGGAATTCAAAGGAAAGCCACACGCTCCTCGGCGCGCAAGCCGACCGCCATGGTAAATAGCGCCAAAACAGCCATAATCCGGGAAACCCCACAAAAGCCGGCGCGGGCAAAACGAAAGCTGGGAAAGAGCGGGAGCATCTCGGGCCGATTACAGACTCGGCAGCCTGTTGACGCTGCCGCTACTCATATTTACGCTGTAAGAATGGGCTGCGAGTATATGGACCAAAAGCATGCCAGGCCGTGGAGAGACATCCCAGAGGCCGACATTCCTACTACTGACTGGCATGCCCAAACTTCGGAAGTAGGGGAAGGCTTCGGATTCGTGGGCAATCGAAGGACCCAAGTCGGCAGTCCACTTTTTTTGCCCGTCTTGCCCATAGAGTGAAACCGCCTTCTTCGAGAAATCAACGAAGATGTAGTTCTGGGAAGCGACGTCGAAGAGAATCTTAGGGCGCCGTAATATGTCGAGCGGAAAGGCGTCCTCAAGCAACAGCCGGTTCAGCCGGGCCAGATCTGCCCCGGTTGGTTGGTTCAGCAGTTTCACGGTGTCACCGGAAAGAAATGGTTTGAGCGGTGCGAAAACGTTTGAGTCGTAAATCAGCTTCCCTTGAATTAACTTGTTCAGGTTCGTCACCAAGTACTGCTGGCCTGGACCCGGCTCGTGAGGCACACCACGGATAACCATCTTTGCCCGCTCTGCCTCCAAGGCCGACTTGGTTTCACTTGAGAGCAAGTCCCACAAGAATAGAAACAGGGGATCATCCTTGTGGGCTGAAATTGTCTGATCTCTGTGTTCAACCAAATCGCTAATTAACAGCGTCATCTGCAGGAGATCGTCAGGGGAAAGTGTCCACGGCCCCTGCTCGGGCAGTTTAACCCCCGGGTGATCCAGGATGGCGCTGGCAAACGGAGTGTCGCTTTCCACGCTGGCGATTGGCGCGGCTCCGTTGGTCACGGGAGCATTGCTGACCGCAGGGGCCTGAGCATAACATCGAGGTCCCATCAAGGCAAGAACCGCGCCCAGCACAAGATGGATGGCACCCGGACATTGCAGGTGGAGCTTTCGCGTCACGCCGTCAGCCTGCCGCTTCCCGCGTCCCCTGTCAACCAGAATCGTAATCCAAAATCCTAATCTTAATCTTAATCCTAATCCTAATCTCTTCACGTAATGTTGCTCCCCAGCGTAGGCCTCTCCGAATCAGCCAACCCTGGGCTGGATGATGCAATCCCTTTGGGATTGAAGCTGGTTCACCGGCGGGGATTGTCCCAAACCCAGTCGTCGTCGGAGGCGGGTTGGCTGCCGTCGTAGGATTCGTTCCAGCCGATGGAGTAGAGGAGGAATTTGCCGTCGTCGGTGCGGCGGTAATGGAGGGGTTGGCCGCCGATGATGTCGCGGGGGACTTGGACGAGGTATTGCGGAACCAGGGCGTCGAGGGAGTCGGGATAGGCGTTGTGGGTGAGGCGGTAGCGTTCGAGGGCGCAGGCGATGAGGGCTTGGTGGATCTGCGTTTGGACCTTGGCGATGTTGCGACACGTCTTGCTGTAGTCGTGGGATATCCTGGCTACGTAATTATACGGTGAAGGATGAGACCTGGCCAAAATGGCGACGGCATCCACTTTTTTCGGATGCACTATTGGGCCGACGGAGTCCAAGCTCTCACCGAGGGCTACATAGCCGTTGGCGAGTCGGACCATGTTCTGGTAGACCCAACCGCGAGGGATTAAATGGCCGACGACTGTCGCTTTCAGGCTTGTCCAGGCGTTGGACGGCCACAGGAAGCCGCCGAAGTATATTTCCCCCAAGTTGAAGGCCGTTATGGTCGGATAATAATCGGACACCCTGGCAGGCCCTGCCAACATCACCTGCTTTATGTCAGAGACGAAATTGATTTTCTGGAGTTGCTCCTGCAAGGCCGCCAGTTGCGGCTCGCGCCAGGCATGAAGGCTCAGACCGTCGGCGATGACGTAAATGTCAATTACCGTCACCGTCTCATGGATCAATGTCGGCAGCGAACCATAGGTGCCGCGCGTGACTTCGTCCACAATACGGCAGAGGTTCTGGCTGAGAGTTAGATCGCGCACCGCTTCCTCGGGCCGGCCCAGCAACAAATAACATTGGGCCTGCGCACTCAACAAGCGAGCGAGATGTATAATGGGGTGAGTTGTGTGGGCGATAAAATCAGGGTCATTTTTCTGATTGTCGCCCAATATGCGGACATAGGGACGCTGCAAGGCGTGGCGCATCACCGCGAACTGCGGTTCCAGGACGGCAATCCGGGCAAGGAGTTCGGCGGCGGTGCCTCGGGCTTCCATCGTCACCTTATAGGAACTTTTGCCGGCAGGCTCAAGCTTCGCATTTTCCGCCTCGTACAAGTTAATGGCTCCATCGGGATGGAAGCCGTTGGTCAGGAATTGCTCCAACTCCTTTGCCGACGGGGCTGTTTGGCACTGCAACAGGATTTTGGCAGGTTGAATCTCCTCCGCCCGCCTCAATAAATGGAGAAGGCTCCACGGATCACTGAAGTATGGTCCGACCGCATCTTTGATCAGCTTGGCCGCTTCGGCGTTGGCTTTCGGGTCTCCATAAGTGAGCACCGTGAAACCGGCGGGGGAATTGGAGTCTGGCTGGCTGAAGGCCACTTCAGCCACGACGACGCGGGTGGAGGGGTGGTTTGTATCCCCGGGCTCAGATAGGTCATCTAAGTCCTCTAATCTCTCGCTGAAAAGCGTGGGGCCTTTTCCCAAAAACCACTGCTGCATTTCCGGCACGGCGAAGACGTTTTGATCGTCCGGCACTGGCGGGGGGATGTAAGCGGCCCAGTCCAATTGGATGCCTTTGGCAGCCATTTCGCGCTTGCAGTTTTCCCAGGCGCGTTTGCCGCGCCAGAATTCCACGGTGTAAAAGGCGGCGAGGAGGGTCAAGAATACGGCGACGCCGATGAGGCAGCGGCGCAAGAGGCGCCAGCGTTTGGATTGGGAAGCGGTGGGCTTCATTGCGGATTGGGGATTGGGGATTGTGGATTTAACCGCAGAGAACACAACGCGGCGGGCCGCAACCAAAAAATGACCACGGATTTCACGGATTTCACGGATGGGAAGGAATTTGAACAGGAGCAAACAGAGGCAACAGAGGGGAAAGAACTTTGCCAAGAATGCGCAATTCTAGGGAATAGCACTACAGCGCGGAGAGCCGCACCCAAAGCGATGATTCTGAATTGAGAATTGGTCATTGAGAATTTGTCAATTGTTATTTGGGAAGGGTCGTGTCGCCTCAAACAACTAGCCAGTCTGGTTTGCGCTCGCTGCGGGGACGGGGGGCTTCGGCGGGAGCGGGCGGCGGATTTGCGGGCGCGGAATGGAGCATCGCGGGCTGGGTCAGTTCGGCGAGGACGCGGGTTTGTTCTTCCCAGGATTGCATGATTTCGGAAGGGGAGGAGGAATGGAGGGCGGCCATTTGGACTGGATGATCGGAGAGGCGGGCGTTGACGGCCAGCAGGACGAGCCAGGTCGCGGCCAGGCCAAGCCAGATGCGGCGGCTTGGGCAGATGATCTCGCGCCATAGGTTGAGGCAGATGTTTGGCAGTAGCGGCCTCTGCGCGGGCAGGGTGGACGATGTGGACGGAGTGGACGACGTGGACGTTGTGGACGCTTGCACGGCGGCGGCCCAGCGGGATCGCATGGATTGGGTTGGCTGGATGTTCGCGAAGTGCTCTTCCCAGTTTGCCAGCGGCGCGGCGAGGGTTTTGATTTCGCGGTAGTATGCGCGGCAGACGGGACAGGCAGCCAGGTGTTGTTCCAGTTCGGGGCGGTCTTGTACCGGTGTTGCGCCGGCCGCGAAGAGACAAATCTCGCGGCGGCGGCGGCACGGATTCCAGAACGGCTTCATATCTGTATATCCCCTTTCATTTCGGGAAGGTTCATTTTCATTTTGCGGAGTTTTTCGAGGGCGTGATGGAGGCGGGATTTGACGGTGCCGACCGAGCAGTCCAGAACGCGCGCGATGTCTGGCAGGGAGGCGTCCTCGAAGAAGCGAAGGAGGATGACGCGGCGGTGTTTTTCGGGCAGGCGGTCAATGTGCTGGCGCAACTGGATGGAAAGGTCGTTTTTTTCGGCGTTGTCGGAAGGGGACGGGTCCGGGGACGGGAGGTTTTCCTGGCGCGCGGCCAGGTCGTCACGGTGGAAGGAGGGCAGCCAGGCCAGGGAGAGCGGACGGGAACGGGCGCGGCGCGCGAGCTTCTGCATGCGATGCAGGAGGATGGCGTAGAGCCAGGTGGAAAGGCGGCAGGTTTCGTCGTAGCGGTCCAGGCTTTTCCAGGCTTCGATGAGGGTTTCGGAAACGAGGTCTTCGGCGGCGCTGAGATCGCCGGCCAGGGCGGCGGCCTGACGCAGGAGCCGGGCTTGCAGGGGACTGATCAAATGGCAAAACGCCGGCGCGTCCCCGGCGCGGGCGCGCCTGAGAAGTTCGCCGGTGGCGGTTGCTTCTGTCCGGTCTTCGGTGATGGACATCACAGTATCAATCCCCGCGGCGGGTGGAAAGGTTCAAGAAATTTCACGGGTCATTTTTGGATGGGCGCATTTCAGCGCCCAGACGATTAGAACCTCCTCTCCCCGGCCCTCTCCTCCACAAGTGTGTGGAGGAGAGGGAGAGGAAGTGCCAAGTCGCGTGGCGGTGGTTGCAAGATGCGCAGTTCCAGGATGCGAGGCTTGAAAATAATAGGAAGGGAGCCTAAATTGATTTTATGAAGTGGATTGCAAGTGTTTTGCTTTCCGGATTCGGCCGGCCCGGGGTTTGGCCGGAGAATTTCCAAGAGTGACCACGTTATGCTTGAGTCACCCATATTTCTGTTGATCGCCCTGGCGCTGCTCGTCGCTTATCTTTGGTTCAGGATGGAGAGCAGGCGTCGCGCTGAGGAGGCGAAATGGCAGGCTTGGAAGGACATGCCGGACGGAACGGGCCTGGATGTCGCCAGGCTGGCGTCGGAGATCCAGCGGTTGCGTGAGAATCACCTGGCGGCGCTTCATGTTCGCCCGCACGAGTCGTATTATCGAAGAGGACTGCTTGCCGTGTTTCGGAAGTTGGTAACGGGCCGCGCTTTGTTTCTGCGGGAGCATTTGGAGCATGAACCGCAGAAGCACGACGCGTGATTAATGACGTTTGATGGATTGCAAGGGCGCATCCCACGTATGTCGAGGTTTCCTTTCGGCTCAAATAGGACAAATAGGACCAAGAGGACCAATAATCAAAACACAGGCCCCAAGCAGGCAATCTCGACGAAGATGGAATGTGCCAACCCAATTTGGATTTCAGCCCATTTACGTCCGCGCTTTGGGGCGGCGGGCGCGGGAACGGCGGAGCGGGCCTTCCGCACTGCGGTCGCGCGCGTGGCGGGCGGATGCGCGGGGCGTTCCAGACCCATGCCGCGGCCCAGATGCGTGCTGCGCACCGGATGCGCGCGGCGGCCCTGATGCGTCTTTCCCCTGCGGTTGGCGATTGGCGTTTTGCTCGCGCTCGCGGCCGCGCAGGATGATCGGGCAGCCTTCGTAGCCGAACGCGGCGCGCATTTGATTGGCAAGATACGTTTTGTATTGGTCGGAAAACAGTTTGTCTTTGTTGACAAAAAGCAGGAAAACCGGCGGCGACTGGCTGACCTGGGTGGAGTAGAAGAACTTGAGGCGATGCCCCGCGGAACTGGCGGGCTGCCGCCGTTCGATGGCGTCCTTGAGGGTGCGGTTCAATATGCCGGTGGGAACCTTCTGGCGGAGTTGCGAGGTGACGTAACGGACCGATTCGAGCAGACGGTCGAGATGGAATCCGGTTTTGGCCGAGGTGAAAATCACGGGGGCGTAGTCCAGAAAGAAAAGCTGCTTCTGCACCCAGCCGCCAAATTCGCCCAAAGTCACCGGCGGAGCTTCCTGGCCTTCGCGGCGGACGGTGCGGTGCTTTTCCTCGCGGCGGGCTTCCTTGCGCGCGGCGTCCATGTCCGGCCCGACGAGGTCCCACTTGTTGACAACGATGAGGCAGGCTTTGTTGCGCTCGAGGATTTTTCCGGCGACTTTTTTGTCCTGCGAAGTAATGCCCGCCTGGGCGTCAATCATCAGGATCGCGATGTCGCAGCGGGCAATGGAGTCCTCGGTGCGGCGGATGCTGTAATACTCGACGGAATCGTCCACGCGCCGCTCCTGGCGGACACCTGCGGTGTCAATAAGAATATAGTCCTGGCGGATGCCGTCGGTCTCCACGCTGAAAGGCACATCCACCGAGTCGCGGGTGGTGCCGGGGATGGGAGTGACAATGACACGGGTGGAATGCGTGAGCGCGTTGATAAGGGAGGACTTGCCGACGTTGGGCCGGCCAATGACGGCCAGCTTGACCGCGGGGACGGCGGGTGGCGTGCCCGGGGTTTCCGGGGCCGGGAGGGCGGCTTCCGGTGGCAGCAGCGCGACGGCGGCATCCATCAGGGTGCTGATGCCGCGCTGGTGGATGGCGCTGACGGGGAAATTTTTCTCAAAACCGAGTTCAGTAAAAACGTCGGCCTGGGCTTCGGCCTGGTCGTTGTCGGACTTGTTGATGGCGACCAGGACCGGTTTGCCGGCGCGGTGCAACCGCTGGGCGACTTCGCGGTCCAGGGGGACGACGCCTTCCTGCAAATTGACGACGAGGATGATAACGGTGGCCGATTCGATGGCCAGTTCGACCTGCTCGAAGGCGGCCTGGACGATGACATCGCGGGCTTTTTCGCCGCGCAAGAGGCCCAGTCCGCCAGTGTCCACCAGGGTGAAGGCGTGTCCGTTCCATTCGGCTTCGACGCTGATGCGGTCGCGGGTGACACCCGGCTCATCGTGAACGATGGCGATGCGGCGGCGGGCAATGCGGTTGAACAAGGCGGACTTGCCCACATTGGGGCGTCCGACAATGGCGATGAGACTGTGCGAATCCATGAGCGAGTATAAAGCGTAAAGCGAATTTAGAACAGGTTGAATTTGCGGCGGAGGGTCCACTCCACAACCAGGACGGCCAGGAAGACCACCACAAACCAGGGTCCGGCCTCGACCAGCGAGGATTCCTCGACGGACACCTTGCGAAGATGGCCGGCAGCGGCCTGATCGGGGAATTGCGCGGCCTGGTCTTCGCGCAAATAGACGCCGCCGCCCAGGCTCGCGAGGCGCTTGAGGAACACTTCGTCCAGCTCCAGGCGCGATCCTTCCTCCACCAGCGGCGCGATTGCGAAGTTCTTTTCGTAGGTCTCCAACATGCGGTCGCCCTGAAAGGCCACCAGGCGGAAATCGTAATCGCCCCGCTCGCGAAAGCGCAGTTTGACTTGGAAGGTCCGCGCCTGGCTTGGCACAGGCGAGACCGCGATGGGCGCGGGTTGGTCTTTTCTTGACAGGGACGCGGTGAAGCGAAGCAGGCCCGCTTCGGCGCCGAGCACCTGAATCTCGCCGGTTGCCTCGTCGCCCGGACGGTAAAAATCCTTGTCCCAGCGCACGGCAAGATTCTGGCCGCCTTCGGTTTTGCCGGTGAGATTGCGCACGGCCTGACGCCAGAAGAGGCCGTAAGCGGAGCGGAGGGGTTCGGGTTGCAAGGCCCATTTCCACAAGGTGTCGGTGGCAATGGCCATGACTTTGCCCTTGCCGAAGGGCTGCATCGCAACCACGGCGACAGCGCGGTCGCCGAGTTGCGCGGTGAGCAGGGGCGTGGCGTTGGGCTTGAGTTCGCCCACGCGGTTGAGGCTGTCGAGCCGGGCCGGGACGCGCGCCAGGGTGTCCTCGACGGTCGCCAGGATGGGATGGCCCGAGGCCATTGGCGGGACGCGGACGGCGAAGGAGCCTTGCGCGGGCGGCGGTTCCTGAGCCGAAAGCCGCCACGGGAAAAGGGAATCCAGCGCGCTTCCGGAATAACCGCCGCGACCGAAGGAATCGTCGCCGCCGAGGAAAATCAGCACGCCGCCGCCACTGACATAATCCATCAGCGCGCGCATCTGCTGGGGCGCGGAGTCCTCGGCAGGAAAGGAGCCGATGACAATCACGTCGAAGGGCTTGAGTGCGTCCTTTGTTGCGGGAAAGCCGGCAGCCAGGGCGTCATCGCCGGGGGCGCGGTCGCCTTGGAGGGTGAAACGCGAGCCGGCGCTGCGGAACAGGGCGGTGAAAGACAGCCCGGGGTCGCGCGCCAATTCGTTGCGCAACATTTTGAATTCCTGGCCCAACTCGAGTGTAAAGTATAAAACTTGCAGCCCCTTTTTTTGCACATTGACTGTCACCGTGCGAGAGTTGTTGAGGGCGGAAAGCTCACCGGGGGCGGGTTGGACTGTCACCCGGTAACGCTGCACACCGACCTGGGTGCTCCGCGCCTGAAGAGGCGCGCGCGCGCTCAAATTCGACAATTCAACGTTGGTCTCGCCGACTTTTTCCCAACCGCCGACCGCCGCGCGCTCGAGCGAAACGCGAGTGCGCGCGATGGCATCCTTGAAACCGCCGCCATGACCGGCGCGCGCCTGCACGTCGGCGGTGATTTCGAAGGCGGTGTCCTTCTCGACGCTGGCCGGAGCCTGGACATCGGTGAGGGCGAGGTCATTCCATGTCGCCGGGTCGGTCCCGATACCCACAATGGAAAGCGGAATGCCGGGCAGGGTTGGATTCTCGATGGCTTCGTCGCCGCCGTCGGTGAGCAGGACGACGCCGAGATACGACGCCGTGTCGCCGCGTTCGGAAAGCGCGAGCAAACAACTTCCTAGATCCGTGCCGCGATTGGTTCCGGCCAGCGTGCCTGGGGGGTGAATTGTGGTGTCGAAGGCCAGTTCATCGAGAGTGACGCCGGCGGGCAGCGATTTTTTCCATT
>Ga0182030_10009370_pt1 | contig 20035 bp, 11 predicted proteins | sample 812S3MmetaG_FD_121299 | JGI IMG/M metagenome (GOLD analysis project Ga0182030, IMG submission 121299) | Permafrost microbial communities from Stordalen Mire, Sweden - 812S3M metaG (Illumina Assembly) | ecosystem: Environmental > Terrestrial > Soil > Wetlands > Permafrost | place: Sweden... | reverse complement strand
CCGCCGTCCGGGTCTATGCTCATCTTCCGGATTCCGGGTTGAATTCAACCAGCCAGTTGCCAGAAAATGAAACAGAACATTCCTAACCCGCAACTCAGGCGGGACAAACGTGCCCCGGAGCCGGCGCGCAAATCAGTCATTTTTCCTGTCATCCTTATCGCCGCTCTCCTCGCCGTCGCCGCCGCCGTCTTCATCGCGCTCAAGAAGTCCCCACCGCCCGCTCCCGATGCGCAGACGGTGATTCCTCCCGTGTCGGTCAATTCCGGCGTCACACCCGTCGCGCCCGCCATTTCCGCTCCCGCCAGGCGAAACAACGCCGCAGTCATCCCGTCCGCGCCTTCCACTCCCGCCACGCCGATTGCTGACAACCGCTCCCCCAAGGAGATTCTTGCCAGCCTGACCCAGTTGGACGCCAAAGAACCGCTCCCGCGGGATCAGTGGCAGACTTGGAAACAGGCCTTGCAGCAGCTCATCCGTCTCGGCCCGGCCGCCGTGCCCGCCATCCGGGATTATCTGGCCCAGAACAAGGACGTCCAGTTCTTCGGGTGGGACTTGGCCGACCAATCCGGCTTTCCCACCTTGCGCGCCGGATTGATAGACGCGTTGGGCCAGATCGGCGGACCCGACGCCACCGCCGCGGAGTTGCAAATCCTGCAATCCAGCATCTTCCCATCCGACGTCGCGCAACTGGCCAAAGGCATGGGCGACGCCGCCACAGGACCATACCAGCAGGAATTTCTGGCCGCCGTCCGCCAGCAATTATTCCTGGCCCAACAACCCGAGGCCAGCCATGACGCCGACGTCGCACCGGTCTTCCAAGTCCTGGCGCTGGAAGCCGCCGGCGGCGCAACTGTGGCGCAGGACATTCAACAATATGCCTCACCCTGGGCATTTTATTCCGCCATCACACTGGCCCACCTGCCCGACGACGCCGGCCTCCCCGTCCTCACGCTAATGGCGCAGACCCCCGGCAGCGGCCAGGCCGTCGCCGTGGATACCCTCGCCCAGTTGGCTGTGACCAATCCCCAGGCCCTCGCCGCCCTTCTCGACACCGCCAAAAACGGGGCCGCCTCCGATTATATGCTGGCGGGGGTTGTCCCCTTTTTGGCAGGCCGGCAATATGTCCTTTTCGTTGATCAAATCCCCCCCGGCGCGGCGGTGCAGAGCGATCACATCGCCTCCGGCAACCAGAACTTCCTTTCATGTCAAGTAAACAATCCCGCCCTTGCCCCCCGCCAAATCGCCGTCCTGGATCAACTACTCCAAGCCGTCCCCCCCGCTGATGCCAACGCCCTTCAAGCCTTGCAGGATCAGAAATCCGCCCTCACCGCCAACCCCGGAAAGCAACCTTGAAATGAATGCGCTTCACTCACTGACTCACTGATTCACTGACTCACAACTCCATGAAAACAACGCCCCTTCTCAGCGCCTTCATTCTTCTGCTTGTCACCGCCTCCTGCGCAGTCGGCCCGGCATACCACCCGCCCGACGCCGCCCGGTTCACTCCCGCCGACTGGCATTGGCAGCCCGCCCAGCCCGGCGACGCCGCGCCCAAGGGCGACTGGTGGAATGTTTTCCACGACCCCGTCCTCGCCGGCCTCGAATCCAACGCCGTGGCCGGCAACCAGAACCTCCGCGCCGCCGTCGCCCGCGTGGACCAGTCACGCGCCGCCGCGCGCATGACCCGCAGCCAGTTCTTCCCCGAACTTTCCCTCGACCCCTCCTTCAGCCGCGAGCGCGTTTCCGGCAACCAGCCCGTGCCATTCTCGATCCCATTCAAGATGAAACCCATGTACATCAACACATGGAATGTCCCCCTCGATCTCAGCTACGAATTGGACCTCTGGGGCCGCGTCCGCCGCTCCTTCCAATCCGCCGCCGCCAATGCCCAGGCCGCCGCCGCCGACACCCAGAACATCCTCCTCACCCTCACCGCCGATGTCGCTGTCAATTATTTCCTCGTCCGCTCCCTCGACGCCCAAATCGCCTCCACCGAGGCAGGAGTCAAGTCGCGCGAGTCTTCCGTCCGCATCTTGCAGACCCGTTACGAAGCCGGGAGCATCCCGGAAATTGACCCAGTCCAGGCCAAAACCGAGTTGGCAGAGGCCCGCTACGACCTGGCCGACCTCCGGCGTCAGCGCGCCGAAACTCTGGACGCCCTGGCCCTCCTCTGCGGCCAGACCGCCAGTTCCTTCGACCTGGCGCCGGCGCCGCTTCCCAACGCGCCTCCACTGGTGCCGGCGGGCCTCCCCTCCACCGTTCTCCAGCGCCGCCCGGACATCGCCTCCGCCGAGCGCAATCTGGCGTCCAAAAGCGCCCAGATTGGCGTGGCCCGCGCCGCCTATTTCCCGGTCGTTCGATTGACAGGTGACGGCGGCTACCTCAGCGGGGATGTTGGCAAGTTATTCAGGATGGACAGCCTCACATTTTCCTTCGGCCCCAGCGCCAGCCTTCCCATTTTCACCGCCGGCCGTACCGCCGCCCAGGTCCGCCAGGCCCAGGCCTCCTATCAGGAAAGCCTGGCCGACTACCAGCAAGCCGCCCTCACCGCCTTCAAGGAAGTCGAAGACAGCCTCGCCCAAATCCGCTTCTGGACCGAGCAAGCCGGCGCCCAGGCCGACGCCCTGGCTTCCGTCCGGCGCGTCACCGAACTGACTCAGGCCCGATACGACGCCGGAGTTCTCACCGAATTTGAAGTCGTGGCCGCCCAGCACGACCAACTGCAGCAGGAACGTCAAACCGCCGAACTGGCCGCTCGCCGCTACGCCGCCGCCATCCGCCTCATCAAGGCCCTCGGCGGCGGCTGGGAATAGCAGACCGCGGACAGCCAATAAATAGTCTTGACATGTGATTGACAATCACATGGCCCGGCTCCGCGCAGGTTCGGCGCCTTATTTCGGCGAAGCCCCGGCCACTCCCAAGGTCAAACGGATGGTGTCCGCCACCTTGTCCAGATTCTGGCCGGGCATAATCTTGAAATCGGCGCGCTGGATGCTGAAGTTGGTGGAGGTGATCACCAAAATGTCACCCTTTTGGTTCCCGCCCAGCCGATCTCCCAGCTTGTCTTTCAGAAACTTCATCTCCACTGGAATCGTCAGTTCCTTGGAAACCCCGTGCAAGGTGAAGGTTCCCACCGCGTCTGCCGTCGTGCTGTCTCCGTTGGTCTGGACGTTCTTGAGTTCCTTCGTCTCGAACGTAATTTGCGGATATTGGGCCGCATCCAGCCATTGGTTGCCCCGCATTATGGTGGTTTGCATGGCGTTGGGCACCGTGAGCGAAGCGGTGGCTACCACGATCTTCCCCCGGGTCGCGCCCGGATTTTGCGGGTCGAAAGTGACCGTGCCGGAGATGTCGTTGGCCGTGCCGGCGATCTTTTCCGCCGGGGCGTCCAGCTTGAATTCGATCTTGTTGCCGTTCTTCGGATCCTTAAAGTCAAAGCTCTCCGGCGCCGCCGGTGCCGGCAGCGCCAGGGCGGCACCCAGGAGCAAAGCGATCCATCGGATTCTCATCATCTTGCGGGACATGGTCTTCATATTTCAGGGAGGTTCAATTTTCAGCTTTCTTGTTTCGGAACAGGAACGAGGCGCCGGCCATGACGCCCGCCATCAACGTTGCGACGGCCAGAAAATCCCATCCGGGAATAAACCCCTTTTCGTAAGTCACGCCGGAAAGACCGGTAACCGGATCCATCGTTTCGTGCGGGATGTTGTTGATCGTCCAGCCAGGATTGGCGCCTTTGGCAGCCCACAAACCAACCGCGGCCAGCAGGATAATCACGGCCAGGATGCGCAACGCTTTCTTCATCAATTGAAGGCAAGATAGCCCAACGCCAAGCAAACTTCAAACGACGCCACTTCACCCGGACTGGCTCGCTTGCTTTTCCCGGTGCCGGGCGCCCGGTCGGCTGCTGCAACAGCCATCGGAGCCTGCGGAATTTCCGAATCAGCTTGCCTTTCACCCTGGATCTGCCAACATTGACGCCGGATGGAATGCAACGGGCAAGAGCTGCATTCTCAACGGCTGCACCCATAGCTCAATTGGATAGAGCATCTGACTACGGATCAGAAGGTTAATGGTTCAACTCCATTTGGGTGCACCACTTCTTCCCTCGCAAATCGGGAAAATCCAAGATCCGGAATTTGAACTTGGAGGTCGTTTACCCTGCTTTTACCCATATGAAAATGTCAATGGCACGATAATTTCCATGGCCTGCGCCTGGATGCCGACCACGGCACTATGGATACATCCGCCACGTCTTTCCTGGAACAGCCTGCCATCGCGGTGCAACAACTGGCTGTGCAATTGTACCGCCCTCTGGTCCTCATTGCGGAGAGCGACTTAAATGACTCGCGCCTTCTTTGAAACGTGACGTTTTGCGCGAAAGTCGGGTTAACTTCAATTCCCGTTGGCGAGGCGCTGATACAGGTCTTTGTCGAGTTCTTCGAGGCCGGTGATGCCGTGCAGGTGATTGACGGAAATCCACGGCAGCCAGGTACGGTGCGCTCCAATACCTCTGATCGGCCCCATGCGCCAGTGTTCCTGTTGCCAGCCCGGGCCTTTCAGGTCGTAAGTGCGTCCGGGCAGCGCGAGCATGGCCTTGGTGCCGTGCAGAAGCACGCGCGCGACTTCGAGGTAGTGCTCGTCTTTCGTGTAAAGATACAACTTGGCGTAAGACGGCACCGCCCAATCCAGGTAGTCGTCCACGCCACCGATGTCGTTCGACCCAATCCCATTGACGCCTACGGTGGGCACGCCGGGCTTCCAGCCCAGTTCATAAGTGGCGCCGATCGGCATGGGGACGTTCCAGATCCAGATCCAGCTTTCGGCGTAACTGCCCGCCGCCTGCGCGCGTTCAAGCCACTTGGCATCCTTGGTGTTTTCGTAAAGAGCAAGGAAGGCCTCCATGGATAGCATCCCGGATTCTTTGTCGGCGACCTCACCGCCCGTGGCGCCAAGGAACACGCACTTGCTGCCGAAGTTCGCCCAGATGTAATCCGCGGCGCGCACCGCCGAGTCGAGATATTTCCTGTCGCCGGTTTCCTCGGTCATCCTGACCAGCACGGGTACGGGAGCGTAGGAAGTGACGCCCGAGTTCCCGGTCGCCTCTCCGGTTCCTCCCTGGTAAGCCCCGGGGAAGGAGCCGTCATCCCGCTGCTTCGTCACCAGCCAGTCGCAATAGCCTTTGACCCAATTGAACCATTCCGGGTGCTGGCGCCCGCGAGCGCGCTCCCGGCGGATCAGGTCCACCATGGTGCGCATGTCTTCGGCCGTCGCCCGGAGCGAGAACCCGGTTCCGCCCCGGACGGCGCTGGCCTGGCCAGTCCTTATGTCAAAACCTTCCGCGGCGGGAGCGGGGGACATCTTATCAATGCGAACAAGACTCTCCAGAATCATCGTGCCGAGCTTCCGCATCCTTTGACCTCGCTCGCTCGGATCACGATCGCTTTCCTGGAGCAACTGGTCCGCCACTTCAACGTTCTTGCCGCAAAAACCCATCGTGATCTTCGGCCACAGCTCCAGTTCGGCTGCGCTGGGGTCCATGTCAATGCCCACCGTCTTCGCCCATGCCGCCAACTCCTGGTTCTGCTGGGCTGAGGCGCCGCCACGACCGCGACTTCCCGGCGCATTGGTCCCGCCAGCACCTGGCCCCCCCCGGCGAGCCATTTCGGATACGGCAGGACGGAACGAACCGGGCTTCCCCGAAACAGAATCAATCACGAACGGAACACCTGCCCGATCATCTACGACGAGGACGCGGTCTGAAAGGTGGTCAATCAGCGCGCGGCGCATCGCCGCGACGTCCACGGGTATGACCTTGGGATTGAGACTCTGCCATGCCCAGCGCCAAGCCTCGCGCTCCATGCCACCCAAGGATTCGCTCTTTCCGAAGCGAAACGCCACCTGATAGTTTTGCACGAATCCCGCCTTCACCGGATGATAGCGGCGCCGCACCGGAGGAGTTTCTGCTCCCCCTCCTCTGCCGCCAAACCCCCTGATATCGGTGGCCGTCCCTGGCAACCAGAAGCCCAATTCAATGCCGCTGTTGGGAATCTCCCGCGCCCCCACGGCTCCGAATTGAATGCGCTCGTCTATAATCGTTGTGGCTGCGGACGCCAATGTCTCTTCCTGGGTGGTGTCGCCTCGCGGCGCCGGGTCCAATATCGCCGCCCAGTTCCCGTCCTGGAATTGGAAACCCAACAGCGGCGCCGACAGGTAGTCCTCCCGTATCTCCAGTTGCTTGGTGCGGGAGTTCACACCGCCACCGTGCGTCTCGCCATAGAGTAGGCCTGGAATCAGGCATTTTACGTCCTCCCATTTGACGGTGGGTGCGGTCGTAAGCCGGATGGCTGAGTAGAATCCAGCATTGGTTTCCGTTCCGGTCACCTTCACCTTTCGGCTCAGCGAAAGCACGGCGCCAGAGAGAGTCCACCGGTCCTCGAATGCAAATGCCGCGCGGCCTTCACCTGCCACCTTCGCAATCGCCACAATCGCATCGCCCTCTTTCTGCACCGATTGGTAACCGGCGCCCAACTGACGTGCGTTGTCCCGGCCGGTGAAGACCTCGATCTGCGCCGGCTTCGCCTGTGCCATGCTGGGCGCGCTGCCGCCAGCGATTTCGATTCCCCAATCTCCCGAATCGGCACGGACGAACATGATGCTGGCGCTATTGGGCAAACGTCCCAAACTAATACGGTCGGTGGCAATGGTGCCCGCCTGCTGTGCGGATGCCAGAGGCGCGACCAGCAGCCAGGTGAGCGCGGTGAACGATGTGTATTTGATCATGTTGATCTCTCCTTATGTGTGGACTGGAAATATGTCACAGTTTTTTCAAATCAGGATTGCTTGTTTCCACTTTCGGCTCTGTGCCAGCATAGGGCTGGCACAAATGGACGCCCCCTCTATTTTCCCTTCAGGATCAGAACGTTGGCCGAATATGGCGAAAATGTCCGTATGAAATCAGTGCCGAGGCCTTCGGCTTTCGACACCGTGGATACGATCTTCTCCCGCTCGGTGATTGTGTTGAGTTCCACCGGGTCGATCCCCTTCACCTCGCCAATCTGGCCCGTTGGCTCGATAGTCGTAACGCCCGTGATTTTCACATGCACCGGCAGCGGCGCATCCGTTGGGTTAACCACCTTCAGATAGATCGTCCCGCTGGCGCTCTCCCGCGTTGCGTCGTAGTAGAACCGCGGCACCGTCCGCATGCGCGGATCGGTGGCTTGGATGCCCGGCCCTCTCATCGGGATCTCGCGCGTCGGACTGTTCTGCACTTCAGCCGCCAGGATCGTATTGCCTCTGTAATTGCTGAAAATCTTCAGAACGTGGTACGACGCTCCCCCGTAGCAATTCAGCACATCATACCCGATCAGGTTGCAGGTCCACTGGCTTCCACCGGGATTGACGTTGACAAGAAGCGGCGCGTAGCACTGCATCGGGATGAGGTCTGAGTTGCGCTCAAATTGAATCGCCGCCACGCCATCGCACAAGCCATATTCGAGATTCGGCGTCAGGGGGCTGCTCCCGTTGTTCAACCGTGTGGCCCACTCTCCCAGGAATACCTGCGGACTATTCTTGCGGTCGTAGCTGTCATACTTGTTCCACATCCCCAGCATTCCCGGCGGTGACATATAGTGATGATCGTCTTGGACGTCCGGAGTCGTGTTGCCAATCTTGGGGGCCTCCGCCACCGAAGAAATGACCTTGATGTCCGGATACCTGGCCCGGATGGCATCGAGGAATTGGACGTAGCGCGCTTCGTACGCCGGGCCGCGATTCTCCTCGTTTCCAATCTCCACGAAGTGCAGCTTGAACGGAGCCGGATGCCCATTCTTGGCGCGCTGCGCGCCCCATTTCGTGCTTGCATCGCCGGTGGTGTACTCGATCTGATCCAGTGCATCTTGCACAAAAGGTTTAAGTTCCTCACCGGCAGCCGCCGTTTGACGTCCCAGCGAGTACCCTGAGTATATCCCCATCACCGGTTCCATGTTGTCCACGTCTTCGCACCATTCCAAATACTCCAGCATCCCCAGACCATCCGAGGACCAGTAGCCCCACGGGCTCATGTGGCCTGGCCGCTGGGAGACGTCGCCAAGCGTAGCCTTCCAATTCCAACGATTGGCCAGGTCGCTGCCTTCCAGATAGTTGCCGCCGGGGAATCGCAGGAACCTGGCCTTCATGTCCACAAACATCTGCATGATGTCCGGCCGCAATCCGTTCGGCCTGTTCTTAAAGGTCGGCGGGAACAGCGAGACAAAGCCGAACCAGGCTGTGCCCTTGCTGCCGACCCAGACCTGAAAGGTCGCGTCCTTCGTCGTCGGTACGCTGGCGGCCGTTTGCAAAGTCGCCTCATACATCTGGAAGTTGTCGCTGATCCTGACGATCTGTGCCTGGGCATAAACGGTCTTGCCATCCGTACTGACCAGCGCCAGCGTCAGCGGCCCGGTGAAGCCATTGCCGCCTTTGGCCCAGACTGTTGCTCTGTACTGCGTGCTCGGACGGACCCCGATGCCCCAGAACCCCTCGTTGGCGACACCGACATGCTGATTCGCGCCTACGCTCTCGACCGTCAATTTCAGGCTCCTCGTCACCGCCTCGTTCAATGGCTGGCTCGCGTCCAATTCCATCGCGCCGGTCCCTCCTCCCGTCTGCACCAGGCTCCAATATGGCACCGTGGCCCTTTGTGGGGCGCCGGTATCCGTTCCAGGCTGACCGCGGCGCCCGCCGCCCCCGCGGGGCGCTTCCTTGAAATTGCGGTTGCGGAGCTGCTCCGCGTAGAGTCCCCCGTCATACGAGTAATTAATCTCCTCCGTCATCAGTCCATAAAGAATGGGACTACTCTTGGCCTTTACCTGGTCTGCCTTGATCTCCAGCACCGGTATTCCCGCCAGCCCCGGAGCCAGTGGGAGCTGCGCCGTCACCGCAACCACCCCACGGCTGGCGCCGGCCGCCGCCATCACCGGACTGGCTCCCATCAAAGCCGCGCCTGCCACGGCACACCCAAACAACGTGAGCTTTTTCATAAGACGTCTCTCTGTCAATCGTTCGTTGCCTTTGGACAGTCGTTTATACAGGTCTTTATTAGGCAATTCCAGTCCGATGATGCCATTCAGGTGGTTGGCCGAACCGGAGGCCGTGGCGGGATGGGTGCTGGTGGCAACGCCGAAGCTAATGCACTGAAAGCAGCCATCACCAATGGTGTTTACTATGAATCCCCGCTGACCGCCCGCCAGTGGCTGTCCTGGCGTCGCAGCTTGCATGAAATCGCTCCGTTGCTGTTTCAGGATTAACTTGAAATGTGCGTTGATCATGGGTAGTAAGAGCCGACATGCCAAACCTCGTCATCACCATCAAACACCACGCCGGCTTCTGCATGTGGGACACCGGGACGGCCGATTCCAGCTTCATGTTACACCCTCTGACAAAAATGTCGCGCACCGGCTTTTTGACGCAGGAGGAACAACGGCTGTTTAGGGCCGGGGGTGGCAAGCAGTTCGATTACATTTAACACTGAGCGCGCATGAATGGATTGTCTATGAAAGGAGTTGGTGATGGCTGCTGGGGCCTGATGCTGGTTTTGGCCGCGGCCGTGGTCTTCCCGGTCCTTTCCCCGGGCCAGAATTCAAACACCGCCGCTGCTCCGCAAGCCGTTTTCAAACCGGCGCCGGACCAAGAGGGGGATGCGCTTCCGTTGGATGCGACAATTGCCGGACAAGCGCAGCCGCCGGAATCGCCTATGGCTTGGTGGTATCGCTTGCCGGCGACCAAGTTCTGGGAAGGCTTGCCCCTGGGCAACGGGCGATTTGCGGCCATGGTCTATGGGCGGGTGCGCGATGAAATCATTCCCTTTAACGACCAGACGCTCTGGACCGGGCAGCCCTACGATGCGGTGAATCCCAACGGGCTCAAATCGCTCCCGGATATCCGCCGGCTCACGCTGGCGGGTAAATTCGCCGAGGCGACCAGACTGGCGACTGACCTGTTGAGCTATCCCGTGCCGTTTGTCCAAACGTATCAACCGATGGGCCGGCTCCACGTGCGGTTTGAGGGTCATGAAGCGGTGCTGGATTATCGGCGTCAACTGGACATGGATTCCGCCACCGCGCGGGTGACTTATCGCATCGGTGACGCGCACTTCACACGCGAAGTGTTTGCCAGTTATCCCGACCAGGTCGTCGTCATGCGCGTCACTTGCGATCGTCCGGGGCAAATCACGTTCAGTACCAGTTTTAGCAGCCTGCAAAAGTCCGCGGTGTGCCGTGCCGTCAACCCCGGAACCATTCTCATTGAAGGCGGTGTGGCCGAACCAAACCGCCAAATTCCCAGCCGGATGAAATGGCAGGGCCGCGTGCGCGTTCAAGCCGAGGGCGGGTTGGTGCGCAACGTGAGCGATTCTTCGGGCCTTTCGGTGCGCGTTGAAAAGGCCGATTCGGTGACAATCATTCTCGCTGGCGCGACGAACTATAAAAATTGGAACGAACTCGGCGCGGACCCGGATGCGCTTTGCGAAAGTTATCTCAACGCTGCCGGCACGCGTCCATTTGCCGAATTGAAGAAGCGTCACCTCGACGATTACCAGCCGTTGTTCCGGGCATGCGCTATTGATCTTAGCACAAACTCCGCCGCGGCGCAGGACACAACGACGCGCCTCGAACAGTTGCGCAAAGGAGGAACGGATCCGCTGTTCACCACCCAATATTTTCAATACGGCCGTTATCTTTTACTCGCCGCTTCGCGTCCAGGAACGCTCGCTTTCAACAATCACAACATCTGGCTCGACGACCTCCAAGGCCGCTGGCGCGGGCGCTGGACGTTTAACATCAATCTCGAGGAATGTTATTGGCCAGCCGAGAGCGCGAACCTGGGGGAAACTTCCGACGCTCTTTTGACGTTCATTGAAAATCTCTCCGAAAGCGGCAGCCGCACGGCAAAAGACTTATACGGCTGCCGCGGCTGGTGCGCGCACCACGGCTCGGACATTTGGATGAACACCGCGATGACTGACGGCACGACCTGGGGCATGACGCCGATGATGGGCGCATGGCTGATGCAATCGCTGTGGGAGCATTATCGTTTCGATCCCGATCCGAAATATCTCGCAAAAATTTACCCATTGCTAAAAGGTGCGGCGGAATTTGGTTTGGACTATTTGGTGGAGGAACCGAAGCACAACTGGCTGGTGACGTGTCCTTCCGCGTCGCCGGAAAATAGTTTCCTCTTGCCAGATGGCAGGCAGAACGCGCTTTGCGCCGGGCCGGCTCTCGATTCCGAACTCTTGCGCGATGTCTTCCATGAATTCCTCGAAGCTTCGGCGAAGCTGGGAGTGGATGAAGAATTGCAAGGCCAATTGAAAGCAGCTTTGCCGCGGCTGCCGCCGTTTCAAATTGGCCAGCAAGGCCAGCTTTTGGAGTGGCTTGATGATTATCCCGAAGCCGAGGTGCAGCACCGTCATATTTCACATCTCTACGCGGCTTATCCAAGCGACCAGATCACTCCGCGCGGCACGCCGGCACTGGCGGCAGCCGTGCGGAAGGTTCTTGATCGTCGTGGTGACAATCTCGGCTGGTCGGCGGCGTGGAAAATCAATTTGTATGCACGGCTGGGAGATGGTGAATCCGCGTATCGCGTGCTGCGTGGATTGCAAACGGAAATCAGCATCCATCCGCAGCGGGATGACAGCAACCGCGTGCCTTCGATGGAAGGGAACCAGGGCATTCAAGCTTTCACCGCCGGCGTGGTCGAGATGCTTCTGCAATCGCATGCCGGCGAAATCGAATTGCTCCCGGCATTGCCAAAGGAATGGCCGACCGGCTCCGCCCGCGGACTCCGGGCGCGTGGCGGCTACACGGTGGATGTTGCATGGAAAGATGGAGAGCTTTCATCGGCGACTGTGCGGGCGAAATACGCAGGCCCATGCCGCCTGCGCACCGCGTTGCCAATTTCCGTGCGACATGCCGATAACGAAGTGGCAGTCCGAAGAATTGACACCAACACCATCGAATTTTCCACTTCAGCGAATGCGTTCTACTCAATCCGGCCGCAATTGTGACGCTCTTCTCAAACTTCCCGCAAATGATCAATATGAAAAGAACCAAAAGAATCCTCGTTCAACTCGCGTCTGGATTCGCCATCGCCGTTGCCACTGCCAATGCTCACGCGCAACTGGCTCTGAAGGGAAAACTTTTGTTCGAGGACGATTTCAAAACGCCGACGAACTACACCAGCCAGCCGCAGCCAGTCGCCGATGGCTGGACTGCAAAAGTCGCTCATTCGAATTGGAAAAAGACAAGCGACGGCATTGAAAGCGTCTGGCGGGGCGGCCACATGCCGGTGCTGGAGTTTGACTGCGAGCAACCTTTCAGCAACGTCGTCATCGAAGTGGATTTCCGTTTTCATCGTGACGCGGGTACGAATAGCACGAACAACGGCGCGGCGTGTCGCATTTCGCCGACGAATTTCAAATTGAATCCAAACGCTTACGCCGCATCTGTCTGGGCGAACCAGGACAGCAGCGACCGCCAGCCACGCATGGTGCTCGAACACGACGAATGGAAGCGCAATGGCATTACCACCGTTGACCACAAACCGCTCACGCTCGTTCTGGACAAATGGTATCGCGTGCGAATGGAGTTGATCGGCAACGCCGTGCTCGCCAACTGCAACGACGTGACGGTGTATGGAACTTTCGAGAAATTCGATTTGCCGAAAACAAGCGTCCCGCTCGGTTCCGGTTATTGCGTTCACGAATTTCGGCGTTTCCGCATTTACGAAGCCACACCAAATCCGAAGTGGACCGCACCGGCGTCAGGGAAAACCGCCAGCGGTACCGAAGTGGAAGCGGCTTCGGGAAAATAATGTGCCGCACTCAAAGCGCTGCGCGGGCGAACAAGAGCCCGAGACGGCACAGCGAGCGGGCCACGGTCAGGGTTGCCACGATGTAGTCCGCACAAGGTCTTTCGCCCGGTCCGGAAGGCCGTTTACCGCGCCTTTTCAAACTCGTACATCTCGATGCCAAGCGGCGCCACGCGGAACGTCTTTGGCGCTTCGTTTATCGGCGCTTCCGTTAGCTGAATCTCCTTGTGCGTGAGGCCCGCCATCGCCGTGAGGTTCGGACCCGTGAGGCGCCACATCCGGCCCTTGCCGCTGAGACGCGCGCCCTGGATGGCGACGTCGAGATCCTGCGCGACTTCGGTCGGGTTAACGATGGCGATGGTCAGCAGTTTGCCGTCCGCGCTCAGCGCGGCGCTCACGTCGAGCGGCCATGTGGGGCTGCCCGCGTTCGGCCTTGCCTGGGGAGCGCCGCCGGGGCCGGAACGCGCGGGCGGAAGCGCCGGCGAGTTGCCATCAACCGCGACCGGCGTCGTGCCCATGTGATCGCGGTAGAGCTTGAATAACAAGCCGGTGGCATTGAGCGCCGCCTCGTTGGGATTGAACTCGAGCATCGAAGTCGCCATGGTATGGCCGGCCATCTGGAGCACATCCGTGTGGCGGAACATTTCGTGGAAGGCCAGAGCGTTGCCGAGGGTCTGCTTCATGTTCGCGGGCAGGCGCGAATACGCCCACTCGTCAATGGCGATGGGAACCTGGTTGGTCTTCAGCGCGGGGATGCGGCGGTAGTACTCCTCGTAAACCTCGACTTTGGAGCGCACCGAATTCGGCACGCGGTGGACCGTGTCAATCACCGATTCGTCGACGGGCGGCGGGTTGGTTCTCTGCGCCGCGTTCGACTGCTGGCCGCCTTCATAGACGTAAAAGTGCTCGGACATCACGTCAATGTATTTGAGGCAATTGGTGAGCATTGTGCCGCTCCAGTCCCTCTCCGTGAGGATGTCAGTCATGCGGGGTGTGTTGCCGTCGCCGACCAGTTTGATGGTGGGGTCCACCTTGCGCATGGCCTCGCCGAACAAGTTGTGCTTAAAGGTGTACTGCTTCAGGGCCATGTAGCCAAACTGGAAGTCGCCCCACATCTCGTTGCCGATGCCCCACCACTTGACCTTGTAGGGGGCGGGGTGGCCGTTGGCCGCGCGCAGCTTGCCCATGGGGGTATCAATCGAGCCAGTGACGTACTCCACCAAGTCGGCGGCGGAGTGAGCATCGCCGAAACCAGCGTTCACGCTGAGGAAGGTATCCACGTCGAGAAGTTGGGTCATGTAAAAGAACTCGTCGGTGCCGACGTCGTTCGGTTGGAGCGCATTCCAAACCGGGTCCCACTTCGGCGGGCGCTTGTCTATATCGCCGATCGCATCGCGCCATTCGTGGGCGGAGAGAAAGTTGCCGCCGGGCCAGCGATACATGCCGGAGTGTTGCGCCTTCAACAGTGCGATGGTGTCGGGGCGGAAGCCGTGGTTATTGTCGGCGGGCATCAACGAGACCGCGCCGATGTGGAAGGCGCCCTTGCCCGCGCCGGCGATCTCGATACGACCATTCGTGGCATCGGCGCCGGCGGTAAATTTCAGCGGGAATTTGGAGTATGCGGATTTCAGACCCTTGATGGGAACGGTCTGCCGGTCGCTCGGACTGGAGCCCCAGACCAGGCTTACGGTGACGTTCGCCCCGGCATCGCCCGCCAACACGACGCGCCCGCTGTAGGGCCGGCCTTTCTTTAGGACGACGCCGGCCTGAGCAACTCCGCGCGGCGCAGTGCCATCAAGCTTGATGAGCGGGCTGTGTTCGCCGGTGTAGGCGCGCTCGCTGTCCATCACGACGGATTCGTCCGGTCCGATGGGACGCCACGGGTTGGGCTGCCGGCCGCGCGAGGCGGCGGGCGCGGCAGTCTTCGAGTCAATTGTGTAGTAGAACTTCCGGTCGTCAATCATCTCGGCCCAGACACTGCGGTTGACGGTGTCGGCGATGTGCTCAATGAACTGGCCATACAAGTACGGCGACACTGGCGCCGAGGTCTTGGCGGCATCAATGGTGGCGGTGATCCGCTTCCCGGAAGCCCCGGGGTCCTGCGCCACGGCGAGCGTTGGTGCGAGTGCAAGCCAGACAAATACGCAGCAGTTCCTGAAATTGAACAATTGATAAGAAATTGCCTTTTTGGCGCTCATATTTATTATGTACTGGGCGCTGCGCCGATGATGGAGACTTGTTGGCTGCGCCCATCACAGCGCGAACTTGGCAGAGGGCTGTCGGAATGTCAACGGGCAATTTAGGGCGGTATCTTGCGACGGTGCCGGGACGGCTCTTTCTGCAATGGCCGGGACGGGCCACGGATGGAAGGGGGGAATTGCCCCAAAGGATCGCAAAGATCACAGTCCCGATTCGGAATCGGGATTCCTCGCGTTCTTCGCGGTTATCATACTATTGAACTTGCATGATTTCTCCCGACTGCCTTGCAAGGAGGGGTGGCAAAATATGACGATGCCGTTGCCTAATTGTTCTGATGGTTTTTGTGGATTTCATTTGCAATCCTAATGAGAAGTTGGTAAAAGTCCAAAGGTGGAGTTGCCGCCAAGGCTATGCCTTGGTGGCGGTCAGGCTGATCGGAAACAAAGCTCGCGCACTGGTGGAATTTATTGAGGAAATTGATATGACAGAAAGCAACAAGCGTTTCTTTTGCCGGACGATGCTGGCATGGCTGCTGTGCGCAACGGGCGCCGCTCATGCGCAGAGCAACTCACCAAGCACTTCATTTTCCTTCTATCTGGATGAGCCGTGCAAAACCAGCGCGGGGGTTTACAAGCCCGACGGCACCCTGGTTCGCACTCTTTGGAGCAAGGTGCGCTACTACGCGGCCGGAACTTATACCAATTTCTGGGACGGTCTGGATGACAACGGCAACGCAGTGCCCACAAACGCCACCTATCAAATCACACTGCTCCAGCACAACACGGAATACGTCTGGGATAGCGCGATTGGCAACACTTCGGCGGAAATGTCCGGGCCGACGGTTCACAGCGGATTCTGGCCAATGGCGGACATGGCGATTTCGGGAACGAATGCCTTCTATGTTTCGGGCTACAACGAGGGCAAGTTCGATTTTCGCAATTTCCTCACCACAGATCCGCAGCATGTCAAAACGGCGTGGTATTGGGTCTACAATGACAATCTTGTGAAATCCTTTGTCGGCGATCCCCACGACCTCAACTGGCTCTGGGTGACAGCGGACAGCAATTGGGTGTATTTCGCCTGCTCGCAAACAGCCACCAATCCAGCCGATCCCGGAAACACGAATGCGTACGCGGGTTGCATTGTGCCCTGCAACGTGAGTGATGGAAGTCCCGCGTATTTTTCCAATGGAGTTCCAATTGCGAATCATGGCGCGAACACCCCTCTCCCCAATGGAATCTACGTTGGCACGCAACCGGGACTTAGCGGGTTGACGGTGCAGCAAAATGGAAATCTGCTCGCAGCGTCGTTGGTTTCTAACAACATGGTCTATCTCATGGACAAACGCGCAGGCTCGGCGATAACCCACTTCGCTGTCCCATCCCCGGGCCGCTTGAGTTTTTCGCCGGATGGGAGCCTTTGGGTGATTTCCAGCAACAACGTAAATTGTTATACAAACGTGGGAACCAACCCGGCGCTAGTACTGACGATTCCGAATTTCAGCGAGCCTTTGGATGTGGCGGTGAATCCATCGAATCCCAATCTCATTCTCGTCGCCGACGGGGGAGTCAGCCAGCAGGTAAAGGCGTTTGACAGCACGGGCGCGTCCAATTGGACCTACGGGTTGCCGGGGGGCTACCAATGCAACGGCGTCGCGGTCGCTCCCAACAAGTTCTGGTTCACGGATGGCGAGAACGACGAGACCTTCCTCTGTTTTGCCCCGGACAGCTCGTTTTGGGTGGGGGACGGCGGCAACCACCGTTCCATGCACTTCTCCAACGATTGCAGTTATATTGAACAAATCATGTATCAACCCCATTCCTATGTGGCTTCCGTGGACCAGAACAATCCCTCGCGTGTCTTCAACCAATTCCTGGAATTCAGCGTGGATTACACGAAGCCGCTTTCGAATGCCTGGACTCTGGTCAACAATTGGAAAGCGAATGTGCCTCCCAATTACTTGCCCTGGAACGAAGGCATATTTGAAGTGACCACCTTCAGCAATGGACACACGTACGCTTTGATAGTCAATACGGACCACGAATTCGGCTGGAGCGAACTGTGCGAATTGGTCCCCAATCAGCAACTCCGCCTGACCGGCATTTTTCCCGCGATAAGCACGAACAACCGGGGTTGGACCTCATTCGGCGCGGATGGATCGGCCCGCCGCACCACCATCGGCGATTCCAAATGGTATGAGGCCACGAACACGGGATTTGATGTAAATAATAATCCGCGATGGAGTCCTGACACCTTGATTGCCTCAGCAACCGCCAACGCCACCGATCCCGTGCCGCGCGACAACAGCTTCGGCAATATCCGCGCCACCATCAGCACCAACAATATTCTGATTTCGTTCGATCCATCGTTAAGCAACGGATGGCATTTGGGCGGGTTACGCGTGGGCGGCACCAACTGGCTTTGGAAGGCCAGCCCGGCGGTTGGCTTCATGAATGGATGCGGGACTTACGAAATATCAAATGGAGTCACATACGCGGGGAACACCCTCCAGGCGGTGGATCGCAATGTGATTTACGGCTATCATGGCGAGTTTTTCCGCAGCGCGGGGCAGGCCGGCCAAACCATGCACTTCTATGATGATGGCTTGTTTGTGGGCCAATTCGGCGAAGCCAGCCCGGGACATACGGCCTACGAGGGCGCGTTGCCCGGCTTTGCTGGCAACGGGCAGTGTCCGAACCTGGTAAAGACGGCCTCCGGAGACTATTACCTGTGGGTCAACGATGAAAGCGACCACGGGCCGCAACGCTGGCACCTGGTCAACGCAAGAAACATTCGCGAGCAAATTGGCAGCGGACCTTTGGGTGGCACGATCACCCTAACCAATCAAAACTATGGTTTTCCCTCTGGCGTTTCGGGGAAAAGTGGCAATCAAACGGCGGAATTGTGGTGGCTGCCAGTGTCAGGCGCGACTTCCTATAACATTTACTACTCATTGATGAACGGCGGCCCTTACAGCACTTACGCAGGGAGCACCATAAACACAAATTATGTCGCTGGCGGATTGGGCAACGGGCAAAGATATTATTTTGCCGTCACAGCGGTTCTGGCGGCCGCGGAGGGGATTCCCTCCGAACAGGTGGCCGTGACGCCATTTGACACCAGCCAGTATGTGCTGTGCGCGGGTTCCACATCTGAAGGCGGAAAATACTCGACCAATGTGGAGGTAAGCTCCAACACCCCGTCTTCCGGCCAGCCCGGTTACATCGGCGAGGAGCACCAGACCGGGGTGCTGAACCTGCGTGAATCGGAATACTACGGCTACGGAAATCTGGAGAATGAAACTGTCGGCGCCGGGGGCTACCTTCTTCTGGACTGGCAGGGCACTGGCACCCGTCTAACGAATCTCCCCGCATCATTGACAGTCGCTTACGTTCCCGTCTTCGTCTGGAAGGGGATTGCCGACCTGGATCGCCAGTTTAAGGTGGGTAACGAATTGCAAACCAATATTACCAATTGGGGATGGGAACCCTTCAGCACGATTGCTTCACTCACTAATGTAGTGAGCGATACCAACTTCCATTTTCTGACAGTTGCCAGCCCGAACCATGAGGTGGACCAAAGAGTGTTCACTCTACGGCTTACCTCGGACAACGACAACACTTCAGCGGCGTATAGTGTGAATGAGGGTAACGCCATCCAGACCATCAAGGGCAAAGCCGTCGTGACCATTGGCTCGTCGCACATGTATCAATTCCTGTTCAGAGGAAACGCCACCCTGTGGGCGGATGCCAGCGCCTCAGGCGGGACCAATGCGATTGTCCAGGGCCTCTTCTTCGATGATGCCCCCGTGACCTATCTCCCGGCGTCGCCGGCGTCCATTGACCCGGCCACCATTGACCCGGCCACGTTGCCGGCGCTGACCGGCGCGACGATGCTGGGCGACGGCGCATTTCAGTTGTCATTCAGCTACACCCTGCCCTGGTCCATCAGCGTGTTGACCAGCACCAATCTTCTGTTGCCGCTAACCAATTGGACCCGCGCGTCCGGCGCGCTCTCCAACATCGCTCCCGGCCAGTTCCAGTTCACCACGCCGCCGATGGCCGGCGATACACAACGCTTTTACGCTATCAGCCTGCCCCAGGGAATGGGTCACCCGTAGTTTGTGTCCGATGGCGGCTTATTCCTTTTCTTCCGGATAGACCAGGATGCCGACTCGCTGAATGTGCTCGCGCAACGGGCCAGCTTGATGAGGTCAAACGGCTTCACATCGTACTTGTAAGGCGTCGGCAGTTCGTCCAGTTCGGCGGCGATGGCTTTTTTCCTTCAACGCGTTTGATCTCCCGGTCAAGGTCCGAGACGTATTCCGCGTCCTGCCGTTGGCGATAGACCACTGCGGCGGTAGGGCATGAGTTGGGTCGCCCTTTCAGGGCTTTGTTGAATGGTGTTTCTGGTTTCCCAAGGCGTTGCCTTGGTATCCCAGGGCGTTGCCCTGGGCTGTTGTTGGACCGCGCCGTTGGCGCTGGGAATGGCGTGCTCATGTGTTTGCCTCCACACATTTGGCGGGGGCGGGCAGGCGGAAGCCGCCGGGGAGGAGTTTTGGCGGGAGCGCGTCGTGCAGCGCGGCGAGGGTGCGGGATTCGTCAGCCCCAAAGGGGCGAATCATGCCAGCCCAGGGCAACGCCCTGGGAACAAAGCCCCAAATAATCCAAAGCCCTGAAAGGGCGGTCTAGTCCCAAACATATTGCTCATCGTAGGCCACGCCGTGGCATTCCAAGAACGCCCGGTATTCCTCTTGAAAACCTTTCCGCCGGAGATGTTCCTCGTGCAATGCTCAGAGGTACGATATGTAAGAGTATGGTACGTACCACAGAAAAAAGGATTGTCAAGGGGAAAGAGAAAGAACGTTTTAACAGGAGGACGCAGAGGACGCAGAGAAGGAATTATGAAGAAACAAAGATACTTAGTAAAACTGGGCGAAAATATACGAATCCTTCGAAAGGGGAGTGGGTTAACGCAGGAGAAATTG
>Ga0182030_10009369_pt1 | contig 20037 bp, 12 predicted proteins | sample 812S3MmetaG_FD_121299 | JGI IMG/M metagenome (GOLD analysis project Ga0182030, IMG submission 121299) | Permafrost microbial communities from Stordalen Mire, Sweden - 812S3M metaG (Illumina Assembly) | ecosystem: Environmental > Terrestrial > Soil > Wetlands > Permafrost | place: Sweden... | reverse complement strand
TTTCTCACCACGACTCTGGAAGGGCGGGGCTTTAGCCCCGCCGTTGCAAGGCCGTCCTGATTATTTCCAAGTCCCGCACCCCGCGCAGCTTGCAGCCGCAAACTGCGCGGGGTGCGGGAGGAACAGAGGGCGGGAGCCGCGATTTCGGCGGGGCTGAAGCCCCGCCCTTCCATGCATCGTCCAAACCTGGTGAGAAGTCCCGGTTAGGCGCATGGGCAGCAGCAGTTTTCCTTTTCTGCCTATCGCTTGCCGTTTGCTGCCTTCCGCTTCCCCCTTACTGCCTATTGCTGCCACTGCCTACTGCCTACTGTTTACAGCCTACATGATGTTGGCAGGGTCCATGTCGATCATCAGCGAGCGCTGGGGAATGCCTTGCTGGTCGGTGTAGTCAGCAAGGCGCCGCAGGATGGTGCTGAGACGCGCTCGCGAAGCGCACTTAATCAGGAACTGGATACGGAAGCGGCCTTCCAGTTTTGCCAGTGGCGCGGGCGTGGGACCTAAAATCTTCAGGCCCTCGGTGTTGTTCTCCAGTGGGATCAGGAAATCGCCCACATGCTTTGCTACTTGCGCGGCCTGTTCGAGCTTGGCGCCTTGGGCGATGACGTTGGCCAGAGCGGTCACCGGTGGGTAATGCATCATGCGTCGGAAACGCATTTCCTTATGGAAGAAGGCTTCATAGTTCTGTTCCGCCGCCATACGAATGGCGTAATGATCGGGAAAGAAGGTTTGCACCAACACGCGCCCGGGACTTTCGCCGCGCCCCGCGCGCCCCGCCGCCTGGGTGAGCAATTGAAAGGTCCGCTCGGCGGAACGAAAGTCCGGCAGTCCCAGGCCGATATCCGCAGAGACCACTCCCACCAGCGTCACACCGGGAAAATCGTGTCCCTTGGCGATCAGTTGAGTGCCCACCAAAAGGTCGATCTTGCCCTGCCGGAACTCGCTCAAGATGTGCTGAAACTGGCCTTGCCGGCGCGCTACGTCGCGGTCCAGGCGCGCCACGCGGGCGCTGGGAAAGAGTTCCGTAAACTTCTTTTCCACCTTTTCCGTTCCTTCCCCCACGTAATGAAGGTGCTGGCTATCGCAATTCGGGCAACGAGCGGGTACCGGCGCGGAGTAACCGCAGTAATGGCATATTAAGCGATGCTCGCGGCGATGATAGGTTAGTGAGATGGAACAGTTCACGCAGCGCTGTGTCTGGCCGCAACTGCGGCACAACAGGAACCATGAATATCCCCGGCGGTTCAGGAGGATCATGGTTTGCTTCCGGTTGGCGAGTTGCGTCTCGATCTCCTGTTGCAGGCGGCGGGAAACCGGCACCTGCGTGTGGGTTTCGCGGAACTCCTGTCGCATGTCGACGATTTCCACGTCCGCAAGCTTCCTTCCTTCCACGCGCTCGGGAAGCGTTGCCAGCCGGTATTTTCCCTCGCGCGCATTCCAGTAAGATTCAAGCGACGGAGTTGCGGACCCCAGCACGGCGAGCGCTGCGGCCAGCCGTGCGCGCACTACGGCGACGTCGCGCCCGTGATAGCGCGGCGTCTCCTCCTGTTTGTAACTCGTGTCATGTTCCTCATCGATAATCACCACTCCCAGGTTCGCGAGGGGAGCGAAAATCGCCGAGCGTGTTCCCAGCACCACTGAGGCTTCGCCGCGGCGAATGCGCCACCATTCTTCATGGCGCTCATTTTCGGACAAGGCGCTGTGCAGAAGCGCCACCTTCGAGCCGAACCGGGCAAGGAACTGCGCCTGCACGGAGGGTGTGAGGGCAATTTCGGGTACCAGCATTAGGGCTGTGCGGCCGATTTCGAGGCAGCGGGCAATCAGCCGGAGATAAATCTCCGTCTTCCCGCTGCCGGTGACCCCATGGAGGAGCACGGTCTGAAATTGTCCGGACTCCAGTTGCTTCGTGAGGTCGTCGAGCACGGTGCTCTGCGCGGGCGTCAGTACAAGGGTCGAATCCGCTTGCGCCCAGGAGTCGGCGGGCACGGAAGATTTCTTCGCGACGTCAAGTTCGATCAGGCCGGAGGCACTCAGCTTCTTCAGGGCGGCAAGATCCGCCCGCGCCGTCTGGAGAAGTTCGCGATGGTCCTCCGCCGCCCCTTCTGCTCCCAGCACTTCCAGAATTCTCTTGGCCACGGGCGAAAGGCGCAGGGATTTTTCCGGCACGGGGTCCGCCAGGCGCACAGCGTAAACCTGCCGCTGGGTGCGCTCGCGCTCGACTTCATCAACCACGACCCATTTTTCCTTTAGCGCCTGCAAGAAAGCCTCGGAAAACTTTTGCCGGAGCACTTGTACCGAAGCGCTGCCGCGTGTGGCGAGGTAGTTGAGGAGGGCAGTAACGCCGTCCTGTACGGCGGCATTCTTGGGCATGGTAGCGCCGCCCTTTAGGGCGGCATGTGCCGGGCTAAAGCCCGGCGCTACATCCGGTTGGATATCGAGTCTCCTGCGCCCTAAATCGCTCAGGCGGACCAAGCGGGCGCGGCGCGTGGCAGAGCGCAGAGGCAACATGGCACGAAACACCTCGCCGATGGGTGCGACGTAATAGTCGGCGATCCAAAGTCCCAGCTCCAGCAACTCCGGGGTAAGAACCGGATCAGTATCCAGTAGACGCAAGATGGGGCGGGCTTGAATGCCAGGGGGAAGGGAACTGCCCGCGCGCAGCACTATCCCTATTGCTTTACGCGTCGAGAGCGGAACCTGCACGCGCTGGCCGGGCTGAACAGTAAAGGAATCCGGAACCAGGTAAGTGAGGGTATTGCGAATTGCCGCCATCACGGCGATTTCCACCAGGTTCGCCCGCCGGGGGCGAGGAGCGGATTTGGTTGAGGAGGGTTTGCGGTCCACAACGGCATTCTATGCCGGATTTTGAATTTTAGATTTTAGATTTTGAATTAGACGCTCCGCCTGGCAACTTTGTTCAATACAAAATCCAAAATCTAAAATCCAAAATTCTTCTGCACCAGGCTGGCGTAAAGATTCCCCAGTCGATCGAGCATGGCGATTGCAGGAGTAAAGTTCCTACGGGTAATGTGCTCGATATTCAAGCCGATGGGAGGCGGATCGGGGGGCAGATTATCAAACACGTCCATCAAAATGCGCTGGGCCAAGTCGATGGAGCGCTCGAGGCACTTCTCGGCGGGAGCGGCCTCACCTTGCTCGGGCCCCAGTAGGAAGCGGTCGAGGTCGCGCGGGATATCAACCCCCAGCCAGCGGAGAAATTCTAAATCGCGGCGCGAGCTGACGGGCGCAAAGCTGATGAAAATGCGCGCATCGACGCCATTGAGCCGTTGAATTAGCCACACCAGATCGTTCGAGTCAAACATCACTTGCGAGGTGAAGAAATCCACGCCCTGAGCGTGTTTCTTGCGAATACGGTCCGGCTCATTAACCCGGCTGGGAATGGTGATTCCACCGAGCGAGACCGGAAGACCCAGGGATTTCACCAGGCTGGCTGCTTCGGCAGGGTTGGGGCCGGGATAACTAATCCCCTTCGACTCGCCACCCACGAGAACCCAATTGGGGATGTCCCACGGCCCGCACGTTTCGCGAAACCAGCGTTCTGGCTCGGGGTCGTGAACGGTTACCCGATTGATGACCGCATCAATCCCCAATTCGCGCTTGACGCGCGAGCCGAGGATGCGGGGTTCGACCCGCTCGATGAATTTGCTGGTGCGCTCGCCGGGGCGGTCCTCGTCGTGGATCTCCGGAATGTTGATGGCATCCACGCGGCCGCGCAACTGCTGGAGTTCGTGCAGGGAGGATTCCAAGGCCTCGGGCTTTGCGGCGGCGGGTGGAACCACCTCAAACAGCGTCATCGGAACGGCCGGATGCAGAAGCGCCTGGCGAAAACCCATCAATTAATTCCCGTTTCTATCGGCACAAGATCCAGAGTCGAGTGCAGTTTTAACTGTCCCCGAGGGAAGCCACTGGTTCGACCCGTGCGACTCGAAGAGTTTGGACTGTCCCCCGGTTCCCCGTCAGGGGAGCACCGTGAGTAGCCGTAGGTGCAACCTACGGATGGGAATAACGGAAAGTAGGGGCGGTTCGCGAACCGCCCTTACACTTCCGGCTTCATAAGATAACCACCCCGGCGCTCGGCACGCCACCCCTCCTGAATCAGGAGGGGAATCGCCTGGAGCATTTTCATCCTTCGGGGCGAGCCGAAAGTTCATGGGCGTATTTGCGGAACGTGTACGCCTTTACTTGCCGGTCTGCGCGGCGGCCGCGTCAACGGGCGAATACAGTGGCGCGGCGGGATGATGGGATTTTTCGTAGTCCGTAATTCGGTCGGCGATACGCAGCGTGAGGCCGATGTCGTCCCAACCATTCAGCAGGCACTCGCGGCGGAAAGGATCGACGGTGAATGAGTAATACAGCCCGGCGTTGTCCGAAACGGTTTGCGTCTTTAGGTCGACGGTCAATTGGTAGCCTTCCGTTTCTTCGACGCGGTCGAATATTTCGTCAATCTGCGCGTCGGGCAGGGTCACGGGCAGAATGCCGTTCTTGAAGCAGTTGTTATAGAAAATGTCAGCGAAGCTCGGGGCCAGGACGGCGCGGAAGCCATAGTCAAGAAGCGCCCACGGGGCGTGTTCGCGACTGGAGCCGCAGCCGAAGTTGGCGCGCGCTACCAGAACCGACGCTCCCTTGTAGCGCGGCGCGTTGAGCACGAACTCCGGGTTGGGCGTCTTCCCGTCGCCCAGGTAGCGCCAGTCGAGGAAGAGCACTTGGCCATAACCTTCGCGCGTAACCCACTTGATGAATTGCTTGGGCACCATCTGGTCCGTGTCAACGTTCACGCGATCCATAGGAGCGACGAGTCCGGTGTGTTTGGTAAAAGATTGCATAAGATCTCCAAGACAATTCTGAATTATGAATTCTGAATTACAAACTCGAGCAAAAAGCGTGGCGCCGCTTAAAATGGCAGCTTTCATAATTCAGAATTCAGAATTCCTTCTCACTCCGAATTTCCCACGCCCCACTTCCGGATATCCACAAAGTGCCCTTCAATCGCCGCGGCGGCGGCCATCATGGGGCTCACCAGGTGGGTGCGGCTGCCTTTGCCCTGGCGGCCTTCGAAATTACGATTGGAGGTTGACGCGCTGCGTTCACCCGGGGGCAGCACATCGGGATTCATGGCGAGGCACATGCTGCAACCGGCATCCCGCCACTCAAAGCCGGCGTCGAGGAAGATCTTGTCCAGACCTTCCTTTTCTGCATCTGCCTTGACCTGCATGGAGCCCGGAACCACCAGAGCTTCCTTGAGACTCTTGGAGACATGTTTGCCCGCCACCACTCGGGCGGCCAGGCGCAAATCCTCCAGGCGCGAGTTGGTACACGAGCCGATGAAAATCCGGTCAAGCGGGATATCCATAATGCGCGTGCCGGGCTTCAGAGCCATGTATTCCAACGCGCGGGTGGCGGCCTGGCGGTCTACTGAGTCAGCAAATGAGTTCGGGTCCGGCACGTTTCCGGTAATGTCCGCCACCATGCCGGGGTTGGTGCCCCAGGTAACCTGCGGTGCGATCTCGGCGGCGTTGAGGGTGACCGTCTGGTCATAAGCTGCACCCGCGTCGGTGGGGAGAGTCTTCCAGTAATCCACCGCGGCAGTAAAGTCCTTGCCGCGCGGAACGAAGGGGCGGCCTTCCATATAGGCAAACGTGGTGTCGTCGGGCGCCACCATGCCGGCGCGCGCACCGCCTTCAATCGACATGTTGCAAACCGTCATGCGGCCTTCCACGGAGAGGTCGCGAATCGCCTCGCCTCCGAATTCGATCACATGGCCGTTGCCGCCCGCGATGCCAATCTTGCCAATGATGGCCAGAATGATGTCCTTGGAGGTGACGCCCGGCGCGCGCTTTCCGTCAACCTGCACCAACATGGTTTTGGATTTGAATTGCACCAGGCACTGGGTGGCGAGCACGTGCTCAACCTCGCTGGTGCCAATGCCGAAAGCCAGCGCGCCCAAGGCTCCGTGGGTGGAGGTGTGGCTGTCGCCGCAAACAATCGTGAGACCGGGTTGCGTGATGCCGAGTTCCGGCCCGATGACATGCACGATGCCTTGATTGGGACTCTGCATGTCGAAAAACAGGATCCCATTCTCGCGGCAGTTGCGCGCCAGGGCGTCCATCTGCGCAGCCGCTATCGTATCCAGGATGGGTAGATGCCGGTTCTTGGTGGGCACGGAGTGGTCCACCACGGAGAACGTCAGGTCAGGCCGGCGCACTTTGCGCCCCGCCACCTTCAGGCCGGAAAAGGCTTGCGGCGATGTGGCTTCGTGGACGAGATGGCGGTCAATATAGATCACCGCCGGCTGGCCAGGTTCCTCGGCAACGACGTGGGCCTCCCAGATTTTTTCGTACAAAGTTCGAGCAGGCATAAGTTTTAACCATCGGGCAGGATTTTGTTATGTTGCCCCAGAGGATTGATTATACGCCAGCGAGGCGGAAGTAGTAAATTACCCCGGCGCTCGGTAGCAGGGTTCCGTCAAAGTCGCAGGCGCCAGATACCTCCATAGGCATGAATGCATCACCCGCGAAGAAGCCCCTCACCCCCCGCCTTGCGGTCCCCCCTCTCCCCAAGGGAGAGGGCAAGAAATCAAAATCACAACCCTCTCCCAGGGGAGAGAGTGCCCGACGGAGGAGGGCAGGCGAGGGGTCCCTTTCAACCCCATTAGACCTTGACGGTGCCCTGGCTTGGTGGTGGTGAGGCTTGGCCTCTTTCGCCTCGATTATCGCGCAACCTGCTTATTCTAATCGGCATAATGCCAAATCACCCTAACTTGATTGTTTTCATCAACTCATCCAGAGCACTTTTTTAGCCCCTTTGTTATCAATAACTCATCCAGGGGACTCTTCATTTTTAACATCTTTTTGTCAGCGCCCCTTCCCCGACCCTGCCCAGCACCATGGTGGCCGCCGTAATTGGCGCACACTGGAATTTTCCGTTCTTGGCATGAGCAACGCATTTCCATTTCGGGGTGCCTTTCCTGCGGCCTTTCGCGCCGGGGTGCCGCGCACGCATTGGGCGCGATTTCACCCCGACACAATTCTCCACTTGATAAACTGGCACGTGCATCTCCATGATCGAGGGGAATACCGGCGGATTTCCTACCGGTGGGACAAATTGTATTGAATTTTCCTTTCCAATTCCTACGGGGAGGAATGCGTAGCGCGGGCCTGCCGTTTCTCGATCAGTCGTAGGGGCGGTTTGCAAACCAAGCTTGTCCAAAATGCGCAGCGTTCAGTGAGGCATGGCCTACGGCTTCGCCGCTTGCTGTGCGGAAAGGCTGCGCCTTTCCGTCATGCGAGAACACCAACCAACCTCATCCGCGCCGCCTGGAAGGCTATGCCTTCCAGGCGGCGCGGATGAGAAATAATCAGGGGACTTGGCCCGGAAAGGCGCAGCCTTTCCGCACAGCGGAGCGGCAGAGCCGCGTGAAGTACTAAGGACGTTCGCTAATTTGGACGGTCTCGGTTCGCGACCCGCCCTTACAACCAGCTTGCAGACGTGGGCTGCTGTGCCAGACTGCCCTACGGGGTTATTTTTGTGACCTTCACTTCGAACACATAGTGGTGGGTGGAAGCCACGTCGTCCATTTCCGATATCACCGTCAGCTTGTCCAGGGGTACAACGGCTTCCACGCTGGAACGCACCTGTCGAAATACCGGGGGTAGCATGTCATGGTTAGCCCCGGGCTCGCCCTCCAAAGTGGAGTACTCCACGTTGGTGTCGATCGTAACTTTGCCGTTCCCCATCGCCACGAGGCGGTAGTCAATGTTCATGCCAACATCCTGATATTGAATGGAGTTGGTTGCCATACCCGTACCCGTACTCGTAGAAATAGGGACTCTGCTGCCCACCCGGAGATGCTGCCTATCGGTCCACTTGGGGAACGCATCGGCTCGCAGCAGCATAGAGTAGCCGCGTGAGTTGATCCTTTTTCCATCGTCCAACTCATTAATCGTGAGCTCCATTTTGTACGAGTCGCTGGGTTTGAGCTGCGCGTCACCTTCCTTGGCGGTCTCTTGCGCCGCGACACACGGTAGGTTTGTGACTCCCGTCAGAAACAAAGCCAGTGCCACGGTGATTACCATTCTCTTTCTCATGTGTTCCTCCTCTGAATCTTAAGACGGCTGGGTACCGGCCGGAACGGCACGCCGATCTTACCGGTCCGGTTGAGTCTAATTTCTCGCTGCGCATGGACGTTTTTAAAGGGCCACCGGAAGGGCGGGGCTTCACCGGCTGCGGAAAAAAGCTTAACTGCTGTCATCCTGAGCCCGTCGCTGTCATTCTGAGCGCAGCGAAGAATCTCGCTCTGAGCATTTTCAATGCATTGCGAGATTCTTCCTTCGCAAGGCTCAGGACCGCCGCTGCTCCTCAGAATGGCAGCGCTTTCGAGTTTTTCCGCAGCCGGTGAAGCCCCGCCCATCCAAACCAGTGGCAATAAGCCCCGGCAAATCTCCGCGTTCTTACTTTTCATCCCCTATATTTTCTGGTGGGGCGAGGGGCTCAATCTTGATTGCCGCAATACTGATCGGGGGAATTTCCAAGTCGCGCTCGGGGACTTGATCGGCTTTAGGCACCGCGGCTCCAGATGAGTTTTTGAGCAACTGGGCGTATACCACCAGCAGCTTTTCCTGCTCGCTCAGCGGGCGCGGCGTGGGAAACTGCTGCGGGCGCGTGTCAACCCTGCTCGGCGCGGCCGGGCGCCGCGGCCGGTGGGGCATGGGCGGCGGCACCGGCGGAGCGATCCTGGCGAGCGCGGGGGCAGAAAGGTTTGCCGAAGCTTTCGCGGTCACCGGCGATGGCGCGGGTTGCTGGTGTTGCCATTGAATTACCAGCAGCGTTAACATGGCGGCCACGGCGGCCACTCCCATGGCCCATGCCCACGCTTTGCGGCGGCGCGCAGCCTTCTGCCGGGCGCGCACCCCGGCCAGGACCCGATCCTCCAGGCCCGAGCGCGGCTCGGCGCCCGTATAGTGCCGTAACGAAGCGTCGATCAATTTCTCGACGAAGAGCTTTTCTTTATCGTTCACGATCTTTCTCCATCAAGCCCGCCAGTTTTTCGCACAGCATTTTGCGAGCCCGTGAAACGCGTTCCCGCACTGAACCCTCGGGGATTCCCAGCACTTCCCCAATTTCCGCGGAAGTCAGTTCCTCCACCGTGGAGAGCGTCAGGGGATCGCGCAGGTCCCTCGGGAGGCTGGTGATCAGGCGTTCGACGAGCGCCAGCATTTGGGCGTGGGCAGCAATATCCTCTGCACTCGCCCCCGCCGCGCGCAGATTTTCCACCACGCCGGCCGCTTCCTCGAGCGAAACTGCCGCCGCTTGCCGGCGCCGATCCAAGGCCACACGCCACGCGGTCTTCGCCAGCCAGGCGCGCGGATTGCGAATCCCGGACCAGTTGCGCTGCTGCCCCAGAAAGCGCAGGAAGGTTTCCTGCACGGCATCCTCGGCATCGTGATGGTTCCGCAGCACCGCTTGGGCAACGCGGTAGACGTACCGGGCGTGCTCGCGAACAGCAGCCTCAAACTCTCGATCCTTCGCGTCCGCGGATAGGAGCGCTTGACTCAAAATCACCTGCCCTATCGCCACCATACAGCCCTCAGTGATGTGACGAATGGCCTGGGCCGGCCGTTCAGATTTTTTTGCCGGCAGCAGGGTAGCACTCGCGGGGATTTTTCACCACACTCGAAGCCTATTGCGGAACTGGCGGAAAGGCGGGGATTCACAGGTTGTGGAAAAAGCCATCGTCACTGCCAATGCTCAGATTGACAGCGAACGGGTTCAGGATGACAGTGTGAGGGGTTTTTCCGCAGCCTGTTTAGCCCTACGAAATCGCGGCCCCCTCCCTTTGCTCGTCCTACTGGAAGCCTATATCAGGCATTACTGCTCTTCTTACGCATGTCGATAATGGTTTCCGCGAAGCCCTCGATGCGGTTATCGTCGAGCGTAATCTGCTCGGCCTCGGGACCGATGCGAATCCCCACGCGCTCGCGCGGCGCCTGGGTTTCGCGGATTTCGTTTCCCGCAATGGTCACCGATTTCGTCAAACCTTGAATATCGATGCCGATACCGCGGTCCTGGGTGACTCCGAGAATCCGGTTCTTCTCGATCAGGTTGCGATTTCCCTGGAACGCCTGCTCAGGCTCTTTTCGAAACAGGATGCCGACCTCGCCGCTCGCCCGGACGTCGTTGTCGCGGACAACATTGTCCGTATCGCGATGCCCAATGGAGATGCCAAAGCGCTTGTTCCCTTCGATAAAGTTTTTCTCGGCCAAGCCCCAGCGGACGCCCCAGCAGAAGAAAAGACCCAGACTGTTATCGATCAGACGATTCCCGCGGATGATCGAACGCTGGGAGCCGGACCCCGGGTGGAGCCCGTATCCGGCGTGGCCGTGGCTGTGGCAGCCTTCCGCCAGCACGTCATGGCAAATCTGCCAACTCAGCCCGTCGCCGTTGTAGTTGCGCGCGGTCAGATTGCGCAGGGTCATGCGAATGCAGTCCTGCAACCAGACGCAGCCGGCATAGTTGCCGTCCAGGTTGGTGTTATGGGCTTTGTTGCCGTCCAGCACAAGATTCTCAATCGTAACGTTGGCAATGTTCTCGCCGCTGAAGAGGGGGAATAGGGTCTCCACCGTGGGTTCACCGGGCAGAAAGGCGTCGTCCCGCAGCGCGCGGTCAAGTTTGAAGCGATTGCCGTCGCGGGCCACGAGGGTGCGCTTGATGACCTTGAGTTCACCTTTGTCTGTATCCTTGGCGCGGATGCAAATCCCATCGCCGATCTCGAAATCGCGAGCGTCCACAAGGATGATTTCCTGGTCGAACCAGTCGGCATCCTCTGCGAGTCTGGCCAGGGCGGAGGGCTCCTTGGTAATCACGGAATCCTGTCCGCTGCCCAGAATGCGCACATTGCTCTGGAGATAGACGGCATTGCGAAAACGGTAGGCGCCGGGAAGAATCTTCACCGTTCCGCCTCCCCAGCGCGCCACGGAGTCAACCGCCGCTTGAATCACCTTCTCGCTGGAACCGACCAAATCCGCCTTTTGGAGCCCGACGCTCAGGGTGAGGCGCTCCGCCCAGTTGGGCTCAATGGGATCACCCGAGGTGGCGCGCGGGATCTTTACGGGAACAGCGTCCTCGCTGGCGCTTGCGGCGGCGCCGCGCAGTGCAGCGCTCCCCATGGTCATACTCGTGACTGCGCTGGTTACAAATTCACGGCGATTCATGCTTGCACCTCCGGTGGATTATCGTCGGTCTTAGTTGGGAATCTGAGCCAATCAAAAGTAGCTTACACGGGTGCGGGGCTTAGGGCAACGTGAGAGTGGCGGTGGGTGAGGGGGTCGAAATTATCTGCAATATTGAGGCCGGGCTGGGAATCGAACCCAGCAGAGCCTGGTGAGGCACTCAACGGGTTTGCAGCCCGCGGGCAGCGCCAGCTACCTAGACCGGCCAGGGTGATTATACCGAAGGCCGGGGCTGGACGTCAGATTCGGCTGGGCGCGGACCTGTTGCGTGGCACGCGACTTCATATTACCGGAAGCTTGGACTTTTCCGGCCGCATTCTTCGTTTCGGTGCTGGCGATTACCAGCTACCTTTTTTTATATAGGGTCTTTCGTGCTTGACGCGAGTGCGCCCAGACAGGTTTATTTCTGTGCAACTAGTATTGGGGGACGAGCATCTCTATCGATATCAAAAGCAAAGGGCGGATTAGGCACACCGCCGTGGGACTTTATTTGATATTATAGGAAGTGGGCAGGGCTAAGCAGGCAGATTGAGACCAAACCAAGGAAGAGCGAAACCCTCAAGTTGAGACGCTGGGGAAAATATCGGCACAAGTACTGGGTACGCGCCCTGATTGTGGGCGTGTTGCTCACAGGTGAAATCCACCTCTTTTCTGCCGAAATCCTTCATCACCATGACGAGGTTGCCCGGGTCTGCCAGACTGAGCACCATGGTGGAAGATACCTGCACGCCGCCCAGGAACTCACTCCCCTCTGCCCCCTTTGCCAGATCGTTCGTAGCAACTCGGTCCGCCCGGCAGTTCAATCGCTTATTCAAAAGCCATACCAGGAATCCACTTATCAGCCTATAGCTCGGCAGGCGCGCGATTCAGCCTGCCTCGCGCTATCTCTGCAAGCCCGCGCCCCTCCTCTCTCCTGAAATCTTTGCCTCATTTCGATTCGAAGCAAAAATTCTCATGAGCCTCAAGGAGGAAGTTCATGTTTGGTAGGCGCACATCATTGTATATCTTGATTTTATCTCTCAGCTTAACCTCCCTCCCCGCCTGGGTAGCGGCAGGCAGTTCGACGGGGGGTGCCGGGACAGTGGCGGGGACGGTGAAAGACCAGTCGGGCGCCGTGATCCCCGGCGCTACCGTGACCCTCCACAATCCGGTGACCGGCTTGGATCGCGCGGCCTCCACAGACGCTTCGGGCAGCTTCACCTTTACCAACATACCCTTTAATCCTTATCACCTCACCGTTACCGATGCAGGTTTCACTCCGCATGTGCAAGACGTAGACCTCACTTCCTCGGTTCCCGTCAGCCTCAGCATCGTCTTGGAACTGGCGGGCGGAAAGACGACGGTGACGGTGTCGAGCGAAGCTTCGGACTTGGTCGAGGTTGACCCTACGACTCATACGGACGTGGATCGATCCCTGATCGACAAGCTTCCGCTCGAAAGTCAGTCCTCCGGACTCAGCTCGTTGGTGACGTTGACTACGCCGGGAATTTCCGCCGACTCTAACGGGCTCTTTCATGGACTCGGCGATCACGCTTCCAACTCCTTCTCCGTCGATGGCCAGCCGATCACCGATCAACAAAGCAAAGTCTTTTCCAATCAGCTACCGGAAGATGCCGTGCAGTCGCTGGAAGTGATCGAGGGAGCGCCTCCGGCGGAGTTTGGGGGCAAGACCAGTGTGGTGATCGTGGCGACCACGCGTTCAGGTCTCGGAGAGACTACGCCGCATGGACAGGTAACAGCTTCTTACGGAACCTTCGGGAGTTCGAACGGCGGATTCAATCTTGGTTACGGCGGAAAAAGCTGGGGTAACTTTATTTCCGTCAGTGGGTTGAATACCAGCCGATTTTTGGATGGACCGGAATTCAACGTCATGCACGACCGGGGAAACGAAGAAAATGTTTTTGACCGCGTCGACTTTAAGCCCTCGGAAAAGAACACGATCAATGTGAACTTCCAGTTTACGCGTTCCTGGTTCCAGACGCCCGATTCCTATGACGCGCAAGACGCGACAGCGTGGTCCGGACTCGTGGTTGACAACGAAGGCTTGGGCCCCAACGGGGCGGTCGTAGGACCGGCCGATCAACGTTCGCAGATCAAGACGATTGACATTGCGCCCACCTTGACGCGCCTGATGAATGAACACACGGTGGTCACGTTTGGGGGCTGGATGCGCCGTGATGGATACAACTACTATCCGAGCGGCGATCCTTTCGCCGATCTCCAGCCCGGTCTTCAGCGCCAGACCATTGGACAGGATCGTACCCTGACCAATGCCGGCGCTCGCGCCGATGTCGCCTACGTAAGGGGCATCAACAACATCAAGGCGGGAGCGGTGTTTCAACACACCTTTCTGACGGAGGACGACAGCTTTGGAGTTGTCGATCCCACCGCCAATGCTCCCTGTTCGAATGCTGATGGGAGCCCGTATACAAACCCGGGGCTCACCAATCCGGCGAATTGCACCGAATCGCTCCACGTGAATCCGGGTTTTATCCCCATCCTGGGATGCTACGACTTGACTCGAACGGCGCCCCTTCCGGGCTCCGACGGTTGCCCGAACACCACCAGCGGAATGTACGCCTATGACGCTCACTCCGACATCAAAGAGTTGGCCCTCTTCGTCCAGGATTCCATCACCTACAAAAACTGGAACTTCAACCTGGGAATCCGCGGCGACCTATATAATGGCATTGCCATTGCCCGCCAGGCGGAGCCGCGCGTGGGAGGCGCTTACAACATCAAGAAGACCAACACCGTGATCCGGGCTTCATATGCCCGCACCATGGAAACTCCGTTCAACGAGAATCTGATCCTGGCGAGCAATGGGTGCACAAATCCCGTGATCAACGCGATCATGTCATCGACCATCGCTCCCTGCGTCAACACCACGCCGCTGAGCCCCGGCACCCGCAATGAGTTCCACGCCGGCCTTCAGCAAGCCTTCAGCAAATACCTGGTGGTGGACGGTGAATACATCTGGAAGTACACGCAGAGGGCCTTCGACTTCAGCGTTTTGGGCAACTCACCGATCACGTTTCCCATCGAGTGGGCCAAATCGAAAATCCCCGGTTATGCCCTCCGCGCCAGCGTCCCCAACACCCATGGCCTCACGGCGTATGTCGTGATGTCGAGCGTGTCCGCGCGCTTTTTTGAACCACAGGTCAGCGGCATTGGCGCCACGCCGGCCTCGGCCTGCCCGACAACGACGGGATGCGAAGTGTTCCGCATCGACCACGATGAGCACTTTAACGAGACGACCCACCTGCAATACCAGCCGTTCAAGCGTGGCCCCTGGGTGGGGTTCAATTGGCGGTATGATAGCGGTCTGGTGGCCGGGCCCGTGCCGTGCGCGGGCGGAAATTGCGCCAATGGACCGAACGGGACCGACTCCATCGTGGATGCGTCGATTATCACGCCGGACCAACAATTCCAGGCCGGACTCTCTTGCCACGGGGTGTTTGCGACCCCCACCACTCCGTTCAGTCCCAATAGCCTGTGCCCGGCGAACGAGTACGCTTCCAAGTATTTGAAGATTCCGGCGGCGGGGACAGAAAACGACGATCACAACCCACCCCGCATCGCCCCCCGCAACCTTTTTGATCTCTCGCTGGGTGAAGACAATATTTTCAACGGGGACAAGCACAAATGGAGCCTCCGCCTGTCAGCGATCAACCTGCTGAATAAGGAGGCGCTCTATAACTTCCTTTCAACCTTCAGCGGGACCCATTACGTGACGCCGCGAGCCCTTACCGTCGAACTGGGGTTCCACTTCTAATCTTAGCTGCAGCCTTAAATTCAGGCCCCGGGCGGGTTCGAACTCTTGTTCGCCGGCGCCTGACTTAATCTCTACCGATTAACCCGCTACCGGAAACGCCGATTCCTGCGCGCCCGGCGACACTTCACGGTAATATCATTGCCGTACGGACTGCCTGAGGAGAAATCGCCCTATGCCCGCCGCCAACCGCGAAAGACTGCCGGGACGATCCTGGGGACCCGGGACTCGACGACAATTCCTGTCACTTATAGCGGGCGCGACGTCGACGCTGGTGGCCTTGCCGGGCATCGCCAGCGCACTTCCCTCATCCTTCAAGTTGGGAATCATTACCGACGAAATCTCTGAGGAGCTTGACCAGGCGCTCGATTTCATCACGCACTATTCATTGGGCTATTGCGAAGTGCGCGAGATGTGGCAGAAAAACGTGATGTCCCTTTCCCGGGAGGAACTGAACCGCGCCAAAACGCTGATTGCCCGGCACGGTCTGCGGGTAAGCAGCATTGCCTCACCCATCTTCAAATATGCGCTGCCAGAGATGCCCGCCCACCCCGACGGCGCCTTGGTGTTTCATTCCACCTTTACCGAAAGCGACAGCTCCGAACTGTTGCGCAAGTCCTTTGAGATTGCCCATTTTTTCGGCACGGATAAGATTCGGGTCTTCAGTTATTGGCGCGTGGCCGAGCCCGAGAAGGCCTACCCTTACGTACGCGATCGCCTGGCCAAAGCCGCGGACCTGGCCGCGCGCAACGGGATTATCCTGATGGTGGAAAACGAATACGACTGCAACGTCGGATCGGCAAAGGAGTTGGGACGCATCTTGCGTGATGTCAACTCACCCCACTTGCGCGCCAATTGGGACCTGGCCAATGCCGCCATGATGAACGATATTCCTTTCCCCAACGGCTATCGCGAGGTCGCGGGCCTGGTCAGCCACGTCCACGTGAAAGACGTAAAACGTGACCCGGCGTCCGGCCAGTTGACCTGGGCGCCCGTAGGCAGCGGTATCATCGACTGGCCCGGCCAACTCAAGGCGTTGCAGGAGGCTCAATACACTGGGACCCTGTCCCTCGAGACGCACTTTCGCCCCAATGGTGACGCCCTGGAAAATGCGCGAGCCTCCATCGAGGGTCTGCTTAAGATCATTCGCCGTCTCTCTTAGCGCGGATTTCTCACCTGCCCGAGCTGTTCTCATCGCGCGACACATATTATCAGGGGAAGCTTGAAACGGCGGGGCTGAACAGGCTACGGAAAAACGCTTAAATGCAGTCATCCTGAGCCTGTTCGCTGTCATTCTGAGCGCAGCGAAGAATCTCGCTCTGAGTATTTTCAAGGCAACGCGAGATTCTCCGTCGCTTCCTGTTCCTCTGCCGAAACTCGATGAACTACTCCTTTAAATTCAGCGGCCTAGTCAAAGCGGACGCGAGGCCGTTTTACTCGCTTTTTCGACCCCAGAACGTCCTTGGGGCCCTACATCCTTGATCCCCGCAGGGGATTCATACCGTAGCCGGGGACAACGCCCCCGGAAAACGCGCCCCCAAGTTAAGGTGCGACCCAGCTATAAGGGGTCGAATCCGGGCGGGCTCACACCGATGGTGCCTCCCGCGGCCCAGGGGAGTGCGACCCCTCCAGGGTCGGGAGTCGAAGGCCACACTTTCCGGGGGCGTTGCCCCCGGCTACTATCTTGTGCCCTTGCAGGGCGTGAAAAACTGAGTCGCGGGAAGCCACGACGCCTTGCTCGCACCATCCGCACGCTTGCACTTCGGCTTGAGTTCCTGCCGATGATGGGCAGCCGAACGGCTGTGAATGCTCAGAATGACAGTGCCGATGAGTTTCCCCTCAGCCTGTAAAGCCCTGCCCCTCCAAACCCATCTGCCGAAATCCGGCCTAGCCTCAATGCTGTGTTCACTTAAGCTGACCGTTCCCCATATTCGACCCCTCACCAACCGCCCTACTGTCACCCCTGCCTCTCCACTTCAGAATAAACCGCGGCGACTAGAAATCCCAAAATCCGTCCCTATCGTCAAATAGATACTTCATCATGTAAGGGATAACTAGTAAATTAAGGTCGGCTCTTTATGACACATCAATAAGATAGTTGACTTCCAAACAATTAATGACATAAAAGGGTAGTAGTAAATAATATTTCCCTCCGGCCATTAGGCACGGGCACGGGGGGCAAAACGGGAGATGGTCACAATCCAGTTTCAGGTGAGGGGACTTGAAACTGGTTTTCACATCTCCCCCTTATGGATCGTGGGATGGATTCGGGGAAAGGAGATATGGTAACTATGAAAACGCAGCCTAGGACTACGCAAGACTTGGCAAGGCAGGCCTTTGGATTGTTGTTGGAGCTACGCGAGCGCAAAAATGCTTACCAGCTTCTGACGAAAGCTCTCACTTTTCTGGAAATGCTGGTGCGGGAAAATGACGTTAAAGACGCACCCATGATGCTCTCTGTTCGTATAATGCAACTGCGGAAATCTTAGGCTACGTTGTACACGAGCGCTCCCATCGAACCCCGTGTCTGCAAAATCCCGGGTGCCCCTACACCTGATCCCCCGTAGCCCCTCATTTCCTCTTTCCGGGATCGAGATTTGTAGGTTCTTTCCCTGGGAAACCGCTCCCGGGCAGGTCGCCCCGGACGGTTCCAGCGCGCACCACGGGCTGGGCGAAAAGGCCCTCCCCATCGGGAGGGCCTTCGTGTGGGCTGTTCGCGCACATCCAGGGCGCACATACCCACCCCCGAGGATGGGCAAATCGAATCCCACTGGCGGCGTCCACACCTCACCCTGGGCGCGGCGAGCGTGGAGCTTTGGGCAATCTCGCCAATTTCGTGCCGTGGCGTGACGCTACTCTTGCGTAGGCGTGGCAGCGCTTTCCACAACCGCCGGAGCAACTTCCTGGCCTGCCCTGAGCTTGGACATCTCGCGTTGTAGTTCGGTCGCGAGATCCTCAAGGATGCGCAGTTGCTCGGTCCGGCGCTGAACCAACGATTCCAGCCGCGCCACCTGGCGCTGCAATTTGTGATTCTCGCGGCGAAGATAGATAAAGCTTCCGCCGGGGATTCCTACCGTCCCACTGGCGTCACTGAGCTTTCCCAGTTCCCCGGGTTTGATATCATGCAAAGGGGCAAGCCGGGACTGGGTTTGCTTTATCAGCGAATCCAATTCCTTCCGCTCCCCACCCGGCGGGCAAAGCTGCCGCAGGGCATTCAGCCGCGCCAAGTCGGGGTTATTGCGTCCCCTCTCCCAGTGCTGGACCGCTCCTTTGGTCGCGTTCAGCAACCGAGCCAAGCCCTCTTGGCTTACCTCGATCCGCTTCCGAACCTTGCGAACAACTTTTGCTGCTGTTAGTGTTTCCATATTGGCGTACCTCGCTTTCAAGATAAAAGTTGACAAATTCTAAATCTAGGCTAGAATATTTCGGTCTGCTCGCGGGGCCTTGCCCTCGGCCCATCCTCAGCCCCGCTGACGCTCGCCCCCACCACGGGTGAGTATCTTTTCCCCTCCGATCCATTGATCGGAGGAACCCGTCCCTGGAGAGGCAGCTTGACGTGAACGGTACTCCGAATATAATCAATCGAGAACGTACTTGACGATATAACTCTACCTCTCCATCTCTCCCGCCCACCGTACGGCCCCATCATTGGAGCTTCCTTGGGGTGATGGGTTTGAGCCGCACCCGTGCCTTCCCGGGAAATGCCCCTCTCGCGATTTTCCCGTCGGGCTGCGCTCCCTGGACCAAGCTGGACTGGGCTTCCATGGGCGTGGGCTACTCTCAGTTGGCGCTTTCTCGGCTAGGGTACTCGCCAAAATTGGGCCTTGACACAGCTTATCATACCACGTCCTGCAATTCTCAGCGCAACACAAATCAATGTCGAGGCAAAAAAAACGGAGGTTTCCCTCCTTTCCCGTCCGGCCCCTTTATTCTTCGCTCCCGTAGGCCAGCGGCTGTAGGATTTTCCCCGGTCGGGGGGAGCGGGGGCGCGTCGCCGCTCGGCAATCTCCTCCCATCAAGGCCTTCAAAACCCCTTAATCAATAAAAAAGACAAAGTATATGTCGAATCCTATGAACGGTTTACCTCCTCTCGCGGGTCTTCCGCCCCGGCCCGCCTGCGAGCCTTGTGCGCACTCGCGCCCAGCCTTGCCAGCCTCCCGTGCCCGCCACGCTTGCACTGTTAACCCCCCCGGCGGACCTTTTACGGGCAGAACCGTCCGCCGCCACGGCCGCGTTGCCGTCGGCGCGGCGCTCGGTAAAAGGGTGCGTTTTACCCGCCCTCTTCCCGGGACTCTCGGTGTGCCGTTACCAACGACTTCTGCATTCGGACGCGGAAGCGATGCATTTTCAATCTCATCAGCCAATGTTTTTGCTGTCGCTCCACGCGCCCATCGGCATTTCCGACGATGATCCCGATAATTCCCGCCGGCGAGACCGAAAACGGCAGGTTGCGGAGCGCGAATCGTCAATAGTGGACGAAGCCGCCCCAGCACGGAGCTAAAGGTCGCTCCCGCGGCAGCCCGGTTTCTTCGCCCCAGAAAGGTGTCTTGTCCATGCCAGAGACGCAGGCGCGAAATGTCCCGGTCATTGCGACGGGCTTGCCGCGAGAGAGCGCCTTTGTACGGTCGGCCACGCTTTGGGGCTACCCTGCGACAAGGTAAGAAGATCCGCTGACGGGCATGATGGTGTGCGCCTCGGAACCCCGATGCGCAGCTTACCGCTGCAAGCTGCTCGGGGTTCGGGACTGGAAAATAGTCAGGATGGCATTACATCGGCGGGGCTAAACAGGCTGCGGAAAAAACCCTGCGGCGCTTGGCGCTAGCCCGAACTTCTCACCAGCCCGTGGGCAGCGATGCTGGGAAACCCCCAAGGGGCGCGCCAACGCCCGGCGAAATTGTTTTGCGCTTAGCGATCCGTGCTAAGCAGTTGGTCTGAAGGATCGTTTCGTGGATCGCCCCTTCAGGGCTCGGCCGCGTGACAATCTGGAAACCCAGGCCGTCGGCCTGGGCTAAGTTATCACGC
>Ga0182030_10009368_pt1 | contig 20043 bp, 16 predicted proteins | sample 812S3MmetaG_FD_121299 | JGI IMG/M metagenome (GOLD analysis project Ga0182030, IMG submission 121299) | Permafrost microbial communities from Stordalen Mire, Sweden - 812S3M metaG (Illumina Assembly) | ecosystem: Environmental > Terrestrial > Soil > Wetlands > Permafrost | place: Sweden... | reverse complement strand
TCGGTCTGCTGCCGTGCGAAGTCGATCCACAGCCGTGCGAAGTCGATCATCTCGCGCGCGAAGATGGTTTGCTCCGCGAGAGGAGCAGGCCTCTGGCGCGCGAAGCGGGCTTGATGGTCCAGATCAGCGGCTCGCAGCGGAGGAGGGGCGGGGCCTCGCGGGAGATGACCGGGCCACAGCGCCGGAGAAGGAGGTCTCTCACGAAGAGGAACGCCTTGCTCTGGGACAGGATGGTTCCACAGCAGGAGCGGGGTGGATCTCTCGCGGAGAGGAACCGGTTACTCCGTGCGCCGTGCGCCCCACAGCAGCAGAGGAACGGATGTCTCGCGGAGATGAACGCTTCACACCTCGGGTTGATTGCTCCACTGCTCAGGATGAGCGCCTCACAGTTCGGGACGATCGGCTCACGGCAGCGGATGTGCCGATCACTCCGCGAGGGGTTCGTTCCTCGACGGGTGAGAAGGGGCTTGGTCCGCGAGAGGACGGGATTGGTTGGGCGGCGAAGCGCATCCCTTCCCGTGAGATGCGGTCCTTTCCGAGGGAGACGCCTGTCACCGCGGCAACGTCCACGTGCACCGCCGCCGGGAAACGGCGCCCCTCGCAGCGACCGAGGGGAGATCCGAGCCCTCATGGGTGCCGACATGCCGCGAAGCGTCGAGGACGCGTCCGAAATCCTGCGCGCCCGACACCCTCCCGCTCGGAGCCCGATCGGCCCCCGAGCGAGACAGTCTCGGCGACACGACCAGGCTCCTTTGGCGAGGAAACGTTGCGTCAGTCAGATGCGCCGCAGAAGGTGTGTAGGTCCTGGTTAGTCGACGTGTTCACCGACCCATCGCACCAGGTGTCGTAGTTGAACCAGCCATAGCCCATGTAGTTCCCGGGCGTCACCGTCCAGGTTCCGCCGTTTCCGTTGCAGTTGACGGTATACCTACTATCCCCGATACCCGCACACGCTGTACCGGACCAGAACTGACCGTAGTAGTCTGCGTAGCTCCAGCCGTAGTCAAACAAATACCATGAGTTCGCGAAACCCTCGAACGCGACAGCGCACAGCGTGTCGTGTGTCCAGGTCGGATCGCAGCAGTTGTTGCTGCAAGCGTTGTCCGGTTGAATCCCGCCGCTTCGGGGTTTGCCGCCGCCGCTTCCGTCACGATGGGCCACCTCCGGGCTGCGCGCGACTTCCGTTGTCCGCCGGACGGCGCCAACGGGGTGCTTGGCCTGAAGTACATAGATCTCATCCGGAACGGGAACGTCCGGCCGAAGAGCCTCCACCAACTCGACCATGCGATTCGCGCGTATGAGCTCTGAGTATTTGCTCAGTTGCGGAGCGGAGGTCGCCTCGCCGGTCTCGGCAACGAGTACCGACTCACCAAAATCGTAGAATTCCAATTTGTTGCCGGATGGCATCGAGATCGTCGCAACCGGATCCGGATGCGTCCCTTCCGGCGACGATACGGGCGCGGGCGATGCGGACGCGGGCGCGGTCGAAGGACTGTTCACGTCTGTCCCGGGAGATCCATCAGTCGAACCGCATCCGGCCATGGCAGACAACGCGAGACAACCGGCGATTGCGGCACATTGCGCTACGTGTTTCATGAGATCCGTTCCCCTCTTTTGCAGGCTTGTTTGCGTGCGTCGCCCAGGAACCATCACCGGTTCCTGCGGCGCCCTGTCCCTCAGGTGGCGGCGACCTTAGGCGACGTCATGGCCTGGGCGCGATGCGTATTCGGTCTCAATTTAGTCGCCATTCTCCGTCCAATTTTCTCAACGTTGATAGAGATGGATGCGAACTACTGCGTATCCGGCTCGCTCCGTGTCTTGTGTCCACGGACCGGTCTTCCTCGGGTGGTGCGAGCGCGACGGCTCGGGCTGCTATCCATTATCAACGTTGAGAATCCACGTGGAGCGGGCGGAGGTCGAAGGGGCACGTTGACTCGCTGCCTCGTGCCGGTGATGCTCGGAAGAGGATGGGGGCGCGAGATGAATTCCTGCTCGTCGACGACGACGAAACGGTGCGTCGTGCCCTCGCTCGGCTGGTGCGGAGGTATGGCGAAGCCGTACTGGCCGGCACCATGCGTGAAGCGAGGGGACTTCTCGCCGTTGAGCGACGATGGCGAGCATTCGTCGTCGACATCGGACTCGCCGATGGATGCGGTCTGGTGCTACTGGCAGAGGCTCGTGCGGTCTGCCCCGATGCATCAGCCATGGTTCTCACCGGCCACACCACCGGTGACGAGATCAACGCCGCCTACGATCTTGGCGCTCAGTATGTGGTGAAGCCGATCGATGCGTCACGGATGGATCAATTTCTCCGTGCGGCGTCTGCTCGAGCGCCCGCTTTCCGGGTTCCATGCCCGAGCGAGGCCGGACGGGTGCCCGGGACGCTCTCGGATTGCATCGAGTATTTGCGCGCCCTGTTCGCAGCTCCGCAAGACGCGCGCGCGCGTTACGCTATCGGCGCGGCGGTTGCGGCCATCAAGGCGAGGGCAGACCTGTTCGGTTCCGGAGCGGTCGCAATGGCCGCGGAGGCCTTGGATGAGGACCTCCCGAGCCTGTACCGGCACGCTGCGGTTGCGGAAAGACTGGACCCGGCCGAGGTGGACTCGCTGCTTTGCCGCACGGGACCCGGGCGACAATCATTGACGTGGTCCCATCTCGTCGTCCTTGGATCAGTCCCGTCGCAGGCCGAGCGCGAGCAGCTGGTCAACCGAGTCCTCGTTGAGGGGCTATCGGTTCGCGAGTTGATGGCGGTGGTCGCCAAAGCTGGTCTCTCGTGAACTGACCTCTACAGGCACGTGCCACCTAGACCCACACCAGCCGTGCTCTGAGCCGCGGGAGCCCTGCGCGGCTCCGAGAGTGCTCCCTCGGTTTCCCCGTGGCCTCACCGCGCAAGGTCGCTGACGGAGCTCTTGTCGAGCCACTGCCCACCGGCTGACGCGTCGGCGCGAACCTTGGACTGGCGCGTCGGGGAATGTTCGTCCGGGACGCGACCCCACCGTGTCAGAAGCCGTACTGGAGTCCCAGCTCCGGCACGAAGCCGAACAGGAAGCTCGCCGAGCCGCCGAAGGCCCCTTGCAGCTTGAGGGCGCCCGTCGCCGCGAGCTTCTTCGACAGCGACATGCGGACGCCGCCGCCGCCGGCAACGAAGATGGGGCCCGCGGTCAGCCAGGCGTTCTCCTTGCCGGAGAGGACGCTGGGGCCGCTGGAGTTCAGCACTCCGCCCGCGTTGTTGAGGAACACGTTCACCGGCACCATCGCGTCGAATTCGCCGGCCCCGAGGCCGAGGAAGACCATCGGCGCGATCTTGGAGGTGAGGGCGTCCTTGCCGAAGAGGTAAGTGAACCGCGCCTCGAGATGGACCGGCGCGAACGCCGAGCCGGTGGGTATCGTGAGCGCTTCGTACCCAACGCGAGCGCCGAGCAGCATGTTCTGGTTCAGCGCGTAGTCGAGGCTCGCCATGATGGTGAAGGGGCCGTGGACGAAGCCGCCCTGCACCTGGTCGCTCTTGCCCTGGATGATGGCGCCGTTGATCGTGCTGTTCGGAGGAAACGCGGAGCCATTGGCCGGATCGATGCACCCGTACCCGGCGCTGTTGATCGACCCCTGCGTCTTCGAGCAGACGTTCTGCGCCCCCGGCATCACGTAGAGATCGAGCGACAGCGCCAGCCCCACCCAGACCCGCGGGAACTTGCCGCCACCGCCGCCGCCGCCGGAGCACTTGCCCTCCTTGCAGGAGTCGCTCTCGCACTCGTCGCTCGCCTCGCAGTCCTCGCCGCTCGACTTCTTCGCGGCGGTGCACTTCGACTCCGAGCACGAGCCGCTCTGGCAGTCGTCGTCCTTCTCGCAGTCGTCGCCGCCGCCCTTCTTCTCGGCGCACTTGCCGCCGACGCAGGCGTTGCTCGTGCACTGCGAGTCCTTGTCGCAGTCCTCGCCCGACGCCTTCTTGCTGTTGCACCCGGGGAAGTCCGGCGGGCACTCGGCACCCGCGAGCTCGCCGCATTGCTTGGGGGCGTCCTGGCCCGGCAGCGACGGCGCGGGGCCGGTGATCTGCGCCTTGACCGGAACGGTGTACGGCTTGTTGCGGCTCCCGGACGTGGCGACGGGGTCGTTGCCCGCGTTGAAGCCCTGGATGTAGTAGCTCATCGTTCCCTGCGCGACGTCCTTGCAGGGAATGAGACCGCCGAACCCGGTGCCCATCTTCGCGAGCTCGATGGGCTTCCAGTCCGTCATGCCGGGGCCCTTGTACTTCCCGATGACGCGGGCGAGCGTCTCGCTACCCGAGTACTCGGCGTAGATGGGGAGCGGCGTGCGGACGGGGGCCTCGGGGGCCGGCGTGTGAGCGAAGTCGCCGGAGGGCTGCGGCCCTGCAGGGGTGGGGGGCTCGGTGCCGCCGCCGCTGGGCGTCGCTGGCGCCTTCTTCTTCACCTCGTTCCAGACTGCCTCGAGCTGGGGGGTCTTGTAGGCCGGGTCGAGATCGAGCTGGGCGTCGACCGCGACGGCCTGCGCGAAGCTGGCCCGCCCGTCGCCGTCGTTGCCGGCGAGGATCTGCATGGCGCCGAGGTCGCGGAGGATGGCGCCCTTGATGGCGGGGCTGCACTTGTCGCCGTCGCACTTGGCGACCGCGGACTGCAGGTGCTTCACAGCCGACGGGTAGTCGACGTTGAGGGAATCCTCTTCGATGGCCTTCTTCTGGAGCGCCTGCGCGTCTTTCTCGATCTTGGCATCCACCGCGAAGGCGGGGAGGGAGACGAGGCTGGCGACGACGAGGACCGCCCAGAAGAGAAAACGCCGCGCGCACGCGACGGAGACGTTGCCTTGCACGCGATTGTTACCTCCCACCGGGGCCGAGAGCATAAAGCAGGTCGCCCCCCAAATGGCGAGGGATTTCCCCGGGAACTACTTGCCGGCCTCGGTGCGAATGAACTGCACCCGGCGATTGAGCTCGCGATTCGAAGCCGTCGTGTTGGGCACGAGGGGCTGGTGGAAGCCGTAGCCCTTGGACACGAGCCGCGACGGGGAGATGCCCTTGGCGACGAGGTAGGCCCGCACCGAGTCGGCGCGCTTCTGGGACAGGTTCATGTTGTACCCGTCGCCGCCGACGTTGTCGGTGTGCCCCTGCACTTCGAGGCTGATCTTCGGATTGTCGACCAGCACCCCCGCCACCTCGTCGAGGATCTTGAAGCTGATGCCCGGGCGGATGTTCGCCTTGTTGAACTCGAACTGGATCTGCTGGGTGATGCGGATCTCGTGCTCCGTCACCACGATGAGCGAGTTCTTCTTCGGGCAGCCCGGATGGTCGCCGCCGGGGACGCCGGGCGTGTTCGGGCAGAAGTCGTCGATGTCCGCGACCTGGTCGGCGTCGTTGTCGGGGTCGGGGCAGCCGTCTTCGTCCTGCCAGCCGTCGAAATCCTCGGGCTCGTTCGGGCACTTGTCGGCCGTGTCGGGGATGCCGTCGGCGTCGTTGTCCGGATCGGGGCAGCCGTCGTCGTCGAGGTAGCCGTCCTTGTCCTCGGGCTCGTTGATGCACTGGTCGCGCGAATCGGGGATGCCGTCGCCGTCGGTGTCGCCGTCGGTCGGCTTGGAGGCGACCTCGACGAACTCGCGCGAGGTGCAGCGATCGGGGGGGCTGTTCTGGAAGGCGGCCTGCGCGTTGGGCTCGGCCTTCGCGAGGTGCCCCTCGGCCAGCAAGCCCTCCCCCTGGTCGAGGTCGATGGCCGCGAACTCGAGCTGACTCCGGGCAATGGCCAGCTCGCGCGGGGCGCACTTCATCGCGCCGTTCTTCTCGGCGTCGTCGACCGTCGTCGTGAGCCCGCGGATCTTGCCGCGCATGGCCCCGCCGGCGCACGAGCTCGTGAGCACGGCGACGAGCAGCAGCGAGCCGAGGCGTCGCCAGACCTGGGACCGTCGGCTCATGGCCTGGTTCGGCGCGCGGTCTGCGCGAGCTCGATGGCCTTGGCCGCATACTCCTCGGCCGTCTCGGCGAGGTTGGCGGCATCCGAGTAGCTCGCCTCGGCGGCCTCGACCTGCGCCTGCTCGAGGTGCTCCTTGGCGTAGTAGTACTCGTACGGCGCGAGCTGCTCGGCGCCGACGGCCTTCGCCTCCTCCACACGCGACGCCGCCGAGTTGACCGCGATGGCGTAGTTGACGCCGCCGCAGCCGCCCACGGCGAGGGCAGAGAGCACGAGGAGCGTACGCATCGCGATACGCAGACCGTATCCAACCGCTCGAACAGCGGTCAAGCCAGTCTCAGTCGGCGTGCAATTATCGCACGCCGACATTCGTGGATGGCACTTCAGAAGCGCCGGAAGACGCCCACGACGATTCCGAGGAGCATCGTCGGCTTGAAGTCCCCCGCCCGCACGTAGATGGGGGCCATGTTCTTGTTGGCCGGCTGGAAGCGCACGTGGTCCTTCTCGGGGAAGTAGTACTTCACCGTGGCCTCGTCGCCGATGAGGGCCACCACGATCTCGCCGCGGGCCGCGGTGAGCTGCTTCTTCACGAAGATGTAGTCGCCGTTCAGGATGCCGGCCTCGATCATCGAGTCGCCGTGCACCTTGAGGCCGAAGACCTCGCGCCCGCCCTTGATGAGTGTACGGTCGATGCGCACCGTGTCGACCACGTGCTCCTCGGCCAGGAGGGGCAATCCGGCGGCGACGCGCCCGAGGATGGGCACTTCGACCATGTCGACGTCGTTGGCCACGGTCTCGAGCGGAAGCTGCCCGAGCTGCTGGTTGGCGAGGTTCGTGGGCCGGAGAGCGCGCGACTTCATGTCCTCGCGCGTCAAGTAGCCCTTGCGCTCCAGGGCGCGCAGGTGGTCGTTGACGCCGTTGGTCGACCGGATGCCCATGCGAGCACCGATCTCGCGCAGGGTGGGAGGGTAGCCGCGGCTGTGAATCGACTCCCGGATGAAGTCGAGGACCATCTGCTGGCGCTGCGTGAGCCCTTGCATCGTTGTGGGCAAGGCTACTGAACGTACGTTCTATCGTCAACAAACAGGGAACAGGTTGTCCAGTGCGTGTCCACAGCCCCCGTGCAAATAGCACGGGGACACGTCCCGTCTCCCGTCCTCCAGGCTGTACAAACGCGCGGCGCTTGCGGCGTTCAGTGCGGGCTCATTTCCCCCAGTCGGCGAGAAAGTGCATCTCCATGCCCACGTGGCAGCTCTCGCACTCCTCTGCCTTGCCGTCGTTGCGCTTCAGCCCGTCGACGAAGCTCGCCTCCATCCACTTGGCGAGGGCCTTCTTGTCGGTCCGGTCCAGCTGGATGATGCGCCCCTGATGGCACGAGTCGCAGAAGACCGGCGCGCCATCGGCCGTGGTGAGCTTGGCGGCAAACTCGTCCCACATCTTCGTGGCGATCTTCTTCCGGCGGGTCTGCGCGGCGAAGTCCCCTTCGGAGTGGCAGTCGGCGCACTTGCCGCCGAGGGACTTCGCCAGAAGCTTCATCACCCCGCGTAGCGCCTTGGGATCCAGCTTCTCGATGGGTGGCAGGTTCTTCGGATCGAGACCGAGGGCCTGAAGGTCCGTTCCCATCGTACTCGCCACGGGCGCCTTCATGTCCACATGCACGGGCGGAGGCGTCCCCGTGCCGGTCGATGAGGTCGGGGTCGTGGGGGTCGGGGTCGTGGGGGGGGCTTGAGTGGTCGTCGCGGTCCCGGTCCCGGTCCCGGCCGGCGGCGTCACCGTCGGCGGCATCGCGCCCCCTCCCCCACCCCCGCACGCCATGGGCACCGCTCCCGAGAGTCCCATCGCGAGGAGGACGTGCAGCGCCTTCATCGTTCGCTCCCCCGGGATCAAAACTTTCCGCTGGTGGTCAGGAACGTCACCTTCTCGTTCGTCTCCCGCAGGCGCGCGGACAGGATGCGCACGCAATTCCACAGGACCTCGTAGGCGAGCTCCTTGTAGAGATAGAGGAGCTCGTCGAACGCCTCCTTCGTGATGACGAGCATCCGGCAGCGCTCGTGCACGCGCGCGTCGGCCGAGCGCGGCGACTCGTCGAGCAGCGACATCTCGCCGAACACCTCCCCCGGCCCGAGGACCGCCAGCGCCTCCTCGCCCATCCCGGCCACCTCGCGCGAGATGCGGACCTTGCCCTCGAGGATGATGAAGAGCTTGTCGCCCGGATCGCCGTACTGAAAGAGCTTCGTGCCCGTCGCGTGGGACTCCTCGGTCGTCGCCTGGGCGATGAGCGTCAGCGCCTCGCGCGTGAGGCCGTCGAAGAACGGGACGCGGGCGAGCTGCTCCTCGCGCTCGGTCATGGGCGCGATGGGGGCTTCGACGGACGGGGCGGTCACGGTCGGAGCAGAGCGTACGACGGGTCGACGGGAGGGGTCTACTCAGTGTGGGTCGTGGATGGCCATCCACCGCTCGGCATCGAGCGCGGCCATGCAGCCCGTGCCTGCCGCGGTCACGGCCTGGCGGTAGGTGAAGTCCTGAACGTCGCCGCACGCGAAGACGCCGGGGACGTTCGTGTACGAGCTACCCGGCCGCGTCCGGATGTAGCCGTTGTCGTGGAGATCGATCTGTCCGACGAAGAGATCCGTGTTGGGCGTGTGGCCGATGGCGACGAACAACCCCGTGGCCGCCACCACGGCCGACTCCTTGGTCTTCGTGTTCATCACGCGTGCGCCGGTCACCTCGCCGCGCGACACGTCGAGGATCTCCTCGACGTACGAGTTGTAGAGGATCTTGATCTTCGGGTTCTTGAAGACGCGGTCCTGCATCGTCCGGCTCGCGCGGAACTCTTCCCGGCGATGTACCAGGGTCACCGTCCTGCACAGGCCCGACAGGTACATCGACTCTTCCATCGCAGTGTCCCCGCCGCCGACGACCAGCACGTCCTGGTTGCGGAAGAACGCGCCGTCGCACACCGCGCACGCGCTGACGCCCTTGCCCTGGAGGGCCACCTCGCTCTCGAGGCCGAGCCACTTGGCCTGGGCGCCCGTGGCGATGATGATGGTCCGCGCCCTGTGCCCGAACTTGTCGCTGTCGGTCACCACGGTGAACGGGCGCTTCGTGAAGTCGACCTTCACCACGTCGTCGCCCACGATCTCGACGCCCTGCACGAGCGACTGGTCGCGGAAGCCCTTCATGAGGTCCGGTCCGGTGATCTTCTCGGGGAAGCCGGGGTAGTTCTCGACGTCGTTGGTGATCATCAGCTGGCCGCCGGGGATGCCCCCGCGGGCGAGCCCCTCGAACATGAGAGGCTTCAGGTTGGCGCGCGCGGCGTAGATGGCCGCGGTGTGGCCAGCCGGGCCCGAGCCGATGATGATGACGTTGCGGACGTCGGAGCTCATGCTCTCCTTGGTTAGCACGCGGGGCCACGTTCGTGGCCGGCGCCGTCAAAACTTGTACGAGGCCCCGACGTTGATGACGTTGATGGAGCTCGTGATGGTCCCCAGGTTGACCGGCCACAGGGTCCGGTAGCGCTGCTCGCCGCCGGGGCAGGGTCCCGCGATCTGACCGGTGACGCACGAGATGCCCGTGAGCGCCGGGAGGCCCTGCCCGTTCGGGTTGTCGTTGCTCAGCGTCCCGAAGAACACGTGGCCGTAGCCCGCCATGAGGTCGAGCGCGTGCTGCTTCTCGCTGCCCGTGTGGATGCGGTACGTCCCGCCGAGGGCCACGCCGATGCGCTCCGCCCCGTCGAAGTCGATGTTCTGGTAGACGGAGTTCGCGGCCTGCGTCTCGAAGAAGGCGCCCGCGCGCAAGGCCAGCTGGTCGGGCAGGATGTTGTAGTCGCCGCCCACGCGCACGCCGAAGACGTCGCGGAAACCGTGCCTCACGTCGGCGTTGGCGGGGATGACCGCGCTCGGAATGCCCGGGTTCGCCGGGAGAATGCCGTTGCCGTTCGCGTCGCCCGGGAAGCGGATCTGCAGGTTGTCGAAGGCGCTGTCGTTGGCCCAGGTGAAGTCGGCCTCGATGTCGAAGACGTCCTGCGCCATCGGCTCGCGGCGGTGCTCGTCGTAGGGCACGTCGGCGCGGGGCTTGTGGTACCGGACGCCGAGCTTGGCCTCCATCGGGATGGGGACGGTGATCTTGCCGTTGTTGCCGCTGCCGCAGATGGGGCCCGTGGCGGGCGGCGCCTGGCCCGAGGCGACCGTCTGGCAATAGGGCTCCGCCGTGTCGCCGTAGGTGACCTGCGCCTTGTCGCCCGCGGCCACGGCCGACGTGAAGTAGTTGGCCGCCGTCGTCACGTCGCCCTTGGCGTTGACGCTGGAGACCCACTTGTACCAGGCCGCGACGTCGAGGTTGTCGCTCGGGCTCCAGATGGCGCCGAGCGTGAAGCCGGGGAAAAAGATGTCCTTCGCCTTCAGCTCGTTGCGGATGTCGTTGCTCGAGGCCGACGAGTTGGCCCCGTTGATGCCGGGGGCCGCATTGACGAAGTCGATGCTCGGCGCGGTACCGAGGATGAAGCTCGCCCCGAGGCGTAGACCGTCGGCGGCCTCCCACCCGATGCCGATGGTGGGCGTCAGCACGACCGAACTCGACGAGATGAGCAGGTACCGCTGCGGCGACGGGTTGCCGTTGACGAACTCGGGCCACGTGGCCGCGCCGACGGCGCTGGGACCGAGGATGGCGAGGCCGAGGCCGATGCGGTCGGTGAGGTGGTACGTGAAGGCGAGCTGCGGATCGGGGAAGAAGCTGCCGGCGTTGCAGACCTTGGGGTAGTTGCCGCCGTTGAAGCCGTCCTGCGTCGTGTCGCTGGTCGACCGCACGCGCGCGAAGCACGTGTTCTGGGTCGAGATGTTCGCCTGCAACGTGAGGCGCGTCGGCTGACCCGCGAGACCCGCCGGGTTGTAGAACGTCGCCAGCGGATCGCTCGCCCGCGCGACCCACGCGCCGCCGCGCCCCTCTTGCTCCGAGCCGTTGTCGGGGAACTCCTCGACGCTGGTCGCGTGGGCGACGCGCGGCGCGAAGGCAGCGACTGCGAGGGCTGCCGCTGCGGAGACGCGAAAGGCTCGACGCATGTCTCTACTCCTTGACCGGGGTCGCCTTCAGAGAGGCTCGGCCCTCTTTCACGTAGACGCTGAACTTCACCCGCTTGCAGCCGTGGCGCTGGATGAGCGCGTCCCGGTTCTTCTTCAGCGTGTGCGAGAACTTCTCGTACGTCAGCCCGTCGGTCGCCTCGCCGCACTGCTTCTTCGTGCGGATGAAGTCCTCGTAGACCGCGAGCCAGAGGGCCGTGTCGTCGACCACGGCGCGGTGCTCCCCGGTCGCCTGCGCCAGGAGCTCGGCCGGCACCGCGCCCACCGTCGTTGCGTCGTCGTCCTCGTCGCTCGGCGGGAGCTCCGGCGGGGGCGCCGGCGGCGGCGCAGGGGGTCGCGCCATCGGATTCGGGCCGCCCTGGCCCGGAGGCGGCTTCGGCCCGGACTGCGGAGGAGGGGCCTGGGGCGTCGCCGCGGGCTGCGGAGGCGGAGGAGCGTGCGGCGCGGGCGGTGGAGGCGCAGGCCGTCCCTGGACGGGCGGCGGGGGCCTGTGCGCGGGGGGCGGCGCGGGCGACGCCGCGGGAGGCGGGAAGCCCGCGAGGCCCGTGTTCATCACCGGCGTATGGCGCGACACGGAGGAGCCGGACGCCATCGGCTGCGTGGGGACCGGCGGCGGCACGAAGGGGCTCGACGGGGGCGCCATCATCGGAGACGACCCGCCGTCGGCCATCGGGAACGAGAACGCGCTCATCGCCGGCTGCGCAGGGACGGGGCCGATGATCGACTCCAGGTCCGCCGGCTTCCGCGTGACGCCTCCCGCCTTCTCGATCGACCGCTCCATGCCCTGGTTGAGCGCCTGCGCCGCCAGCCGGTACGACCCACGGAAGCGCGCGACCTGGAGCCCGTCCATCCCCCCCACCTTGAGGCGCTCGGCCTGCATGAGGAGCTCCCGGAGGGGCAGCGTGTGCTCGAAGATGGTCATCGCGATGCCCAGCAGCCCGGCCACCAGCACGACGCCCGCGAGCAGCCCCCACGGCACGTTGGCCTTGTCCTTGTCGTCGGCGTTGCTGAGGAAGCCCATCGGGCCCGCCAGCGGCGTCTTGCTCCGCGCCACCGCGAAGCCGCCGCCCTGCGTCCACACGTCGCCCGGCAGGCGCGCGTACATCGCGCCGAGATCGTCGGTGAGCATGCGCACCTCGGACCGGCCGCCGTCGCCGTACGTCTTGTCGTCGATCTTGGCCAGGTCCGCGCCGACCGCGTCGAGCTTCTCCTCGTCGAACCCCTCGACGCCGACGCCTCCCGCGACGCGCGAGCCGCCGACGTAGAACGCCAGGGCCGTCCGCGTGCGCTTGGCGAGGTCCGACGCGAACCGCGGGTTGACCTCCTTCAGGCCCACGATGGCGCCCGCGGGGCGCTGGGTCGCGTCGTACTCCACGGGGCGAGCCACGACGACGTACATCTTGCTCCCGAGGAGCCACACGTCGTCGCGCAGCCAGCCGTGCAGGGCGTCGTTCACCGCAGGGTAGCCGCCGAGCTCGAAGTCGTCGTTGCCCTGGACCTGATCGAAGCCCATGGACGCCACGACCTGGCCGTCGCGATCCACCGCGAAGAGCGCGTCGTCCCGCCAGTCGGCCGGGATGGCGTCGTTCACGGTGCCGAGGGCCTTCTTGGCGCTCGCCTTGGCCGCCTCGGGGACCTTGCCGTCCTTGGAGCCATTCGCCGCGACCAGCGCCTGCTGCAGCGTCGAGTCCACGCTGCCCGCGAGGAGCGCGTCGAGCCGGCGCCGGGCGTCGATCTTCAGCGCCCACTCCACCGTCTGACTGTCCGAGGCCAGCCCTTCCTTGAGCGAGCGCGTCGCCTGGCGGTCGTACTGACCCACGGCGATGTAGACGACGTACATCGCGACGGCGACCGCGAGGCCGAGAAGGACGTACCAGACGCGAGACAGGATCATCACGTTCTAGTTGCCCCCCACCGCCAGCGGCTCCTTGAGCTCGATGGCCTTGCCCTCGATCTTCACGCCGTCGATGGGTTTGCCCGTCGGCTTGCCGTCGAAGAACGCCTTGAGGGTGTACTCGCCGGGGGGCAGGTTCATCGTGAACACGCCGTCGCGGTCGGGGAAGTCGTACTCGACGGCGTTGGCGTCGACCACGATGTACATGACGATGCTCGGGAAGAGCATGTCGCGGATGACGTGGACCCCCGCGGCGCTCGCGGCCCAGTCCCGGCTCGAGCCAGGCGCCGTCGGCGTGGCAGCCCAGGCGGCGTTGCCGACCTCGTAGAGCTGGTGGGGGAAGGGATCGCTGTTCTTGAACTTGAGCCGCGACGCCGGCGACAGAACGATGGTCGACGGCGTGATGCGACCGCCCGTCACCTTCACCACCCGGGGCTCGTGCTCCGGCGCGGCGCCCGACCCGAACGCCGCGACGCACACGTCGCGCGTCACGTTGGCCGACAGCTTCCGGAAGTCCTGCTTCACGGTCGGCGAGGGCTCCCGCCACGTGAACCGGTGGGAGTCGGCCTTGGCCACGTCGGCGTACACCTGCGGCAGGAGCTTCTCCCAGCCCACGACCCGGCCCTTCACGCCCGCCGGGCCGCCCGCCGCCAGCAGCGTCCCGCTGCCGAGGACGAGCGCGACGCTCGCCAGGAACCCCAACGGCAGGAGGGTTCGCGTCGGACGACGCGCGTGGAATCTTCGCTTCGCGAGGCGGCACCACTCGAGCATTCGTTGTCCGAGCCCAAACCGTAGCTGACCGCGAAAGACGATGTAAACGCCTTTCGGGCAGGGCTACCTTCTCCGTCCGTGCAAGAAGGCGCGCCGCGGGCCCGTAATGTCGCGCTGGCGCCCCGTGGGGACGTGCCGCCGCCCCTCGTCTTTCACCGGGGGGCCCACGCGCCGTACGCGACCCGCTGGTTCGGGGTCACGTCCCTCGCCGGGCACGCCCGGAACCTCGTGGCGAGCGCCATCGCGGCCGAATCGATCGACTCGCGGGACTGGATGCGGCCGGCGCGGGCCGAGCGGCTGCTGTCGCACGTGGTGCAGGTCCTCGGGGGGGACGCCTCGAAGGCGACGGTGGTCGAGGCGCTGGGCCGGCCGCTGTGGGTGGACTTCGTCGCCGACACCGGAGACGACCACGATGTCAGCCAGGCGGTCGCGCGGATGCTCTTCGAGACGTACTCGGTCGACGAGGGGGGCGTGGCGCGCGTCCTGCCACGAGGCGACGTGCTCCTCTTCGGGGGCGACACCGCGTATCCGGTGGCGACGGGCGAGGAGATCGCGCGGAGGCTCGTCGTGCCGTGGAACGACGTGCTGCGGGAGCGCGCGGAGGACGACGACCGGCGGCGCGTGCTCCTCGGGATCCCGGGCAACCACGACTGGTACGACGGGCTCGACGGCTTCGGGCGCCTCTTCCGCCGCAACCCGCACGGGACGCTGAGCGACGACGACGAGCCGCGCTCGGTGCTGGGCCGGCGCCGCGTGAAGCGGGAGGCGGGCATCGTCGCGCGGCAGCTCCACCTCGACGAGGTGAGCGGCATCCTCCGCATGTTCGCGTCGGCGTGGCGCGGGGTGCGCGCGCTGGTCGCCGGGGAGAAGGTCCGGCGGCCCCGGCGGCTCGCGCTCGTGGGCTACGACCCCGTGCAGGACGCGTCGTACTGGGCGCTCCCCCTGGCGCCGGGCCTGGAGGCGTGGGGCGTGGACCGGCAGCTCGGTCGCCTCGACTACCGGCAGCGGCTCTTCTTCGCGGACCGGCGTCGCTCGGCGCCGTCGGGGAGGCTGCTCTTCGTGGCGCCCGATCCGGCGGTGGCGTTCGGCGAGAAGCACGCGCCGGGGGCGAGGATGCTGTCGGCGTGCCGGCTGTCGCTGGAGCGGGACGCGGTCTTCTACCTGACGGGGGACATGCATCACTACGAGCGACGCGTGCCGGGCGCGGCGAGCCTGCACGTCATCGCCGGGGGAGGCGGCGCGTTCCTCCACGGGACGCGCATCACGCCGTCGCCGAGCGGTCCCGCGGCGTGCGCGTACCCGACGCCGGCCATGTCGCGGCGCCTGCTGGCGCAGGTCCCCTTCAAGCTGATGGTGGGAAGCTCCGGGTTCATCCTGCACCTCGTCCTCGCGTTCATCGCGTCGCTCGAGCTGGCCGCGGCGGCGCGCGGGACGACGACGCTGGTCGTGACGGGGTGCCTGGTCGCCGCAGCGCTGGCGGCGGGCCTCTACGCGAACGTGGGACACAACAAGGCGCACCCGCTGGCGGTCGGCGCGGTGGCCGTCCCCTTCGGCGTGGGGCTCGGGCTCCTCCCGATGTCGCTTTACCTCAGCCTCCCGCACATCGTGCCCGTCGTCGACTGGGACATCGGCGTCCTCGTCGTCTACGCGTTCGTCGGCGCGCTGGTCGTGGGCATCTTCTTCATGACGATCACGCTCCTCGGCCTCGAGCACCAGCAGGCCTTCGCGGTCCTGTCGCACCCCGGCTTCAAGCACTTCGTCCGCATGTGCGTGCACCCGGACGGCCGCGTGGAGGCCTTCGCCATCGGCAAGGACGACCCGGTCGGCCCGGGCGATGCGGTGCTGATCGAGCGGTTCGACTGGGGGTAGCCCCCGCTACCCCCGCTGCCACGCCGGGAGATCCAGCACGAAGCACGCGCCGTGTCCGGGCTGGCACACGACGCGGATGTCGCCTTGGTGGGTCTCGATGATGCTCTTCACGATGGAGAGACCGAGGCCCGTGCCGTGGTGATCGCCTTTCGTCGTGAAGAACGGGGCAAACACCTCGCCCGCGTGCTCCGGCTGGATGCCCGAGCCGTTGTCCTCCACCTGGATGGTGACCCGCCGCTCGGCGACATCGAGGGACGTCGTCACCACCACGAGCGCCCCCGTGGCCGCGGCCGCCTGCGACGCGTTCGTCAGCAGGTTCACGAACACCTGCACGAGCTGCTCGCCCACGCCGCGCACCGCGAGCACGTCCGCGCCGTAGCGCCTCTCGACGCGCATCGACGCGCCCGCCAGCACGTGCTCGCAGAAGGCGACCGCCTGGTCGATGACGCCGTGAAGGACGACCGGGCCGGCGACGGTCCCCGAGGGGCGCGCGTAGTGGACGAGGTCGCGCGTGAAGCGGAGCATCCGGTTGGCCGACTCGCTGATGCGGCGAAGGCGCTCGACGTCGTCCACGTCTTCCGGGCTCGTCGACGGGCCGCGCGCGACGGCCTTGCGGATGAGGAAGTCCGAGTACGCGACGATCGACGTCAGGGGGTTGTTGAGCTCGTGTACGACGCCGGCCGCGAGCTGACCGAACGTCGCCAGCTTGTCGGCCTGCATCATCCGCTCCTCGAAGACGCGCACGTCGCGCTGCGCCCCCGAGACGAGCCCGAGCTGCCGCGAGTGCGTCAGGGCGCGGCCCAGCGCCATGGCGGCGCGGTCCATGAGGTGCACGGCCGGGGAGCTGTCTCGCTCGAGGTCGTCCTCCTCCGACGCGACGTGCAGCGTCGAGCCCGCGGTGCTCGCCTTCACCGGCGCCACGTGCTCGTGCGCCATCCACGGGAAGATGCGCGTCGGATCCATGGCCGCCGGCGCCTCGACGCACCCCTCCGGCAGCCGCCTCACGACGAGCTGCTCGCGACGGCCCGCCCCCGGCTCGGGCGCGAAGCACGCCGCCACCGCGTGCCCGGGGAGGATGGCCGCGAGCGCGTCGACCATCGCCTCGACCACGGCGCGCTCGCCCGACGCCAGCGGCAGATCGAGCACCGCGACGAGCAGGCGGTCCAGCCAGCTCGCCGGGATGACGTCCGGGATGCGCTCGTGGGGCTCGGAGATCGCCTGCTCGTGGGAAGGAACGGTCTGGCTCTCGCGGACGCTGCGCGTCGCGTGCCTCTCGCCGGCCTCTCCGCGCGCAGGAACCTTCCGCATGGGCAGCGCCCTATTCCCCTCTCTCGCTGGCGATGGTCTTCTTCGTCGACACCGGTTTCTCTTCCAGGTCTCGACCACGCTGCGGCACAACCGCGGACGTGCCGTCGCTCTTCGGCATGGCCTCGTCGACCCGCGGGGTGGACGACGGCGCCGAGCGGTCGAGGTCGAGGATGCGCGCACGGCCGACGTACGACTTCGTCTCGTACCGCGTGATCTTGCCGATCTTGCGCACGATCTCCGCCATGCGCTCCGCCTCGTTGAAGATGATCTCCGCGGCCGAGTACGGGGCCGTGCTCGGGTCGAGGCGGCGCTTCAGGAGCTCCGCGTAGCCCATCACGCTCGTCAGCGGCTGGTTCAGCTCGTGCGCCGCGGCCCCCGCGAGCTCCGCCACGATGGCCTGGCGTTCCTGCGAGAGCAGCTGCTCCTGCGCATGGGCGAGCCGCTGCTCCATCCGCATCTTCTCGCGCAGATCCGTGAAGATGCCGACCGAGCCGACGGCCTTGTCCTCTTCGTGGAGCATCGCCGCCGACAGCGACACGGGGACGCGCCCTCCGTCCGCGTCGAGGACCTCCGTGCGCAGGCCCTCCACGCGTCCTCCACCGGCCCGGATGAGGCGCATCACGTCCTTCGCGACGCCTTCGGGGTAGAGCGTGCTCACCTGACGGCCGATGAGCTCCTGCACGGTGATGCCGTAGATGCGCTCGGCCGCGGGGTTGGCGAGGAGGATGCGGCCCTTGAGGTCGGCGCTGACGATCGCGTCCACCGAGGAGTCGATGATGCGCTGGAGGAAGTTCTTCGTCGTGTGAAGCTCGTGCTCCACGGCGCGATCGGCGGTGACGTCGCGGAACGTGCAGAGGACGACGCCCTCCTCGCGAAGGACCGAGTTGAAGTTGATGCTCAGGATGGCGAGCTCCCCGTTCTTCCTCCGGATACGGACGTCCACGTTCTGCGGATAAACGCCCTCCTTGAATCCCAGGCGAAGCTCGTTCGCCATCGCCGCGTCTTCGCTGGCGAAGAGGTCGCCCACGCGGCGTCCGTTGAGGTCGAGCTCGGTGTAGCCGGTGATGGCCAGCGCCCGCGGGTTCGAGAAGAGGAGCTGCCCCTCGGAGTCGATGACGATGATGCCGTCGGCAGCGCTCTCGAAGAAGTCGGCGTAACGCTGCAGGGTGCGGAGGCGCCGCTCGGCCTCGAAGCGCGCGACGGTGACCTGCTGCGTCTGATCGCGGAGCGACTGCATCACGCGCGCGTTGCGGAGCGCGATGGCCATCGCGTTCGACACCGTCTTGCAGAGATCGATCTCGCGGTCGCCGAAGGTGAAGGCGTGGCGCGCGCGGAGGAAGAGCACGCCCATCGGGCGACCCTCGTAGAGGATGGGGAGGATGGCGAGCGAGCTGAAGGCGCTCTTGTGCCCCTCGTGACGCACGATCTCGAGCAGCGGGTGGGTCGCCACGTCCGGCACGACGAGCGGCTCGCGGCTCGAGAGGACCTGCTGGATCTCCGGGTACTTCGCCAGGTCGATGGGGAGATCGCGGAGCTGCTCGTCGTCGCTCGCCGCGACGACGTAGCCGATGTCGCCGGCCTCGCGGACGAGCACGATGCTCACCCGGTCGACCTTCGCGACCTCGGCGATGCGCTGGACGACCGTGAAGAGGATGCCGCGGAAGTCGAGGTTCGACGCCAGGGCTTGCGTGAGCTCGAGGACGGTGCGCGCGTCCTGCCCCTTCTTCGCCAGCGCATCCACCATGCCGCGCAGACGAAGCTGCCCGCGGATGCGCGCGACGAGCTCCACCGGCTTGAAGGGCTTGCGGACGAAGTCGTCGGCCCCTGCCTCGAAGGCGCGGGCGATCTCCTCGTCGGCCTCGAGCGCCGTGAGGACGACGACGGGCAAGTCGCGCGTCTCGGGCCGCGCGCGGAGGATGCGGAGGATCTGGTAGCCGTCCGGAGGCGGCATGACGAGGTCGAGGAGGACGAGCGAGGGCTGCACCTTCTCGATCTGCTCGAGCGCCTCGGCGCCGGAGCCGACCGCGACGTGCGGCAGGTCCGCCTTGGCGAGCGCCTGGATGAGCACGTGACGACTGACGGTGTCGTCGTCGACCACCAGGACAGGACCGCCACCCACGTACAAAAGTGTACCCGTGACAAGGGGTTGGCAGCAACCCGGGATCCCCTGCGAAGCGTCCCTGGAGCCCAAAGAGACGCATCTTCGGCCCAGCGGGGCGCCCCTTCGGCCCATCGGGACGCCCCTTCGGCCCAGCGGGACGCCCCTTCGGCCCAAAGAGACGCATCTTTGCCCCGAACGGACGCATCTTCGGCCCGGAGGGACGTCTCTTTGCCTCCCTCAGTCGAAGAGGTCCCCCTGAGGGATGCTTCCCTTCGCCGGAGGGGGCCTTCCCAGCGCCTCGTAGGCCTTCCGGTTGGCCACGCGGCCTCTCGGCGTGCGTCCCACGTAGCCCTGCTGGATGAGGAACGGCTCCACCACGTCTTCCAGCGTGTCTCGCGGCTCGGCCAGGGCGGCGGCCAGGGCGTCCACGCCGACGGGGCCGCCGTCGTAGTGGTCGATGACGACCGTCAGATACTTCCGGTCCATCTCGTCGAGGCCTGCCTCGTCCACCTCGAGGCGCTCGCACGCGTGGATGACGCGCGGCAGATCGATCTTCCCCGTCCCCAGCACCTCGGCGAAGTCGCGGATGCGGCGGAGCAGGCGGTTCGCGATGCGCGGGGTGCCTCGCGCGCGCCGTGCGATCTCGTGCGCCGCGTCCCCGGCGAGCGACACGTGCAGCAGCCTCGCGCTGCGCGTCACGATCTTCGCCAGGTCCTCCGGCGGGTAGAAGTCGAGGCGCACCACGTGCCCGAACCGCGACAGGAGCGGCGCCGTCAGGAGCCCCGTGCGCGTCGTCGCCCCCACCAGCGTGAACGGCTGGAGGGGGATCTGCACCGCCGACGCGAACGCCCCCTCCCCCGTGATGATGTCGATGTGCAGATCGTCGAGCGCCGGATACAGGCTCTCCTCGACGACGGGGTTCAGGCGATGGATCTCGTCGACGAAGAGGATGTCGTTCTTCTGCAGCTTCGTCGTGAGGAGCGCCGCGAGCGAGCCCTTGTGCTCGATGACCGGCCCGCTGGTGGACGCCAGCTGCACGCCCATCTCGTTGGCCAGGATGTGAGCGAGCGTCGTCTTGCCGAGCCCCGGCGGCCCCGAGAGAAGGATGTGGTCGAG
>Ga0182030_10009367_pt1 | contig 20043 bp, 16 predicted proteins | sample 812S3MmetaG_FD_121299 | JGI IMG/M metagenome (GOLD analysis project Ga0182030, IMG submission 121299) | Permafrost microbial communities from Stordalen Mire, Sweden - 812S3M metaG (Illumina Assembly) | ecosystem: Environmental > Terrestrial > Soil > Wetlands > Permafrost | place: Sweden... | reverse complement strand
ACCACCACCGTTGGATCCTAGTTGCTTTATAGCGATCTGTGAAGCAACTGGCCCCATGGGAATAATTTGTTCTGTTGCTACCTTGGCTAACTTTTTGGGATTGCCCTGGGTGTCATTAATTACATTTCCATCGGCATCTTTGGCCGACTCTTCATAATTCACTGGTTGCACAAGACTGACCGTTTCATAAGCCTTGAAGTTTTGAATAACACCCTGGGATGACAAAGCAAGGGCCAGGACTACAGATAGTGGCAGTAAGATATAGAGTATGCCGCGAACTGTATCGACCCAGAAATTCCCCAAGGATAGTCCCTCGCGCCTGGCTATGCCTCGGATAACAGCCACTAGCAGAGACATCCCCGTAGCAGCCGATAGAAAGTTTTGAACAGTCAGGGCAGTCATCTGGGAAAGATAACTCATGGTGGTCTCACCCCCATAGGATTGCCAGTTGGTATTGCTAGCAAAACTAACAGCCGTGTTGAAAGCACAATCGGGAGACACCGCAGAGAATACCTGGGGGTTAAGGGGTAAATAGAACTGTATGCGCTGTATAAGATAGAGCGCCAAGAGACCTAAGAAATTAAACACTAACATGGTGGATAAATATTTCTTCCAATCCATTTCCTCGCTTAGGCTCACGCCGCTCAGTCTATATATGCCCCGTTCAAGAGGTCCTAAAACTGTATCCAAACCACAAGATTGTCCCGAATAAACACGAGCCATATACCAACCTAATGGTTTAACGAGTATGAATATAATCAGAAGAAAGCTGACTACTTGAAAAAATCCTATCTCAGTGATCATGAAATCCGCCCCTTATTTCCATCAGAATAATTCCGGTTTGAAGAGAACGATTAGCAAATAGATGAACAATAAAAATGTAATAAATCCGCAGGCTAAGTAAATTTCTATCATGACTCACCTGCAGATAGTGAATCAAAAAAGTGGATGAGGACAAAGCAAAGGCCAAAGAAAATAACAGTGATGCCTGTGTAGAATAAATCTATCATTTTGTGCACCATGAGGTTCTATTTTAATAGACTCTAACAGGTATTCACATGGAAATCCATAGAGGAGGTTAACAGGGTAACTTAAGACACTCTCTTTTTCCGAGATCGCACTTGAGTGCCAGAACTTTCGTGCACATGGATAGTTGAGTCTATTTGGTTTTTCAGTGGTAGCAATTCTTCATTGGCACTCGTGGGCTTAGGCTCCCAGCCAAATTCAATTTGATGTCGCAAGCGCATGATGCCGGCAATGTTGAAGAGTAACAACATACCTCCCGCTAGACTCATAATGAGAATAACTCGGGACTGGTCGACATAAGCAAAGAATGGAAACGCAATGGCTGCATAAAGCATATAAACACTCGGTCCCCACTTCGGAGATACAAACCTTGCTGATTTGAGACCGACTGTGAAAAATCCAATAAGCGTTGTAAAGCCCGAAATAAAAAAGAAAAGGGCCATAAAGATTTCCATGTATGGAAAATGCTTTTCAAGCGCAACGGCTACAAATTGTGAAGGGTTAATTGGGGCCACTGTATTCCATACCCCCGTCACTAAAACAACAAACATGCTCATGCTACAGAGGAAGGTATCTGTAGCCAGGGCAAAAATGGCCAAACGTGCCTGACGACCAGGGTGAATAGTTCTTGTCTCGCTTTGAATTGTTGCGTCAAACCCAACACCAATATCACCTGAATAGACCGCTCTTGAAATGCCTTGCTGAGCTGCCAACACAAAAGTGCTACCGACGAAGCCTCCCAAAGGGGCATGACCAGAGAAAGCTGATTGGAACACTATTTTCAGCACAGCAGGGATCTCGCCAAAATTCTGGATTAGCACCCAAGTGCACATGGATACGTATAAAATCATGACCGCAGGCATAAGCCATATACAGATATTTGCGAGTCGCTGAATGCCACCGTGGGCGGTATAAAAGATTGCCATCATAAGAATTGCTATGACGATGTACCGGTCTATAGAGAATGTATTTGAAAGGGTCTCGGAAACAATCATAAACTGATAAACTTCAACGCCATAAATGCAAAGAAGTACCGCCACAATGCTTGGAAGCGCACGGTTAGAGAAGGCCTTTTGCAGGTAATACATTGGGCCGCCATCGTAACCCCCTCTGTCATTTGGCACACGGTGGAGTACGCCCAGATAGATTTCGGAATACTTGATGAGCATTCCTGAAATTGAGGCTATCCAAAGCCAAAACATAGAACCAGGTCCACCTATCATAAGAGCGGTTATAATCCCCACAATGTTCCCCAAACCAACCATACCCCCGACGGAAGCAAAGTAAAGTTTGACGGGGTTCGTACCCAGATTCTCTCCGGGACGATCTTTTATTGCATCACGGATGATCCAAGGCAAGCTCGCCAGGACTTTGAGCTGAAAGAAACGAGACTTTATGCTGAAATACAAGCCACTAAGGATTATAAGGAAGAAGCCGATACGGGACCAGAAGAAGGCCTCCACCAGGCCCAAAAATTCAAAGACATTGTCAATCATAAGGACACAAGACCTTCAGTAAGAGCCATGAAATGGGCAGCCCTGGTTATATCACCATCGCCCAACCATACTGTCATGAGAAAATTGCACCGTCAACTCTGATGTGGTGACACAGCCGAGTTCTTATTGAAATGGACTCCTGGGTGATCCAATTCAACGCGCCTTCATAATTTCGTCATAGTTTCACACCTCCCCGTTAACCAAAAATAAGTATTATTCTGCTACTTTCAGGGTTAGAAGCAACCAGTATGAAAGAACAAAAAATTGAATAATCCTTATAAATCCTATTCACATAATCAGATTGACAGTGCTACCCCTGCTGAACAGATTGGCGCCCTTTTTGATAAGGCAGCCAGGCATATAGCTGATGCATCTCAAGCCATAGCTCGTGGTGATATTCAGGCACGGTATGATGCGTCCGAGAAGGCAATGGTTATTATGGAAGGGTTGTTATCGAGTCTTAATCGGGAAACACCGGAACGGGCTCAGGCGGCTGAAAGTTTAGAGCTTTATTATCGAACGATGATAATGATGATTAGCCGTTTGAATATATATAATGATGAAACTGTTTGTAGCTCTCTTGAAAGCAGCTTCAAAGACATGGCCGATTTTTGGAGACAAGCAGGTCTGACCCTCAATCAGCCACAAAATGATACGGACGAGGTGCCAACAGGTGCGATCTTTAGCGCATAGTAGTTGCTTTTTTCTGTCAATTTGGTAGTTATGTCATATGGAACCGATAATACTGATACCTGCGAGAATGGCGTCTCAGAGGCTGGCGAATAAGCCCCTGCAGATGATTCATGGCGAACCGATGATTGTGCATGTGTGGCGTCGAGCTATGCAAGCTAATGCCGGCGATGTGGTTGTTGCTTGTGATGACGACAGAATCGCACAGGCCATTAGGGATCAAGGGGGGCGAGCCATATTGACAGATCCTAACTATCCTTCGGGCTCTGATCGCATATGGGCGGCTCTTGAGGAAATAGATCCTTCTAACAAATACGATGTCGTTATAAACTTGCAAGGAGATCTGCCGGATCTGTCGCCTGGGTTGCTTAAAAAAGTGTTGAAACCCCTAGAGGATGAGAGCGTTGATATTGGCACGCTGGGTGTGGTGTTTGATAAGGTTGAAGACCGGAAAGACCCCAACCAGGTTAAGATCATTTTATCTAAGCATAAGAATGGAACTTCAGGCCGGGCACTTTATTTTACGCGGGCAGATGCCCCTTACGGCGCTGATGAAGCCTATTATCACATAGGTATCTATGCCTACCGTAGACCCGCCCTTGCCAAGTATATATCCCTGCCTGTATCTCATTTGGAGCGTAGCGAAAAACTCGAACAGCTGCGGGCCCTGGAGGCCGGTATGCGTATTGATGTGGAAATCGTCCACGAGAAACCCGTGGGTGTTGATACTCCGGAAGATTTAGAGCGGGCTAGGCAAAGCTTGAGTCCCAATAAGGTGAAATCATGAAAGAACCAGTAATCGGCTTGACTTTGGATTGGCGTGACGGAGGTGAGGGTAAGTATTCCCGTTACCCTTGGTACGCTTTGCGCGAAAATTACAGCACTGCGGTAGCTGATGCGGGTGGCCTGCCACTTTTCCTACCTTTTCATTTGGATCACGTGGACGATTACCTAGACAGGGTCGACGGCGTTATCGTAACGGGGGGTGATTTTGATGTGGACCCTACGCTCTATGGGGAAAAGCCCAGTCATGATAGGGTAACGACGCTGCCTCATCGAACGGCTTTTGAGCATGCACTGGTTCGCAAAGCTTTAGAAAGAAATATGCCCATTTTAGGAATTTGTGGAGGGCATCAGCTCATCAATGTCGTTTTTGGGGGCAGCCTTATACAACACATTCCTGCCGATTGGGAGAATCCTATAGAGCACGAGCAGACTCATTCACGCCATGAATCATCTCACTCGGTGGAGATCGCTGAGGGCACGCTGCTTAATAAAATCGTTGGAACGACTCATGCGGAGGTGAACAGTGTTCACCATCAGGCCATTAAGGTGCCAGGAGAGGGTGTCATCATCAATGCTCGGGCGCCCGATGGTATCATTGAGGGTATTGAACATCCTGGTTATAAGTTTTGCCTAGGGATTCAATGGCATCCGGAATTCATAATTTCAGATGTGGATCAAAGAATATTCGATGCGTTTATCAAAGCTGCTGCAGCCCCATGAGCTCACTTGCAAAACCAGAACGAGTTGCTAAGGTCATTGCCCGTGCTGGGCTATGTTCACGTCGTGAGGCTGAACGCTGGATACTTGATGGCCGGGTTGAAGTGGATGGTCAAGTCATAAAAGAACCAGGCACAACCGTGACTCAACAATCCCAGGTTAAAGTAGATAAAAAACCCCTACCAATCCTCGAAAAAGTACGTTTATGGTGCTATTACAAGCCTTCAGGTCTGGTGACTACCCATCAGGATCCGGAAGGGAGGCTGACTGTATTTGAGACCTTACCAAAAGAGATGCCCCGCGTAATCTCAGTAGGAAGGCTCGACCAGTATTCGGAAGGCCTTTTATTGCTTACCAATGATGGCGAGTTTGCCCGTAAACTGGAGCATCCCTCTTCTGGGCTGTTGCGCACCTATCGTGTTCAGACTTTCGGTGTGCTGAATGAGAGGCAAATAGCTATAATCAGAAAGGGTGTGACCATTGATGGCTTTGCATACAGGCCAATTGATATTCGAATTCTATCTGAAAAGGGGCGTAGGGCATGGCTGATGATGACTCTGCAAGAGGGTAAGAATCGAGAAATTCGAAACATCCTGGATTTCTTTCAGATCCAGGTTCTCAAGCTCATAAGGGAAGAGTACGGCCCTTATTCATTAGGGAATTTGATGCCGGGCGAAATCCAGGAAGTAATAGATCCGCAAGACCGCATTAAACTTAAGTGAAGCCAATCCATAAGTAACCAATTCGTAACCATTCCTTGTTAATCTTAAAAGTGTCTAGACGTATTGTCCTTTGGGTAATACAATAGCATCATATAAGAATGACAATCAGGAGCTGGCGGTTAACGCCAGAATACAGGGATGGCAAGTAACAATTTGCAATCAGACACGTTTCTAGCCTTTGTAAGCGATAAGGAAACTTTGGATATCGTTAAGTCCTTAGCACTGTCACGTTATGGATTACAGATAGAGGCATATCAAGCAAATGTAAAAACTGCTATAGCTCATATTCAGTCTCACAACTCTCCGCGTATTCTTTTGATGGATTTGTCCGGGTCTGATTTTCCTTTGACCGACATGCAATCTGTGGCTGACGCTTGTGAACCAGGCGTAAAGGTGATTGCCATTGGTGAAGCCAATGATGTAGGACTTTTCAGGTCCCTTGTGAGCATGGGAGTAAAGGACTACATAGCCAAGCCTTTAAATGTAAGGCTTCTGGTTCAAAGCTTGGAAAATCTAATGGGGCATGGTGCTGCCAATAAGAATGAAGGAAAATTCGCTCAAGCCGGTAAACTGGTATCATTTCTAGGTACACGTGGTGGTGTCGGTTCGTCGACACTGGCTGCTAACTTTGCCTGGGGACTTTCCCATGGAAATTTCAAGCGGGTGTGCATGGTTGATTTGGATTTTCACACAGGCATTATGAATCAAATTCTTAACATCGAGGCACCATCCAGTTTTGCGGACCTCTTAAAATCGCATGATTCTATGGATGAGAACATACTGATGCAATCTGTGATCAAAGTCGGTGAGTATCTTTCGACTTTGGGGTCCCCGGTTCCTCTCGACGAGGAGTTTGTTTACCCAACGCAAGCATTGGAGTCTTGTTTGCCCACCTTGTTGCATCACTTTCATTATACGGTTCTGGATTTTCCTAAATATGATCATCGAACCCATTATTCTATTATAGCAAAGTCCGACGTTATCGTTTTAACCTTGGAATTTTCTCTTCTCTTCATCAGGGAGGTAGTCAGCCTTCTCAGGATATTGAAATCTACTCAAGACGTTCAGATTATACTCTTGGCCAATAATGTAGGCGCTTATAAGAAGGGTGAACTTGAGAGGAAAATGTTTGAAGAATCCATTGGTCAAGAGGTGGATCTGGTTATACCTTTTGATCCGAATAAGCCACTGCAGTCCATTAATGAGGGTGTGCCTGCAGCAGCAGAAAAGGGCGCGTTTTCCGATGGCGTGTATAACCTTGTTTCCCTCGTCACCGGAAAACAAACACAAAACTTACCTCAAGGTTCATCCTTCCTAGGCAATCTTTTTGGTGGAAAACAATCAGCTTAAACGGCAGATAAAGGCGAAAGAACTATGTCATCAGGTAATGCAGTCATCAGTGAGGAGTCGATCCCAGTCTACTCGGTGCAGAGTTTAAAACTGCCACCGGCGCTGCTCGATTTCCGGGAAAAAGCGTTTGATGAGATCATAGAAAATATCGATCTGGGGGCTGCCCGCAAGCTTGCTCGCTCAGAATTGCAGGCTGAAGTTGAGAGATATCTAAATCAGCTTACGGCAAAATCACTAGTTCAGATCAGCTATCGTGAACAGCAGCATATTGCCAACGAGATCGTCAATGATATGATTGGTCTGGGTCCTTTGGAAGCTTTGATTCATGATGAAACTATTACCGACATTATGGTTAACTCACCTACTTCTGTGTTTGTGGAGCGGAAAGGTAAATTGGTACCTACTGACTTGACCTTCCGCAGTGACAAGCATGTATTGCAAATAGCTCAGAGAATCGCAAGCCAGGTCGGCCGTCGTGTTGATGAGTCGAGTCCTATGGTGGATGCAAGGCTTAAAGACGGCAGCCGTGTCAACGTGATCATTCCTCCTTTGGCCTTGGAAGGGGTGACAATCTCTATACGTAAATTCTCGGAAGTATCCATTTCCTTGGACAAAATGGCGACTCAAGGGAATATATCCGAGCAAATGTTAAAATTTCTGAAAATCGCATCAAGATGCCGGCTCAATATTATTGTTGCCGGAGGAACGGGCGCAGGTAAAACGACCTTGCTGAATGCACTTTCAAGCCTTATTGATCCACAAGAGCGTATCGTGACGATTGAGGACTCTGCTGAGTTGAGACTGCAGCAGCCGCACGTGGTGAGACTCGAAAGCCGTCCAGCGAATATTGAGGGCGAAGGTGAAGTTTCCATTCGAGATCTGCTTAAAAACTCATTACGTATGAGGCCTGACCGTATCGTGGTTGGTGAGTGTCGTGGCGCCGAAGCCTTTGACATGTTGCAGGCTATGAACACAGGGCACGATGGATCAATGTCAACCTTGCACGCTAACACCGCAGAAGATGCTCTCAGTCGTATGGAAAACATGGTTTTGATGGCGGGTCATAAGCTACCAAATGATGTTGTCCGCAGTTACATTGCAGATGCGGTAGATCTGGTTGTGCATATCTCCCGCATGCGGGACGGTATCCGTCGCGTCGGCCAAATTACCGAAGTGCGAGAAGTAGGAGCTAATGGCCATATTGATGCCAGGGATGTATTTACCTTTCATTATGAAGGCATGGGCGATGGTGATCGGATCAATGGCCAATTCAAGGCCTCCGACCATGAGCCTTTCTTTATGGAGAAAATTCGGTATTATAATCTTGAAAATGAGATGAGAGAGGCCTTGGGTAATCAAAAATGATAGACATAACAGAATATCTTCCATATTTAATAGCAACAATGTTTTTTCTTTTCTTTCTCGTGCTTTTTATAGCCAATCGTGAGGGAGAATCTGCGGAACTATTGCGTTCAAGAGCGCAAGCCGCAAGGAAGGAAGGCACCTCAAACATGTCCATCGAAAATGTACGTATTTTCGAGGCGGAACATGAACGTTTATTGGAAGTGCGTCTGGATGATTTCTTTAAGGAACTAAGTAAAAAGAGAGGAGTGAGTACTAGTTACTTCCAAAAGCTTACGGCGGGTGTTTCCGCGGGTGCAGCTTTGCTCGTTTTACTTGTATGTCTCATTGTTTCTTATCTATTAATCAAGGTAGTAGGATCCTTAGATGCAGGCGACGCAGTTCTCTATGCTGTGCCCGCAGGTGTATTCCTGACTATTTCTTTCCTAAAGAAATACCAGAATCGGAGAGAAAAAGAGTTCCTGCAGGCATTTCCTTTGGCTTTTGACGTGGTTGCCCGTGGTTTGAGGGCGGGCAGCACGATAGAAAAGACATTCAAGACTGTTGCGGAACAAATACCTGGGCCTGTAGGTGTAGAGTTTCAACGCATGAACGAAGAGGTTGAATTCGGCGTTCCTTTCGAGGAAGCACTCGTCAATGCAGCCGAGCGGGTACAGATTGATGATTTTAGCTTCTTCAGTATAGCCTTGATAATCCAAAAGAAGGCGGGTGGCAGCCTTTCCGATCTGGTGGCAAATATATCCAATTTCCTTCGTAAGCGCCAAGAATTAAGACTCAAGGTAAAGTCCTTATCCGCTGAAGCGAAAGCTACTGGGGCCATCGTCGGATCGATGCCGATCCTTATTTTAATCGTCATGTATTTTATAAACCCCGAGACGATAGATATCTTGAGATACGATCCAGCGGGACGCAAACTTTCAGTATTTTTGGTACTGTTTATGTTTACAGGGATATGGATCATTCGCAAAATGACAAGCATAAAGGTTTAGCGGAAAATGGAATACACAGAGCTACTTATTGCGACACTGGCATTTTTATCCTTTCTTGGCATACTTTACTTTTTACGCCGGAAAGCGAACCAAGATGACATAGTCCAAAGGGTTAAGGCAGCGGGTCAATCGGCCAATCGCCAAATTTCTGGCTCTATCGAACGGAACCTTCATACTGAAAAGTATGAAGCTGGTGTGTCCGATCTGTTTGATGTCGCGACCGGTTTGGGAAATTCGGAATATAAGGTCTTGTTTAGACAAGCAGGGTGGAATCCGAAAAATGCCCAAAGAGATGCCATCATAACGAAAGTGGGGCTTGTATTGGTCAGCTTAGCAGCAGCTTTTATCCTCGTTAACAGCTGGCAAACGCTTGTAAACCGCCCCTTCTACATTAAGATACTTTTCGTAATGGGCGCAGGAATGCTAGGGCTTCTTCTCTTCGAACGGCTTATGAGATTTATTATCAATAGGCGCTATAACCGCATATCTAAGGATCTGCATAGTGCTGTAGAATTGCTGGTGGTCTGTTCTAAAGCAGGCATGGGTGTAGAAAAGGGTATGGAGAGGGTGGCTCAGGAAGTGAGTCAGTATAATCCGGATTTGGGGCGTGAGTTTTTTCTCACAGCAGTTGATCTAGAGATTATGCCCAATCGGAAGGTAGCCTATGAAAACCTGAGATTAAGGGTTGATTTGCCGTTAATCCATGCTATGACGACGACCTTAATTCAAGCGGAAGAACAGGGAAGTTCGATTTCGGAGTCATTAAGGATCTTGTCAGACGAGTTCCGAACTCAAGTGTTAATGGCGTTTGAGCGTAAAGCCGCTAAACTGCCGGCGACCTTGTCCATACCGGTGGTCTTGTTTACATTACCAACCCTAATGGCGGTGATTCTAGGTCCAGCTATCATCAAGCTCATCAACGATGGTCACGGATTATAAGCACTAATAGACAGGCTGGCTCGGGTGGGTCAGCTCATGTCTGTTACGCCAATCTTGAGTAACATAATTGACGATCAACGTCTTGCGGATTCCCTTGATCACCCGTGGCTCAAAGCCATGCCAGGTTTGGTTTGAAGGAATGAACATCAAAGCCGAGTTAGATTTGAAGGGCACGGTGCGAGCGTGTTTTTCTTTGCTTTCGTAAATGTCGGTACCCCAGCCCAGAGCGTCTTCATCCTTGGACATATAGATAAGCATCGTAAACATCTTCACGCCAATGTCAGTGTGAGGCTCCAACCAAAACCCTTCTGTATCCAGCGCATATTCCATGCGAAGAAGTGTGTCTTTGAGCGACATATTGCCCATCTGTTCAAACTTGGCGATGACTTTAGGATCTCTAAAGATGTCAGCAATTCTCTTGCAGGCTTCATATTTCTCGATGGCTTCTGGATTTACGTATTGCCTTGTCGGGTTATGCTCCTCGCGGGATCCGACCGTATAGTCGAGCATGTGGCATTCGAAAGGGACGTCAAGCATTTCATCCACGATTTGATCTTGGAACAAGCCCGATGGTAACCAATGTTGGTAGGGGTAAGTCTGTGTATCTGTAGTTTGAAGACAATTCAACATATGTGAAACGTCTTGCTGCAAGTGCTGAGTCATAAGCTTATCCTTTCCAAGGTGGAACAACGGTGTGATAATAACAAGGATGATCATAAAAGCAAGCATCCTGTTCAACTGTGTCGTGGAAGCAACAATTCGAATTAATTAACAATATGTTATCGGATAATCTTGATTGACCTTTTCAATAAAGAGTATTCTCTCCAATGAGATATTATCGGTGGGGGTGTCTCGATTCAGTCGCCATATTAGGAACATATTCATGGAAGGTAATCGGAGGTTAGAAATGAAGACGAATTTATTGGGAACAGCAGCCATAGCGTTAGTTTTGGGTGCTTGTTGTTTTGGTATTCAGCCGGCAATCGCGGCCAAGCCAGGCGGTATAGCGCCATCTTTGAAGATCACAGGTAACGCCACAGCTACATATCACTGGTTCAAAAACGGTAAGGTAGCGCGAAATACACCGGGTGGTCCTGACGAGTACGGCATGGGCAGTCTGATTGCTGTGGAAGATTCTAACCTTTACTTTAGTGCATCTGGCCGTATGGATAACGGCTGGACCGATCAGACCTTTTATGATTGGTTGCTGAACTTTACCGGTAACACAAACGAGGCTAAGGGTGTCCAGGAAAACCGTATCCAGCTCAAGAGCCGGCTGGGAACAATGATGATCGGTAACACCCAGGGTGTGGAAAACCGTATGGCCCGTGGTGCTTACTCGATCCCAGGCGGTACAGGTGGTTTTGATGGTAACTTCAAAACGACCACTCTTCGTCCAACAGGTCTGTTGTTGACCACGGATTTGGTTGGTGCGACTAAGTATGCGACGAAGATCACTATTATCTCGCCGCGCTTCTATAACTTCCAAATTGGTCTATCCTATACGCCTAACAGCGAACACAAGGGTGATGGAACACCTGACGGTGCGCCGCATAACAAGACGAGTACTAAGACACCACCGGCGGCATTTGACATCAATAACGTGGCCTTAGGTTTGAACTATGTGAAGGACTTTGATGAAAATATAGCTTTAGCTCTCTCCATAACGGGCGAGTTGGGTCATACCAGGCCTCCAAAGGGTGGTAATAACCTAGACTCAACCAGCTTGGCCACGGCTTTTCAAACGGCGCCACGGCACCATACGAAATCATATGCGATTGGCGGTGTGCTAAACGTACATCAATTTGAGTTTGGTGTTGAGTGGATCAACAATGGTAAGTCGCAGCAGATTAAGAATGCCTCTTCTGTCTTGGCGGCAGCTGCAGCGAATGGAACAGCATCAGGAAAAATACCGCAGTACGCGGGTGCAACGCCGGTAACGGCCTATGGGGTTCCCGTTACATCGCCAACGGCTACGACGTACTCGGGGCCTCTGGGTGGCTTTAACGCGGGTAAGGCATTCAGCATATCTGGCGCTTATTCCTTCGGGTTTAACAAGGTGTCGTTGGGCTACTATCACAGCAAGCGTAAGTTTAATGGCGCGAACACCGTTGGTAAGGTCTATTCTGTAGACTATGACCGTGCGATAGCACCAGGTTTCTCGATCTTTGCAGAAGGTGTGTGGTTTGATCTGAAGTCCCATCAATCTTCCGTGGACTTCCAAAATAACTTGCGCGCTAACAACCCAGTATACGATCCCGGCATTCTTAAGAACGATGGTCGCACACTTTTGGTGGGTGCTATAACTAAGTTCTAAACGGGCTCAAACATTACGATACTATAACGGGGGGAGGGCTTTGGTTCTCCCCTTTTCTATTGCTCAAATTGGAAATCTATTAAATATCCAGGTCTTGTCCCATTGACATCATTTGTTAATAAGACCATGCTAGGGTTATAAGAAGTAAATATAAGGGAGATGGCCGATGGATTCATGGTTGCATGCTCGTAAGATATTTCTAACTTTGGTTCTGGCTTTGGTGGCGCTTCAAAATCCATCTCAGGCTACAGATGGGAAACCGCAAGCAAACGATATGGTAAGGCCCCTGACTTCTTTTTTTCAGCACGTGTTTCAAGAAACAGTTTTCGACAATGGCCGTTCAGCCTTTATGAATACAACAAACTTCATATGGGACAATTTGAAAACTTCAGAGAAATTTACGGAGGAAACCGATGCAGACGGGAAGACGACCCGTGGCTATTTAACCATCGAGTTTCTTCTGCCATCAGATACAGTACCCCCACAGGACTCAAAGAAGGAGCCCCTGGTTATAGCTAAACCTGTTCCTGGCCAAATCATAGATTGGCAAGTCATGAGATCGAATGGCACACTAAACTATAAATACGGATGCTTAGGGTCTCGGATAGAAGCTGCTGATGCCCTACGCAAAGTGTCACTGAAATTACAAATATACGAGGATACACGCTATTCACGTATTACGAATCTCGGACGCTTCAATCTCCCCACGGCCTCAAGGCATCTGGTGTCAGATAACTTGCAAAAATACCTCTCCCAAGCATTTCTAGGCATCATCCAAGAGTGGATCCTGGTTGCGGCGAACAACGATCAAATGAAGTCTCAGGAACTAACCCAGTATATCTGCAAAGACGCCAGCCGTTACCTGCGGGCCAAGCAGCAGGGTTACGTGTTACGATGGGGAACTCCCTATCGACAACTTCTTGCATTTGACCGGGATTATGAACTTATCATAGGGGAAGACGTGCACGACGATAATTCCGTACCGAGTTTAAATGATCTACTGGGCCATATTGCCGCCTATGTTCGTAACAGAGAAGCTGAGGATCTGGGTAAGAAAATAGATCAACTTCAGAGCAGATTATTAGAGTTAGAGGCACTGATGAAGACTGATCTAGACAGAAAGGGGCTTGAGTGCCTATTCAAAAGCAGCAAGGTGGATGATAAGACCGTTGTCACGTTCTCTCGTGGAAAAGGAAATCTGCCTTTATATTTTGCGCATCTTGATCGTATGCGTCCTCATGATAGGGTGAATGAGTTAGAGCTTCTAATCAAATATTACTTCGAACTCATCCCAGAGCTTTTGGCGAGTCGTGCGGACTTTCTTGGCATAGTCAGAGAAACAAACTTAGACAGGATTACCAAAGACAACCTAAATGTCATTCAATCGCATTTAATCGAAGCGCGCTTGAATATTCACAGTATTGCCCCCACAGAAGAAGATTTTAAGGTTAAGAGGAAGTCCAAGGCCGAGATTAAACCTGAGACATTGGTTGTGTCTCCAAAGCCGCCAGCAAGCGATAAAAGTAACAAATATGACCAAATGTTCGAGCTATTAAAAAGGGCGCCATATTATGGAGTTATGCAAAGATTGGATATAATTGGCTACCCTAAGATGGAAATTGAAGGATCTACTATTCGTGTGCAATTTCCCCCCAATGACCGTCTTCGCAAGGTATTCGCAGAAGAGTGCTATAAACACCTGCCAACTTATAAAAGTCAAGTCTCTGCCGCCTCCCAAAATATTCCGATGGGCAGGAATGATAACGAAGTTGTTATTCAGTCAGCTCATAAACTGTCCAGATGGGAGAAGGATAAACTGGGAGAGATATGGGTGAAGACCCTCATTGATTATCTAATGAGAAGCTGCCAGGTCGATGACAAACGCGAGTCCTTATATCAATCGGAATTTCTGGATAGGATTCATTTTGAATTGATCTCTCGGCTATCCGGAGCATTAGGGCTATTGGGGGTCCGCTCTCCTGTGTGCAGAGAGATAACGACAAGAACTAAGCTTGACACTTTCTTAAATTTTGTGAGGTCCATTCCAAAATCAGTCTTGGTCTTTCTTAACCATACTTCCGAGAACGTTGAGCTTTATAAGATGACGTTGGATATGGCTAGGGTCGAGTGTGTCAAGGCTTATCAAATGGGCGCACTGAAATTTATTTCCAACAATCATGACAAGTTACATCCATTTCTATTGAACATGTTTGCAGACTGCTATTTCATGAAATGTACGGCTGCGAAAATCAGCGATCCATTGGGGGAAGAAAGAAATGAGAAGCTAGCAGTGCTGTTGAGTCCAATGCTCCTCCCGACTGTCTTTCAAGCTGACACTTTCATTGGTGCGGAGTTTTCTCAGAAAGAGGAAATCCTGAAGGCTTTCATCCCAATGCTACAAAAGGTATTGGCTGGTTTGTGTGAATTTAATTTCAAAGCTAAGTAGATCCGTTCGGTAGACTGGCTCGTGATCCCTGCGTAGGCGACCCCCGATTCTGATCAGCCCCCTTCACGGGGATGACAAACGCTGGAAGAATGCGTGATTTGACAAATTAGTCTGTCCTTATTGTCTCTGTCAGGTAACTTAACAACGCATTCAGGCGAAGAAGCCCCTCATCGGTGGTCTTCAGAGCCACATCGTCAAGGATAACGTAGCCTTCCTTAACTAAAGCACTGATTTTCGCGTTATCTAACACCTCCAGAAAATCGCGCTTATGGGAATCCTGGAAATCTGGCCGATTTATCCCATCTTTCAGTCGCAAGCCCATCATCAGCGTCTCTATAATCTGCTCTTGAGATGAAAGCTCGGTTTGATTTTGAACGCCATGCCCATGAGCTTCTACGTGTTCAAGCCAAGTTTCGGGAGCCCTGTAACACTGGGTTGCAACTTTTTGTCCATCGAGGGTAAGCCGCCCGTGAGCACCAGGGCCAATGCCGGCGTAATCTTGGTAGCGCCAATAAACGAGATTGTGCTGGCATTCTCTTCCCACGCGGGCATGGTTGGATACTTCATATCGTTCGATGCCTTTATCCTGAAGAATCTCATTGGTACGCTCAAACAGACGAGCTGCCTGTTCGCCCTGGGGTAGACTGAAATCTTTTCGGGCGTATGCTGTGTGAAAAGCGGTTCCAGGTTCAATAGTCAATTGATAGAGAGAGATATGATCGCGAACCAAAGACATGGCCTCGGTCAGCTCTTTTTCCCACGTTTCGACGGTTTGATCCGGCCGGGCATAAATGAGGTCAAAAGAATAACGTTCAAATGTTTGAGCTGCAATTTCTATCGCACGAGTGGCTTCGTTTACACTATGGGCGCGCCCTAGAAACTTAAGGGCATCCTCCTGCAAAGATTGAATACCCAAAGATACCCGATTGACGCCCGCTGCTCGGAAGTCTCGAAATTTCTCGATTTCTACGGAGTTGGGGTTTGCTTCAAGGGTGATTTCGGGATTATCCACCTGCCAGTACTGAGGCAGGCTCTCAATGACAGCATGGACGGTATTGGGATCCATGAGGGAGGGCGTGCCTCCCCCAAAAAATACAGAAGTCAAAGTACGCCCACGGGTTTGCTCACCCACATACTTGAGCTCTTTCAGTAAAGCCTCTTTCCAACGATTATGGTCTACAGCCTCGCGTACATGGCTGTTAAAGTCACAATAGGGGCATTTGGAAACGCAAAACGGCCAGTGTACATAAAGTCCTAGAGGTTTACTCACTTTTGAGGCACGTCTCTATAAACTTGGCAAAGGATCTCGCCCGGTGGGAGATCTTGTTTTTGGTCTCAATCCCCAGCTGGGCATAAGTCTGGTCATAGCCGTCGGGTTGAAACACAATATCGAAATGGTAACCATCTGTGGTCTCGCCCCTGACGGGATATACAAATTCTCCGTCAATTCGTCCCTCAAACATTGTGTACTTGCCGTCGGGATAGTAAAGACACAAGGAACAGTGAACGTATGCCCTGGTGTCACCGGTTTCCTTTAGGCGTCTCTCTAGATCCTGAAAGCAATCTTCCAGGGTTGGGAAACTCATTCGATAGGGCGCCGTATGAACACCCGGAAAATCGTTTAAAGATGGAAAGCAAATCCCCGAGTCGTCCGCAAGGGCAGGCTTGCCGGAGGCCTCCGCCACAAACTTGGCCTTCAGGAGCGCATTTTCCTGAAACGTCGCACCGGTTTCTTTCGGCTCATCTAGTCCCAACGCGGCAGCCGATGTCAGCTTCACTGAATAGGGGGCGAGCATGGCTGTAAGCTCAGAGATCTTCGCCGGGTTATGAGTTGCTAAAACTAATTCTTGTACTTGCATCATCATTCAGTCCTACAGTGGCTTTGGTAATGGCTTGAAGTTGCATTTTCACCAGCTTGGATACGCCAAGCTTTGCCATGACCATCATTTCGTTAAATACTTCCTCGCTGAAGGGAACGTCTTCAGCTGTTGTCTGAATCTCAACAATCTGATTGCGGCTGGTTAGGATAAAGTTTGCATCCGCTCCGGCGTTGCTATCTTCCAGATAATCCAGATCCAGAACAACCTTGTCTTGATAAACACCGCAAGAGATAGCCGCGACGTGTTCACTCAAGGGTATTTCCTTGATGAGTTTCTTATCGACCAAGCCTTTAAGTGCCAGATAAAGCGCCACGTAAGAACCCGTTATGGCCGCCGTGCGGGTGCCGCCATCGGCTTGGAGAACATCACAGTCAATCTTAATTTGGCGCTCGCCCATGGCCTTCAGATCCGTGATAGCTCTTAAAGAGCGACCTATGAGTCGCTGGATTTCTTGTGTGCGTCCAGATTGTTTGCCCCGGGCAGCTTCCCGGTCCATTCTCTGATGGGTAGAACGAGGTAACATTCCGTATTCAGCGGTAATCCATCCCCTGCCTTGATCTCTCATGAAGGGCGGAAGTTTTTCTTCCACGGTCGCCGTGCACAACACATGCGTGTTACCAAACTTGACCAAACATGAGCCTTCCGCATAGGGCGAAAAATTAGGAATCAATTCAATTTCACGTAGTTGATCCGGTTTACGGCCAGAGGGGCGCATATATTTTCTCCTTGAAAAGATTGACGTATGACTCAGTCCTTACTACATTCTAAGATAGATGGAAAGAAAAATGCGATTAATGGAGTTACATGATGACCGATGAGAACATGAAGACCGACGATTTAATTGAAGAAGAAGCCAGCCAAGAACCAGAGGAAGAAACCCAGGAAGAAGCGGCAGAAGAGCTGAGAGACCAGCTGCTGCGTGCGCTTGCTGAGGTGGAGAACATCCGCCGCCGAGCTGCCCGTGACCACGAGGATGCCCGTAAGTATGCGGTTACGAACTTTGCCCGTGATATGCTATCGGTTGCCGATAACTTTGCCCGAGCCCTTGAAGCGATAGCATCTGAGGACACATCCACGTTCTCACCCTCTGTGCAAAGCATGATCGATGGCATCCGGTTGACCGAGAAAGAGCTCAACGGCATATTAGAAAAGCACGGCGTAAAAAAACTGGATCCCTTAGGGGAGCCGTTTGATCACGACTTCCACCAAGCCATTTTTGAAGTGCCAACTGATGAGCAACCTGCCGGAACAGTTGTTCAAGTCATGCAGTCGGGCTACGTCTTGCACGACAGGCTGCTAAGACCAGCTATGGTTAGTGTGGCCAAAGCTGCTGAGTAAATGCAATACCTTCCTTGTGTACATGAGCCTTTCGAGCTAATATGCTCTGATATATGAAGGAAGGAATTACTCATGGCCGTGCGTCGCAAAACCCACGAAAATCGAGCGCTGTTACCAGATAACGTCGTCATTTTTCTTCGCCGACGTGGCGAAGAATTATTTGGCATTGTTTTGTTTCTTGTGAGCCTATATGTTTCCATTTCCTTAGGTTCATATGATGTGGCGGACCCTTCGCTGAATACGGCTGTAGATGGTATAACCCAGAATCTGGGTGGGCCTAAAGGCGCCTACTTTGCTGATATTTTAATGCAGACCTTTGGATGGTCGAGCTTTATCATCGCCCTCAGTATCTTTTCTTGGAGTCTATTGAAACTGCTTCACAGGCCCTTAAATCGCCTCATTTTGAAAATTCTCTTATTGCCCTTGCTGATGGCCAGTCTTTCCGTAGGCCTTGATTTGTTAAGTCCGGATGATCCTTATCTGGCCACCAAACTTGGTGGGGCCATGGGGGCAGTTATCAATCAGCATCTGCTGGGTCTTTTAGGATTCCTGAGCAAACCCGTTGCTTGGATGTGTGTTGCCGGGATGAGCGCTGTGGCCTCATCTGCGTTGTTTTTCTATATTTCAGGCATCCGAGGAAAACAATGGTTTAATATTCTCAGCATGCTGAAAACCGCTAGCCGTTTTGTGGTTTATTGTTTTGGTCGTACCCTAGGATGGGCTATCCACAAGAAACAAGTGAAGCCCGACTCGAGCAAAAAAGCCAAGATCAACTCGGATACGCAACCCCTTGTGACGAAAAGGGTTGCCGGAGAACATCCAGCATTGCTGTCTCAGCCAAAATCGACGCCGCGACCGGAGTTAAAAGTGGTGCAGAGTATCACAGTGGAAGAGTCTTACGAAATGGATGAAGACTATGATGAGGAAGAGAGTGGGGCCCTGGACCTCTACAGCAGTGGAGATTATCAGCTTCCTCAACTGGATCTTCTAGCGGAGTCTTCAGACGACTCACTTACCCTCGTGAGTGAAAAAGATCTACAGATGAATGCCCACCAGCTCAAAGAAGTCCTGGAGGACTTTGGTATCCAAGGTGACATCATCAAAATTCGCCCTGGACCCGTTGTGACGCTCTATGAGCTGGTTCCAGCGCCCGGCATTAAGTCCTCCCGGATTATTGGCCTGGCCGATGATATAGCCCGTTCCATGAGCGCGATCTCCGCTCGTGTGGCGGTCATCCCAGGACGAAATGCCATTGGTATCGAGCTGCCCAACGAGACTCGTCAGACCGTTCTGTTGCGCGAGCTTTTGGCTTCACCTGCTTATGAGAAGACCGGTGGTGCCTTACCCATGGCCTTGGGTAAGGATATATCTGGTAACCCAATCATTGCTGACCTGACACGCATGCCCCACCTATTAGTGGCAGGTACAACCGGATCGGGTAAATCCGTTGGTATCAATAGCATGATCTTGTCACTCCTATTCCGCTTGCCACCAGACCGTTGCAAGCTGATCATGATCGACCCGAAAATGCTTGAGCTTTCTGTGTACGATGGCATTCCACACTTGTTGACACCTGTCGTGACTGATCCCAAAAAGGCTGTGGTGGCACTCAAATGGACCGTGCGAGAAATGGAAAACCGATACCGCGCCATGTCCAAGCTTGGGGTCCGGAACATCTTGGGCTATAACATGCGCATTGCTGAAGCCAAGGCGAGCGGCGAGATTCTCGCACGCAAAGTCCAAACCGGCTTTGAGTCCGACACAGGAAAGCCCATTTACGAGTCCCAAACCCTTGAACTTGAGCCCCTACCATATATCGTTGTGGTCGTTGACGAAATGGCCGACTTAATGCTGGTCGCCGGCAAAGATATCGAAGCAGCCGTGCAAAGACTTGCACAGATGGCTCGTGCAGCGGGTATCCACATCATTATGGCCACCCAACGTCCTTCGGTAGATGTGATCACCGGCACAATTAAGGCCAACTT
>Ga0182030_10009366_pt1 | contig 20045 bp, 23 predicted proteins | sample 812S3MmetaG_FD_121299 | JGI IMG/M metagenome (GOLD analysis project Ga0182030, IMG submission 121299) | Permafrost microbial communities from Stordalen Mire, Sweden - 812S3M metaG (Illumina Assembly) | ecosystem: Environmental > Terrestrial > Soil > Wetlands > Permafrost | place: Sweden... | reverse complement strand
TAGGTGCCTGCGGGGCAGGTGATGGCGGTGGTGCCGCCGCCGGGTGCGTAGCTGCCGGCGGGTGCTGAGGTGCAGAGGGCGCTGCCGGTGCTGGTGCTGTAGGTGCCTGCGGGGCAGGTGATGGCGGTGGTGCCGCCGCCGGGTGCGTAGCTGCCGGCGGGTGCTGAGGTGCAGAGGGCGCTACCGGCAGTGGAGCTGTAGGTGCCCGGGATGCAGGTGGTGGGTAACGTGTTGCCCGTTCCGGGGTCGCTGCTTCCTGCAGGGGCTGACGCACAGATGGCGCTGCCGGTGGTGGAGCTGTAGGTGCCTGCGGGGCAGGTGATGGCTGCGGTCCCGCCGCCGGGTGCGTAGCTGCCGGCGGGAGCTACGGAGCAGATGGCGCTACCGGCAGTGGAGCTGTAGGTGCCCGGGATGCAGGTGATGGGTAACGTGTTGCCCGTTCCAGGGTCGCTGCTTCCTGCAGGAGCCGAAATACAAGGGCTAAAGCCGCTTGAACTGTAGGTTCCTGCGGAGCAGTAGGTGCCGGTGACATCAAGCGTGCTTGTGGCCTCAGCGGAGGTTCCGACCCCGTCGTTCACGCTCCAGTTGATTGTGCGGCTGAGGTCTGCTCCGCCGTTCGTCGGATCGCCGCTGAAGGAGTAGGTGACGCTGTCGAGGGCAGTTTGATACTCAGCGATGCTGGCGGTTCCCGACAGGGTGAGCGAGCCGGCGTCGTAGGAGCCGGTGATCCCGCTTTGGTCGTTGAAGTTGAGAGTGTCGCCCGTGATATAGCCAGAGCTGATCGTCACCTCGGCGCTTGCGATGGTCGAACTCGATGCGTCGGTGACCGTTAGCCCGGAGTCGAGGGTGACCGGCGACCCCCCGGCGCTGAAGGTTGCTGTCCCCCCAGCGGTGACCACGGGAGCCAAAAGTGTCTGGACTGCACCAATGTCGCAGTTCACCCCGGAGGCGCTGACGACCCCCCGCTGATCAGTCGTCGGACAGACCTGGCCCGCGACGGGCAAGGTGGTGGTGGACGGGATCGCCCCCACAGCCGAGCTGGTAGATATCGGCAGAACTGTCTGGGTCAGGCCGCCGTTGTTCGCCAGCGGTTCTAGCTCGCCGGGAAGGCTGGCATCGATGACGTCGCCTGCTCCCCTCGGAGCACAGGTCGTGTCGACGGCATCGTTGTAGCCTTCGTCGATCCAGGTGGCGCGGTTGGCACAGCCGCTGGTGAAGATGTCCGCTGCGGCCCAGACCGTGCCCGTGCCGCCGGCGTTGCCGTTGTCGATCGCCGCCCCGGCGTAGACGTCGGTGTTGCCGCTGAAGGTGGAAGCGACGAGGGTCAGGTCGCTCGTACCCGTGCCGGCACCGGTATAGATCGCCCCGCCATAGGGAGCCGAGTTATCGAAGAAGGTGGAGTCGGTCACGATAGCGGTTCCATCTGCAGAATCGCCATTGTCGATCGCCCCTCCGGCGCTGCCGGCGTTGTTATCGGCGAAGGTCGAATCGCTGACCGTCAGGGTGCCGTTGCCATTGACACCGTTGGCGATCGCCGCCCCGTCCCCGAACTGGTCCCCGTTCCCATAGATGCCAACGGTGTTGTCCATGAAGGTGGCGTCCGACACGGTGAGGGTGCCACCCTGGTCATTGGTGATGGCGCCGCCATAGAAGGAGGTGTTGTCTGCGTCTTGGATGGTGAGGCCAAGGAGATCCAGGTAGACGTTGGCGCCGACGGTGAGGACGGTCCCGTCGCATGAGGCGGTGGTGCAACCCGTGGAGTTGCCGTGATTACCGTCGAGCGTGGGATCGATGACCCCGGCCTCAGGTTGAATTGTTAGTGGTGCGGAGGCGGACGTGGCGGTGGTGGCGACGGTCCAGTTCCCCACGTACGCCGCGGCGCTGCCGGGCGTGGCCAAGTCGATGGTGTCCCCGGCCTGCGCCAGACCGAGGGCTTCGGCCAAGCTGCATTGGTTGGCCGCCACCGCGGTGTTCGGGCAGGCGGCAAGCCCGGTTGTGGCGGCGGTGGCGTAGGCATAGAGCGTGTCCGGGGTGGCCGCCGCCGCCGAAGTGGCAACCACGCCTCCGGCAACGAGGCCAAGCGTCATGGTTGCGGCGGCGAGACGACGACCCGTCCTCATTCCGTTCCCCAACCTGGTCACTGCGCGCATGGCCTCTCCCTTAGGGTCATTGACTGTCGCCTAATCGAAACAGAGCCGAACGAAGGGACATTGTCCGCTCGTCCCATTCGCTCCGCATCGGTGCACCTACCTATTTCGGCTCCGCTGGCGCTCCGTGGGTCACCGGGCGAGCCCATAAGGCGGCCACACTCCGCTTCCTGCGTCTTCGGGCTGATCCCCGGTGCGGAGTGTGGCATCAGGACCTCATCTCCGTTCCGGGTACAATCCGGGCTGGCCAAGTGCTCATCTACTTCGTGCCTCACGAGCACGGCTTTTCTCGAGCACTGCCATAACCCCCGCCTATCGGGAGCCTACCCGTGTCCCGGTGGCGAGGGACAATACATCCTGTGACCAGACTTCGCCACACTAGGTAATTGGGCATCAGGGCTCAGATGGGCCAAGGACCTCGGAACCGGATTTAAAGACGCAATTGACTGGAACAAGCAGGAGTCGTCACGCCAAATCCCCTTCGACCGGGACTCGAGGACGAGAAGCGTTTGGTACCGATGACCTTCTCTCCGCGGCGAAGCTTCTCGACAGCGCGTTGGAGACCCTCGGGTCTGTCAACTCTCAGCCACAAGACGGCATCGGGGTCGCCGGCGGTGACAAAGGTGGCTAGCGCTTCGGATACCCCGGCAAGGAAACCTCGGATCTCCTCGATGCTGGCGCTGCCAGACAAGCGAAGCTCAGTAAATGCTTCCATAGTGTTGCGGACCCGCCCGTGGTCGATGATGGCCGTGTAGCCGGCGATTACTCCCGAGTGCTCGAGTCGGTCGACTCTTCTCTTCATGGCCGAGGTGGAGAGGCCGATCTGCTTGCCGATGTTGGCCAGGCTGCGGCGGACGTCGGCTCGGAGCAGTTCGAGTATCTCCCGGTCCAGTTCGTCCAATTCCGGTTGGGTCGGCATCTATCCTTTTGGACAACGTTTTGGCGCGATGCCTTATGTACGGCATCGCAATGCAAGATGAACGGATGGAGTGCGAATCATTCAGCGTTGCGGGTAGGCGGATCTGTCTGAGCCCATGTCGCACTTTGTTGCTGGACCCTCGGCTAGCTGTGATTCGTTCCGACGTGGTGGACAAAGTCGAACGAAGTCCGGCGTGGCAGATTTAGCGGCCTCTTTGTGTGACCCTTTGTGCGGGTCGATCCCGATCATCACACTCACCATGCCGTCTCTTTCGTCGCTGCTAACAGGAACCACCGCGGCGGGCATGTCTGATTTCAGAACGAACCGGCTCGCGCCTGTTTTTAGCCACACCATGGGCGAGGCCTGACAGGGTGGCGCCTCGTTCGGAAGCCAGACCGGATCGGGTCGGCAGACGGATCATGAGCCAACCTGTCAGGATCTCTTGACCGGGGGAACAGAGAGCGGTGAGGCACTCGAAGTCATGCGCTAGACCATCGAGAACTAGTGTCACTTCGCCTCAGCCAGCAAATCGGCTAGTCAACTCCACAGTTACGAGGGCGAGTCGTCGTGCCTCGGGGAGATCAACTGGCGGCATGCGTGGTTTGGTGGCGGCTGAGGTCGCCTTGTAGCCCCTGAACGAACACCCGCTCGGTGAACTCCCACTTGCCGTCGCGCAGTTGGAACCGGTCGTAGTACCGGCCCGTGACGATTGGCTGGAGCGGCAGATCATCGGTCTGCTGGTACACCACGTAGACCGATCGCGTGGCCGCGGTGCCGGCCTCTTCATCGACCTCCAGGATGGTGTTGAGCGTGGTGTGGGTGGTGCGCGGCGAACCGTTGTAGAGTTGCAGAAGGCCCCGAAAGAGCGCCGCCGCCTCCTCTGCTCCCTTCCAGCTATTGACGCCGTCCTCGCCTCGGAGCACAGCCTGCGAGAAGATCTCGCCGATTCCCTCGACGTCGCCCTGGTCGATGCGCTCCTGGTAGAGGTAAAGCAGGTTGAGAATCTCGGTCCGATGGTCCATGTGCGGCCAACCCCCCTTTTGGCGCGCCACAGGGTGCTGACGCTAGGCGCTATCTTGCCCCAAACGTGACCGACGCGGGAGACCGTCGACGGTGCCCGTGCTGGGCTCGGCGGGCTGGGCTGCCGAGGGCAGGCCGTTGGGGATGCGGTGCCGGAGAGCCGAACGCGTACTGACCTAACGGCCTTACCTCCGGAGTTCGGGAAGGCGCCCTTCATCCCTACTATTTGCTGGTGAAGGGTCCCAAAGCACGGGAACAAGCTCACCCCATGGAATAAAGGCCCAGCTCAGAGGACTGTAACATACCTCACGGAGAGTGGTGAATCAGCTACACGATCTTCGAAGGGACCTCGGAGATCAAGCGGCTGATCATCTCCCGGGCCATCAGCGGAGTCCACATCAGGTAGGGCTGGCTGGGCTTTTTGCAACTGGGAGCCCCTGAGGGCTGAGACTCGATCCTCGAAGTATTCGTCGGTTCTTGAGTTGTATCCCGACTCAATCTCTACTAATCGGCTGCGATCCGGCCCGGGCCGAACGTTCGTCAGCGCGAGCGGGGTGCATGGGAGGGGCGAGCCTTCAAGGGTTTGCTCTGGTTGAGGATGTGTATGCGTAGTGACCGGCCGCCGAACCACAGGGCGGACGGAGACGCTGAAGTGTAGTTGGTTGTCCGCAGATGTGGGACGGGGACGCTGCTGCCGGCGTGGGGTGTTGCGTCGGTGATGGTGATGGCCACGCCTTCTCCCTGCAGTCGGTCGTGTGGCTTCACCCCTTTGTCGGATCTTTTCTGGGGTGGGCGGCCGAAAAGTGTGGGGAATCGTGATGTCCGCACTCGACAAGGCGTCGAAAAGTGTACGCCCACACTCGACAAAGCAGCGTGTGGGGGTTCCCGCGCTGGTGTGGGAAACCTAATTTGAACAGGACGATTATGAGTGTGGGCGTTCCATATGCCCGGTGATGCGGGCTGCAACGCCAGCGGGTGACGCTGCCTGCCAATAGCGGATTGCCGCGACGACTGGCTCCGAGGACAAGATCGCCGGACTCTAGCGTTTGAGTGGTCGACGTGGGTTGGAATCGAGCAGTAGCAGCGTCGCCGTGGTCAGTGGGCGGTGAGCCGTTCGATAGGTTGCCCGGTGAGATCTGCGATGAGCTCGAAGTCCTTGTCATCGTGTAGGACAGTGAGCTGGCGCAGTTCTGCTACGGCAGCGATGAGTAGATTTGGGATCGATGGGACGCGGTGGTGACCGCGTTCTGCGAGCGCGGGCTGTACCTCCACAGCGCGGTCCTCGATCGCTGGAGTGAGGTACTCGACGGGCATGCGGGCGAGCGGCGGCCGTTGGTAGGCGGCCCGAAGGTCTCGACCAGATTGCGCTGAGAATCCAATCTCGAGTCGGGTGACCGTGCAGAGGCGGACCAGGCCGCGCTCGACACGGGCGGCCCACTCATCGGCGTTGGGGCTGTTGGCGAGGCGGACCAGAGCTGATTTGTCGATCAACCACGTCGTCACGACCACGCCTGCCGCATGACCTCCGCGTCTGCAAGGTCGGCGAACGTTTCAGCGAAGGCAGCTAGGTCGTCCACGCTGACCGCCGGACCGGCATCGTCCCGTTCGCGCGACAGGGTCCGGCGAATGTACTCGGTGCGCGACAAGCCGACTCGGCGAGCTTTGGCGTCGATCGCGGTCAAGACGTCGTCTGGCAGGTCTCGGATCAAGATGTCAGCCATCGAAGATCTCCTCTCATGATATCGCATGATATCATGCGGCTTGAGGCTGAGGGGGCTCAACGGATGCCGCTCGTAGGGGGAACACTCGATTCAACGATCATCTTGGCACCTTCATGGTGTGTTCAACCGAGCTTCGGGCCTACCCTGAGGCGGTGAGTAGCGGCGACGATGCGTTTCATGAACTGGTTTCCGGGCTGGATTACCCGATGTTCATTGTCACTGTCGCAGCCGGCAGTGAGCGCTCCGGATGTCTTGTCGGGTTTGTCACTCAAGCCAGCATCCGGCCGCCCCGGCTGATGGTGATGCTCTCTAAGGCCAACCACACCTACCGGGTCGCTCAGCGAGCGGCCTGCTTGGGGGTGCATTTCCTCCATGCCGAGAACCAGGCGTTGGCGACTTTGTTCGGTGAGCAGACCGGCGATAACGTCGACAAATTCTCATCTTGCGACTGGTCAGCAGGACCGGGACAGGTTCCCCTGCTGGCCGGCACCAGAGGATGGGTGATCGGGACAATCCTGGCCCGACACGACGCCGGCGACCACGTCGCTCACCTCGTCGACGTCGCCCAGGCCAGCACCTCGGTGCCGGGACCCCAGCTCGCGTTCCAGACGGTGACCGAGATGCGCCCAGGCCACCTCAGCTAACCAGGTGGTCGTACCAAGCGGCGATGAGCGCAACAAGCCACGACGACGATCTGCGGCCCCGTCTGCCGAACCACGAGATGGCAGGCAAACCGGAGATCGAGAACAGACATGATCGATAGAGGCCACCGGACGTAGTCCTCTCGGAGGGTTCCGACTCCGATCGAACACGACGGGCACCTCGGGCTCGTACCTAGAGGAGTTCGGGCGCATGGCGCCGCGAACCATTCCTATTCATCTTGTTTGGCTATATATGTTCAGCGCTGTGTAAGCGCCGGAAGGCTATTGAGGTACCTCTCCGAGGACGGGTGAGTAAGGTTCAAAATGAATGCACTGAAATAGACGTCTTCACGCTATTTTCGTTTAGGGCTAAGAAGGTCCTCTACCTCGTGAAGGGATTGGTAGTGTCCGACGCTTTAGATCGACTGGCTGTGTTCGACCTTTTTAATGTGCATGCCGACGCATTGGATAACCGTAAGTGGTCGGACCTTGACGATGTTTTCGATCTCGAGGTCACGGTGAACTACGGAGGGGCGTACTTCATCCGGGGCCGGCCGAACGTGGTCGCCATGATCCGGAGCTTTCTGGACCAGTGCGGCCGACCCAGCACCTTATGGGAAACCACCAAGCGCACATTGAGGGCGACAGCGCTAGGGCATCGGTCAAGATGCGCGTGCATCACGTCGGATCCGGTGAACGCTCGACGCTCACCTATGAGTGTTTTGGTTGGTATTTCGCCGAAGAGATACCCACGGATCAGCGATGGCGCGTGATGTCGTGGCGCCAGCAGGTGACGCATGAGCTCGGGACAATGGATGCCTTCGTGGACCCAATGCGTCCCGCTACTCTCGAACGCTAGACGCCGGCTCCGGGCGGAGCTGAAGTTGAGTCAAGTCGAGTGCGGGTCCCGAGCAAGGCGAGGCGTCGCGGAGCTCCCCTCCGACCTCGGTGCTCCGAAGGCTCGAAGTTCCACGGCTGGACATCGAAGATGAAATCGTTGTCGTAAGGGATCCCGTCGAGGTCTTCCCGGAACACCCTGCCGGTGCGGGCCCCCTGGGACCCGAAGAGGTGCCGCTCGGACCGCTGCCCCGAGCGCCGCAGCATCAAGCCACGGTCTCGCAGTTTCTCATCGTCGGGGAGCACCATGCCGCCGTTTCCGGCGCAGGTGATGATATGCGACATACCGACCTCGTCACGCTGATGTCGGACCGCGTGCCGGTCGGGGTCCCCCGCAGGGTCGCCCCGAGCGCATCACAGGAGTCCTCTACTACCACGAGGTGATGCCGGCCGGCGATGTGGCGCACCGCGTCCCAGTCCGGAGCGTTGCCGGCAAGGTTCGGAAAGAAGATGGCTCGTCTCAGGTGTCACCATCTCCTCGATACGCGAGACATCGGCGTTGAAGGTGTCTGGCTCCAGTCCACCAAGACCGGCTTGAGGCCGAGGTGGTAGAGCGCGCCGATATCGGTCGAGGAGGTGAGCGGCGAGGTGATCACCTCGGAGCCTCCCGGTAAATCGAGCAGAGCGAACGCGAGGAGTAGGGCAGACGCACCGGAGTTGCACATCAAACCGAGTTGCTTGCCGAACAGGGACGCGACACGGCGTTCCATCTCGGCCACATTCGGCCCGATCCGCAAAGCTTGGGGCCCCGCCAAGGACTCCTAAAACAGGCAGCGATCTCGTATTCATCGTAGGAGGCTTGGGCGTACAGGACGCGGTCTACTGGCACTGGCTTTCCTTCCATCGTTCGAGTCATCGCCGCTTGGATGTCGACGAAGCTGTCGGCGGGGCGATGGTCACCAAACGCAAGGGGGGTCACCCCGTGGGCGCGCTGATCTTTAGGGAGGTGCAGAAGGATCTCGGTGTCCTTGGCGACCTCGCTCGTCGGATGCAACCGAGCGAACTCGACCACGCGGTAGCCAAGGCGATAGAGGAACCTCAGGGCTGACCGTTCGTCGGTTTCGATGGTATCGAATCTGATAAGGCAGTGGTATGGATGCTGCCAGCACGCTCCGTCGAGTTCGGCTCAGCGCGCGGTTGTCGCTGCGGGCCCTCGCCGAGCGGGCCAACACTTCACATGCCACGCTGGCCGCCTACGAGGCCGGGCGAACGATCCCACGCGTCGACACCCTCGACCGGATCCTGCGAGCCGCGGGCTACGCCTCGGACATCACCACGTCGGGTCGACCCGATGCGACCGACGCGGAGCGCGAGGCCAAGGGTCGAGAGCTCCTGCAGGTCCTCGATCTTGCCGCTCAGTTCCCCGCCCGCCACGATCCCGTGATCACGTTTCCCCGGTTCCCGACCGATGTCCGCGCGTGAGCCTCGACCCGACGGGCCTTGCGTACAAGATGATGGCCATCCACGAGAGCCTGGCTGCCGCCCGGATCAGCCACGCGTTCGGTGGCGCGCTCGCCTTGGCCTGGTGCACACACCGGGCGCGGGCCACGATCGACCTCGACGTCAACGTGTTTGTGAGTCCCGAGCGCACCGCCTCGGCCCTCGCCGCGCTCCGCCCGAGATTGTCGCGACGGAAGACGATCGCGTACTGCTCGCAGGCGACGGGCAGGCCCGGCTGTGGTGGGAGAACACTCCAGTCGACTTGTTCCTCAACACGACCGAGTTCCACGAACAGGTCGCAACTCGGGTCCGCTTGGAGCCGTTCGCCGGCGGGCAGCTGCCATTCCTGGCGTGTCAGGACCTCGCCGTCTTCAAGGCGTTCTTCAACCGCACCAAAGACCAAGCCGACCTCGAAGCCATGGTGGCGGCCGGGTCGCTCGACGTGTCGGCGGTGGCTGGAGTGCTCGCGGGCTTCCTGGGAGCCGACGACGACCGCATCGAGCATCTGTTGTCGCTCGGTCGATGATCGCGCCCTTCATCGAAGCCGCCCGCTACGCCGTGATCGAGTGGTGCTGCTGACTCTTCCCCACCATACGTTCGGGCGCCCGGCGCTCGAGAGCAGGCAGTCCCGTGTCAACGACTGGAGGTCGGCTCGCATGACGGAGCCCTCGGCCTCGTCGAGAGAGGACATGCCACACCTCGGGTCGCCCACCCCGGATACGACGGACCGTGCGGTTGCACGAAGGTCGGGAAGATCGGTCGGAGCGGCCCGGAGTAGGAGCGGTTCCGCCGACGAGACAGCCAGGACCTCAACCACTGCGGCGCTTCGCGGCCCTACACGAGCGAGGCCGACTTCGCCTCGAGTACGTATCGTTCCTTATGGGGGATGGATCGGGCGGCGACGAGGCCGATCGCTTCTTTAGGGACTGTCTTTGCCAGGTGCTGCGCGGCGAGGGCTTGATAGCTAGCAGGGCGCCCGGAGTCGACGGTTGTCCGTCGACATGAACTCGTTGGACTCGTGACACCAACGAGCATGTCGGCGCCCACATGGTTACCAATGTCCCGACCAGGTTGTCGACCGCCAGGTCCGGGGGCGGCCCCCGACAGAGGTTCAACACAGGACGGCGCCGGCGTCATCTATTGCGGTCTTTGACCCCAATGCTTCGATGGTCCCGGAAATCGTACGGGTCGTTCGCGGGTCACGGCGCCGTCCGACCCAGCGACGACGTCACGGGCCGCGCCATGATGGTCGGGTGAGTGACGGAGCTATCCGAGGTCCCAAACGAGCCGCGATCGGCGAGGCGTTGCACGACCGAGCGGTGGCCGCCGGGCACCCGGTGTACGCCGATCCCTGCAGTGGGTACCTCGTGATGACTTCGGCGACGCTGTTGGCCAGAGGTCATTGCTGCGGCAGCATGTGCCGGCACTGCCCCTACCCGACCGAGGAGCGACGCCGGGCGGGGCGTCTCGATGCCGAATGACCGGACCGCCGAGGAAGCGACTAACGCTGATCGACGCCCCACGATATCTGCAAGAGTCGCAACGTTCTAAAAGTGCTGGTCAGGGGCCTTGCCGAGTGGGAACGTATGGTTGTCCAAGGGGGGCGCGAAGTCGCTTCACGCGCACCTCGGCTGCTGTCATATCCCCGAAGCCAGGGCCTCGAAGTTCTCGAACAGCGTCGGCTCACCTAGCCGCTCTCGCAGCTTCTTGGCTGCCGGTCCGACCCGGCTCCAGAGGCCCTCGACCCACCAAAGGTCAAGAACAAGCTCCTTGTTCAAGATGTCCTGCTTGACAAGCGTCGAAACGGTCTCGCCAAACGAGAGGAAGGCTCGAACGGGCGGGTCATCCGCGGTCGCGGCTTCAGCGTCGAAGCCCTCTGCCATGATCGCGCTCATTGCTTCGTCGAGGCCGAGTTCAGTCCCCCACCGGACGAGCTGGACGATGAGCGCGGCGTCATCATAGGTAGCAGGCATGCCAGACCCTTTCCTTTGCCCAAGGCGACTCCTGTGACGCTAGCCGCCACCCCCGCCACGGCCAACCCGCCGACGCGACGAGATGAGGCGCTTACCTTAGCCCTCGAGGGCGGGCGGTCGAGGCTGTGACGGTGCGGGTGGCTCCGATGTCTTGGCGGCGACGGCTTGCGAGATCTTCTGCAGCGTCATGAAGCAGCCCGTTCGGGCGTACACTCATGGCGGGAGGGAATATGGCTGAAGGCGTCTACTCAGTTTCGGAGATCGTCGGTACGTCGAAGGAGGGCGTGGAGGACGCAATCCGCGGTGCAGTCGAGCGGGCATCCAAGACACTGCGCAACCTCGACTGGTTCGAGGTGAAGGAGATCAGGGGTCACATAGACCAGGAGCAGGTCTGTCACTTCCAGGTCACGATGAAGGTCGGCTTCCGGCTCGAAGAACCTTCCTAAGCCAAAATGGCGGGCGGGGGACGGACGAACGGAGCTGTTCGGGAGTACGCTGTGACCGTGGCTCGGGGCTACTCAGCCTTGGTCTAACGAGCAGGTGGGCAGCCACGCGTGCGCCTGCACAAAGGCAACTAAGTATGCCTACCGTCCGCAAACCGAAACCCACTCGCTCTCAGAGTCAAGAGCCGGACCGAGTATGTGACGTCCAGGGCTGCGAAACCGTCCTGTCCCGCTACAACTCGCAGACCATGTGCTGGCAACACGAGTCGGAGAAATCAGGGATTGGGTTGATTCGAGGGGTCTAGCTTGCCCCATTTGGGTCGCCCTAGCCGTCCTCGGGCTGGTGCGAGCCGGTTAATAGTTGACACGTGACACCTAAGCTCTCCCCGGTTTGGTGGACTCCTTGGAGACGTTGGGGCTCTGCGCGCTGGTGAACGGTCGAGACCCGCAACCACAGGGCTGATCTGTTGGCCGGGCATCGGAAACGCTAGGTGTGGGCGAAGCCCCGTTCCCGCGGAGCTCCGGCTCCGACATCGGCCAGATGCTGCGAGACTCGGCACGCCGGTTGCGCTGGTCGATCCAATCGCTCAAGTAGGCCTTCGGGAGCATCTTGATGATCGCCAGGGTCAGGTACAGAAGCGTGTTGATGGCCACGAACATGCTCAGCACGGCGAACCACCGGGTGTTCATGACATTCTGGGGCAGCACGCCAGCGATGAGCAGGATGCCGGTCACGAGGTGACCTCGGCAGCCTGGCGCGGCTGGGTCCTGTGGGTCTCATGCGTGGGCTGCGCGGCGTGGGTGACATGTCCCCACCTGGCGTTGCGAGCGAAGGTGAGGTCGAAGATGCCCTTGACATAGACGACGTCGAGGTACATGTCGTAGACAAGCTCGGGGATCAGCAGCATCGCGAGCAGACGTGCCTTCCATCCGCCGCGCCAGGCGCTGACAACCCGATCGACGACGAACAGGCTTCCCACACTGAGCCAGAACGGGAACCAAACCCACCGGTCCGTGGTGAGTGCGGTGACGATGATGAGTAGCCAAAATGAACTGAGTGCGATGACCGAGTAGCCGATGCCGAGCTGTTGGGCCCAGTAACGGAGCATTGTGGGGGTCGGTCCGTAGGCGCCGAGATTCTCCAGGGCGCCCCGCTGCCAGCGGAGGCGTTGGGTCCACAGGTTACGCCATGTGGGCATGAGTTCAGTGACCACCCGGCAATGGCTGGGCGACACCATGAGGCCTCCAAGAGACTTGATGGCGAGGGTCAGCTCATTGTCCTCCGTGAGTGCGGCCGTGTCGTACACGTCACCGTGGACGCCAGGCAGCAGGCCTCCTCGGCTCGCGGCGATCGTTCGCAGCGCCCGCGCTCGAAACATCGATGCGGTGCCGGTCAGCACGAACACGCGACCGCGCCGGCGCCGGATCTCTCGCGAGTACCTGACGTACTCATTTCGTTGGAGCTGGCCAAGGATGCCGTGGCCTTCTTCGCCGTAGAAGAGACCGCCGATCGCCATTAGGGCTCGATCGGAGGTGAAGCGCTGAACGCCGGCGGCGAGGAAGCCGTGGTCGAGCACGGTATCGGCGTCCATGCACATGACGATGTCGTTATCTCCGAGACCGTCGAGAAGACCGCTTAACACCTGGTTGAGCGCCCCCGCCTTCTTGTCGGTGTTGCCCACGGTGACAAACACTTCCGCCCCGTGCGTTCGCGCGACGAATTCGGTCGCATCGGTGCAGTTGTCAACCACGACGACGACGCTGTTCGGGGCGGGGCGCTGGGCACCGAGCGAGTCAAGCGTCGCTCCGATGGAGGCCGCCTCGTTGTGGGCGGGGATGAGAACGGTGACCGTGACCGGTCCGGCGAAAACGCCACGCGTCTCGGCCATGACAAGCCTGGGGGCGAGCAATTTCACTGCGACGTCGGTCGAGCGACGGGATCGGTCCAAGACCACCCGTTCGACGACAGCCGCGGCGGCGGCGAAGATCAGACCGATGCCGATAGCCGCGATCACGGTGCTGAGGGCAGGTGCCTGGTTGTCGTAGATGACGTGCCACCCGTCGAACATTCCTTTAGATCTCAGAGACTGATTGACAGCGGGGGAACTTGCCGACACCGCGAACCACAACAGGAGAGCTGCACTGACGGCGATGCCTGCGATGACCAAGCCGACGTAGCGACCGAGCCAGCCGCTGCCATGGCGGCGCCTGGTGGCCCGGACATCGTTGTGGCTGGCAGCGGAGGCTGCCGGAGCCTCTCGTCCAGCAGTGGCATCACGAGCGGGAATGCCCGGCGTGCATCGGTCGCTGTGGTCGGAGTCGGGGGTGTCGGGGTCGGGCGCTGCGAGCCGCGCAGCACTTGTGCTCATGACGGTTACATCGGTCAGAGGCCGATCCCCGCCTAGAGGCGAAAGTCCCAGATCGGCTTCTGCTCGTTCAGATTTTGCGGTACTGACGGACCCCGACGATCGCGAAGAAAATCAGGATTCCAATGGACCATGCCAGTGATTGCCAAAGCCAGTGCTCGACCGCTCCGCCGCTGAGCAGGGCGCGCACCGCGTCGACACTGACGCTGACAGGCTGGACGTTGGCGAACGCCTGTAGCCACCCGGGCATGCTGCCGACCGGCACGAAGGCCGAGCTGGCGAAGACCAGCGGAAAGAGGGGGAGGAATCCGGCTACCTGGGCCGTCTCGGGATCTTTCACGTAGAGCCCCACCGCGACGAAAACCCAAGAGAAGGCGTACCCGAACAGCAACACGAGGGCCAGGCCGCCGAGGTCGGTCCCGATGCTGCCGTGGAAGCGGAACCCGACGAGGAGTCCGACTCCGACCATGAGCAGCACGACGAATACGTTGCGCACGAGGTCGGCCAGGGTGCGACCGGCGAGCACCGCGGAGCGTGCCATCGGCAGCGATCGGAACCGGTCGATTATGCCGCCCTGCAGATCAGTGGCCAGGCCGACTGCGGTGGAGGCCCCTCCGAAGAGCGACGTCTGCACGAAGATGCCCGGCATCAGGTAGTCGACGTAGTCCCCGGTGGGGACCTTGATAGCTCCGGCGAACACGTAGCGGAACAGCAGGACGAACATCACGGGCTGAATACTGGAAAAGACCATCAGGCGCGGGGTCCGTATGATCCGGCGGAGGTTGCGCACGGTTATCCCAGCCGTGTCACGGGCTCCTTGGCCGAATGTGACCTTGCGGGGCGGGTTGCTGAGCATTGGTGCGATGACGACTGTCACGTGGCCTGCGGTTCGGGGGTGATCTCGTGGTCGGGGGAGTGTCCGGTCAGCGAAAGGAAGACGTCGTCGAGCGAAGGCCGGCGCAGTGCGATGTCGTCGAGTTGCACGCCTCGGTCATTGAGGCGTCGGGCCGCCTCGAGCAGCGCCTTGATGTTGTCATCGGCCTTCATGGTCACCAGACCCCGTTCCTGGTCGACAGACGGCCGGTCGCGGCCAAGGCCTTCGAGAAGTGACGCCGCGAGCTGCGCTTGGTCGAGTTTGGCGACGGTCACTTCCAGCACGGCGCCGCCGAGTCGGTCCTTCAGTTCGTTGCTGGTGCCTTCGGCGATGACCCGCCCGTGGTCTATCACCATGATGCGGTCGGCGAGGCGGTCGGCCTCTTCGAGGTACTGGGTGGTCAGAAGCACAGTGGTTCCGTCGGCCACCAGTAACTCGATGAACTCCCACAGGTCGATCCGGGTGGCGGGGTCGAGTCCTGTCGTGGGTTCGTCGAGGATGAGGACCCTGGGCCGACCGACCAGGCTGGCGCCAAGGTCCAGGCGCCGGCGCATGCCACCCGAATAGGTCCGTACTTGGCGGTCTGCTGCGTCAGTCAGCCCGAGGCGTTCCAAGGTCTCGGCCGCTCGGGTCTTACGGGTCGCTCGGTCGAGGTGGTACAGAAGTCCGACGAGTTCGAGGTTCTCCCGGCCGGTGAGGATCTCGTCGACCGCGGCGTACTGGCCGGCCAGGCCGATCATGGAGCGCACGGCGACGGCGTCACGCCTTACGTCGAAGCCCGCGACCGTGGCTTGGCCGGAATCGGCTTCGAGCAAGGTGGTGAGAATCCTGACCAGGGTGGTCTTGCCTGCCCCGTTCGGTCCGAGAAGTCCGAGGACCGTACCGCCCTCGACCTGCAAGTCCACCCGGTCCAAGGCGACATTGTCGCCGAAAGCCTTGGAGACCGCCTTGGTCTCGATCATCAAGCTGGACGCACCGGTGGGCTCGACCGAATCACGGTCGGCGGGGTCGAGGACTGCGGTCATGCCGGCCCGATCTCACGAACCCTCGCTGTAGAAGGTAAACCTGACCCTACACCCTGGTGAGGTGGCTGGAGCGGTGCACCAGGGCGGCCTTATACATTGATCCGACGTCCGAGATCACCCGGTCTGCGGCGCTCTCAACGGGTCGCCCAGCAGAGCGCAGATGGCGTTTGGCCTGTTCTCGGGCCGTTCGGCCCTAGCGAGCCGCGGCCGATCTGGGCAAGATCGAGACGGGAGCCTCGCCGGGGAGATTCTCCTCGAGAAGGAGCTGACGGTGTCTGAGTGCCACGATCTCGACCCCGCCGTGCCGGTAGGAACGCCTTTCCCCCGGTTCAAGCCGGAGGGCGCCCAGTGCCACGATCCCTACCTGTCGAGCCCGGTTGTTGGTGCAGCCCACACCAGCCCCGCCCACGAGTGCCACCTCGTGCACGGCCAAAACGGTCCGGTGCGCCTGGTTCGCGTAATGGGACACCTCGATTGGACCAGTGCAGCACGCTTCAGGGACCTGATGCGCCACGACTGTGCCGACCGCGAAGTCATCGTCGATTTGTCGTCGGCCGAGTCGGATGCTGCCGGGACGGGCAGCCTGCTGGCAGCGGCGGCACAGGCCAAGGAGATAGGCCAACAGTTGGTGTTCGTCGTCGCCGACCCTCAAGAAGTCGAGGTGTTGGTATCCGTCGGCCTGGACCAGGTGATGCCTATCGTCGGCTCGGTGCCCGGAGCGCTCGAATGGCTCGCCGCCAACTTTGTCCCGGTTGGTGTCGTCGGAACGAGCGGGTGGAGAGCCGCTCGCATCCGGACGTGAGCGCGGCAGGGCGACCTGGATAACAACGAAGGGCCTGAACGTCGACGAAGGCGGCACCCTCAATCCCATTAGTTGTACGAGCTGTCGGTCGTTGACGATGACGGATAGGGAGGTATCGGATTGTGGGTTGCGTGCCGGGATGATGCGAACCCAGAGGCGGCCAATGAGAAAACGCAACAGCAGTATTGAAAGATCGCGAGCGCGCTGGGGAGCGCAATAGCTAGCAGGGAGGCCAGTGTCCCGTGAAGCTTTGTGATGACTGAGAAGTTCATCTCGAAGTAGCCGGTGATGAAGGTGAGCGGAAGCAACACTGCGGTCACCATCGTCAACCAGTTGATCACCTCTCCGTGGCGCTCCGAGGTGGCTGACCCGAACACCTCCATCGCGTCGCTTGTCTCGTCGCGACAGTCGTTCGCCGTGTCGAACAGGGCCATCACGTGGGCGCGATGGGACTCGAAGTGCCGATGGCTCCCGGCCTGCATCCCTGGGAGCCGGTCGACGCCGCCGAGAAATGAGACGAGATCCCAGCCGCTGAGGAGCTCCGATTCGAGCGTATCAAGCTGGGCTTCCAGACGAGGTAGGACCGACCCGAATGTGTTGACCAGAGCGTCGAGCATCATGAACAACACCAGCGGCCCGTCGTCTTGTTCGGTGTCTCGCAGCCGCTCATACCGGCGCCGAGCGTCGTGTAGCGCTAGCTGTCCTCCGGGGTCAGCCCGGTGATGGTGTCGACCTCGGTCTGGGTCAGTCGGAGGGCGGCCGCGGCGAGATTCTCTTTCAAGTGCTCGACGCTGGTGGTGCCGGGGATTGGCAGACACCAGGGGGTGCGGTGCAGCTGCCAGGCCAGGGCGATCTGTTGCGGCGTCGCACCGTGTCGCTGTGCGATCGGGTCGATCACTGCGTGGAACGGCTGTCCGTCCGGGCCCCCGGGCAGAGTGCCGGGGTGCCAGGGCGAGAACACGATGCCATCGTCTTGAGCGATCTGTCGCACGGCGGCCCCGTCGCGGACGGCGACGTTGTACTGGACGGTGACGGCGGCGATGTCGGTAATCGATTGTGCTGTACGCAACTGGTCGGCGCTGACGTTGGAGAGTCCGATGTGGCGGATGAGTCCGTCCTGACGCATGCCGGCCAGCGTCTCGACGGTCTGATCGAATGGGACGTCAGTCATGGTTGGGGTGTGTAAGTAGTACAGGTCGATGCGGTCCAGACCCAGGCGCCGCATGCTCAGGTACGCCGCCTGGCGCAGGTAGTACTTGTTGCCGACCGCGCTCATGTCGGCGTACTCGGGCCCGCCGCGCACGAAGCCGCCTTTGGTGGCTATCACGAGATTCTCGGGATACGGGTGCAACGCTTCGCGGATCAGTTCTTCATTTGAATGCGGGCCGTATACGTCAGCCGTGTCGACGTAGGTCACGCCCTGTGCGACTACCTCGCGCAGTAGCGCGATCGCGTTGTCGTGGTCGGGGTATTCTCCCCACACCTTTGGTCCGGTCAGCTGCATCGCCCCGTACCCGATCGCACCGACGGTAAACTCGCCCCCGATCGTCACAGTGAGCGGAGGTCCTTGGGATTGCTCAATCACCTTTGCCCTGCTTTCGTACTTGTAGTGGCTCGCCAGGTCGGGATCAGCGGGTTAGATATCCGCCGTCGATCGCCAGCGCGACTCCCGTGACGTAGCTGGGTGACGCCCGGGAGGCTTGGGACCAGTATCACCCTTGCTCCTATGTGGAGGGCTAGATGGCGGACCAGCCGCCGTCGACCGACAGCGTGGTGCCGTGGATGTTGGACGCGTCATCGCTGGCCAGGAACACCACGGCAGCGGCGACTTCGGCCAGAGTGCTGGCGCGGCCGGAGGGCAGCCGGGCCAGCATCGGAGCCAACAAATCCTTGATCTGCTCGTTGCGGGTGGTCAGGGCTGGGCCGGGTGCGACGGTGTTGACTCGCACCCCGTGAGGCCCGTACTCCGCGGCCCAGTACTTGGTGAGGGAGTGGATGGCCGCTTTCGTCATGCCGTAAAGGGCGGAACCGTTCATGCCAAGTAGGGCGTTGATCGACCCCATGTTCACGATCGCACCGCGGCCCCTATCCGCCATGCGCGGCGCGACGAGCCCGGTGAGCAGGAAGACGGACTTGATGTTGACGGTCAGCGCGTGATCCAGGAGCTGCTCGTCGACGTCGGCGGTCGGGCCAGGGTTAATGAGCAGAGCGGCGTTGTTGACGAGGATGTCGAGGTAACCGCCGACGCGGGATGTTGCTTCCTCGGCTAAGGCCTGCACGGCGCTGAGGCCGCCGGCGAGGTCGGATCGCACGAAGTCGGCCTTTCCGCCTTCCGCGAGGATTCGCTCGACCACCTCGCCGCCGCGCTGAGCATTACGGCCCGTCACCACCACATGCGCGCCTTCGGCCGCGAAGGCCTGCGCCACACCGACCCCGATGCCATCCGTCGATCCGGTCACCAGTGCCGTGCGTCCCGCCAGTCTCATGTTATCCACGCCGATCAGCGTGCACCTTGTAAAGTGGACCCGCAAGTCCAATCCAAGGAGACTGTCGTGACTGGGACGCTGACGCCCAAAGGCGCTGCCACCAAGGCTCGCATCATCGAGGGCGCCGCCGCTGAGGTTCGTGCCCAAGGGGTGGCGGCAACCACCCTTGATGACATCCGTAGCCGTACGCACACCAGCAAGAGCCAGCTTTTTCACTACTTCCCGGACGGCAAAGAGGAGCTGTTGCTTGCGGTCGCCCAGCACGAAGCCGACCGGGTGCTCAGCGATCAGGAACCATTCCTGTCGAACCTGCGGTCTTGGGCGGCTTGGTCGGCGTGGCGAGACGTTGTTGTCGATCGCTATCGGCGGCAGGGGCAGGACTGCCCGCTCAGTGCGGTGACGTCTCAGCTCGGCCCGGCCAGTCCAGGCGCCCAAGCCGTGACGACCCAGCTGTTTGATCAGTGGGAGAGGGCGATCGCGGACGGAATCGGTGAGATGCAAAACCGAGGGCTCGTGCGGGCGAGTCTCGATGCGAAGCAAGCGGCGGCCGCCTTGCTCGCCGGTGTGCAAGGCGGGGTGCTGATTCTGCTGGCAACCGGCCAGCTGACACACCTCGAAGCGGCTCTCGATGTGGGCATCGCCAACTTGCGTGGCTGATATCGACCGAAGCGCGGAGCGGTCCCGGCGGCTTTGAGGACGCTTCTTCCCCGTGCGGCGGTGCGCGATAGACCATCTCATGGCGGCCTTTGCCTGCACTTGGTCCTGACCCTGTGCAAGTTGGAGCGCTGACTGACCGGCCTGCGGCTTTCGGCTGCGAGTACGGTTCAGCCATGGCTTCTGAGGCTCTTGTGCCGGTGGGCTTCGCCCCGCCCACATCTCTTGTCACCGATCGGTTCCGGCTCGAGCCGCTTGGCCCCCAGCACAACGATGCCGACCACGCAGCGTGGACGTCGAGCATTGAGCACGTCCGGGCGACTCCAGGCTATCCAGACGGCGAGTGGCCACCGCCCAACGGGATGTCGCTCGAGGCCAATCTCTCCGACCTGCGTCGGCATGCGGCCGACTTCGCTGAGAGAAGAGGGTTCACATTCACCGTTCTCGACCCGGCCGACAGCGACGTCGTCATCGGCTGTGTCTACCTCTATCCGACGAGGTCCGCTACCCGTGACGTCACTGTCCAATCATGGGTGCGAGCAGATAGGGCAGACCTCGATGTCCCGCTCGCCGACGCAGTCGCCGCGTGGCTCGCTGCCGAGTGGCCATGGGAGCGTGTGGACCGCTGCGGTCGCTG